>Ga0307515_10001330_pt1 | contig 55993 bp, 54 predicted proteins | sample 17_EM_MG_FD_194513 | JGI IMG/M metagenome (GOLD analysis project Ga0307515, IMG submission 194513) | Populus trichocarpa ectomycorrhiza microbial communities from riparian zone in the Pacific Northwest, United States - 17_EM | ecosystem: Host-associated > Plants > Roots > Unclassified | place...
ACCTTGGCGGTCATTTTCCTACACTCCTCCCAGAGGGACCGTCGCAAGGATGCTTCACACAAATTAATGAAGACTTGCGCCGCAATGCAAACATTTGTGATGGCATAAGGAAGGGACGGAGGCTCCCGGCTTGTAAAGACCAAGCCGTTGCGCCGCGATGGACGCACTTTTGCAATCGTAAAGTGTCAGCGCTTCGACAGATCCGGCCGCCGCTCCGCAGTCAGCTTTTGCGCCTCGGCGTCGCGCCACTTCTCGATCGCGCCGTGATTGCCGGAGGTGAGAACGGCCGGGATTTCCTGCCCTTCGAAGACCTGCGGCCGCGTGTAGTGCGGATGCTCCAGAAGACCGCCCTCGAAGCTCTCATGCACGCCGGACAGGTCGTTGCCCATGACGCCCGGCAGGACGCGGACGATAGCATCGAGCAGGATCAGTGCCGCCGGTTCGCCGCCGGAGAGGATATAGTCTCCGATCGAGACCTCCTCGAGTTGGCGACCGTCGATGACGCGCTGGTCGACACCTTCGAAGCGGCCGCAGACGATGATAGCGCCCGGCCCGGCCGCGAGTTCTCGGACGCGCGCCTGCGTCAGCGGCCGGCCACGCGGGCTCATCAGCAGACGCGGACGATCATCACCAGCGGACGCATGGTCGATCGCTTTTGCAAGAATATCGGGCTTCAGCACCATGCCGGCGCCGCCGCCTGCCGGCGTATCATCGACGGTGCGGTGCCGGTCTTCCGTGAAATCGCGGATCTGAAGGGTATCGATCGCCCAGTCGCCCCGCTCCAGTGCCCGGCCCGAAAGCGAGTGCGCCAAGTGCCCCGGAAACATATCCGGGTACAGTGTCAGGACGGTTGCGCGAAAGACCATAGGCTGGATCACTTGCCTTTCGGCGGTTTTGAACCCTGGGCAGTAAAGGGGCTTTCCGGCTTGTCGTTCGGATCGTCGATCAGGCCTGCGGCCAGCGGATCGACCAGCATGGTGCCGGCTTCGAGGTCGATCTCCAGCACGGACCATTCCGTGAACGGGATCAGCACCGGACGCTTGCCCGGCCCCTTGAGTTCCAGCAGATCGCCGGCGCCAAAATCGAACACGCCGGTGACGGTACCATAGCTCTTGCCTTCGCCATCGACGGCCTCGAGACCCTCGAGGTCGGCATAGAAGAATTCGTCCTCGTCGAGATCGTCGTCGGGCAGGTTTTCGCGCTCGACATAGAGGTCAAGACCGTTCAGCGCCTCGGCGGCATTGCGATCGTTGACGCCGCGAAACCGGACGACGACGACGGTCTTCGCCTCGCGGATTTCCAGCACCTCGAAGGTACGCCCGTCGAGGCTGTGGAGATGGCCGTAATCACCCAGAGCAACCGGATCCTCGGCGTAGGATTTGGCGCGCACTTCGCCGCGCAGGCCCTGTGCTCCGCCGATCGTCGCCATCAGGACAGGATTCTTCAGTTTGCTCATGGTCCGGGTCCAGTTTTCAGATTTGCGTAGGCTCATAAACGAAAACGGGCAGCGTGGAAACGCTGCCCGTTTGCATTACCGGCTTTTGCCGATGTTATTCAGCAGCAGCGGCCGCAGCGGCGTCGTCGGCCTTCTGCTTGGCTTCTGCAATGCGCTCCTGGGCCTTCTTGCCCGGCAATGCCTTGGTCGGGTTGACGCGGGCTTCGCGGGTCACGATGCCGGCTTCGTTGAGGAAGCGCAGGACGCGGTCGGTCGGCAGCGCGCCGTTCGACATCCAGTAGGCGATACGCTCGTTGTTCAGTTCAACGCGCTTTGCGTCGTCCTTCTTGAGCATCGGGTTCCAGGAACCGACCTTTTCGAGGAAGCGGCCGTCACGCGGCGAACGGACGTCGGCGATGACGATCTGGTAGAACGGGCGCTTCTTGGAACCACCGCGGGCGAGACGAATTTTCAGTGCCATGTTGTATACTCCTTGAGATAATTTCACCGCGTTGGGCGGCAAGTTCGTTTGTCTTTAAAGCTGGTCAATCCTTGAGATCGGCAGCGATGGCTTCATGATGCCGGATGACTTCGTGGATGATGAAGTTCAGGAACTTCTCCGCGAAATCCGGGTCCAGGTCGGCTTCCTTGGCAAGGCGCCGAAGGCGTTCGATCTGGTATTCCTCGCGCGCCGGGTCCGCCGGCGGCAAATTGTGCTTGGCTTTCAGCACGCCCACCGCCTTGGTGCAGCGAAACCGTTCGGCCAGCATGTGGACGAGCGCCGCGTCGATATTGTCGATCGACTGGCGATAGCTCGAGAGTTCTCGTTTGATCTCGGGATCAATCATCGCCCCCAAATCCTCACTTCTTCTTCGGCAGACCGGGAAGTCCCGGAAGTCCGCCCAGACCAGGCAGTTTCATGCCGCCACCGAGACCGGGAAGTCCGCCGCCACCCATACCGGGCATGCCTTTGCCGAGACCGGCGGCTTCCGCCTGCTTCTGCAGGGCTTCGAGCTGCTTGGGGTCCATCTTGGAAAGATCGGGCATGCCGCCCATTCCGCCGCCCCCCAGGCCGCCCATGCCACCTAGACCCATCTTGCCGGCAAGGCCGCCCATCATCTGCTTCATCATGCCGCCACCCTTCTTGCCGCCCATCATTTTCATCATGTCGGCCATCTGGCGGTGCATTTTCAGGAGCTTGTTGATATCGCTCGCATCAGTTCCGGAACCGGCCGCGATGCGCTTCTTGCGGGAATGCTTCAGCATGTCGGGATTGGCGCGCTCGGCCTTGGTCATCGACTGGATGATGGCGATCTGGCGGGCGAACAGCCTGTCGTCGAGGCCGGCGGAAGCCATCTTGTCCTTCATGCCGGACATGCCGGGCATCATGCCCATGATGCCGCCCATGCCACCCATCTTCTTCATCTGGCCGAGCTGGTCGGCGAGATCGTTGAGATCGAACTTGCCGGTCTTCATCTTGGCGGCCATGGCCGCCGCCTTCTCGGCATCGATATTTTCCGCGGCTTTTTCGACAAGGCTGATGATATCGCCCATGCCGAGGATGCGGTCGGCGACGCGGCGCGGATGGAACTCCTCGAGTTCCGTCATCTTTTCGCCGACACCGATCAGCTTGATCGGCTTGCCGGTGACGGCACGCATCGAAAGCGCCGCACCGCCACGGCCATCGCCGTCCATGCGGGTGAGCACGAGGCCGGTGATACCGACGCGCTCGTCGAAATTGCGGGCGAGATTGACGGCGTCCTGACCGGTCAGCGCATCGGCGACCAGCAGAATTTCATGCGGATTGGACTTCCGCTTGATCTCCGCCATCTCCATCATCAGCGGCTCGTCGATATGCGTGCGGCCGGCGGTGTCGAGGATGACGATATCGTGGCCGCCGAGCTTGGCGGCCTGCACGGCACGCGCGGCGATATCGGTTGGAGACTGGCCGGCGATAACAGGCAGCGTATCAACGCCAGTCTGGACGCCGAGCTGGCGCAGCTGTTCCTGGGCTGCCGGACGGCGCGTGTCGAGCGACGCCATCAGGACTTTCTTCTTGTCGCGGGACGTCAGCCTGAGCGCGATCTTGCCCGTCGTCGTGGTCTTGCCAGATCCCTGCAGGCCGACCATCATGATCACGACGGGGGCAACTGCGTTCAGGTCGATGCCGACGCCTTCGGAGCCGAGCATCTCGATCAGCTCGTCATGGACGATCTTGACGACCATCTGCCCAGGCTTGATCGACTTCAGGACGGCGGCGCCGACAGCCTTTTCGCGCACCTTGTCGGTGAACTGGCGGACAACCTCGAGCGCGACGTCGGCTTCCAGCAGCGCACGGCGGACCTCGCGCAGGGCCGCCGAGACATCGGCTTCCGACAGCGCGCCACGGCCGGTCAATCCATTCAGGATTGACCCAAGGCGGTCCTGGAGACTTTCAAACATCCGTTCATCCTTTTTCGGGGTGGGTTCATCCGTCCCCGAAACGTTGGTATCATCCGCTTCGAAAACAAGACGCAAAGCCAAAAAGCACCCGATGGCGCAACGCGCTGTCGGGTGTTGACCTCCGGGAACTCTTTATACCTTTGCGGGTCCCGGTCGGCGGCTTCAAGTCTGTTCACTTGTCAGCAGATGGCGGCGGTAAACAGGAAAATGCCTCGGAAGTCAAGACCGACGGCGCTTCGCGACCCATTCGAAGGCCAGCCGCCATATTTTGCCGCAACCCTTCATTGGATGCTAACCAGATTGTGTCAACCCTGCTGTCGTAATCGGCACGGCCACCTCCGGCATGCTCTGGCAGGGCGGGGAACACCTGTGTAGGTTATCGATAGTTTGCATTTGGCTGCGATTGAGGCGGCTGCTCAGGACAGGTGGCCGATGGCGAAGCAAGGCAATCCTTATTACCAAGGCCCTGTTTCGGACCATTTCGATGGCGTGCGCTTCTTCAATCCGGGGGGCGAGGCTCCGAAGGGATTTCGCGACCTGCTGCGCTGGCAGTTCGGCGGCGGCAAGATCGCCTGGCCAAAGGCGCATAACGACACGGTCGTGCCGGCAAAACCAGACACCATGATCGGTGGCGCCGGCCTGCGCGTGACCATGGTCGGGCATGCGACGCTGCTGATCCAGGTCGCCGGTCTGAATATCCTCACCGATCCTGTCTGGTCGAAACGCGCAAGTCCCGTCTCCTTCGCCGGACCAAAACGTGCACGAGAACCCGGCATCCGCTTCGAAGACCTACCACCGATCGACGTCGTGCTCGTTACGCACAATCATTACGACCATCTCGACCTTGAGACGCTGCGCGCCCTGCATGCCCGCTTCAAACCCCGCATCATCACGCCGCTCGGCAATGACGCGGTCATCGATCCGGCAATCCCGGACGCGGAAATCACCACGATGGACTGGGGTGACGGCATCAACATCATCGACGGCGTCGCGCTTTTCTGCGAACCCTGCCATCACTGGTCAGCCAGGGGCTCGTTCGATCGCAGCATGGCGCTGTGGGGCGCCTTCGTCCTGACGACCCCCGCCGGCAATATCTACCACATCGGCGATACCGGCTTTCATGACGGCATCAACTATCGGGCCGTGACGGAAAAATACGGCGCCTTCCGCCTCGCCAACCTGCCGATCGGCGCTTACGAGCCGCGCTGGTTCATGAAGGCCCAGCACCAGAATCCGCAAGAGGCCGTCGAAGGCCTGATCGCCTGCGGCGCAACTTACGCCGTCGGCCATCACTGGGGCACGTTCCGACTGACCAATGAAGGCATTCACGATCCCGTCCGGGCGCTGGAAACCGCACTGGACGAGCAGGGCATCGCTCGCGACCGGTTCCGCGCCCTGTCGCCGGGCGACGTGTTCGAGGTCCCGGCCGTAGGCTAGGATGCCGGTTTTCGACACCAATCATAAGAAATAGATAACATAAAGAGAAGTTTGACCTCGAAAGCAATTGAGCAATGATACGGTGGATTGAACCATGGGCCTCGGTTGAAACGCTTGAGGAGGAGGCTTATAGGCTGGCCTGGGAGCTGGAACTAAGCCGTGAGATATCCAGGGAGCATCCACTTTACGGCTTGAGTGTCAGGCTTATTGGACGGAGATTCGATTGTGATGATGCGCTCTATCAAATCGAGGACGGACGCGTAGCGATGGTTCATTTGACATGGAAACAAAGCGTGGAAAGCGACCCTCGTTGGCCTCAAACGATTATCTACACGTCTCTTGATGCGTGGAGCCAGGAAGGCCTCGCTGCAGATCACGCAGATTGGCTGCTTGGTTAAGCTCTAGTATAATCGGTTTCGACTTTTCGTTTTTTCATGGCCGTCTTGAAGTGGTTGCAATTCCACGTTCCGTCGCAGCGTCCGGCAGCCATACTGGAAAGTCCCCAGCATATCTGCCATATACGGCTTTAAAATCTGTGGAATGGGCGTCATGGGCAATACGGTCGAATTTGCGAAGATGAACGGACTTGGCAACAAGATCCTGGTGATCGACATGCGTGGCCGCACGGATCGCGTGACGCCGGAAGCGGCGATCGTGCTCAACGCCCACCCGGATACCGCCTTCGACCAGATCATGGCGATCCACGATCCCAAGGCCGACGGCGCCGATGCCTGGATCGATATCCTGAACTGCGATGGGACCAAGGCGCAGGCCTGCGGCAACGGCACCCGCTGCGTCGTTCAGGCGCTGGCTGCCGAGACCGGTCGCAAGGCGTTTACCTTCCAGACGGTCGCCGGCATCCTCAATGCGCAGGAGCATGAGGACGGCACAATCTCGGTGGACATGGGCAAGCCGGTGTTCGAGTGGAACCGGATTCCGCTCGCTGAGGAATTCTACGACACGAGCCGCATCGAACTGCAGATCGGCCCGATCGATGCCCCGATCCTGCATTCGCCCTCGGTCATGTCGATGGGCAATCCGCATGCGATCTTCTGGGTCAATCGCGACGTCATGTCGTTCGATCTCGAACGCTTCGGCCCGCTGCTCGAAAACCACCCGATGTTTCCGGAGCGCGCCAATATCACGCTGGCGCAGGTCACCTCGCCGACATCGCTGACCACCCGTACATGGGAGCGCGGCGCCGGGTTGACGCTTGCCTGCGGCTCGGCCGCCTGCGCTGCAGCCGTTTCCGCCGCCCGCACGGGCCGGACCGGCCGCACCGTCGATATCAGGGTTGCCAGCGCGGTGCCGCCCGGCATCCTGTCGATCGCATGGCGTGAAAGCGACGATCATGTCGTCATGACCGGCCCCGCCGAATGGGAATGGTCCGGCACCGTCGATCCCATGACCGGCGCCTGGATGCGCGCCGAGGCGGCTGGAAACGAACAGGCCCGCGCGCTTTGAGCGGCGTCGACGTCATAACCTTCGGCTGTCGGCTCAACACCTACGAATCGGAAGTGATGCGCAGCGAGGCCGAAAAGGCGGGGCTGAACAACGCCATTCTCGTCAACACCTGCGCCGTCACCGGTGAAGCCGTGCGCCAGGCCCGCCAGGCCATTCGCCGCGCGCGGCGCGAAAACCCGAATGCCCGCATCATCGTCACCGGTTGTGCCGCGCAGACCGAAAGCCAAGCCTTCGCCGAGATGCCGGAGGTCGATGCGGTTCTCGGCAACGAGGAAAAGCTGAAAAGCGCGTCCTATCGCGCCCTGCCCGATTTCGGCGTTTCGGCAGAGGAAAAACTGCGCGTCAACGACATCATGAGCGTGCGCGAAACCGCGCCGCAGATGGTGAAGCTGATCGAGGGCCATGTGCGGGCCTTCATTCAGGTGCAGAACGGCTGCGATCATCGTTGCACCTTCTGCATCATTCCCTATGGCCGCGGCAATTCGCGCTCGGTACCGATGGGTGCGGTCGTCGATCAGGCGCGCAAGCTTGCCGAAAACGGCTATCGCGAGATCGTGCTGACCGGCGTCGATGCCACCAGCTATGGCGACGATCTTCCGGGAACGCCGACGCTCGGGCTGCTCGCCAAGACACTGTTGAAACAGGTGCCGGAAATCCTGCGCCTGCGCCTCTCCTCGATCGACAGCATCGAGGCGGATGGCCATCTGATGGGCCTGATCGCCGACGAACCGCGTTTCATGCCGCATCTGCACCTGTCGCTGCAACATGGCGACGACATGATCCTGAAGCGCATGAAGCGCCGCCATAGCCGCACCGATGCCCTGCGTTTCATCGGAGATGTGCGCAAACTCCGCCCCGAGGTCAACTTCGGTGCCGACATGATCGCCGGTTTCCCGACGGAGACCGAAGAGATGTTTGCAAATGCGATGAGCCTCGCCGAGGAAGCCGGCATCGCCCATCTGCACGTGTTTCCTTACAGTCCGAGAGAGGGAACGCCGGCAGCACGGATGCCGCAACTCGATCGGTCATTGGTGAAGGAACGGGCTGCAAGGCTGCGCGCCACTGGACTTCGGCTGCACGAGGCCCATCTTGACAGCATGGTCGGAACGCAGCAATGGCTGCTCGTCGAGAACAACGGCCTGGCGCATACCGAAAATTTTACGCTGGTCGCCGTTCCCGGACTTGCGCCGCGTGCCATTTTGCAGGCGACAATCACCGGCCACAATGGCAAGCACCTTATGATGCAACAGACGGCCGCTTGAGCGGCCCGAGCTTACGGACTCCAAATGGCGCTCAGCTTTTTCAAAAAGGTCTTTACCTTCGGCAAGGACAAGCCCGCGCAAGCGGAGCCTGCGGCCACGCCCGCCGTTGATGAGGTGATGGATCTTGCCGAATCCGCATTCAGCCCGGCGGAAACACGCGCCATAGAAGCCGAACTCGAACCGCATTCGCGCAGCGAGACCCTGCCGCTCGCCGCTGATCCGGTGCTGCCGGAGGAAATGGAAACGGCCGGCGGCCCATCCGCCGATATCGAGCAGGACGGATCGACTGCGCCAGCCGCGGACGACGAAACCTTCGCAATCCTCCCGGCGACCGAACAGATTGGCGATCTCGGGCTCATCCCGCTGTCGCTGCTGGAGGCTGAAGCGGAGGCGGCGGAAATCGTGGAAGTTTTACCCCCCTCTGTCCCTTCGGGACATCTCCCCCACAGGGGGGGAGATCAAATTGCGTTTGACGTACCTTCCACTGTACAAGCGCTTTCAGGAGAAACGCCTGAGACGGCCGCGAGTCCAATCTCCCCCCTTGTGGGGGAGATGTCGGTGCTACCGACAGAGGGGGGTGAAGCGTCCTCAATCTCAGACACGCCGATTGAAGCCCCCATCCTCCCCAAGGGCTTCGCCACCGGCCCGGACCTTGAACCGGAACCCGTTGTACCAGCGCAAAAACTCACCTGGTACCAGCGCCTGCGACAAGGCCTTGCCCGCACCTCCTCACAGCTGACCGGCCAGATCACCGCTCTGTTCACCAAGCGCAAGCTTGATGAAGAAACGCTGCAGGATCTGGAAGACCTTCTGATCCAGGCGGATCTTGGGCTTGAGACAGCACTACGCATCACCGACACCCTGTCATCAGAACGCTACGGCAAGGATGTCAGCGGCGAAGATGTGACGCGGATCATGGCCGCCGAGATCACCAAGGTTCTGGGACCGGTCGCAAAACCGCTGCAGCTCGACCTCAGTCACAAGCCGCATGTCATCCTCGTGGTCGGCGTCAACGGCACCGGCAAGACGACGACGATCGGCAAGCTCGCCGCCAAGCTATCGGGCGCAGGCCTGAAGGTGATGCTGGCGGCAGGCGATACGTTCCGTGCCGCTGCCATCGAGCAGTTGAAGATCTGGGCCGAACGCACGAAATCCGACATCGTCTCCTCCAAGCTCGGTGCCGATGCGGCCGGCTTGGCTTACGAGGCCTTCGAACAGGCGCGGCTGAAAAAGAGCGACGTGCTGATCATCGACACCGCCGGCCGCCTGCAGAACAAGACGGAGCTGATGGCCGAGCTTGAAAAGATCGTGCGCGTGCTTGGCAAGCTCGATCCCGATGCGCCGCACACGGTCCTGCAGACGCTGGACGCGACGACCGGCCAGAACGCCCTGAACCAGGTGGAAATCTTCCGCAACGTCGCGGGCGTCAACGGCCTGATCATGACCAAGCTCGACGGCACCGCACGCGGCGGCATCCTCGTCGCCATCTCCGCCAAACACAAGCTGCCGGTCTATTTCGTCGGCGTCGGCGAAGGCATCGACGATCTGGAACCTTTCGAAGCCAAGGATTTTGCCGAGGCGATTGCGGGACTGGCCCATTGACCCGGATATCGTTTTGCCATTTTGCTGGTGCTATAGAACGACCCAGAACTCCGTCATCCTCGGGCCTGACCCGAGGATGACGGCCAAAGAGACGAGCCCGCATACCGGGCACGCAACAGATTGACTAAGGACGACATCATGTCATCGATCGAAGCGGTCAAGCCGCGCAAGGAAATCAGCCCGCGGCTCAAGATGGTGCTGGAACTCGGGCCCCTGGTCGTCTTCTTCTTCGCCAATGCGCGCGGCGAATGGCTGGCGGCGCATTTTCCGGTGTTGACTGATTTCGGCGGCCCGATCTTCATCGCGACCGGTCTTTTCATGATCGCAACCGCGATCGCTTTGTCTGCGTCCTGGCTGTTGACCCGCTCGCTGCCGATCATGCCGCTGATCTCAGGGGTCGTCGTCTTTATCTTCGGCGCGCTGACGCTCTACCTGCAGAACGATACCTTCATCAAGGTCAAGCCGACCATCGTCAACACCCTGTTCGGCACCATCCTGCTCGGTGGCCTGCTGTTCGGCAAATCGCTGCTCGGCTATGTCTTCCGCGCCGCCTTCAAGCTCGACGATGCCGGCTGGCGCAAGCTGACGATCCGCTGGGGCTTGTTCTTCCTGTTCCTCGCCGTTCTGAACGAAGTCGTCTGGCGCAATTTCTCGACCGATTTCTGGGTCGCCTTCAAGGTCTGGGGTACCATGCCAATCACCATACTCTTCACGCTGGCCCAGATGCCGCTGATCATGAAGCATGGCACCGAAACCGCTGAAGACGGAGCCGCCAAGCCGTGAGCCATGTCTCCTATTCCCAACCGCAGCCTTCCGCCTCGCGGTTTTTTCTGATCGCGAGTTTCGCCGTCCTTCTGGTGCAGATCGTCACCGAATATTTCATGGGTCGGCTGCCGATCTGCGAATGCGGCTATATCAAGCTGTTCGAGCCCGTTGCCAACGGGCCGGGCAACTCGCAGCACCTGGCCGACTGGTACACGCCCTCGCACATCATCCATGGCTTCCTGTTCTACGGCCTTGGATACCTGCTGCTGCGCGCCAAGCCGCTGTCGGCCAAGCTGCTGCTTGCCACCGTCATCGAAGCGGCCTGGGAAATTCTGGAAAACACGCCGCTGATCATCGATCGTTACCGGGCCGCGACCATCTCGCTCGATTACTTCGGCGACAGCATCCTGAATTCAACTATGGACACCATCTTCATGATGCTCGGCTTCCTGTTTGCCGCCCGCATGCCGGTCGCCGTCACGGTCGTCGTCGCCATCGTCTTTGAGATTTTTACCGGCTGGCTGATCCGCGACAACCTGACGCTCAACGTCCTGATGCTGGTCTGGCCGCTCGATGCGGTGAAGGCCTGGCAGGGCGGCGTTTAGCTGCCCGCAGCCGGCGCCGCCGCTTGTCCGGCCACTGCCTTTTCGATCGCCGGAAGCAGGCCATCCTCAAGGCTGCGCTGGTCGAAAGGGCCGACGCGCTTGTAGATGATCGTGCCGTTGGCATCGACCAAATAGGATTCCGGAATTCCGTAGACCCCCCAATCGATGGCCGCCTTGCCGCGCGGATCGACACCGATGGCGGCGAAGGGATTGCCGAGTTCGCCGAGGAAGCGCAGGGCATTGGCGGTCTCATCCTTGTAGTTGATGCCAACCACCGTCAGCCGCTTGTCCTTGGCAAGATCGAGGATGATAGGGTTCTCCTCCCGGCAGGGAATGCACCAGGATGCCCAGACATTGACCAGCGTCAGCCTGCCCTTGATCGCCGCATCGGTGAGCGACGGCATCGGCGTTGTACCGAACATCGCGCCCGCCAAGGGCGGCATATCCAGCGTCGGCGCCTTGGTGCCGATCAGGGCCGATGGAATCTCGCTGATGTCCTTACCGGACCGGAGCTGGCTGAAAAAGACCGCAGCAAGCGCGGCGAAAATAATGAGCGGAAGCAAGGCCAGGACAATGCGTGCCATTCCCGAGCGGCCCTCTTCCGGCTGCGCCGGTGTTTCGCTCGTCATTGCGCCTCTCCGGCTGCCGTTGCTGCAGAGCGACGTCGAATGCCCGCGTCCTCAAGCGCTTTCAACTCGCGCCGACGGCCCCGGCCATCCGCGAGCACCCAGAAGATTAATCCTGCGACGGTCAGGGCTGCGATACCGTAGCTCGCGATCACATAGCCGGTGTGGCTCATCATCGATTCTGTCCCTCCACGTCGCTGGCACTGGCCGCTCCGACATTGCGTGCAGCCTGACGACGCATCGATGTCACGCGCCGGCGCCAGATTTCGTTGCGCATGGCCGCGATATGCAGGGTGAAGAATAGCATCGTGAAGGCGAAGGCCATGACCAGCAGCGGCCGCAGGAATTCCGGATCGATCTTCGGCCCGTCGAGCCGCAGCACGCTCGCCGGCTGATGCAGCGTGTTCCACCATTCGACGGAAAATTTGATGATCGGAATATTGACGAAGCCGACGAGGATGAGGATCGCCGAGACCTTGGCCGCCTTGCTCGGCTCGTCCATGGCGCGGTTGAGCGCCATCAGGCCGAGATACATCAGGAACAGCACGAAAACGGAGGTCAGCCGCGCATCCCAGACCCACCAGGTGCCCCACATCGGCTTGCCCCAGAGCGAACCCGTGACAAGCGCGAGAAAGGTGAAGCAGGCGCCGATCGGTGCTGCAGCGCGGGCAGACACATCCGCCAGCGGATGGCGCCAGACGAGCGTGCCCAGCGCCGAAAGCGCCATGACCGTATAGCACATCATCGACAGCCACGCGGCCGGCACATGCACATACATGATGCGCACCGTCTCGCCCTGCTGGTAGTCGCCCTCGGTAGTAAAACAGAGATAGAGGCCAACGGCAAACAGAAGCGCCGTCAGACCGGAAAACCACGGCAGCAGACGCTCCGCCAATCCGATGAACCGGGTCGGATTGGCTAGGTCACTGAATTTGCGGATGGCAAGGCTTTGTTCGCTCATTATGCTTCTTTAACGCGGAAGAGGTTTATCTTCAATCAACCCTGCCCGATCACGTTTTTGTCAGTCCGAGGACGACCGAAGCGCTGCCGCCGCAGCCAGCGGCCCGATGACGGCGAAAAACAGGGTGATGGCGATCAGGATCAGGAACGGTGGCAGAAACGGCGCCGGATCCTCGACGGCGGCATAGGCCGCACTGACGCCGAAGATCAGAACCGGAATGGCGAGCGGCAGGACGAGGATCGACACCAACAGCCCGCCGCGCGGCAGGGCCACCGCCACGGCAGCCCCGACTGCACCGATGAAGGTGATCGCCGGTGTACCGACCAGCAGCGTCAGCATGGTCGCGCCGATCGCGACCTCGTTCATGTTCATGAAAAGCCCAAGCAGCGGGGAGGCAATCACCAGCGGCAGGCCGGATGCCGTCCAGTGGGCCAGGCACTTGACGAGAACAGTCAGCACCAGCGGCGTTTCCTGCATCAGCATCACATCGAGTGACCCGTCCTCGCGTTCGGCCTGGAACAGCCGGTCGAGCCCGAGAAGGCAGGCTAGCAGCGCACCGATCCAGAGAATGGCCGGCCCGATGCGCGACAGGAGATTGAGGTCCGGGCCTACCCCGAACGGAATGACGGCAACGACTGTCATGAAGAACAGCACGCCGATCAACGCCCCACCACCGGCGCGCACGGAAAGTTTGAGGTCGCGGAGGAAGAGGGCGATCATGAACGCGCGCCCGGAACGCTTGGCAAAGTCCCCCTCATCCGACCCTTCGGGCCACCTTCTCCCCGCTGGGGAGAAGAGGGTGTCTGCGGCAAACACATCGTAACAGAGGAAACTTCCATCTCCAAAGACAGAAGGGATCGACGTAGGCACGACGCACTCCCTCTTCTCCCCAGCGGGGAGAAGGTGGCCCGAAGGGTCGGATGAGGGGGAACCACACGACAAAGCGTTAGAGATATCAATGCTTTTGCCCCTCAAATGCACCCGCAAACCCCGTCATCCGCAACGCCCGCACGCCATCGATGCCCAGCGGCTGGTGCGTTGCGGCAACCACGATGCCGCCCTTTTCGAGATGATCGCGGACGAGGCCTGCGAACATGCGGTCGGCGCTGGCGTCGAGCGCAGCGGTCGGTTCGTCCAGCAGCCAGACGGGACGGAAGGCGACGAGCAGCCGGGCCATGGCCATGCGGCGTTGCTGGCCGGCGGAGAGATAGCCGAATGGCAGGTGGCCGATGCCGGACAGACCCAGAGCCTCGATCGCCACGTCAACCGGGAGGCCGATCCCATCAGGCGAATCACCCATGAAGTCCTGCCAGAAAACCAGGTTCTCGCTCACCGTCAGTTCGCGCTTCATCGCATTGCGGTGTCCGAGATAGTGGCTGGATTCGGCAAGGTTCGGGTTCCCGGCCCCCTCCAGCCGGACCCTGCCCGTTTCCGGCGGCAAAAGCCCCGATAGAACCCGCAGGAGGGTCGATTTTCCGGAGCCGTTCGCACCCGTCACCACAAGCGCTTCACCAGCCGCCAGAACAAAGGAAATATCGTGAAAAATCAGGTCCTCACCGCGCCTTGCCGCCAGATCCTCCACATGCAGTTTTACCGGCATTCACGATCCCTTTACGACGTTCGTCGCAATGCAAAAAAATTGTCTCAATTTGAGGATAGTTGGTCTGGCACGTTTCTTAGAAATTATCTATAAACGCCCCAACACGCCAGCGGTCGGCGTGAATTTCATCCTAGCGCCCGAACATGGAAGTTTTCCACGTACGGACAGCGGAAATGGCCGTACCCGCATCCCAATTCGCGCTCCCAAAGCGCAAGGGCGTTCGTACGTCAGTTCTTGGCGATCAAACGGAACGGGGTAACCAGTGTCCAAATCCCTTGACAGTTTTAATTGTCGCTCGACTCTCACCGTAAATGGCGTCGATTACGTCTACTATAGCCTGCCCAAGGCCGAAGCGAACGGTCTCGCCGGCATTTCCAAGCTGCCCTATTCGATGAAGGTGCTCTTGGAAAACCTGCTGCGCAATGAAGACGACCGCTCGGTCAAGAAGCAGGATATCCTCAACATCGCGGCATGGCTGACCGACAAGGGCACGGCTGAAAACGAAATCGCCTATCGCCCCGCCCGCGTGCTGATGCAGGACTTCACCGGCGTTCCGGCTGTCGTCGATCTGGCTGCGATGCGCGACGCCATGGTCAATCTCGGCGGCGACCCGGAAAAGATCAACCCGCTGGTCCCGGTCGATCTGGTTATCGACCACTCGGTTATCGTCGATGAATTCGGCACGCCGACCGCCTTTGCCCGCAACGTTGAACTCGAATACGAGCGCAACGGCGAGCGCTACCGCTTCCTGAAGTGGGGCCAGCAGGCCTTCAAGAATTTCCGCGTCGTTCCGCCCGGCACCGGCATCTGTCATCAGGTCAACCTCGAATATCTCGGCCAGACCGTCTGGACCAAGGAAGAAGACGGTGAGATCACCGCCTATCCGGACACCTGCGTCGGCACCGACAGCCACACGACGATGATCAACGGTCTTGGCGTTCTTGGCTGGGGCGTCGGCGGCATCGAAGCGGAAGCGGCCATGCTCGGCCAGCCCGTCTCCATGCTCCTGCCTGAAGTCATCGGCTTCAAGCTGACAGGCAAGCTGAAGGAAGGCGTGACCGCCACCGACCTCGTACTAATGGTCGTGCAGATGCTGCGCAAGAAGGGTGTCGTCTCGAAGTTCGTCGAATTCTTCGGCCCCGGCCTCGACAACATGACGCTCGCCGACCGTGCGACGATCGGCAATATGGGCCCGGAATATGGCGCGACCTGCGGCTTCTTCCCGGTCGACTCCGAAACGATCAACTACCTCACCATGTCCGGCCGCGAAGAGCAGCGCATCGCGCTGGTCGAAGCCTATTCGAAGGCGCAAGGCATGTGGCGTGAGGGCGACGGCGCCGACCTGGTCTTTACCGATACGCTCGAACTCGACCTCGGCCAGGTCGTGCCGGCCATGGCCGGCCCCAAGCGTCCGGAAGGCCGCATCCCGCTGGAAAATATCGCGTCCGGTTTCGCAGGCTCGCTCGAGGGTGAATACAAGAAGCCCGGCCAGCTTAACGCACGCTACGCCGTCGAAGGCGCGGACTACGACATCGGCCATGGCGACGTGGCGATTGCCGCCATCACATCCTGCACCAACACGTCCAACCCGAGCGTCCTCATCGCGGCCGGCCTGCTTGCCCGCAATGCTGTCGCCAAGGGCCTGAAGTCGGCACCTTGGGTCAAGACCTCGCTTGCACCCGGTTCCCAGGTCGTCGGCGAGTATCTCGAAAAGTCGGGCCTTCAGAAGGATCTCGACACGCTCGGCTTCAACCTCGTCGGTTTCGGTTGCACGACCTGCATCGGCAATTCCGGTCCGCTGCCGGCGCCGATCTCCAAGACCATCAACGAGAAGGGCCTGATCATGTCGGGCGTGCTCTCGGGCAACCGCAACTTCGAAGGCCGTATCTCGCCGGACGTCCAGGCGAACTACCTCGCCTCGCCGCCGCTGGTTGTCGCCTATGCGCTCGCCGGCACCGTCCAGAAGGACCTGACGACCGAACCGCTCGGTATCGGTAGCGACGGACAGCCGGTGTTCCTCAAGGACATCTGGCCGACGTCGCAGGAAATCCAGGAATACATCCTGAAATACGTCACCCGCGCACTCTACGCATCGAAATATGCCGACGTGTTTAAAGGCGACGTCAACTGGCAGGCCGTCCAGATTCCGGAAGGCCAGACCTATGCCTGGGACGACAACTCGACCTATGTACAGAACCCGCCCTATTTCGTCGGCATGGGCAAGTCCGGTTCGGGCATCTCCGATATCAAGGGCGCCCGCGTGCTCGGCCTGTTCGGCGACAAGATCACCACCGACCACATCTCGCCGGCCGGTTCGATCAAGGCGGCTTCGCCCGCCGGTGCCTATCTCATCGGTCATGGCGTCGGCGTTGCCGACTTCAACCAGTACGGCACGCGCCGCGGCAACCATGAAGTGATGATGCGCGGCACGTTCGCCAATATCCGCATCCGCAACCACATGATGGGACCGAACGGCAAGGAAGGTGGCTACACGATCCACTATCCTTCGAAGGAAGAGATGTCGATCTACGACGCAGCCATGCAGTACAAGGCCGAGGGCGTTCCGCTCGTCGTCTTCGCCGGCGTCGAATATGGCAACGGCTCCTCGCGCGACTGGGCAGCCAAGGGCACAAACCTGCTCGGCGTCAAGGCCGTGATCGCCCAGTCCTTCGAGCGCATCCACCGCTCCAACCTCGTCGGCATGGGCATCGTGCCCTTCGTCTTCGAGGAAGGCACGACCTGGGAATCGCTTGGCCTGAAGGGCGACGAGAGCGTGACGATCGACGGCCTTGGCAATGTCCAGCCGCGTGAAAAGCGCGTCGCGGTCATCAACTATGGCGATGGTTCGGTGAAGGAAGTGCCCCTCGTCTGCCGCATCGATACGCTGGATGAAGTCACCTACATGAACAATGGTGGTATCCTGCAGACGGTTCTGCGCGACCTCGCAGCCTGATACGTCATCGTTGAATCTGAAGGAAGCCGGGGCTCACGCCCCGGCTTCCTTCATTTGCGAGCGGGTCACGGACTGTGCCGGGCGGCTCACTCCAACGTGACTTTCTGTTGAAGCGCAGGCGGCGTATGACAGACGCGAGAAGGGAAAAACTCCTTTAAACACTGGATCAGTCAGCGCTCGGTACGGCGGGCTGTTTCGCACGAAATTTTTACCTGCGCAGGGATATAACGTCCGTGTGCTCTTGCATGCCATGGCTTGAAAAAGGGCCGAAGGAAATGGAACGTCCGATGCCTGGAACCCACAACGTCCGCCGCCTGTTTCTGGCCCTGGGTTTCGGCGTGACCGCATCTCTTCCAGCCTATGGCGACGACGCTTCTCCAACCGGAATGGTGGGCCCGACCGGCGTGGTCGAATTGTTCACCAGCCAGGGCTGTTCCTCCTGCCCTCCGGCCGATGCCGCACTCGAGCGTCTGGTCGAGGAAGGCAAGGTCGTGGCGCTTTCCTACCATGTCGATTACTGGAACTACCTCGGCTGGCAGGACACGCTGGGCTCGAAGGAAAATACGGCCCGCCAATATGCCTATGCGAAGGCGCTCGGCCGCAATGGCGTCTACACGCCCCAGGCGGTGATCAACGGCCGGGACCATGTGAACGGCGGCAATCTTGCCGGAATCAAGACGCGGATCGAAGAGATGGCCGCCGGCGGCGATGGCCTGAAGGTCAAGATCGGCGCCCGGATCGGTCGCGACGAGATCGACATCAATGTCGGATCGGGTGAAGGCAAGGCCGATGTCATCGTGGTTTACTTCGATCGGCGGCAGACCGTGAACATTCAAAAGGGTGAAAATACCGGCAAACGCGTCGACTACTGGCACGCGGTGCGCGATGTCCAGACAATCGGCATGTGGAATGGCAAAGCTTCGAAATTCGTTCTGCCAGCATCTTTGCTAAAGCAGGGCGACAATAATGGCGGCTGCGCGATTCTGCTGCAAACGATCGAAAACGGCGACAAACCCAGCGCCATCCTGGGCGCCGCGACGATACTGGCCAGTGACGCCGCCAACTGACACGGCCTGGTTTGCGGATCGGTTCGGCCCGGTAGCGACGAGGGGCTGGGGCTGAGGGTTCGAAGATACCGGACCGAACCAGCCATATCCCTGAAGAACGAACGCCTCCAGCGGCTATGGGTGGCGCGCCGGACAGGGTGGCAAACCGTATGTCCGGCAACGACACCTTGAGTGTCGCTGTGAATCTGGGCATCGTTTTGGCTGAAATGCGGCAGCGCAAAAAAATCCAATTCGCCCTTGTAGCTTGATTTTCAGCCAAGCTCAGGCACACTGTTACGGTCCTGTCACCATACAAGGCCGGAATAAGAATGACTGATCAGCCGGATTTGCCGCGCGGCGATACACGGTCGGACCGCGAGGCCGCATCGAACGTCGTCGTCGATTTCCACGAATACCGCAATGCCCGCGATCCGCTGCCCATCACCTTTCATCGCCGGGAACTGGATCTTATCCTGCGGATCTATGGGCGAATGGTTGGTGAAGGCGACTGGCGCGACTACGCCATCGACCATCTCAAGGACCGGGCGGTCTTCTCCGTCTTCAAGCGATCGGGGGAATCCCCGCTTTACCGCATCGAGAAGAATCCCAAGCTTTCGGCCAAGCAGGGGGCGTTCAGTGTCGTCGATGTCAATGGCAGGATCCTGAAGCGCGGCCATGAGTTGCCGCAGGTTCTCAAGGTCTTCGACAAGGCGCTGAAGCTTATCGACACCTGATAAACCCTTGTCCTTGATGAATTCATCGCCTCTCACAGGATCTCAGAAGCGATAGGACTTCAACGGTGATAGAGCGTATCCGGATAGACGCCCGGTTGAGGCTCTGTCTCCGTACCGTCTCCCAATGCCAGCTGCATGATGATCGTATCCAGCCAGCGGCCATGTTTGAAGCCGGTGCCCTTCATCAACCCGCCATGCTCGAAACCGGCCGCGCGGTGTACGGCGACCGAGGCTGGATGCGCACCGCCGATGACGGCAACCATCTGGCGGAAACCGAGCGCCGTGCAGCGACGAATGAGTTCTGCGAGCAACAGCTTGCCCGCTCCCCGACCCCGGGCTTCCGGCGCCAGATAGATCGAATCCTCGACCAGAAATCGATAGGCCGTACGCGTGCGAAAGCCCGAAGCATAGGCATAGCCGACCACCGTGCCCACCTCATCTTCCGCCACGATATAGGGATAGCCGTTGCCGGCAATCGTCGCAAAACGCGCCGTCATCTCGGCCTCATCAGGCGGCGTTATCTCGTAGCTTGCCACGCCGTACAGGACGGATTCGCGATAGATGGCGGTGATGACCGGAAGATCGGCAAGGGTCGCGTCGCGCAGGGATAGGGTCACGGCAGGGATTCCGGGTGTTCGATAGGCGTCGTTCTCTGGCACGGCATGAGTTCGATGATCAACATGTCTCGCGGCAACAAAAAAGGCGACCGAAGCCGCCTTTTCAGGTGTTTGCCGGTTCCGGCTATTCGCGGTTTCCAAGGAAACGCAGCAGGAATAGGAACAGGTTGACGAAGTCGAGGTAAAGGGTCAGCGCGCCCATGATCGCCTTGCGGCCGGCAACCTCTGCGCCATCAGCTTCGAAGTACATTTCCTTGATCTTCTGGGTATCCCAGGCGGTAAGGCCGGCGAAGATCAGAACGCCGAGAACCGAGATCGCGAAATCAAGGGCCGACGAGCCGAGGAAGATGTTGACGATCGAGGCAATGATCAGGCCGAAGAGGCCCATGACCATGAACGACCCCATGCCCGACAGATCACGTTTCGTCGTGTAGCCGTAGAGCGACAGGGCGCCGAACGAGGCCGCCGTCACGAAGAAGGTCTGGATGATGCTCGGGCCGGTATAGACCATGAAGATGGACGAAAGCGACAGGCCCATCAGAGCCGAATAGACCCAGAAGGTGGTCTGCGCTGCGCCGACGCTCATCGAGTTGATACGAAAGCTCAGGAAGAACACCAGCGCCAGCGGCGCAAGCATCACAACCCACCTCAGCGGCGATTGAAAAATAAGCTGCGCGAAGGCCGGGTTCGAGACCGCGAGAGAATAGGTGCCATACGCTGCAATGCCCGTGATCGCTATTGCCAGCGCCATCAGGTTGTAGATCTTGAGCATGTAGGTGCGCAGGCCCTGGTCGATCACGGCCCCCGCCTGCGCGCCGGCAGGCGACACCCTGGTTTGGTAGTTTCGAAGATCAGCCATAGTTTCCTCTTTCAAGCCCCGTTTGATGTACGGTGTCAGGTGCGGACGGGAGACATGCCTGAAACACGTCGTCTTCGCGACCCAGGCGCCGCTGAGGGGCTTCAGCATGCCTGCATCGAATATGATATCGAAATATGGTCTGCACAAGACCCGGCACGCCCGGAATTGCCGGAAACCGGGCTGTCGGGCATTTTCGTGCCGTCAGAGTTAACCGCAACCGGGCACGCTGTGCAACCGGCCTCGATGTGCCAGCCGGGGCGGGTCACATATGGCCCTTGACGAGAGCCGATACCCGGCAATGCCAGAGGACGAGGCACGGAACGACCAGCAGTTCCATACCCAGTCCGAGCATATGGCCGGCGGAGGGTTGACCGGCGATGACGAGCGAGGCAAGGCGGGCCATCCCGCCGCAGAATGTCAGGATTGCCAGGAACCGGATGCGTTCGGTTTTTTTCTCTATCGCCGGAATGCAGCTATACCAGCCAATCCCGAAGGCCAGAAACAAGCCGGACAGAAAGCGCACATGGCTGTCGAGATCGACGGGCGCGGCGTCTACACCGAGAAAGCCGGCGCCGGTTAAAACACCTGCCAGCCCGGCAAAGACCGGCAGCAGCGCCAGAATGGCGATCGTCGCCTGCAGCATGCGTCTCTGCCGGAAATCCTTGGGGCTGATTTGATAGGCCAGGCTCGGCATCGCGCGTCCTCCAGAGGAACAGACATAACGCCCCGTCCCTCTTCATAGTTTCAAGGCAAGGCTTTGTGCGAACGAAAGGTCTGCCGGGCCTCTCTTGCGAGGGCTTTTGCGGACGTGCGTCGCATATTGATTCCCGGCCAAACAGGCGCTATCTAGACAGCGTGGTGATTTGGCCGGCCGGCTTGCAGCCACGTTAAACAAGTCGCTAAAGGGCCGTGGGTTGTCGAAAGACCCGCATCCCTTCATTCGGTCGGCGGATGTCCGTTCGAGTGAGCCCATGCCCATCAAGATTCCTGATTCGCTGCCTGCCGTTGAGACCCTCGTCAAGGAGGGTGTGCGCGTTATGACCGAGACGGCCGCTATCCGCCAGGATATCCGGCCGCTGCAGATCGGGCTGCTCAACCTCATGCCGAACAAGATCAAGACGGAGGTGCAGATCGCCCGGCTCGTCGGCGCCTCGCCGCTGCAGGTGGAGCTGTCGCTGGTGCGTGTCGGTGGTCACAAAGCCAAGAACACCTCGGAAGATCACCTCCTGTCCTTCTACAACACCTGGGAAGAGGTGCGGGACCGCAAGTTCGATGGCTTCATCATTACCGGCGCACCGATCGAGACGCTGGACTACGAGGCTGTCACCTACTGGGACGAGATGAAACAGATCTTTGACTGGACGCAGACCCACGTCCATTCGACATTGAACGTCTGCTGGGGGGCGATGGCCGCTGCCTATCATTTCCACGGAGTTCCGAAATACACGCTCAAGGAAAAAGCCTTCGGAGTCTATCGTCACCACAATCTCAATCCGGCATCCGCCTATCTCAGCGGCTTCTCCGACGACTTCCAGATCCCCGTGTCGCGCTGGACGGAAGTCCGCCGTGCCGACATCGACAAGGTGCCGGAACTGGAAACCCTGATGGAATCCGACGAGGTCGGCGTCTGCCTGCTGCATGAGAAGAAGGGCAACCGTCTCTACATCTTCAACCATGTGGAATATGATTCAACGTCCCTGTCGGACGAATATTTCCGCGATGTGAATGCCGGCGTGCCGATCAAGATGCCACGCAACTATTTCCCGCACAACGATCCCTCGCTGCCGCCGCAGAACCGCTGGCGCAGCCACGCGCATCTTCTGTTCGGCAACTGGATCAACGCCATCTACCAGACGACACCCTACGAGCTGGAGGATATCGGCACGGACGCCTGGAGGAATCAGCCATGAATGAAAGCCTTCAGATCAGGCCGCTTCAGGCCGCTGACGAACAGGACTGGCGCCGGCTCTGGGCATCCTATCTCGCCTATTACGAAACCACGCTGCCCGAGGACATCTACGCCCTGACATTTTCCCGGCTGCTGAGCGGAGACGCCAACGAGTATGCCGGCCTGCTCGCAGTGCTGAACGGCCGGCCGGTCGGGCTGGCCCATATCCTTTTCCATCGCTCCTGCTGGCACCGCAATTCGATCTGCTATCTGCAGGACCTGTTCGCCGATCCGGAGATCCGCGGCCAGGGCATAGGTCGGGCATTGATCGAAGCAGTCTACGCCAGGGCAAACGAGGCGGGCAGCGAAGAGGTCTACTGGATGACGCAGGACTTCAACGCCACGGCGCGCAAACTCTACGACCGGATTGCCGACAAGACGCCTTTCATCATCTACCAGAAGACGTTCTAGCGCCCTGCCGTGCGCGAAAGGGCGTGTTGGCCCTGATGATTTATATGACTTTTCTGTTGTCGCGATCGTCGAAATGACGCAGGTTGCCGCGTAACGGATACCGGGAGGAAACAAGGCCGTGCACGCAGAGACTGAAACATTCGGCCAGACACTATCTGGAGAACCCATCCTTCGCATCGTCATCAAAGGCGGAGGATTGACTGCCGGCATCCTGACCTGGGGCGCAATCATCCAGGACCTGCGGCTCGACGGGCATGCGCCGCCGCTGGTGCTCGGCTTCGAGACATTTCCGGACTATCTCGAACATTCGCCCTATTTCGGCGCGACGCCCGGCCGCAACTCCAACCGCATCGGTGGCGGCCGCTTCAGCATCGACGGCACCCCATACCAGCTGGAACTGAACGAAAACGGCGTCTCGCATCTCCATGGCGGCAGTGACGGGATCGCCAAGCGAAACTGGACGATCCTCAGCCAGTCCGAAGACAGCGTCACGCTGCAGATCGTCGATCCGGATGGCCGCGCCGGCTATCCCGGCAATTGCACGATCACCTGCACCTATCGGCTGAGCGAAGGCGGCGTGTTGTCCGTCGTCTATGAGAGCACGACAGACCGTGCCACGATCGCCAACATCTGCCAGCACAGCTATTTCAATCTCGACGGACTGGCCGAGGCATTGGACCACGACATCATGATCAGCGCCGATCACTATCTGCCGACCGATGCCCTGCAAATTCCGACCGGCGATATCGCATCGGTTGACGGGACCATCTTCGACCTCCGCGCCATGACGTCCATGCGCCGCCAGTTCGAAGGCGACGGGACCGGCTACGACCACAACTTCTGCCTTTCTGCGGAAAGGGTCGCGAAACGAGCCGTCGCGCTGGTGCGCAGCATCAATTCGGGCGTCTCGATGGAAGTACGCACGACAGAACCCGGCGTCCAGCTTTATACCGGCTTCAAGATGAATGTCGGTGCTCCGGGCCTCGAAGGCCGGACCTACGGTCCCTTCGCCGGCTTCTGCCTCGAAACCCAGATATGGCCGGACGCGGTCAACCATGCGGGCTTCCCGACAGCCATCCTGCGTCCGGGCGAAACACTGCGGCAGGAAACGGATTACGTCTTCTCGAAGGAGTAGCGGGCGGCGGGATCGTCCATATCCCCTCCGGGGATGGAAACGTTCAGAGATATTCGGAGAAGGACAGGCCATGACGGCGGAAATCGGCAAAGGGCGGGGCGGCATCGCTCTGGTGACAGGCGGCGGAACCGGTATCGGTAAGGCCATCGCGCAGGCTCTTCTGGAAGACGGTTACACGGTCGCGATTACCGGACGCCGCATCGACGTGCTGCAAACGACGGCGGAGGCGCTTTCGACGAAAACCGGCGGGCAGGTTGCGGCAATCGCCGCCGACATCGGTGATCCGGCTTCCGTAAAAGCATTGTTCGAACGCCTGCATGTGGATTTCGGCCGTCTCGATCTCCTTGTCAACAATGCCGGCATGGGGCTGCCGGCCGTGCCGATGGAAGACATCACTTTCGAGCAATGGAACGCCATCGTCGGCGCCAATCTCACCGGTGCCTTCCTCTGCACGCAGCAGGCCATGCGGATGATGAAGGCGCAGACGCCGCGGGGCGGACGCATCATCAACAATGGCTCTATCTCCGCGACAACGCCCCGCCCTCTTTCAGCGCCCTACACTGCGACAAAGCACGCCGTATCCGGGCTGACCAAATCAACGGCGCTCGATGGCCGTCCCTTCGATATCGCCTGCGGACAGATCGACATCGGCAATGCCTCCACGGATATGACGGCGCGGATGAGCGGCGGCGTGCTGCAGGCCAATGGTGAAATCGCACCCGAACCGACAATCCAGGCGTCACATATCGCCGACGCAGTCGTCTACATGGCCGGACTGCCGCTCGATGTGAACGTCCTGACCATGACGGTCATGGCGACGCAGATGCCCTATGTCGGCCGCGGTTGACGTCAGGGATTTACCGATGCGGGTTGCACGGCAAGTACGGACGTCCGCGACTCCAGAGTTTGTCAGGTTCATTTTGAACCAGACAAACTCCAGATTCTTTTGTTGTCGTTTGTCTTTTTGGGATAACCGGATTCCACTTATCCCTGACAAACTCTCGTCTAGCTTTTGACGGATCCAGCCGTCATGCCTGCGAGGAAATAGCGTTGCGCGATCAGGTATAGGACCAGCAGCGGCAGGGATCCGAGAACGCTCATCGCCATCATCTCGTTCCATTCAAAGGCGTGCTGACCCATCAGCAACTCGATGCCGATCGGGACGGTCCGCATATCCATCGACTTGGTGAGCGTCAGCGCAAACAGGAATTCGTTCCATGCCAGAAGGAAGGTATAGACCGCGGTCGCAACGATACCAGGCACCGAGAGCGGAACGATGACCCGCCACAGCGCCGTCCAGCTCGATCCGCCATCGACCAGCACCGCCTCATCCAGCTCTTTCGGCAGCGTGTTCAGATAGCCCGTCATCAACAGGATCGCATAAGGCAGGGTGAAGACCATGTAGGTCAACACCAGCGCGAAATAGGTATCGAAGATGCGGAAGGCGACAACCATACCGAAATAGGGGATCAGAAGCGTGATTGGCGGCACGGTCTGTGTGCTGATGATGAAGACGTTCAGCGTATTCTTGCCCCGGAACGAATACCGGCTGAACCCATAGGCCGTCAGAATGGCGATCAGCAACGTCAGAAGCGTGACCAAGCCGGCAACGAGATAACTGTTGAAGAAAAACCGGACCTTCGCCGGGTCGTTAAAGATCGACAGATAGGCGACGCTCGTAAACGTGTCGGGCAAAAGCCGCGGCGGCAGCGCAAATATCTCGGTATTGGATTTGAGCGAGGTGAAGAACATCCACAGGATTGGAAATCCCGCAAAGACCAGGCCCGCCGCCAGTCCGAGATAGGTCAGTATGGTCGGGAACGCACTCTTGTTGAAGGAACGTTTTGCCATTGGCGGTCACCTGGCTTTCTGATGTTTGATGTAGAAGTATGTCACGCTCATCGACATGATCAGGATGAAGATCGCGCTCGCCGAAGCCTGCGAAAATTCATAGCTCGAGAATGCAAGCTTGTAGGTGTAGGTGCTCAGCACCTCGGTCGCATGGATCGGCCCGCCGCCCGTCGTCATCCAGACCAGCGGGAAGACCTGCATCGTCCAGATAAAATCCAGCAAGGCGATGCTGATGATGATCGGCATCAGTTGCGGGATCGTGATGTAGCGGAATTTCTGGACCTCCGTGGCGCCGTCGATGCCGGCCGCCTCGTAAAGCTCCTTGGGGATGCCCTGGAGCCCGGCCAGAAGGCTGACCATGTAGAGCGGATAGCCTGCCCAGATATTCGCGAATGTCAGCGCATGCAGCGCGGTCTTGGTCGATGAGAACCACTCGACCTTGAAGTCCACGATGTGGAGCGCGATCAGGATGCTGTTGATCACGCCGTTGGGATCGAGCAGCAGCCGCCAGATGATGGCGATGATCACCGCCGTAAACAGCCAAGGGAGAATATAGAGGACGCGCAGGATGCTTCTCAGCGTCGGGTCGATGCGCTGCGTGTTGAGCAGGAGGGCGAAGGCGAGGCCGATCAGAAGGTGAAAGACCACGCTCATGACTGTGAAATAGAGCGTCTGCGCAACGGACTGCCAGAAGACCGGATCATTGAAGATCGTCACGTAGTTCTGCAGCCCGACAAAGACCGCGTTCTTTTTCATGATGGCGCCATCCATCAGGGAATAGCGCAGCACCGTGATCATCGGAAACAGCATGAGCAAGGAAAACAGGAAAGCGGCCGGAGCCACATACAGGAAAGGCACAAGCCGCTTTTTCGTCTTGTAGGACAGCATGCCCTGCTTGCGTATGCCCGACTTCGGGGTGCGGGAATGTCGCGCTCCGGGCTTGGGCATCCCGGCATGCGTCCCCGTCAGACTATCATTGGCGCTGTTCATCAGAGGTTGTTTCCACTTGGTCGTTGAGGATCGGTGGATATGTATCGTGGCAGCACGGCGAGGTGCGCCGCGCTGCCTGAGCGTTTTCAGCGGTGCTTATTTGGCGAATTGCACCAGCCATTGCTTCTGCGTATTGGCAGCCGCATCCTTCGCAGTCTGCTGGCCGTCGAACATCTTCTGCACTTCGACGTTCATGTCGCGCATCAGGTCTTCGGCAACCGGAAGGCCCACGAATTCGTTGGCAAGGCTACCGCTCTGGAAGATCTTGAAGGCTTCTTCGAAGAGCGGGTCCGATTTCGAGAAGTCGGGCTTGGCGTTTACGTTGCCCGGAAAGGCATTGGCGATCGACACCAAGCGACCGTTCACTTCGGGCTCATCAGGTATTCGACGAGCTTCCAGGCTTCCGCCTTGTGCTCGCTGCTGTCGCTGATGCCGATGCCCCAGGAGGCGTAAGGCAGTCCACGCTTGCCTGTATATCCATCGACGGCCGGCAGCGCCGAGATGCCGAAATTCAGCTTGGCATTTCGTTCGCGGATCAGGTTGATGTGCGCAAGCGAGTCAACCATCATGCCGACACGGCCGTTGACGAACTCCTCGACCTTGTCCTGTTCCTTCTTGGCAAAGATGCCGGGCGAGATGACGCCGGCATCCTGCAGCGACTTGATGTATTCGAGCGTTCCGACGACTACCTCGTTTTCCAGGTCGGGCTCGCCGTCCTTCAGCATCGACGCACCCGAGGCCCAGACCCAGGACATCACGTCGTTCTGGATGCCGCCCGGGTTCTGCAGCGCCAGCGGCAGCACCCAACCATACTCGTTCTTGTCGGCATTGGTCATCTTCTTCGCGGCCGCCGCGAATTCGGTGCGGGTTGTCGGCATCTTGTCGATGCCCGCAGCCTTGGCCATGTCCAGGTTGACGAAGACCGGGTAGACGAACGAGGCGAGCGGGAACATGACGCTCTGACCATTGACCTTGACGATATCGGCAATCTGGGTCTGGTCATACTTGGCATCAGCCATCAGGCCGTCCATCGACGCGATGGCGCCCTGCTTTGCAAGGCCATTGACCCAGGCGCCGTCTAGCCCGACGACATCGCTGAGGGTCCCCGATGCCGCACCGACGACGATCTGGTCGCGTGTCGAGGAATAGGGACCGCTGACAAGCTTGACCTTGATACCGGGATTGGCAGCCTCGAAATCGTCCATGATGCCACGCAGGGCACCGGCAGGCATTTCAGGCTCCCACCACTGGATGAACTCGATATTGGTCTCGGCAAAGGCACAGGTCGTGCACAATGCCCAGACAGCCACAGCCGACTTCATCGTCGCAAGATATTTTCTGACGTTCATGTTTCCCTCCCATGGGACCTATAACTGGCTCGATCCTCCCAGATCGCAATCGAAGTAGGGTCCTTTCCGTATGTTTGTGTCAACGAAGAACTGCAATTGTCGCGAATTCAGAAAAACAGGCCGCGATTAGAATAAGGCTAATATGTTGATTCTTAAAAGTTAAATGTAATTTCTTCCGGATCGGATTTGTTTTTTTGTGCATCGCACGCGAAGCATTTTTTCTTTACGTTCGTAAATAAATGAAAGTCTGCTCTTCCAAAAGAAAAGAAATGAAAGCCGAGCAGCGGGCGGGCTGAGCGCGCGGCAGGGGCATGCCGACCAGAAGAATGGACCGGTTACTTCCGGAGAACGGACCAGCGCCTGCCCGATGACGTCCAGCGTAGGCGCCCGGACAAACGCGAACCGCTTCTTCGACCGGACCGTCTACAATGAAGGCATCGCTTGCGACAACGCCAACATCGCCACCGGTGAGCGGCAGCTGCTGGGTATTGAAACTGATCGGATCGATACGCCGACTTCCCGCAAGAAGCCGCAACAACCTTTCATCAAGACACGAGACAGATCTGCCTCGACCATGATCCCTGAACGTCGCGCTGTTCGCAATCAGATGGCGAGATGCGTCTGGGGATCGAAGAAATGCAGCTTGGCGACATCGATCGCCAGATTGATCGACGCACCGGATTGCACCGCGCTGACGGATTCGAACTTCGCCACGGCGTTTGCGGCCCCGCTCAGATCCTCGACGGCATCCGGATCGCCGGAATCGATCCGGACCGCGTCGATGCCCAGATGCACGATGAGTTCGGAGCCCAATTCCTCGATGGTCTTCACCGTTGCCGGGATCGTCGGATGTTGCGATCCGGATACCAGGCTGCTGTCATAGAGATCTTCCGGACGAATACCGAAGATGACCGTCTTGCCATCGAACGCGGCGAGACTGGGAGAGCGCTCGAAGGCGCTTGGCGGTATGGGTATCGAAAAGCTCGGTAGATTGATCCTGAAGTCCTGGAGACGGCCCTCGAACAGGTTCATCGACGGAGAACCAATGAAACCGGCGACGAACGCGTTTACGGGCCGGTTGTACAGGGTTTTGGGCGTATCGACCTGCTGGAGGATGCCACCCTTCAACACGGCGACCCGGTCACCCATGGTCAAGGCCTCCGTCTGGTCGTGCGTCACGTAGATCGTCGTCACGCCGAGCTGCCGTTGCAGGCTGGCGATCTCGGCGCGCATCTGCACACGCAGCTTGGCATCGAGGTTCGACAAGGGTTCATCCATCAGAAAGGCGGCAGGTTCGCGAACCATCGCCCGCCCCATCGCGACCCTCTGGCGCTGCCCGCCGGACAAGGCTGCAGGCTTGCTGTCCAGCAGCGTATGCAGTTGCAGGATCTTTGCAATTTCGTTGACGCGCTTCGTCCGCTCGGCCTTGCTCTTGCCCGCAAGCTTCATCGAGAAGGCAATGTTTTCGAAGACGGTCATATGCGGGTAAAGGGCGTAGTTCTGAAAGACCATGGCAATGTCCCGATCCTTCGGTGCCAGGTCCTCGACGTTCTCGCCGCCGATGCTCAGGGTGCCGCTGGTGATCTCCTCAAGCCCGGCAATCATGCGCAAGGCGGTTGATTTTCCGCAGCCCGAAGGTCCGACCAGAATCAGGAACTCGCCGTCATTGACCGTCAGGCTGAGGTCCTTGATCGCGTGGAAATTCGTCCCGAAGGTCTTGCAGATTTTGTCCAGTACAACAACGGCCACGTCTCGTCCTCCCAATGATAAGACTTACAAATTCCCGGATCATCTCTCCATCCCGCAATGCCGTCCCCTCCCAGGACCGGCACCAGCGGATGATCATGCCCGGTCGACAGGCACAATCGGCTGCGGCACGGGCGCATGCCCGCCTGCCATCCACGCGAGGCATGTTGCATGATCCGGCAAAGCCATGCGGCCACCCCGCCCGGTAACCGAGATCGCCGCAGCAGCACTCGCGAAAAGAACACCGGCGACAGGCGATTTTCCCTGCGTCAGCGCGAAGGCGTAGGCGCCGTGAAAACAATCCCCGGCGCCCGTCGTATCCACGGCCGTGACCTGGTGGGCTGGAATGTGCCACACCACGGAGTCGTCCTTTTGCCGGACAAAGGCGCCCCTGTCTCCGTCGGTCAGAACAACGGCAGAGCGCTCCTCCAACCACAGGCCGTTCAGGATCGCCGTCACGTCGCTTTCCCCTGTACAAGCCTTTGCGAACGCCAGGGGCAGCACCAGATGGTCGGACAGATCCATCAATCGCCCGGTTGCAGCTCCGACCGTCCATTCGATATCGGCCACGACGGCCAGACCGAGTGCGCGGGCGCGGGCAACGATCGCCTCGCCATGCGTCGCATAACCATCGATGAGCAGGACCGCCGCTTGTTCAAGGACATCGTCCGGCAGCGTATCACAGGTTCCGTGCGGCACGTCGTCATCATAGGCGATGAACCGGTCGCCGTCTGGCCCGACGGTGATGACCGAGCGGATCGGCCTCGCATCGGAACGGCGTGGCGCGAACGAGATATCGACCCCCTGCCTTTCAAGCTCGAGGCCGCCGACATCGCTCGACGGCTCATCGCTCAGCCAGCCGATGAAGCCGGCGCGTCCACCCAGCCGGGCGACAGCCACGAGGGCCGTCGCCACGTTGCCACCGTGGTCACGGGTCCGGCTGGTGACCTTTCCCTTGCCGGCGCTTAATGGACGATCGACATAGATGAGGTCGTCAACCGCCAGGGCGCCGAAACCCAGAACTTGAAGATCGCGGGTCACGGATCAGGCGCCGGCCGCTGCAAGTGCCTTTTCCGCCGACATGCCGTCGTGGATGACGAACTTGAAGGCCCGCGCAGCCATCGTCGTATCCCCATGCCCCCAGAGATTGCGCCCCACCACGGCCCCCTTCGCACCGGCGCGAAGCGCTTCCGATGTCTGCGTCAGGGCGCCGAGCAGCGTATCGGTCTTCGGACCGCCGGCAATCACGATCGGAACCGGGCAAGTGGCCACGGTTTCCTGGAACGAGTCGAAGTCGCCCGTATATCCGACCTTGATCACGTCAACACCGGTCTCGAAGCCGATCCGCACCGCATAGGCGATTTCGTCAGGTGTGAAGACGATCTTGCCGCCCTGTTGGTAATCGCGCGGATAAACATGGGCCACAACAGGCATTTCAAAGCGGGCGGCGGCGTTTACCGTATCGGTGAGCCAGCGAATATAATGGCCCTCGGTTTCGCCACGCACGGGAATGGCGACGGCCAGCGCATCGGCACCGTAGCGCACGGCATCTTCCGGCGTTGCGATCAACTGACGGATCCGGTCGTCCGCTGTGAAGCAACCGGCCTGGATGACCAGTGCCGCCTTGCCGGCATAGGCCGGCCACAGATGACGCGCAGCGCCAGGCTGGATGCTGATGTAATCAGGCTCTCCGGCCATGACCCGCGCCAGCGCGCCCGGCAGATCGGCAAGACCACCCTCGCGGACATTGCCGTAACCCACGAAATGATCGACGGCGCCGCCGAACAGATTTCCGGATGAGTGCGAAAACAGGCGCGACAGGCGAATTTTGGTTCCAAGGCCCATAACAGGGTATCCCTTCGTGACGTTTGATCCAGCGTTGAGAGACCCTAACTCGAAAGTAAAACAATACTCAATATTCCGATTTCTTTCGTTTTGATTTGCGGTTAAGATTGTCGAAGGAATTTTATAGAAGAATCTGGGCTCATGGTAGAAATCCAACACCGAAGCGGGCTCAAATGTTTCGATTTTCGAAAGCTTCGCGACAGCGGCGGCATTGAACGGCAACTCGGGATCACACATGCTTGCAGAACAACGGCGACACCAGATCATGCTCGAACTTCAAAGGACCGGCCAGGCGCGAACCAGCCAACTCGCGGAAAACTTCGGCGTCTCTGAGGTGACCATCCGGTCCGACCTGGAGATACTGGATGCAAAGAAGCAGCTGATCAAAACCCACGGCGGCGCCATCGCCCTGCCCGCCGGTTCGCCCGCGGCGGCCTTCGAAGAGCGCATGAACCGCAACTTCGACGCCAAGAGGCGGATCGCCCAGATGGCCGCGCGCCAGATCATGGACAATCAGTCCGTCGTGTTCGACAGCGGCTCGACGCTTCTGCAACTTGCCATGCAGATGCCGCCCGTCACCAATGTCGTGGTGGCGACGACCGCGATGAACATCGCCCAGCACCTGATGTATCGTCCGGGACTGGACGTGCACATGATCGGCGGCCGGGTGTTTCCCAATACGGTCAGCACGATCGTCTCGGATTCCGACAAGGCCGTGGGCGGGCTGGTGGCCCACCAGGCTTTTGTCAGCGCCCATGCAATCGATCAGTCGTTCGACGTCGTCGATGTCTCGGAGGATATTGCCCGCACAAAGCGCAATCTGGTGCGGATGGCGCGGCGGGTGATCCTTGTGGCGGATTCGAGCAAATTTGACATCGGCGCCGCCTCCAAGGCCTTCTCCCTGTCACGGGTCGATCTCATTATCACCGACAACGGCATGCCCCACGGGATCCGCAGCCGGCTGGATAAACTGGGGGTCGAAGTCCGGTACGTCTGAGACGGAGCATCGATGCGGACAGGCCCTTCCGGACAAGCCGACCCGCTGCCGGATGATCAACCGCCGATCATCAGCCTGACGACTTCGTCATGCGTGGTTTCATTGATGTTGCGCTCGCCCGCGACGATCCCCCGCCGCAGCACGACGATGCGGTCGGATACCGCAAAAATATCCTGCAGATTGTGTGAGATGAAGACGACACCGCGTCCCTGCGCCTTCAGCGATTTTATCAACGAGACGACCTTGCGCTGCTCCGGCACACCGAGCGCCGCCGTTGGCTCGTCCATGATCAGGATACGGGCGTTCCAGTAGACGGCACGGCCGATGGCGACGGCCTGGCGCTGGCCGCCGGAGAAATTGCTCACCGGCGCATCAAGCCGCTTCACATGGAAGTCGAGCATCGCCATCGTCTTGCGCGCAGCCTCCGCCATCGCCTTGCGGTCGATCACCGGCAGGAAACCGAAGGCCTTGCGCATTGGTTCTCGGCCGAGAAAGATGTTGCCGCCGATCGTCAGATTATCGGCCAGCGCAAGATCCTGATAGATCGTCTCGATGCCTTTTTCGCGGGCATCCTGCGGCGAGGAGAAGGTGACGGGTCGGCCCTCGATCAGGATTTCGCCCGAGGTCGGCGCATAAACGCCGGAGATCGCCTTGATCATCGTTGTCTTGCCGGCGCCGTTGTCGCCGGCGAGCGCAACGACCTCGCCTGGATGCACGACAAGGGAGCAGTTTTCGAGCGCCTTCACCGCGCCGAAGTGGCGGGAGAGATTGCGGACCTCGAGCAGCGGGGTTTGACTATTCATCTTGTTTTGCTCCGCTGAACCGGCGCTGCGCCTGGTCGATGAGAACGGAAATAATGATGACGACGCCGACGGCGATGAATTGCCAGAAGGGTTCGACATCGAGAAAGACCAGACCATACTGGATGACGGCAATGACCAGCGCGCCGGCGACCGTTCCCAGGATCGAACCGGAACCGCCGAAAAGGCTGGCGCCGCCGATGACAACGGCCGCGACGCAATCGAGCAGCAACGGTTCGCCTGCCTGCGCGGCCCCTGCCGTGAAGCGGGCGGCATAGAGCGCGCCGCCGAGCCCGGCGCACACGGAGGACAGGACATAGAGCTTGAGAATATGCGCCTTGATGTCGATCCCGGCCCGTCTTGCTGCCTGCGCATTGGCGCCGATCGCGTAGTTGTGCTGGCCGAAGCGCGTTTGGCTGAGGATATAGTGCATGATCAGGACGAAGACTGCCGTCACCAGCACGAGATAGGGAATGCCGAGGATGCGGCCATTGCCGAGCATGGCGAAATACTCGTTCTTCACCGGAACCGTCGTGCCGCCGGCCAAGAGAAAGGCCGTACCGCGTGCGACGCCGAACATGCCGAGCGTGCCGATGAAGGGCGGAACCTTGAGGCGCGAGATCAGCAGTCCGTTGATGATGCCGGGAATGGTCGCGACCAGCACCGCGACGAGAATGCCGAACAGCATGGCGAGCGGCAGCGGCATGTAGAGGCCGGCAAGATTTGTCATGTGCGCGGCGATGACGGCCGCCAACCCCATGATGAAGCCCATCGACAGATCGATTCCGCCGGAGATGATGACGAAGGTCTGGCCGATGGCCAGCAGGAGGGGGGCGACAGCGAAGATGGCGATCGACTGCCAGTTGAACGGCGAGAAGACAAAGGTGCCGCCGAAGGACAGGCGCGACCAGATTTCAAAGATGACGATGAGGGCTGCGAGAAACAGCCATGCGCGCAACTGCGCGATGTGGCCGATCAGCGTCTGTGTCTGGTCGGCATGATCTGCCTGCGGCGCGATATGCGGGTCCACCTTCGGCGGCTCGTCAACGGTGCTTGTCATGGTACGTCCGGAAATGGGCATGCGCAAAGGCTTGCGGCATGCGTTACGGGTCATTCTGTGGAATCATGCAACGGCGCACGTCTGTGCGGCGCCCGCCTCCCGGCAAGGGCGCCGCAGCCGTCGTATCAATCCGAGTAGATGTACTTCGCAACGTTCGGGTCGGCGAGGTTCGCCTTGTCGATGATCGTGAAGCCGGTGCCGATGGCGGTCGGGATTGAATTCCCGGTCAGGTGGGCATAGGCCGACATCACGCCGAAATAACCGATTTCGGCCGGATGCTGGGCGATGGCGACATCGACCAGACCGGAATTGATGTTGTCGACGATCGAGGTCGGCGCGTCGAAGGCGACAACTTTGATATTGCCGGTCTGGCCGGCCTGCTGGACGCCGTTTGCAGCACCCAGTGCCGAGAACAGGTTGGCGCCGAAGACGCCAACGAGATCGGAGTTTCGGGCAAACACGGCCTGAAGCTGCGAGGCCGCCTTGTTGGCGTCGTTGTCGTTGAACTGGCTCTCCAGAACCTCGATGCCGGGATGGTTTGCGGCCATCTCGTCCTTGAAGCCCTGCTCGCGCTGGTCAGTGGTCGAGATGCCGGGCTTTACGTTCGAAACGTAGACCTTGCCCTTATCGCCGACGGCCTTTGCCAAAGCACGCGCTGCAATCGCGCCACCGAGAACATTGTCGGAAGCGATGTAGGACAGCGGGAACTCGGCGTCGCCGGCACCGGTCTGATAAATTCCGTCGCCGATGAAGGTATCGACCGTGATGACCGGAATGCCGGCATCATGGGCCTTCTTCAGCGGCTGGATCAGCTGGTCCTTGTCGGTTGGTGCGATCAGGATCGCATCCGGCTTCTTGGCGATGATCGCATCGAGCACAGGAACCTGCGTCACCGGATTGAAATCCGGCGCGCCCTGGAAAACCAGTTCGGCACCGACTGCCTTTGCGGCCGCCTCGGCACCCTTGCGCATAGTGATGTAGAATGCGTCCGTCGTCAGACCCGGAATAAGGGCGATGGTGAATGTCTTGTCTTGTGCCTGGGCCGTGCTGGCATAAGCCGAAACGCTGACGAGCGCTGCGATCATGCTGGCCTTCAGGAATGAACGTCGTTCCATAATTTCCTCCTCATTGAAACCGGAACTCCCCTCCGGCATTTCCGATAATCTCGCTGGTTTTGCCACCTCGTCAAGCAATTTTTTGCTGCAATGAATTTCTTATCTGTTTTTCCTGGTGTCCAGACCGCCGAATCGACAAGCCGGGCCGGCATGCGAACCAAAAACCCGTAACAGTTTCAGCGACTTCCGAACACCGCAGAAATCCAGTCGGTGATCGCCGGCATATCCGGCTGGCGGGTTTGATCGATCGTCATGACCGGGCCAACGGCGATCGGCTCCGCTTGGTCGGCAAGCGTTACCAGCTCCGAAACATACTCCGCACCCGGATGACCGGGCAGCCGGTCCTTCAAGCGGCTTGCATAGCGTTCGCCAGCCACATGCCCCGGAACCTTGCACCAAAGCTCTGCCGTATGATCAACCCCGGCTTCCTCGATATAGGCTTCCAGGACGGACCTCGGCTGGAATCCGAACCAGGCATCGACGATGAAGGTGGATGTGGGCGGAGCATCGCGGATGAACGACCAGATGGCCTGGTAGCTGGCCTTTCCGAGAGTCCGGTTGAAATCCCGGTCGACGCTGCCGATATGCTGCAGGAACGGGTTCTTGATTCCGTCCAGCGAAAGGACCGGCCATCCTGAGTGCTGCGACAGGCATTGCGCCAGATGGCTCTTGCCGGATGCGGGAACGCCGTTGACCAGCACCACGCGCTTTCCGGATGCACTGGCCGGTGACGTGAACGTCGACAGGCCTGCACCGATCACACCGGCATCATCGCCGAGATCGGCAGCCACCACCTTGGGCTGAAACCAGGGAGCAGGCGCAGGAAGGTCTGAAAGCGCTCGTGCGGCCGCGGCGCCCAGCCCGCCGCCAAGAACGATGAGGTCTGGATCCATCGTCGCGGCAATGCTGTCAATGGCAAGGCGCAGGGGCGCCGCCCAGGCCTGCAGTACGGCCCTTGCGACCCCGTTGCCGCCGGCGACCAATGCAAAAACCTCGTCTACCGAGGGTGCGCCCATTCCTGCCTCGGCCATATGGCGACGCAGCGCCGTCCCGGAACTGAAGGTTTCGACGCATCCCTTCCGCCCGCATGCGCAAACGGGACCATCCTGCGCGACGGAAATATGCCCCAGTTGGCCCGCCGTCATCCGACCGTGGTAGATTCGCCCGTCCTGGGCCACCGCGCCACCGATACCCGTTCCGATCGTCAGCATCGCAACACTTCGATGTCCCTTCGCAGCGCCAAGGCGGATTTCCGCGATCAGCGCCATGCTGCAGTCGTTTTCGACGACGACGCGCCGGCCGAGCACCCGTTCGAGTTCGGCGGCGAAATCCAGGCCTGCCAGATTGAGAATGCCGCCGGACAGGATCGCATTTCCCGCAACATCGACCCGCCCGGGCACGCCGACGCCAATGCAGGCCTGTGCGGGAGGATCGAGGCGGCACACCATCTCCCTGATCCGCTCGATCACCTGCAGCGGCTCCGTCGGCGTCCGTTCCGACATCTTCCGAAGAATAGCGCCCTGTCGGGAGAGGAGGGCGGCACGTATGTTAGTGCCGCCAATGTCTATGCCAACGGCAATTTCAGGCATGTTCTTTCTGACCCTGGGGGATACCTTGAGATGTCACACTTTTGAAGTGAGCGGCGATTACCGCCTGGATTTCACGCAGGCGCGGCACGGCAACGGCTTCGAGCCGCTCCCTCGTCACGGTACGATCGAGCGAGATGCAGTCTTTCCAAAGCGACCGACCGGCGATCACACCCGACGCTCCGTTGCGCATGGCGTCCTCGACCTGCCCGAGAAACGTCGCATGATCGACGCCCGCGGACAAGACCGCCCATGGCACGTCGCCTGCAAGCGTGGTCACAGCCGCGCAGGCCTCCGATGTCCCCGGATAGGGTATCTTCAGGACCTTCGATCCGCAATCCAGGCAGATCTTGCTTCCGCCGACGATCAGCGATGGCACCAGAGCCTTGTAGGCGTCGTCGTCTTCGTCATCGAATTTGTAGGTCAGGAACTCGACGACGAGCAGAAGATCCTCGCGGGCAAAGTCTTCGATGCACTGGCGCAGGATCTGGATATTATGGACGTTGGCTGCATCCCGGTCGGAGCGGAGGTAGACCATGATCTTGCCGCCCGTCGCACCCAGTTCGCGCACGCGGCGTGCTGTGACGCCCGGAACGAGCTTGGACAGCCTATATCCTTCCGGAGACGTATCCCAACCCGACGCGTCGAGGCCAATCAGAAGCGCGGTATCACGTTGGATGATGCGATCATCCACGAGCGCCGGGACGGCGCAGATTGGATCGACCAGCACGCAGGAAGCCTTGCTTGCCAGAAACCGGGCAATATCGGCCTTCGTGTCGCCCAATGTCTTGTCGGAGATCGCCGCCTGCGCCCCGGGCTCTTTGGCAAGCAAGCTGCGCATGCCACCGCGCTGATCGCAGGCAATCACCATCATGGCGCCATCATTGCCGCAAATCTGCTGGTAGCCGCGCATTTCTGCCGTCGTCAATCTGGACATCAAGTCCTCCCTCTCTGTCACCCATCCGGGATTCTGGAAATTCTTTCCGCCCCAAGACCGGGAGCGAAAGTCGCTGCTGAACACCGGGAGTCCGCTTTCGCCGCATATTCGTTGCGAAATGCGCGCATTTAAGCGATAACTCCCTCACGTCCCGATGTGTGTAACACATTGCAGAAAGGAATTTCAACCTGAATTCGTCCTCGTCACAGGAGGCTATGGCCAGCCGTACTTTGCTCCATATGGTTGCAAAGATGCACTATCAGTCGGATATGTCGCAGGTCGAAATTGCCAAAAAGCTAGGCTTATCAACGGCTACAGTCTCGCGTCTGCTGCAGAAAGCGCGGACCGCCGGCATTGTCCGCATAGAAGTCATCGACCTTTCGCCCTCTGAAGATTTGACCGCGGCCCTGATGGATGCGCTGAAATTGCAGACGGCGGCCGTCATTGATGCGCCGCCAGGCAATGTCCTGAGCGCGCTGGCACCGGCCGTCGGCGCTCTCTTGAAGCAGGCAGGGCTGCGATCCGGCTCCACGCTGGGCATCGGATGGGGACGGGCCGTCCGGCAGGTCACGCTTGCCGGCCTTCCGCCCTTGCCCGGCGTCACCACCGTGGCACTCAACGGGGGCATGCAGCAGGCCGCTGCGCACTTCCAGACCAATGAATTCGTCCGCCAGGCCGCCGAACAATTGGGAGGCAGCCCGCATTTTCTGCATGCGCCCTATATTTCGTCGTCGGAACTGCGGGATGCGTTCCTGGCCGACCCGACAGTCCAGCAGGTGACATCCCTCTGGAACAAGCTTGATGCCGCAATCGTCGGGGTTGGGTTGCGGCACTCGGCAAATCCGTCGGAAGCGACGGGTGCGTTGCCGGGAGAAAAGGCCCTCAGCCAGGCGGCAGGCGACGTCTTGCGCCACTACGTCACCGAGAGCGGTGAAATCCTGCACTGGGATGGCGAGGAGCGGATGATCGCCGCAACGCCGCAGCAACTCCGAAAGGTGCCCTTGACCATTGCCGTTGCGGCGACGCCCGCCAAGGCGCCGGGCATTATCGGCGCAGCGCGATCCGGCATGATCAACGCACTGGTGACAGACGTGAACACCGCGCAGGCCATCCTTGATCGCCTGTCCATTGCCCATTGAGGAACGCGCCGTGGTGTCGATAATGCCTGTGCCAGCCCATATTGACAAACCCTTCGGTGCCTTCCTGTTCGATATGGACGGAACCATCCTGAATTCGATCGCGGTTGCCGAGCGCGTCTGGACGGAATGGGCCTTGCGGCGCGGCGTCGATGTCGAGGGCCTGCTGGCAACGATCCATGGACGAAAGGCGATCGAAACGATCACCCGGCTTGGCTTGGTGGGGATTGATCCCGCAGAAGAGGTCAGGCTGCTCACATTGGCCGAAATCGCCGATGTTGCAGGCGTCGAACCGCTAGCGGGTGCCGCTAAATTTCTGGAAGCCCTGCCGGCAGACCGATGGGCGATCGTCACATCGGCACCACGCGCATTGGCACTGGTGCGCCTCGAGGCGGCGGGCTTTCGCACATATCCGCTTTTGATCGCCGGCGAGGATGTTGAGAACGGAAAGCCGGCACCGGACTGCTTTCTGCTCGCGGCTGAAAGGCTGGGGCAGCCGATCGAGGATTGCCTTGTCTTCGAGGATGCACCAGCCGGCATCGAAGCGGCCGAGGCCGCAGGCGCCAGCGTGATGGTCATCACAACCACGCATCGCGCCCATCTCGAAACGCCACATCCGAGCATGGCAGACTACAGGCACATCGTCGGGCATCTCACAGCCGATGGCTCTCTACGCCTGCTGCCGAAAGCGCGATAAACACAGGGTCAGTCCTTCGCCCCCGTCGCGATCGCATCGGCATAGATGTCGAGTACGCGCGTGATGCTGGCCATGACCAGAGCGCGGGCCTCCGTTGCGATCTCTCCGTCTGCCACCCGCGGTTCCAGATGGGCAAGGAACTGGCTGATGAGTGAACGCGGGATGGAAACGCCCTCAAGCGCCGCCATCAGTTCTGCCACCGCAGCCTGCGCTTCCGGTAACGGCCAGTAGTATCGTATGCGATCACTGAGCGAGTAGTGACGGTAAATATGCTGTTCCCTGGCATTGCCCGGATAATGCGTTTGCCAATGCTCCGGCGCCGAGAGCATAACACCCTCCATGACGGCAGGCAGCGAGGCATTGATCCTGTCCGGCACGAGATATCCGGCAATCGCGCTGAGGCCGTACAACGCCTCGCGCAGCGCAAAGGTCAGCCAGGGGCCGACTTTCAGAATGGCAAACCCCTGGGAGACAAGATCGCGCAGCCCGTCCGGGCTCTGATAGTCGGTCGAATGCGCCTCGAAGACGAATTGCGGCATGTCATCGAGCGCCGCGACCAGAGCGGCCGCCGGCGCTGTCGCATAGCCAATCACCTCGGCATTTCCAAATTCCACGCCCGGCTGGACGACAATGCCGAGGGCACGCGCAAAGGCTTCGTCCAGCCCCAGATCCGAAAACGCGGCACGGTGAAGTTCAACGGTTGCTCGCAGGTCATGCGGGGTCGTAACGTGCAGATGGTCCAGCGCCTCGACGGCGCCGCCGGGCACGGGAACCTCCGTGCCGATAATATAGCTGGGCGGTTGCGTGCCGGACCGGCGCACCCTGACTTCCGCCACGGCGGCCAGTTCGGCCGCCCGCGTTGCGATCACCCGGTCGGGAAGAAGAGCGGGATCACCCGCGCAGGCCATGCTCGTATCCAGATGCAGCTTTGTGAAACCGGCGGCGGCATAAGCGTCGATCATCTCGCTTGCCTTGCGCATCGCATCGCCGGCGGCAAGCTGCTTCCAGGGATTTGGCCCGAGGTGATCCCCACCGAGAATGAGCCGTTCCAGGGGGAAGCCGACTTTGCCGGCGATACATTCGACGAACAGCCTGAAAGCAGCAGGCGTCATGCCGGTATAGCCGCCGTCCTGATTGACCTGGTTGCACGTCGCCTCGATCAGCACATCGGCCTTGCGGTGCATGCCCTGCAGGAGAGCCGCCTCGATGACCAGCGGATGGGCGGAACAGACGGAAGTGATGCCGAAGGTCTTGCCTCGGCCACGCTCTGCCGGCAGTTGTGCCAGCCGCTGCGTCGCGGAACTCATGACAACCTCTCCCGATCCCAATCCGGGTCAAAGTCCGACAAAAACCTCTCGATCCCTGCAAGCGTGGCAATTCCCTCCATCGGTCCCTTGCGTGTCACGGCAAGCGCGCCGCAGGCGCAGGCGGCTTTCAAGGCGATTGCAGGCTCTGCACCCCGAAGCCAGAAGGAGACGAAGCCAGCCCCGAAACAGTCGCCTGCGCCTGTCGGATCGATCTCGGCCACGGGAAAAGCAGGCGCCGCAACACTGCCATGCCTGTCATAGTAGACAGCCCCTTCCGCTCCCTTCTTGACGATCACGACCTCTATGCCGCGCTCCAGCATCTCGGCAACCGCCGAAGCCTCGTCGGTCGATGCCGTAAAAAGGAACAGTTCCTCGCCCGATGGCAGGAAGATGTCCGTCAGCGCCAGCACCCGGTCAAGCGCCTCGCGCATGCCGGGCAGCCCGCTGATTTCCTTTCGGATATTGGGGTCGAAGGACACGGTGCCGCCCTTGCGCTTGACGAGATCAAGGCCGGTCAGGACGGCGGCGATCGCCGGTTCGGAAAACAGAGAGGAGCCCGTGACGTGAAAATGATCGGCACCGGCGAGAAGGGTCTGCGCCGCCTCGCCGATTTCAATCGATCCCGCCGCGCTGTTCTTGATGTTGAAGACGAAATGACGCGTACCATCACCGCGGTAGGTGACAAAAGCCGTTCCGGTCGATTGATCCTTGTGAACAGCGACGGCCGAAACATCCGCACCCCAGTTCCGCAGCCTGTCGACGGTCATCCGCCCGAAATCGTCGTCGCCGACGGCGCTGATCAACCCCGTTGCCTGCCCTAGCCGCGCTGCCTGGGCTATGAAGATGGCCGGTGCGCCCGATGGGAAGGGGCCATGCAGCAGGCCCGGCGCACCCAGGCTTTGGTCGAGCCGATCGGCCATGATTTCAACGAGAATTTCCCCGGCGCCGACGAGCTTTTTCATGAGGAGTATCACTCGCTTTCAGAGATGTTTTCAAATCCATGCCGGCGCAGCGACCACGGGGTTCACGCAATCCTCTTCTAGGATACGCACTATGCGAGTCAATTAAAAATTTGACGCGCGTAATCTTTTTTCACAACACGGTCGGTAATAGAACTTTCCCATGACTTTCCGTGGCCGGTTGCGCTCGTCGCCGTCAGGACGCATAAGGGCATGATGCGCGCTTGGCGGCACAACACCTGAACTGACGGTCCATGGAAAAATCAACGCACAAGACAATGGAGGATTTCGCCAAATCTTGCGGCATATCCCGCCCGACGCTGTCCAAGTATTTTCACGACCCGACAAGCGTCAAGCCGGCGACCCGGACACTGATCGAGGCCGCACTCCGATCGACGGACTATCAGCCGAACCTTTACGCCCGCAATCTCAACCGCAAGCAGACCCGCAATGTCGGCATTCTGGTGCCGGCCCTGACGGACCCGTTTTATGCCGAAATGGTCAACCGCCTGGAGCTGCGCCTGCGCGACGAAGGCTACTGGCCGATCGTGATCTCCTCGCATGGCCTGGCCGAACTTGAGGCCGAGGCCATCAAGACGATGCTGTCGCTGAAGGTGGCGGGCGCGGTTGTCGCCCCGCTCGGGCTCAAATCCGACCCGCGCGTGTTCGAGAAGCTCGCCCAGAATCTGCCCTTCGTGTATTTCGATACCTATATCGAGGGGAACACGCCGTTTATCGGCAACAACAATCATCAGAGCATTGCGACGATCGTCGACTATCTCTGCCGGTCCGGAGACGCACCCGCCTATTTCGACATTCCGCACGTCAATCACAACTCACCGGAACGCCGCGCGAGCTATATCGCCACGATGGAAGCCCAAGGCTACGAGCCCATGGTGATCGAAACGAACGCCGACTACACGTGGGATTTCGAGCGGATCGGATACGAGCAGATGGACGGCGTGCTGACCGCAAACCGGCTTCCAAGCAGGACCATCCTATGCGCCAATGACCGCCTGGCATTCGGCGTCATGGCAGCAGCCTTTGCCCATCGGCTGAAGATCGGGCGCAAGAAGGGCGACAATCTCCGCATTGCCGCACATGACGATCATCCCCTGAGCCGATACACCTGTCCGCCGCTGACGACCATGGGGCAGGATTTTGCCGCAATGACCGCCGGCAGCATCGATATGCTTTTGGCGCTGCTGGGCGACGAACAAGGACAGGACGCGGCCATCCGGCAGAAGGTCAGCCTCGACGGGACGCTGGTGATGCGCAAATCGGCATAAGGCAAAACAGCCCTTCAGCCCTCAGCCCGTTCGAAACTTCGCCAGGCCGCAACAGCCTCATCCACGGCCTGGCGGGCAGCGGGAATGTATTTCCCCATGGAAACGAAGCCGTGGATCTGGTCCTTCCAGCGGCGAACGATGACGGGAACACCTTCAGCCTTCAGGCGACCGGCATAGGCCACGCCCTCGTCGGCCAGAATATCCAGCCCTGCTATGGCGACGAAGGCCGGGGCTGCGCCGTTCAGGCGCTCTGCCCGCAACGGCGAGACGCGCCAATCTGCAATGTCGGCCGCATCCCGGATATACTGATCGCGAAACCATTGCATTGTCGCCGTGGTCAAGCCGAAGCCCTTTGAGAACCGGCGATAGCTCTCCGCCGTTTGCGCTGCATCGGTGTTCGGATAGAGCAACAATTGCGCTGTGATCGGCGGAGCCTGGCCGGCCCGCGACATCAGCGCCAGCACCGCCGCGAGATTGCCGCCGGCGCTGTCTCCGGCAACCGCAATGCGGTTGGGATCAAGGCCAAGCTCCGGCGCCGACGAAACCATGAAGGCCAGCGTCGCCGCACAATCCGTCAGGCCTGCGGGAAACCGGTGTTCGGGCGCCAGGCGATAATCCGGGCAGATCACCGTACAGGCGGCGCGATTGGCGAACCATCGGCAAATCTCGTCGTGCGACTCCAGATTGCCGATCACCCAGCCGCCGCCGTGAAGGTAAAGCAGGCCCGGACCATTGCGATCCGGAACACCCATGCCGCGATAGATGCGCAGGGCGACGGTCCCGTTCGGCCCGTCGATGCGGCGATTTTCGATCGCGGAAACGGGCTCCCTGTCACCCTGCAGCGTCGGGCAGGCCGCATCATAATCGCTCCGCGCCTGTTCCGGCGTGCCGGTTTCAAACGGGCGCGGTACTTGGGCCGCACCCAGTTCCAGTACGCGCCGCGCGCCCTCGTCCATCTCCACGATCATGCAGATCGCCCCCGTTTCACTCAAGCCAGAAAACTCCGCGCTTCGTCTTCACTCAGCAGGCAGGGTTGCTGCAGGCCTGCGTCGATGTTCACCGACTGCCGGGTTTCGCCCGACACAAGAACTGCCTCCATGATCTCGAGCACATGCAGAGCGAGATCGCCGGAGGCACGCGGCGCTCTGCCTTCGTGCAGCGACCGTACGAGGTCGGCAACGCCCAGCATGCGGTAGTTTGCCCGGTCCGGCGCATCGAACGGCCAGTTGCGCTTGCCATAAGGCGCGTCCTCGCTTTCGAAATCACGCCAGTCGGCGCCGCGTTCGGAGAGCGACACCGTCCCGCCGAACGTATCGGGATCCGGCAGGCGCAGCGAGCCTTCCGTGCCATGCAGTTCGATCGGATAGTTGGAGTGGCGAAAGACATCCCAGGAGGCACCGAACGTCACCGTCGTACCGGATTGAAATTCGAGCAGCGAGAGGACGTTTGTCGGCGTTCCGACCTTGAACATGGTGCCCTTGAAGGGTCCTTCCGCGGTGATCAGCCGCTCGTCCTGGCCTTTTGTCGCCATCGCCATCACCCGCACGACGGGGCCGAGCAGGTTGACCAGCATCGTCAGGTAATAAGGCCCCATATCGAAGACCGGGCCACCGCCCGGTTGATAGTAGAATTGCGGATTGGGATGCCAATGCTCCATGCCGCGCGCCATCATGAATGCGGTGCCGCTGACCGGACGGCCGATCGCACCATCCTCCATCAAACGTCGGGCGCGCCGGCCCGCCGCGCCCAGAAACGTGTCCGGCGCAGAACCGAGGCACAGGCCGCGCGCACGCGCTTCGGCAACCAGCCTGCGGCCGTCCGCCGCCGAAGTCGCCAGCGGCTTTTCAGTGAAGACATGCTTGCCAGCCGACAGTGCCGACATGGTGACGTCGAAGTGCACCGCCGGAACCGTGAGGTTTAGAACAAGGTCGATCTCGGGATCAGCGAGAAGGTGATCGACGCTTTCCGCACGAATGCCGTATTCGCGCGCCCTGAGCGCCGACATGTCGGCCGAGATATCGGCGCAGGCGCGCAAATCGATACCCCCGAACAGGGCGGCATTCCGCAGATAGGTCATCGAGATATTGCCGCAGCCGATCACTCCAAGACCGATCTTTTCCCTTGTATGCGCAACCATATTTCACAGTCCTCCCGAAATCGCATCACGGCTCCCTCACGCCCTGGCGATGCCGGCTGCCGGATTCATACCGCTGATGATAAGCATTTTATTTCTTGACGCGCGACAATTTTTTATGAAACATACGCCAATGAGGACGAGGAAATTTCAAGGGCACCGTCGCGCGCCGGAGGGGGACATGAGCAATCTGTGGAAGACACGGACGCGCATCGCCGCTGCATGCGTATCCATGCCGCGTCTTGGCTGATCCGGTCATCTCACCTGACCAAAGACCCATGGCATGACCTCACCCCCGCCACAACACACGGAGAGCGCCGTCTTCGACCACACCCAGCGGCAAGACAGAATGACCACCGCAGGGTGGAACCAAGGAACATGAAATGACCAGGGACATCAAGGTCGGCTGCCAGACCTTTACGTGGGAAATGCTCGGCGACGCCTTTGCCGGAACGCCAGACGACCTGCTTTCGGCCATTGCCGCCGGCGGTTATGCGGGCATCGAAATCACGGACACGATGATCGGCCACTATGCCGGACAGCCGGCCGACTTCGCGCTGGCGCTTCAGCGCAGCGGCCTGCAACTGGTTGCCTTCGCCTTCGGCTCCAAAAGCGGGTTCACGCTGGCGGACGAGATCGAAAGCGACCTGGTGACTGCACAACGCTGGATCGATTTCGCCGCGCGTTTCCCCGGTGCGGTCGTGTCGATCGGCTCGGCGACCATCGTCTCCGAAGGCCCGCGCGACGACAAATTCACCATTGCCGCCGAATTCTACAATCGCGCCGCGGTGCTCGGCAAAACCTGCGGCGTCGAGGTTGCCGTGCACCCAAGCTCGCACCACAACACACTGCTGTTCGACCGTGCAGACTACGACCGGATGTTTTCGCTCCTCGATGCGTCGCTGGTCGGTTGGGTGCCGGATACCGGCCACATCCTGCGCGGACATGACGACATCGCCGATACGCTGCGCACCCATCAGGATCGCATCCGCTACCTGCACCTCAAGGACGTGAATGCAAACGATCAGTGGGCGATGCTCGGCAGGGGCCGTCTCGATACGCCCGCCATCATCGACATCGTCTCGCAGGCACCGCGCTTCAACGGGTGGCTGGTGCTGGAAGAGGAATCCGACGCCGCGGCTGCCGATCCGGCCGGGGCTGTCAAGATCAACCGCGAAACGATGCGTTCCTTCCGCATCTGAGGTGGACCACCATGATTGAGAAAGAAAAACGCCGGCTTCGGGTTGGTGTTCTCGGATGCGGGCCGATCGCCCAGTTCGCGCATCTTGAATCCTGCGTCAAAGCCAGGAATGCGGATCTCTATGCCATCTGCGACACGGCACCGGACCTCCTGGCACGCATGGGCGCGACCTATGAGCCCGAAAGGATGTTCAGCGACTACGATGCCATGCTGGCCGATCCGAACCTGGAAGCCGTGATCGTCGCGACCTCCGATGCCTACCACGTACCCATGTCCATCAAGGCACTGGAAGCCGGCAAGCATGTGCTCTGCGAGAAACCGATCGGCGTCTCGGTTGAAGAGGGACAGACACTGGCCGATGCAGTGAAGCGCTCGGGCAAGATCCTGCAGGTGGGCCACATGAAGCGCTTCGATCCGGCGCTCGAAGCCGCGCGCGATTTCGTTCGCGACGATATTGGCGAAATCTTTGCGCTGAAGGCCTGGTACTGTGATTCCACCCATCGCTACACCAACACCGACGCGGTCCAGCCGCTGCCGGTGACCAGCAAGCTGGCGCGTAAACCCTCCGGCAATCCGAAAGCCGATCTGAAACAATATTTCATGCTCGCGCATGGCTCGCATCTGGTCGATACAGCCCGCTTCTTCTGCGGCGAGATCGTCGCCGTTCGCGCCCGCCTGCTGCAGCGCGCCGGGGCCTATTGCTGGTTTGTGGAAACGGAATTTGCCAATGGTGCGTTGGGCCATCTGGATCTGACGGTTGCCGTGCGGATGGACTGGCACGAGGGCTTCCAGCTCTATGGAGAGAACGGCTCCGTTCTCGCAAAGACGTTCAATCCTTGGTATTTCCGCTCGAGCGAGGTCGAAATTTTTCACGAAAAGGACGCGACCACCCGCAAGCCGCTCGGCGCCGACGGGCATTTCTTTCGCAGGCAGCTTGAAGGACTGGCCGACACGGCGCTGCATGCCGCACCGATGCGCGGCGCCAACGTCGAGGACGGCATCGCCTCGATCCGAGCCATGGTGGCGATCGCAAGATCGGTCGAGACCGGCGAGCGCGTCGAACTCGCCTCCGTCACGGGAGCCGTCTAGTGCAGGTCGGCATATTCGCAAAGACCTTTCCGGGAACCGATCCGCTCACCGTGCTGTCGGCAGTGCGCGACAGCGGTTTTGCCGTGACACAATTTAATCTGGCCTGTTGCGGGCTGCCGTCGATGCCGGACGCCGTTCCCGCTGATGCCATCACCGCCATCCGCGCAGCCGCGGCAACAACCGGCGTTTCGCTTGCGGCCCTGTCTGGAACCTACAACATGGCGCATCCCGACAAATCGGTACGTGACACGGGCCTTGGACAACTCGCGGTCGTGATCGAGACGGCGGCGGCGCTGTCGATCCCGCTGGTCACGCTCTGCACCGGCACACGCAATGCCGACGACCAATGGGCCCATCATCCCGGCAATCTCGAGACCGAGGCCTGGGCCGATATGGCTTCAGAGATGGAAAAAGCCCTGGCGCTTGCCGAAAAACACGGAATCGATCTCGGCATCGAACCGGAGCAGGCCAACATCGTGTCGTCGGTCAGCGATGCCCGACGACTGATCGGCGAGATGGGATCGCCGCGACTGCGCATCGTTCTCGACCCCGCCAATCTTTTCGAGCGCGGTACGCCGGGGGAAGCGCGCGATATCGTGGCGGATGCGGTCGAGACGGCCGCCGGTCATCTGGCCATGGCCCATGCCAAGGACCGATATGCCGACGGGCGCTTTGCAACGGCGGGCAAAGGCGTCGTCGATTTTCCGGATTTTATCAAACGGCTCAAGTCGGTCGGCTTCAAGGGCCCGCTGGTCACCCATGGCCTATCGGCCTCCGAAGCGTCCGGCGTCGCTCTTTTCCTGAAAGGGCTGATCTGATGGGTGAGACCGACCGCGCGACCGCCGACACCGCCGAACTGGCGGTCCACGATCACGGAAAAGGGCTGCCGGTCATCTTTCAGCATGGGCTTGGCGGAGACGAGGCGCAGGTCGCGCAGACCTTTCCCGATAGAGACGGATTTCGCCGCATCACAGTCGAATGCCGCGGACACGGAGCGTCGCCGCTGGGCGACAAGCGTCCCTTTTCCATCCGCATGTTCGCAGAGGACGTTTTTTCCGCGGCAAGGTCGCGCGGCATCGCGCGGCCGGTCGTCGGCGGCATTTCCATGGGCGCCGCCATCGCGCTGCATCTTGCCCATCACCATGCCGACAGCGTCGCAGCCCTCATTCTCGTGCGGCCCGCCTGGACGTTCGACGCGCGGCCAGCCAACATGGCGCCGATCCGCATGATAGCGTCCCTGCTGCAGGAGCATGCGCCGGATGAAGCCCGGCGTCGGTTCGCCGCCTCGGAAACCGCAGCCGATCTGCGCATCCACGCTCCGGATAATTTCGCCTCGCTGCTGGGCTATTTCGACCGGCCGGCTGCATCCGCCTTTTCAGCCGTCCTTGCCGACATTGCGGCGGACGGGCCAGGCGTTTCACAGGCCGAAGCCGCAGCCCTTGCCATTCCAACGCTCGTCATCGGCAACAGGCAGGATGCCATTCATCCGCTCTCATCCGCCAGAACCGTCGCCGAGACCATAAAGGGTGCGACCTTTGTCGAGGTCACCCCCAAGGCCACCGACAAGGTCAGGCACTACGCCGAAACCCGTGCGGCGATTTCACACTTTCTTGCATCAGAAACAATCCGGAGTTCCGTGTCGTCATGACATCCAAAACCGCTTCTGGCCCCAGCGCCATCGCCGCCCTGCCCCGTGACCGATTGCTCGGCGAATTCTCGCTCTGGTCGGCCGATCTTGCCAATATGGAAACCGATCTCAAGCGCATCGAACAGCATGTGGACCTGCATCACATCGATGTTGCCGATGCGCGTTTCACGCCCGGCTTCCTGTTCTTTCCGGATTTCGTTGATCGCATTTCGAAATTGACGAAAAAGCCGATCCACGTCCACCTCATGGTCGAGGCGGAGATCGTCGAGGAGCAGACGCGGCAGTTCATCGAGGCCGGCGCTGATCTCGTGAGCGTTCACGCCGAAAACGGCGAGGCAGGCTTACGTGCCATTGCCTTGGCGAAGACACTGGGAGTCGAAGCCGGCGTGGTCCTGCGGCTGGAAACCCCCGTTTCCGCCGTCGAGCCGTTTCTGGAGCATGTCGCCTTCGTCACGCTTCTCGGAACCTCCATCGGCGTCAAGGGCCAGAGCCTCTCCGAAAATGCCTGCGATCGCCTGCACGAGGCCCGGTCGCTGATGAAAAAGGCCGGCCGCGAAAAGGAGATCATTCTTGCTGCAGATGGCGGCATTCGCGAGCAGACCGTACCGCTGCTGCGTGCCGCCGGTGCCCAGACCGTGGTTCTCGGCTCGCTTGCCTTCGGCGCTGCCAATCTGGCGGATCGCATGAGCTGGCTGCATGCGCTGGAGCGCAAGGTCCAGTGACGGAGGTCGCGCTGGCTTTCGATCTCGGCGGAACGGAGCTTCGGGCCGCATTGGTGAACGGTGCGGGCGAGCTTCTCTCGTTCCTCTCCGTGCCGACCGACGCAGATGGCGGGCCGGACGCAGTCATTCGCCAGATCGAAGAGCTGGGCACCCGCATCCTTTCGCAAGCACCCCGTCTCGTTGCCATCGGCATCGGCGTCGGCGCACCCGGCCCGCTCGATCCGCAAGCTGGCATCGTCATTGGACCGCCGACACTGACGGGATGGCACGAAGTCCCGCTTGCCGACATTCTGGCGAAACATTTCAACCTGCAGGTCCGCTTGGAAAACGACGCCAACGCAGCGGCATTCGGCGAGTGGCGCTATGGCGCCGGCCGTGGCGCGACATCCATGGTTTTTGTGACGGTATCGACGGGGATCGGCGGCGGCGTGATCGCCGATGGTCGGATCCTGCACGGACGACGCGGGCTGGCCGCGGAAATCGGCCATATGACCATTACCAGCCATGGCGACCGCTGTTTCTGCGGGGCAATCGGCTGCTTCGAAGCCGTGGCATCCGGCACAGCACTTGGTCGTCGCGCAACCGCTGCGACCCGGCCGTCCGATGGATCCGTGCTGCGGCGCCTGTCGAACAGCGCCGACGTGACCGGCCGGCACGTGGTGGATGCGGGGCGGATGGGCGATAGGCAGGCACTGGAACTGCTGGATGCAGAAGCACGCTGGCTGGGGATCGGCTTTACCAATCTGCTCCATCTCTATTCACCGGACATGATTGTCATGGGCGGCGGAATTGCCCAAGGCTTCGACCTGCTGCACGATACGATCGTATCCACCGTGCGCGACCGTGCCATGCCGGCCTATCGGGACGTCCCGATCGTCGCAGCACAACTGGGCCGCCACGCCGGCCTCGTCGGCGCTGCCAGCCTGATCCTCTGAACTGCAACGCCGGAGACCGGCGGCTAAACGCGCGCTGGAAGACGGGACGTGAAAAGATCGCCCTTGCCGGCAGCAGGACGACGCAGGGATGGATCCGGGATCGGTACGGCTGCCATCAGCGCCCGCGTATATTCATCCCGCGGATTTTCGAAGACAGAGCGACGGGACCCCATTTCCACGATGCGCCCGGCGCGCATGACCGCAACATTGTGCGACATACGTTCAATCACGGCCATGTCGTGCGAGATCAGCAGATAGGCGAGCCCCATGGTTTCCTGTAGTTCCAGCATCAGGTCGAGCACGCGGGCGCGCACCGAAACGTCGAGGGCAGCGACGCTTTCGTCGGCGACGATCAGCTTCGGGTTCAGCGTCAGCGCCCGGGCAATACAGATCCGCTGGCGCTGGCCGCCTGAGAATTCGTGCGGATAGCGGCTCGCCGCATCCGGATCGAGACCGACGCGGCGCAGCAGTTCGGCAACCCTGTCCTCGCGTTCTCCCCTGTTCGCCAGCCCATGAATGATCAACGGCTCGGCGATCGCCGCACCCACCGCCATGCGCGGATCGAGCGAGGCATAGGGGTCCTGGAAAATCATCTGCGCGCTACGCCGGACCGGCTGCATCTGTCGCTGGCTGAGGCCGCCGATATTGCGGCCGTCGATGACGACATCGCCGGAAAAGGGAATGAGACCGAGGATGGCCTTGCCGGTGGTGGATTTGCCTGAGCCGCTTTCGCCGACGAGGCCGAGCGTCTGGCCGGGCAGGATCTCGAAGGAAACATCGCTGACGGCCGATGCTGGCGGCTTGTTGCCAGACAGCCAGCCGGTCGCCTTGCCATAGGTGACGGCAAGCCCGCGGACGGTGAGGACCGGCGTCCGGTCGAGCGCGGACGCAGCTTCAGTCTGCGGGCTGATGCGCGGCGGGCCGTTGGTGCCGGCATGGGCGCCGAGCCTTGGCACGGCGGCCAGAAGGTCGCGCGTGTAGCGCTCTGTCGGCGCCTTGAAGATCGGCAGCGCATCGCCCTGTTCGATGATGCGGCCGGCCTGCATGATGACGACCCGGCCGGCCATCTGCGCGACCACGCCCATGTCATGGGTGATCAGGATGATCGACGCGCCGAATTCCTGTTTCAACTCGTCCATCAGCGTCAGTATCTGCGCCTGAACGGTCACATCCAGCGCCGTCGTCGGCTCGTCGGCGATCAGCACCTTCGGCCGGCAGGAGAGCGCCATGGCGATCATCACCCGCTGGCGCATGCCGCCGGACAGTTCGTGCGGAAACTGCCGGAGCCGTTTCGCCGGCTCGGTCATGTGCACGGCGTCAAGCATGCGCAAGGCCGTGGCATCAGCGGATTTGCCGTCCGATCCCTGATGCTCGCGGATGGCCTCGGTCAACTGCGCGCCGATCGACATCACCGGATTGAGCGAAGTCATCGGCTCCTGGAAAACCATGGCGATATCGCCGCCGCGCACGCTGCGCATGGCACGGTTGGACAGCAGCGACAATTCCCGGCCCTCCAGCGCGATGCTGCCCGAGGCGATCTGCAACGATGCTTTCGGGAGAAGCCCCATGATGGCCAGCGACGTCACGGATTTTCCCGATCCGCTCTCACCGGCAATACACAGCGTTTCACCGGAGTTCAGCGTGAAGCTGATATCGTCGAGAACGCGTCGAAGACCCTCCGGCGTGCGAGCATCGACGCAGAGCTTCTCGACGGTTAGCACCGGCGACGGAATGGCAGCCGGAATGGTCACGAAAACACGATCCTCGGGAAGTAGAAGGACACGACCCAGTTGGGCATATCGACGATCTCGCTGATCCTGAGATCGCCGCAGACGGAGCAGAGCATGTAGGCATCGACCGGGTTCATGCCATGTTCGGCAACCAAAAGGTCGATCATCCGCATGACGCTTTCGCGGGCGCCGGTCATCAGGTCCGGGCCAATGCCCGTTGTCACTTCGTACCCCATGCCGTCGAGATGGCGGGTCACCGGCTCCGTCGTCGTGAAACGCGGACTTTGCAGGCGCGCATCCTTGACCAGTTCGATCGTCGCCTCGACCTCCATCTGGCTTTCGATCGCCGTGCCGCAGACTTCGCCGTCGCCCTGGGCGGCGTGTGTGTCGCCAATCGAGAACAGCGCCCCTTCGACTTCGACGGGGAGATAAAGCGTCACGCCCGATGTCAGGTCGCGAATATCGAGATTGCCGCCGACGCGGCGTGGCGGCACGACGGAATGCAGGCCGGGTTCGGCCGGTGTAACGCCGATCGTGCCGGCAAACGGCTTCAGCGGCACCTTGCCGCCGGGGCCGTAGAGCGACGGTGCCATGCTGATGGCATCATAGGACCACATATGCAACGCCGGATCCTTGAACTGGTCGGCCAGAAGCCCGAAGCCTGGGATATTTGCCGTCCAGCCTATACCGGAGGGAATGAAGCGGCGGATCGTCACCTTGAGCGCATCGCCGGGAGCGGCACCCTCGACATAGACAGGCCCCGTGACCGGGTTGATCTTGCCGAAATCCAGCCCTGCCAGCGTCTCCAGCGTCGAGCCGGCACCGAGCTGGCCGCCGGAGGAATCGAGGCATTCAAAATGGATGGTCTCGCCCGGCTTGGCGACGACAGCCGGTTCGAAATCCCTGTTCCAGCCGAAATTGTGCTGGGCGCGGTGAATGGTGTGGGTGCAGGCGACGCACATGGTTGTTCTCCCTTAGAAGCGCGGCCCGTCGGATCACTGACGTGCTCGCATATCGTTGTTCTTGGTTGGCAGGAGCGGCATGCTCCCTCTTCTCCCCATCGGGGAGAAGGTGGCCCGAAGGGTCGGATGAGGGCGGAACCAAACACTCTTCATGTGCCGTACCGCCCCCTCATCGCCTCGCCTTCGCTCGCCACTTCTCCCCGCTGGGGAGAAGTGGCTGCATCTTGTGCGCATCCCTCACGATTATGGCTCCGGGTTTCAGCGGAGCCATGATCAGTTTATTTTTACTGCTTCACGAAGATCGCGTCATAGTTGATGACGCGGGTCGGATCGACGTAGATGTCGCCGGAGCCGCCCATGCGCGGCGATTTGGCGACGACGCGGCGTTCGTTGGTCAGCGGGATCCACGGCGCATCGGCCATGATATCGGTGAAGATCTTGCCCCATGCGGCCTGGCGCTCGGCGGATTTCGCCGGGTCTGACATTGAGTCGGCGGCGATTGCGCGGGCATCCAGATCCTTGTTGCAGTACCAGGACCAGTTCCAGCCACCCTGAACCGCACCGCCGCAGCCCAGGATCGGGCCGTAGAAGTTGGACGGATCCGGGAAGTCGGCGATCCAGGCCATGCCGCCCGACCAGATCATCGGTGCTTCGCCTTCGGTGCCGCCGGCGGCGATCACGTTGGCCTGTGCGAGCGCACGCACTTCGGCCTTGACGCCGATGGCGGCCAGATCCTGCTGGATCGCCTGGGCGATGCGCGGCTGCGGATCGGTATTGGTCGAATACAGGATGGTCTCGAAGCCATCCGGGAAGCCGGCTTCCGCCAGAAGCGCCTTGGCCTTTTCGACGTCGAAGGCATAGCCGGTGAACGTCTCGTCATAACCCGGCATCAGCGGCGGCAGCGGCTGGTTGGCGGCTGTTGCCCGTCCGTTCAGGATACGGGTGATCCGCTCCTTGTTGATAGCCATGTTCAGCGCCTGGCGCACCTTCACATTGTCGAACGGCTTTATCCTGGTGTTGAGGGTGATATAGCCGGTGTGCAACTGCGCACCATCTACGATGATGTCGGCGCCTTCGGGCGAGTTCTTGATTTCAAGGAACTTAGCCGGCGGAATGCCGTCACCGGCAATATCGACCTCGCCTTTCTGAAGGCGCAGCAGCGCCACCAGCGGCTCCTGGCCGACCTCGACCGTGAACTTGTCGATATGCGGCATATCCTTGACGAAGTAATCCGGATTGCGCTCGAACACGAGACGCTGGCCGACAGTCCACTCCTTCAGGACGAAGGTGCCGGAACCGACCGGCATCTTGCCGAAATCGCCGGCAGCGGCCTCGACGGCTTCCTTCGGCACGACGGAGGCGAAGTTGATGGCAAGAACATGCAGGAAGGTTGCGTCCGGACGCGAGAGCGTGAAGACCACGGTAGCATCGTCCGGTGTCGTGATGCCTTCCAGCGTTGTCGAGGTACCGCCGGTGACAGCCTCAAAACCCTTGATGGCACCGAAGAAACCGGCGCCCGGGCCTTGCGTCTTCGGATCGACGGCGCGTTCGATCGAGTATTTCACGTCCGATGCGACGACCTCGCGGCCATTGGTGAACTTCACGCCCTTGCGAAGCTTGAAAGTATAGGTCAGGCCATCCGGTGCAACCTCGTAGCTTTCGGCGAGCGACGGGATCAGGTCCGGCGTACCAGGCGTATAGTCCATCAGCCGCGAATAGAGGCTCTTTATCATCGACCAGTTGACCCAGTCATAGCCGATGGCAGGATCCAGCGTGGCGATATCGTCCTTGTAGGTGATGACGATATCGCCACCCTGCTTGATCACATCCTGCGCGAAGGCAGGTAGCGGCGCAAAGGCGAGCGCCATCGCGATTGTCGAGTTTCGAAGCCAGCGTTTGAACATTTTCAAGTTCCCCTTTTTGGTTGCTGAATGAATTAACGAGCCCGGATGCGAGGGTCGATAAGCGGTGCGATGACATCGGCGACGAGATTGCCGAGAACGATG
>Ga0307515_10001331_pt1 | contig 55969 bp, 55 predicted proteins | sample 17_EM_MG_FD_194513 | JGI IMG/M metagenome (GOLD analysis project Ga0307515, IMG submission 194513) | Populus trichocarpa ectomycorrhiza microbial communities from riparian zone in the Pacific Northwest, United States - 17_EM | ecosystem: Host-associated > Plants > Roots > Unclassified | place...
AATAATCAGGGCGCGCTTCATACTTGTGGTACTTTTATTATGGTTGTAAATATATTATCATTTGCGTAAGTTTCCATCAGGTCGTTACGGGCAAATAACAAATATAAACGGCGCTGCACCCCGCGCAACCCAAAACCGGTACCTTTTTTGGGCCGGCTGGTTTGCGGATCGTATGGGTTTTGCACCATCACCACCAGGTAATGATCTTCCATTTCGCCGCGGATGCTCACGGTAACGTCGCCGGTGGTATCGTACAAGCCAAATTTTATGGCATTCTCAACCAATGGCTGCAGCAGCATGGAGGGCAGCAGGGCGGCGCCGCAGCGCGGGTCGCAACTAATCTCGGTTTGCAGGCGGTGGCCAAAGCGTACTTTTTCAATATCCAGGTATAAATTCAGGTGGGCCAGCTCATCAGATAGTGGTACCTGTTGCTGATCGTCCTTTTTTAAGGTGCCGCGCAAAAAGTCGGACAGTTGATGGATCATGGTACGGGCCAGGTCGGGTTTAAAGCCGATGAGCGCGTTGATGGAGTTGAGGCTGTTGAACAAAAAGTGCGGCTGCAGTTGTTGGCGCAGGTTGTACAGTTCGGCATCGCGGGCCAGCTGTTCGGCCTCGGTTTTGCGTTTCAGGGTTTCGCGCTGGTCAAGCTGCGAGTACCACAGCAAACTGATCATGGCCATCCAGCCCACGGCCAAAAAGTTGATAAAAAAGCGGATGGTTAAGGATTGAATAACAAAATTGACAAAGATGGCATCGGTATTAAGCAGCGGCAATAGGTACCGGCAGCCCGCGGCGCAAATGCCTGCCAGCGCAACCACCCATATAAACAGGTTAATATAGCTGCCCTTGCCCGGCTGGTAGTAGCGCAGGTTATTGTTGATAAGCCAGCAGGCGCCCGCCAGCAGCACGGCGCTAAGCAAACCATCAATAGTTGAGGTGAACCACAAAAAACCAAAACTATGGATAATATACGTTTGCAGCGCCGCCCAGCCGAAGCCACAGGCCACAAACGCACCGTATAACCTGGAAGCTTTTAAATTTGGTATGGCCAAAATGTTGTTCTGTTAATTTACTTTATAATCTTTTGTCATTTCGAACGAGGTACGAGGAGAAACTATCTCTTGAGCGTAGCGAAAAATCTTATACATCATGCAAACCACATCATGCATTGTCGCCTGGCAGGGCGTCTAAGATTTCTCTTTCGCCCTCGCGCTCAAGCCCTCCCTGGCTCTATCGAAATGACATTTTCTTTATTTTCAAATTCTTGATTCTTGACTCTTAATTCTTGACTCTCTTCCCCCTCAATTCCTCACCCCCAGCAACGCTGCCTTGTGATGCGCCCAGGCGATGTACAGGTCGGCGTCGGGTGTTTCGTGTATGTTGTAATATAACTCGGTACCGTCGGCAGGTTCGCTGATGCGGTTAAGTTCGGCCACGTCAATAAATTGCCATTTAACGGTTTGGCGCTCAATATTTTTAAAGCTATCCTGGTTGGCATGGCCAATCTTGTTAGCTTTTTCAAAGGCATTCAGTTCGGTTTCGGCGCTGATTAACCGCAACTGCTCATCAAATTGCGCCTGATGATCGCCATCACCGCTTATCACCCTAAAAACTAATTTTGCTACGTACCAGTTCATATAAGCCCCCTCTAAATCTCCCCCTGAAGGGGGAGACTTTTTGTTTTTGTTTATAGATAAAATATTCCTTCGTTCTAAACTGCAGCCCCCTCTAAATCTCCCCCGGTAGGGGAGACTTTAAAACCTCTTTTTTTAAAGCCCTCTCCTTTGGAGAGGGTTTGGGTGAGGCTTTTTTTTAAGCCCTCCCCTGAAGGGGAGGGCTTGGGTGGGGCTAATAACTCCTTATATCCACCCCTGCAAAAATCGACACCCCTTTTAGTACCAGTATTTTGCCGTTAACGTTTGATGCGGTGCTGCGGATGCGTTTATCATCTACGCTGGCGAATACCGCGGCCAAATCTGATACTACCTGCCAGTTGGATGGCACAATGATTTTGGTGCCGCCGAAAATCTGGGTAATATCCAGGTATACGCGGCCATCAATATCGGCCTGGGTAAAGTCGAGCTCGGCCCCGCCGAAGATGTTAACGATATCGCCGCCCTTAAAATTTTTGCTCAGGATGGTTTTATTTACCCCGCCGAAGATGGAAACAGTATCCAGGTAGTCGTCGCCGTTATGGTGGCCAAAAGGTGGCGTATCCTGCGGCGGCGGCGTGTTGGCATCGGCAGCAGCGGGTTCGCCGGATGGTGGTATTTCGCCGCCATCTTTTACGGTGTAGTCAACAATCGGGTCTTCCATTTTACCAAAGTCGAACTTAGGCTTTTCGGTTCTTTTGCCCCAGTTGGCAGGGTCAGCAAAATCTTTTTCCCATTTGGTTTTGTATTTACCGGTAACAGGATCATGGCTTTTGCCGCGCCTTACAATAAGCCACATACCAAAGGCAATAATGGCAACCGGCCATACAATCCTATCGGAGTTATCGATATTGTTGATGATAAACAAGCCCACGCCGATGGCTATTAATATTGGGCCAGATGATTTCTGAAAATTATGTTTGGCTCCCACATATAGACCCCAGCATACAAGCCATAAAGGCCATAATTCGATGCGATCTGGGATAAAGAAAAGGCTGAACTGCTTTAGTAGTAATATTGCTCCTACAACAAGCAATATTATCCCGGCCATGGCTTTGCCTCGGTTAGGGTTTTGCGGAGAATTTATATCGTTGTTCATTTGTTCTGTTGCATTTTAAATCATATCCCAAAACTAAGGTAACATTATACATGTGCCAAACAAATACTGGCGATATATTTAAAGTAATCGGTAAGGGGCTAAGTTTTGTCGGTGAAAAAGTTGGGGGTAGAGGTATTGCTATGGCAAAGGCCTGTTTGGTAATGGCCGGTAAAGCAAATTATACTAATTTTAGCCATCTGAAATTATCACGTTGAACAAAGAATATACGATAGGCTTGCGCCGGAAGGTTTTGATGTACATCATCTCGGTTGCAATTTTGGCTGCAGGTGTTTATTTGTATGCTTCGGCAGGGCCTGCCGATAAAACACTACATGCAGTTGTTGCTGCGTTGCTTTGGCTGCTGGCTGTTTACTTGTTGTGTTATTACACGCGCAAAAAGGTAACTATCACCCGAACGCACATTATTTTCCAGGGTGCCTTCACCCGGAACGAACTTCTTAAATCAGACATCGAAGGGTATAAAATAGATAAAGATAACCTCATTTTTGTGGCTAACCCTCCGGGTAAAATGCTGTATATCAGTAGATGTAATACCCTTGTTAATTATGCTGAGTTGCTGGAGTTTGCTGCGAATTTTAAAAACATCGACGCCAAACAATACCAAAACGAATTTGATACCATGCTGCACGACAACGCTATCGGCAGTACACCCAAAGAGCGGAAACAAAATGTAGAAGCAACCAAAAAACGCTGTACCATTATTAATTACGCCGGTATAGGTGTTGCCGTATACGAATTTGTCTCTGTTGATTTGTTTCGGTATGCTTTAATAGCCGGATTGGTATTCCCCTTGCTGGTAATGTGCTTGTTTTACGCAAAACGCAGCATCATCACATTTAATAGTTATACCGGCGAAGGTTCTGTTTACCCTAACTTGACCAACGCGCTTATAGCGCCGGTGTTGGGGATGTTGTTAAAAGCTATATTAGGCTGGGATTTGTTAAGTTACACTGCCATCATTTGGCCGGCTATTGCTATAGCCATAGTTTTATTGGTGCTGTTTATTTTTATACTAAATGATGCCAATATTAAAACCCGAAGTAACCAGGTTACCCTGGCCCACATCGCTTTTTTTATTTTCCTGTATAGTACCATTGCCACAATCAACATCAACTGCGAATTTGACAACTCCGATGCCCTGGTTTATAAGACGACCGTGACCGACAAGCGATACACCACAGGCAAAAACGCTGCCCATTACATCACCATTGATAAAGGCGGCCCGCTGCAACAGCCTACCGAGATTACTATAGGCAAATCATTTTATGAGGCAGTACATGTCAATGAAACTATTAAATTAAATGCTAAACCGGGCCTGCTACATATTCCCTGGTTTTACGTTTCGCAATAGTTTGCCCAAAGGTGGCACAAGAGTACCAATTGAGTGTGCAAAGGGGGCTTAACGGAATATGCTAGCGATGTTTCAGGAGCGCCGGGTACATAATCGGGGTGTTGCGCTCACCGGCAGAAGCGCCGCTCCGCCGGGCTTTACAATACGTCTGCATGCATTACGCCTATGGACCGGTACTCATTTCAATCCCTAAGTGTGCCGTGAATTGATCGCGGCTGTATGTAATTGAATGTTGGATAAAAGATGGTGTAAAGTAGTGGTTTTCGGATGCCAACTGCGTTTGAATGAAGAAAAGACCTAAGTGGTTTATTGCCAGCTTTAAGTGCTTGGCTCCCGAATACCTGGCGGTAATACCAGGAGTTGAGTTGTAATTGCCCTGCCAAAAATCTTGATACCTGATACTTGCGACTTGATACTGAAATCTTGCTACTAAGTTTTACATTTGCACCATGAGTAAGTTATGGCAAAAAACCACTAGTGTAAATCAGCTGGTTGAAGATTTTACCGTAGGTAAAGACAGGGAGTTTGACCAGGAAATGGCCGCGTTTGATGTGCTGGGCTCGTTGGCCCACACCCGTATGTTACAAAGTATTGGCCTGATGGATGAGGCTGATCTTGAGCTTGTTCAGCGTGAGCTAAAAGCTATTTATGCCGATATTGAGGCTGGTAATTTCACCATCGAAGATGGGGTAGAGGACGTACACTCACAAGTAGAAATGCTGCTTACCCAACGCATTGGCGATGCGGGTAAAAAGATACATTCCGGCCGCTCCCGTAACGACCAGGTGCTGGTCGACCTCAAATTATTCTTCCGTCACCAGTTGCAACAGGTAGTTGAGGAAACCGAAATCCTTTTCCGCCAGTTGATTACACTAAGCGAGCAGCATAAAGACGTGCTGCTGCCGGGCTATACCCACCTGCAGGTGGCCATGCCATCCTCGTTCGGCCTCTGGTTCGGCGCCTATGCCGAAAGCCTTGCCGATGACCTGGAACTGGTATTGGCGGCTTATAAAATCACCAATAAAAATCCCCTGGGTTCGGCAGCCGGTTACGGTTCGTCGTTCCCGCTTAATCGTACACTAACTACCCAGTTATTAGGATTTGATAGCCTGAATTACAACGTAGTATACGCCCAGATGGGTCGTGGCAAAACCGAGCGGATTATCGCCCAGGCGCTATCGAGCATAGCCGCTACCCTTGCCAAAATGGCTATGGACCAGGCGCTTTATCTGAGCCAGAACTTTGCCTTTGTAAGCTACCCCGATACACTAACTACCGGCAGCAGCATTATGCCCCACAAAAAAAACCCCGATGTTTGGGAAATTATGCGCGGCAAATGTAACCGCCTGCAAGCCCTGCCAACCGATGTAGCCATGATGACCACTAACCTGCCATCCGGCTATCACCGCGAGCTGCAACTGCTTAAAGAACTCCTTTTTCCGGCCTTTGCCGACTTGAAGAAGTGCCTGCATATGGCCACCTTCATGCTCCAGAATATAACAGTGAATGCTGATATTTTGAAGGACCCCAAGTATGCATACCTGTTTAGCGTGGAGGAAGTTAACCGCATGGTATTGAGCGGAACGCCTTTCAGGGATGCCTACAAGCAAGTGGGCTTAGCTATAGAACAAGGCGATTTTAACCCCGATAAAACTGTAAATCACACCCACGAAGGCAGTATAGGCAACCTGGGTAACGAACATATTACTGCCGCATTTGATAAGCTGCTGACTAACTTTGATTTTGCAAAGGTGGAAACGGCCATAAAGGAGCTGGTGGCCTAACAAAATGGTAATCCTGCTGGATATAGATGGAGTATTGGTAACCGAACCTTCCTGGAAAAAAATAGAAATCGGTGCCGACGGGTTCATGCTGTTTAACAAACAATCGGCAGAAAACCTGGCTGATATTTTGGCGCTAACAGCTGCCAACGTGGTTTTAGCCAGTACACATAGGATTAGCTTTGCTATAGAACGTTGGCTGGAGATTTTCAAAATCAGGGGGATAACTATCAATAAATTATCTAAACTTAATGATAGGCAATCCCTGGCAGATATGCAGGATCGTGGTAGCGAAATACAGGAGTGGGTAAATAAAAACGGTAAGGCGAACTACGTCATTATAGACGATGACTTGTCAATAAATAACTTGCCAGAGGCTATAAAGCAAAGATGGGTCACAATTAAACCCTATGTTGGAATTGATGCAGAAGCCAAACAAATGGCTTTAGATATCCTTTTAAATAATCGGTGAAATCACCCTATAAATCAGTGTAATCCTAAAAATGAACGGACAAAACAGAAGCGACATATACCCCGGCCTGGAAGTGGATATTATCCTTAAAAAAGACCAGCGCACGGGCACCCTTACCCGCGGCATTGTGAAACGGCTGTTAACCAGCGCGTCATACCATTCCCGCGGCATCAAGGTACAACTGGATGATGGCCAGGTTGGCCGCGTAGCCTGGATTGTTGATGAGGAAGATTAATTCATGATTTCTACACAATTGTTTACCATATTTACCTTGTACTTACCATAGTACAATCCTATATGCCTGCAAGCCTTCAACGAAAATCGAAATTATGGTTACGGTTAGATACGCATCACCGTTTGTTAGTATCCTTGCTTGTTGCTGCAGCTACACTTATTTTTATTTGGGGGCGCTTTAGCATACCGGCAACAACATTGGTTACGTGGTCGGCATTTGGGCTGAGTGTTATAGTGATGGATTGGGTTATCATCCTGTCATCGCACCCAATGGAGGTGAGGCACATAGCCAAAATTGAGGATTCCAGCCGGGTATTGATATTTGCTTTTGTTATTGTGGCATCCATCATTAGTCTCCTGGCAATTTTTTTCCTGCTCAAATCATCCAAACAGCTATCTCCTGCCGTAGTTACCGGCCATGTATTGTTAGGAATGACGTCGGTGATTATCTCCTGGATATTAGTGCATACCATATTTACCCTGCGTTATGCCCATATGTATTACGCTACAGATACCGATGGTGATAACAAGACTAAACCTTTAGGCGGACTGGAATTTCCAGGCGATGAAAAGGGTTTTGAGCCCGATTACCTTGATTTTGTATACTTTTCTTTTGTGTTGGGGATGACTTTCCAGGTATCGGATATCGAGATCTCATCCCGGCAAATCCGCCGGCTGGCATGGATTCACGGGATGATATCTTTTGCTTTTAATACCGCTATTGTGGCATTGAGCATCAACGTGATTTCGGGACTGGTGTCGAGTTAATGTTAAGTCGGTAGTCTTTAGTTGGAAGTCTCGAGTCATATTTTGCTTTTGACTCAGAACTTAAGGCTTTCGACTCAAAACTAACCGTTAATTAGTATGGCAAGGCATTAAAATAAACCACCTTGCTGATCAATAAATTTGGGGCGAATTAAGTTTGTGCCAAGGGCCGCGTTTAATTTTTTAGTTACATAATCTGATAGTATGGGCGAAAACCGTTCGTCATGCTGATGCATAAAAAACCAAACCGATTTTAAACCTTGCTGCTGCCATTTTTTTATCCTTTCTACCCATATATCCAGGCGGGCTTCATCAATGCTGTATTCGCCTTCTTTATCTGTACAACCCACAAACCGGATAAAGGCATGAGGTGTGGGCAAACTCATGTGTATCACGTCCCGGCGTCCGGATGCGTCGGTTATTACGGCGCCAATATTAAGATCGCGAAACAGGCTGAATACTTTGTCGCTGTTTTCCTGTTGGGCAAACCATTCTTTATGTCGCAGCTCTACAAAAACGGGTACGTCTTTGGGCAAGCCCTCCAGGTATGCTTTCAGTTCGGGGAAGCTTTTGGGTGTGTAGTTATCGCTCAATTGCAGAAAAAGTGGTCCCAGCTTTTCGCCAAATGCCATGATGCCTTCATAGTAAGTTGTAGTAACATCGTCGGCATTTTTTAACCTGCGGATGTGGCTGATACTTTGCGAAAATTTGGGGCAGAATTTGAAATTCGGGTTGCTTTCTGCTTTGGCTTTCCATTTGGCAATGGTATCGGGGCCGTAAACGTTATAAAATGTGGCGTTCAGTTCGATGCAATCGAAATGTTTTACGTATTCATCTAAAAAGTTAGCCTCCTTGGTTTTTGGGGGATAGATTTGCCCAATCCATTCTTTGCGTCCCCATTTGGCGCAACCTACGTGAACCTGTATTAGCTCATTGTTTTTAGCCGTTGCTAATACGTTGGTTGTAAGTTCTGCATCAGGCGGAAGGGTGAAATCTATTAAGTGTAATTCTTCGGGTGCTACTTTGCCAAATTCCATATGAATTGATTGTTGAACAATGGGCTAAGTTAGAAAAAGTTAAAATAAAAGTGGCGTAGTTCGGCGCATTACCCGGGGCAAACGCATCAAAACAGGTGATGGAGTGAGCTTATGGCGTCGGGAAGATATAAGCATCAAACAACATCTTGTTTTTATTGGCTGATCGTGGTTAAATGATCCATGTACTAAAGGGACTTGTATTGACCAACAACAGGCACAAATATTTGGATCTGCCTAAATTGCGCCATCAGTTTAGTGTTAACCATGATAAAATATAAAATATTGATGATCAAATATTTACAAATATTTTACCTGGAATGTGTTAAGTTATGTTAACCCAATTAGATACGTTTGCCCTGGCACATTATAATGGGCCGAGCTTTAACCCAATCAACCACTCACTATTACCCCAACAAATCCACTTTAAACAAAGGCTTAACGCGTTTTTTACTCGCCTGCTCGTAAGCATACCCCAGCTTAATAATATCGCCTTCTTTCCAGGCAGTGCTAAAAAACGACAGGCCAATAGGCAAGCCATGTAGCAATCCCATGGGTACAGTAATGTGCGGATAGCCCGCCATAGCTGCCGGGCTGGAAAATCCGAAACCGTTGTCATAATCGCCATTTACCAGGTCGATGCAAACTGCGGGGCCGTTGGTGGGGCCTATGATGGCATCCAGTTTGTTATCGGTTAAAATTTTATCTATTGCTTTGCGGGTGCCGGCATTGGTTTGCTTTACGGCTTTTAGGTATTCTTCGGTATTTAAGTCGCCTTTGGCCTGGGCCAGTTCAAGGGTTTCCTGTTTAAAAAATGGCATCGCTTTGGCCTCGTTTTGCTTGTTATAGGCAATTACATCGGCCAGGGTTTTTACTTTGCTGTTGGCATTGCTTAAATACTGGTTCAGCCCATCTTTAAATTCATATAATAAAACAGGGAACTCGCTTTTGCCGATATCTTTCAGCTCTTTATTCAACTCAACTTCAATTACGGTAGCGCCTTTGCCTTCCAGGGTTTTAATAGCTTCTTTTAACAAGGATACCATACCTGGGTTGCTTTCCATTGCTGATTTTTCGACCCCAAGGCGTTTGCCTTTTAAGCCATCGGCATCTAAAAATTTGGTGTAATCAGCCTCTGCCTTGCCTTTGCCGGCCAGGGTAAAACTATCTTGTGGGTCAACTCCGGCCAATGCTCCTAAAAAGATAGCCGCATCCTTAACGGTGCGGGCCATAGGCCCGGCGGTGTCCTGTGTTTTGGAAATAGGAATAATGCCCCATCTGCTCCATAACCCTACGGTAGGTTTTATGCCCACCAGTCCGTTTACTGACGATGGCGATACTATTGAACCATCGGTTTCGGTACCAATGGCTATGGTGCATAAATTGGCCGCTACAGCGCTGCCCGATCCGGCGCTTGAGCCGCTGGGGTTACGATCGAGAATATAGGGGCATTTGGTTTGCCCGCCCCGGCTGCTCCACGCACTGGTAGAGTGTGTTGACCGGAAGTTTGCCCATTCGCTTAAATTGGTTTTACCCAATAAAACGGCCCCGGCATCGCGTAATTTGTGGATAATAAAAGCATCTTGTTTGGCAAAATTATCAGCCAATGCCAGCGAGCCGGCAGTGGTATGCATATTATCGCCGGTGTTTATATTATCCTTTATCAGCACGGGTATGCCATGTAAGGGGCCGCGTACTTTGCCTTTCTCCCGCTCTTTATCCATAGCATCGGCCATGTTTAAAGCATCCTTATTTAATTCAATAACGGAGTTTAGCTTAGGGCCATTCTTGTCAATCTCGTCAATTCGCTTCAGGTAAAGTTCGGTAAGCAGGCGCGATGTATATTGCTTTGCCTTCATTTTTTCCTGCAAATCGGTTATGGTAGCTTCGGAAAGTTCAAACAGATCGTCCTTACTGTCTGTAGCGGTGGTATCTGGTTTTTTGTCGTCTGCTGCTGGCTGGCTGCATGATGCGGCAACCAATGTTGATAACGTAAGGCCAGCTAATGACCCTGTTTTAAGAAAATTTCGTCTGTGCATAACCGGTTGTTGAAAAGCATCTACAAATAACAAAATATTTGTGGGATAAAAAATTATCAACCTAAAATGTTACAACATGCATTTGTGTACAGCCGGTTTATGCACAGGCGGTTAGCAGTTAACGTTTGGCATATATAATTAACGATGCTTTCGCGATAACATTCTGGTTTAGCATAAACCCAACCAACGCTGGCGATGCCTTATCGCCAACACCAAGCTTGTCTGTTTTTAAGGCAAAAATGGTAATAACATAGCCGTGCGCAGCATCATTTACCGGCGGGCAGGGGCCGCCATAACCCGGAACACCAAAATCGGTGTTGCCATGTATGGCACCGGTGGGTAACTCATTTGCAGATTGACTGCCCGCGCCTTGTTTAAGTTGATGAACACCGGCAGGAATATCAAAAACAACCCAATGCCACCAGCCGCTGCCGGTAGGGGCGTTTGGATCATACATGGTAATAGCGAAGCTTTTGGTGCCTTGTGGAGCATTTAGCCATTCCAGCTGCGGCGATTTGTTCAGCCCCGTGCAACCAAATGTATTTGATGCAAATTCATTGGTGAATTGCCCGCCCAGGTCGGTGCTTTTTAATGTAAAGGTTTGTGCTTTGGTGCTCACGCAGCTTATGACTGCAAATAAAAATAAGAGGAACTTTTTCATGATTTTTTGGATATAAATAATATCCAAATGTGGCTTGTTTTCCCGCGCAGGCGTTAATGCCGGCGGCTCAAAAACTATTGAAAACAGCTCATGCTTCTTGTAAGTTCATCTGGTATTGTTTTGGGCTTACGCCAAATTTTCTTTTAAATGCCGATGAAAAGTTCGAAAGGTTGTCGTACCCAAAATCCACATATAGTGATGTTGCATTTTTACCCTGTTCCAGCTCCTGCCGGGCTACCTCAAGCTTTCTCTCGCGAATGTATTTACCGGGGGCCATGTGGTAAACCTTTTCAAAGTCGCGTTTAAATGATGCCAGGCTCTTGTTGGCCAAAAAGGCCAGCTCATCAAGCGTAAGGTTATTGAACAGGTTGTTCTCCACTACGTTTTTTAACAGCAATTCGGGCGATGGGGTGTTACTTCGTAACAGGCCGGTCAATTGGCTGCCGTAACTATCCAGTAAAACTAAAAGCAGCTCTTCTACTTTATTGGCGGCCAATAGGTATGGCAAATTTTGCCCCTCCTGTATCAGCGTTTGTATGCTTTTAACATAGTCGGCAATGTAATTAGTTTGCCTGAACTTAATATAGTCTGGTGTTACCTGGGCGGTCCGCGAGTTTAATTTATGTCGGTTTAAAAAATCCTGGGCGAAGGCCGACGAAAAGAATACCAATATACTGCTGTATTGATGATCGTTTAAAGTATGCTCGGCCATAATGGAATTTCCTTCGGGAATCACAATCCCTTCGCCGGTGCCCACAATGGTATTATTGGCCGGGCGAAAAATTGCTTTCTCGCCATTAATTACAAAGCTTATGGCATAGCAGTTAAATACAACCCTGCTGTTTTGCAGGCTATCTTTTTCGGTGTAATGTACAAATGAAATATCGCCGGCAGTTATGCGCCGTTGGTTTTCGGTAGCCTGGGGTATGTAAATGTTGGTCATCAATTTATCTCTTCGCCGGTTAAATCTGTGGGTATAGCAGTTAAGCCCTGTTACAGTATTTGCTCGGTAGTAGATTTTGGGATTTGCAAAGCCGGGTTAAAATTAGGGATTAGCTGTTTTATTTTATCGCTACTGGAGTTGTTTAAATCCAAAAAAGACCATGTTTTACCACCATCCTTACTTATTGCCAATAAATAGCTGTGACTGATTATATGAGCATTTGGCAGTTTGATGGTTAAGTTCTCGGGCACAAGGCAATGGGTTTCGGCACCTGCTTTGTAAAATTTTCCGGGAGAGCCTACTGTTGCGCTTTCAAAAATCATTCCCTGGGTTTTCATTTGTGCCATACCCTGGTTAACTATCGATATCATTTTTTGCTTACCGCCCGCCATTTGCACTGCTTTAGGATAAGTATGGTTTATAATAGTTGCGTAATCGCCGGCTATCATGGCCTGGGCTAAAATATTAGCTTGTTGTTTTACTGCAGCTGTATCCTGGGCTAATAAGTTTAACGGCAAAATAGCAATGGCGAACAGATAAATTGTGATTTTTTTCATGGTGTATATTCAAAAGCCTTTTTTATGGACGCAACTTGAATCTAATATAGGCTTTCGGCAGGTTAAAAAAAATAAAATTTAGTTTAGGTGTGCCTTTACGTCGTTGTAAATATTGATATGAATTTTGCATGTGTGATAAAATCAGTATGCCTCAAAACACTGTGGGTTGCAAATAACAGCGCCGTATCGCTGTATAAATTCCATTACAATGCATAAGCCGCTTTCATTTTAGGTAACTTCATATTTAAAAACATAAATACTTCCTGATGGTGTTAAAATGTCTGATCAAAATAGTATCTCCGGTCATTTTAATGGCGGGCTTGCATGGGTGCAGCCATGGTAAACAAGTATTTAAGAGCGATTGCAATGACGATTACTCGCCCGTTTATAAGCGTGTTCCTTTTACCGAGCTGGTAAAAAATCTTAAAAAATACGATAGGCAATATGTAGAGGTTACCGGTAAATATATTGAAGCGCCAGAGCAATCGGCTTTGTTTAATGATAGCCTTTTTGCCGATCACTCGGCAGGGCATGCCATCTGGATAAATTTTAACCCCGATTGCCCGCTTTATTTAGAGGGAACGCGAACAGGTCTTTTTCAATATAATAATGGCCAGTTTACACAAATAAATGATAAGCAGGTAACTATAAAGGGGCGGGTGGATGCCCACGATACCGGGCACCTAAACCAATATAAAGGGGCTATTGAAAGAATCAGTTATATCAATTTATAATGGGAGCCTTGTCCGGCTGTTTTTGATATAACTGAAGTAAATATTGGCCCTAAATCTCCAGCTTTAAACCATCATAAGCCAGCCGGATATTGGGTGGTAACTCTGCGGATATATCCTGGTGTTTGCCAAGGCGATGACTTATATGGGTAAGATAAGTGGTTTCGGCGCCAATTTCGATGGCGAAATCAATCGCCTCATCGAGTGTAAAGTGGGAGATATGTGTCTGCTTTTGAAGCGCATTAATTACCAATATTTTTGAGCCTTTTATCTTTTCTTTTTCGGCCTCCGATACGGTTTTAGCATCGGTAATATAGGTAAAATCATTTATCCTGAAGCCCAGTACCGGCAGCCGATAGTGCAAAACCTCGATCGGGATAAATTTTACACTGCCGATATTAAATGGGTCTAAACCGATGGGGTGTACGGTAACCTGCGGAATGCCCGGATATCCGGTACCATCAAATACATAAGGGAATTCGCGGGCAAGCGCGCGCTGTACCCTGAAATCGGCGTAAACATCTACAGGGCCTTGCTGAAAATAGTTGAATGCCCGGATGTCATCCATCCCGGCTATATGATCTTTGTGCTCGTGGGTGTATACAATGGCATCCAAGCGTTTTACGCCAGCGCGCAGCATCTGGTACCTGAAATCGGGGCCCGAATCAATAACGATGGTTTTATCTTCGGCTTCAATTAAAATAGATGTGCGTAAACGCTTATCGTATGTATCTGCAGACGTGCACACCTCGCACCCGCAGGCAATAACAGGTACGCCCTGCGATGTTCCGGTACCTAAAAATGTTATGGTCACAGCTGCAATTTTGTTTGTTTTATTTCCTGTAAAAATGCAACCTGTTTTTCGTCAAGCAATCTAAAATCTACTTCCAGTTCGCGGAGTAGTTCAACCAGGGCCAGAATTTTACTTTCCAGGTTCGAAAACCGGTTTACAATCACCATACGGCTGTTTAATAGCAGGCACGCCCCGGTTTTAAAGTTGCCTTTCTCGTACCGCACCTTGTAGCCTGCTGTTTTGAGCAGTATCTCCAATTTTTCGAGTGTATGGTTGGTAGCGGGTAACATTATTTCAAAAGTAGTAAATTAAGTGTAATTACAGGTTCATTTTTGGATATGGATGCCTTTGGTTTAAATAGCTTGTATCGGTATATTTATAAACCAATTGTAATCCTGTATCATCATGAAAAAAATTATCGTTTTTGCTGTTTGCATCATTTACATCAATGTAGCTTTTGCACAGCAAACAAAAACCTATGCCGAAAAGCTGGGCTGGCCAAAAGGCGCACGCGTAATTATTTTGCATGTTGACGATGCAGGGATGTCGCATGAATCAAACGATGGTTCGCAAACGGCCATAGAGAAGGGTGTGGCTACCTCAACCAGTGTCATGATGCCCTGCCCGTGGGTCCCCGAATTTGTAAAATACCTGGATAAGCATCCCAATACTGATGCCGGCCTGCATTTAACCTTAACATCCGAATGGGATAATTATCGCTGGGGGCCACTGGCGGATAAAAGTATTGTCCCCGGCCTTACAGATAAACAGGGATGTTTGTACCCCAGTGTTGTGGCTGTTTATTTTAATGCATCGGCAGATGAAGTTGACAAGGAAATACGGGCGCAACTGGATAGGGCTTTAAAAATGGGCTTTAAGCCCACACACCTTGATTCACACATGGGTACTTTGTTTGCCAAGCCGGCATTTACTGAAAAGTATATTAAGCTTGGAATTGAAAAGCAAATTCCGGTAATGTTTCCCGGTGGCGAAGATTTGTTTTACCGTGCCGAAGCCCGGGCCGCTACCATAGCCGAATTAAAACAACAAGGTAAATATACCGAAGGTATGCCGATACCCGATCCGGCTGTTTTGGCCAATGTTAAAGAAACCGGGGCCATGATCTGGAGGGCCGGGCTGCCTGTACTTGATGATCTGCATAACTCAAGTTACGATTGGCAGATGCCCGATATTGATAAAATGACCGATGCCGAAATTCAAAAATGGTATACCGATCACTATATCGAAAGCATTGGCCGCCTGTCGCCTGGATTAACCATGGTAATTATGCATTGTACCAATCCCTCGCCAAACTTCGATCAGATATCCGATACCGGAAAAAAACGCAAGGGCGACTTACTGGCCATGCTCGATCCACGGTTAAAAGCGTTTTTGAAAGAGAAAGGATTTATACTAACCACCTGGCGCGAAGTAATGGAAAGGAGGGTGAAGGCAGGGATAGATTAATTATTGAATTATTGAATTATTTGTTTTAATTCCATTTTCAAATTTTCAAATCATCAAATTCAATTCTGTATCAACTTATACTTTCCTGATTTGATTAGCTTTTGCTGCTCGGCCGAAAAAGAGGTTCGGCCGCCAAAATCCTGTACCCAATAGCTTTTATATTCTGCTACGCCAACTTCCTTAAAGTCGGGATTCATCAAGTTTCGGCAATGGCCTTCGCTTTTAAACCAGCCCTCCATCACCTCGGCTATACTTTGCTGGCCCTGGGCAATGTTTTCGCCTATGGCAAAGCTTTTAAAACCTTTAAACTTATAGCCTGCCAAAACGATCCTATCTTCCATACTGCGGCCGTCTTTACTGGTATGGCTAAAATAATTGCGTTTAGCCATATCCTTTGCATGGCCGGTGGCTGCATCAAACAGTTTATTGTTCCAGGTTAGGGCAGGGGCGGGTGGGAAATACTTATCACCACAATTGCAGCCCCTGGCCCGGGTTTGGTTTATCCGGGTTAGAAACTCGCTTTTAAATTCTTCGGTTTGCCCGTAGGCGTTGCCGCATATTAACAATGCGGCAACTAAATATATAGCGCTTAAAAATGATTTAGTCATATACTTATCAGACAAACAAAACTGAATGAGGTTTAGTATGGCGCAACTAAGAAATTTGTTGAATAATTGAAACAGCGTTATTGATCAATTGGCATTCCTAATAAGATTACTGGATACAATGTGACTACTGCCTGGGTTTTCGGAGCCTTATACGCCAACGGCTTCGCTTTTTACGCCGCACGTAATAAACCATTACCGCTATTGCCATAACTGCAAGGGCGATGATAAGCGTTACAACGAGACGGTATGCCTTGCCGAGGCGAGTTTGGAGCCGCGTTTGAAGCTGGAGGTATATACTTTTTTTTTGACGATGATAGAATCCTGTTTTTTAATCTGAACGGAATCTTTTTTGGCAACCATTGCCAATTTGGTTTCCTCCGCTTTTTGGATGCTGTCGTCTAAAAATTCATGTCGTTTTATGGCAACGGCAGCTTTGTCGTAATTCTTCATATGCCGGTATAAATCGGCATAACCTACCTGTACTGCCGATTCATTCCTGGGGTCTTTATTTTTTACTGCGATTTTAAGTGCCTCATTCAGATCGCGCATGGCCAGTGTGTAATCTTTAATATCACCTTTTATAGCCGATAGTTCAATTAACGATGAAATGATGTTAGGAACATCGTGTTTTAAACGGGAGATGTTGTTTGATTGCAATATGAACCATTTGGCCTGGCTGTAATTATGCTGAGAGCGGTATATTTTTGACAGGTTGTTGTAACACGTACGTAAACCTAAAGAATCATTAATGCTTGAGTATACGTGCAACGCTAGCATGGAGTAATTTAACGCTTCGTTTTTAAAATAGTGTCTTAAGTTCCTGTTGCTAACTGTATCATAGTGCATGTATTCTTCGGCGATAGCATTGTAGATAGGACCCTTTAATGAATCGCTTGTGAGCTGTAATTTTTGCTTAAGGCTATCCAGGTCACCAGCGTAGGCTGATAATTTTGATCCGGCTAAAAGGATAAAGATGAGGCAAGTAAGCAGTTTCTTCATATAGGGGTTATCGAATATAGCAATATGTTTTAATATTACTTAGTCAAATAATGTGCCCGACTACTCAAATTGTCTGCCCGGCCGAATAAAATTGATATGAAATATTAATTCCTGTACTGTAGGGGCGCTTTTTGCACTAAACATGGGCGAGTTTTTTTTTAAACAGCGGCGCGTTTTTTTTGAACATTTCATTTGGTACACAAAACAGGACATCATTTACGCCCGGTATAAGTATTATGTACTAAACAATAGTCTGTTCGTAACGGGTGATAAAGTGCTGCAGTGTCTTTGATCGTTTCAGCAAAAAGTTGAAAAGGAAAATGCCGATGGATGCGCAGGTGATCCCCGCCAATACATCAAGCACATAGTGGTGGCTGGCATATACAGCGGTAAACCAGATGCCCAGCATTACTGTGGCAAAAAATAAATTTGCTTTGCCAAGGCGGTTTTTAATGCCATAATATAAAACAATAACCGGGTACGATGAATGTAATGATGGCATTGCAGCAAATACATTTGAACCTTTGGCATAAATAGACTTAAAAACGCCTGCGTGAAAAAATTCATCAAATTTAGCCAGGCCAGCTGTATTACCCTGGGTTAAGGGATGAAATTGCAGGCCATGGTATTGCACATACCAGGGTGGTGCAGCCGGGAAGGCATAGTATACCACAAAGCCCAATAAATTAACCAGTACAAAGGTGAGTGAAAATTTGAGGAACTGTTTTTTATTTTTAAAGAACAAAAAGGTTGCAAAAGCAAGCGGTACGGGAATCCAGCACAGGTAAAATATACCTGCCATAACATCCATAACCGTGTTACCGTTTGCCCGCCAGTATTCATTTGGGGTAAGCAGGCTACCTTTGTAATGGATGCCGAACAAGCGTTTTTCGAAATTATAAATATCGGCTATGTGTACGGTATTGAAATTGTAGTTAGGGAAGGCCTTCATATAATCAAATATGATCCAGTATACAATGAAGATGCTGAAGCCAAGGATAAATTTACGCGTAACTGCCGATGCGTAAAAAAGGGAATTAAATATCAGTACAAGCGTTAATTCATCGCTTTTATAACCTATTAAAAAGTAGGAGAGTACTAAATACCCTATCGAGATGAGCGAAACAATAAGTACCGTTTTGGTATTGATTGTTACACTGTTATGCGCGGTAGTATTCACCTTATTTTTTTAAAAATCCGGAACGGAATATTTTGTCCCACAGCGGCGAGCTTACACCGTAGCCCCTGTCGGGATCCTGGTAGTGGTGCAACATATGGTGTTGCTTTATTTTTTTAAACAGGCCGCTTTTAAAGTTAAAGTGATGCATAGCATAGTGCGATATATCATAAAACAGGTACCCTAATATAAAGCCGGGAAAAAAGCCAAAAACATTATCGGCGGGCAATATCCATTTAAATAAAAAGAAAAAACCGGTAGCCAGCGGGATACTTAATGACGGCGGCAATACCAAACGTTTGGCATCACTCGGGTAATCGTGGTGTACGCCGTGCATAATAAAATGCAGTCTTTTCGCCCATTCCCAGTTTTCGTTGGGTTTAAGGTGAAAAACAAAGCGGTGCATAATGTACTCGGTAATTGTCCAGATAAATAAGCCCAGGATAAACAGTTCGGTGTATTTTATAAAACCAATACCCGCGTTAAAGGCCAGGTAGGTTGAGTAAATGATAACCGGTACAAAAATATACAAGGGTACAGTATAATGCACCTTTGATAACCCCTCTAAAAAGTTGCTTTTAAACATCCTCACAGACTCCTGTGAGTTAGATACATAATTCTTTGTCGCCATAATATATCAGGTTTAAAATTTTTAACTATTTCTTCGCCTGTTATTTAATGTTTTGTTTTGATATAATTTATTACCAGGAACTGTAGTACAGCCCTTGCACGAAGGTACGATAATTTAGCCGGGGTCTCAAGTTGTAAGTTCAAAGTCTTGACCTGTCAGTTATAAGTTGAATTTCATATAACAAATATCCAATCCCGCTTCAGGCTTATAACTTGCTGCTCCAAGCTTAAGCTGCTTCTTCCTCTTGTTTTATTAAAGCTTTTTTTGCTTCTCTTAACCGGTTAAAAGCGGTAATATTGGTTAGCACAGCCAGTAATACCAATGGGAAAGTAAATATCGATATCGGCTCAAATATGTGAAATTTAACACCTGGTATAAACAATTTATAATTGCCGCCAATGTATTGTGCAACTATACCGCTTATTAACGCGCATACGCCAATAGTAACCACACGCTCGGGCCGTTGCATTAAGCCGCCTTTTACTTCAACACCCAGGCCTTCGGCCCGTGCCCTTACATAACTTACCATCATCGAGCCTATGAGGGCTATAAACGCAGCTATCGAGCTTATAAAATAGTGGTGCCCAACCAGGTAATAACAAATACCCAGGAACATGATTAACTCGCTGTAACGGTCAAGAACGGAATCATACAAGGCGCCAAAGGTTGATTTCATGTTGCCTAAGCGGGCTACCTGGCCATCAAGCATATCAAATAAGCCGGCAAACAGTATTAAGCCACCTGCCCAGCCCACATAACGCAAATCGCCGCGGTTACCTTCTTCGGCACCTAAAATAAAAATGGCCGCAACACCCACGTTCAGCACAAAACCAATTGATGTAACTGCGTTTGGTGTTAATCCAACCTTGATCAGAATTTTTACAACGGGATCAATCACCCGGTAAATACCTAATTGCAGGTTTGTTCTAAGCGATATTTTTTGTTCCATTTTTGTAATAGTTTGATGTACAAAATTAAAAATCAAATTTAATTCTGGTGCGTATACCCCAATTTGCTACGTTCGGATGATTAAGGTAGTTAAACCTTTCCACAAAATCAACACGAATTAGCTTAAATATGTTTTCGATACCAACGCTTCCCTCAACATAAGGAGTGCGGCCTAATGAATAAGTAAGGGGCACTCCATTAGCATCAACAGGTAACTGGTACAGTGACGGGTGTATCGAAGGATTATTACCATCACTTAAGCCACCCCAAAGTACCTTAAAGGAAGCGGTTTCGCGCCATTTTAATTTTTTAAACAAGGGCACTTTATTAAAGAAGAAACCCATAAAGTGCTGATCAATCCTTACACCTTCATAATGATCATAAACAAACTCCAAAAAGTTCATCAGGTTATAGGAGTCGATATCATAGGCATAGGTTTGATTGGCGCGGGGAATTGATAACAGCGGATATGGTACTGTTCCAAACACCTTGCCACCATATACGGCTACATCGGCATAACCTAACTGCGATTCATAAACCCGTTTATCAATACGGGCATCAATTTTTTGGTAATTATATTCGCCACCAAAAATATTTTTTACACCCGCTGTAAATTGTACCTGGTAAATAGGATATTTATTGGGTAGCGGGGTACGGTAAATTTTGCCCTGGTAAAATTCTTCGTTAGGTGCGTACCTTAAACCTGCGGTAAATTCTGTTGTAGTTAAATCATGAACCGGATGTGTAAGGTCATTAGCCGGCCTGAAATATAATGATCCGGCAGGCTCCTGGTTCCATGCGTTAAAACCGGCGCTGTATGAAAAATGGCTTTCAAACTCGTGTACGTAATCAATTCTATAATTATCGTTGTACAGGTATTTGTCATTTACCCCACGTTTGAATGACAACAGGAAGTTATCCTCTTGTACAAACTGAAGGTTGGCCCCAGGTATTTTCGTATCACGCTGAAAGCTAGCCCTTAAATAGTTTTGTGGGAATTTATAGATTGATTTGTTATTAAGCGAATAAGTTGCGCTCAGGAAATATTTCCAGCGTTCGTCTTTAAACCCGTAAGCCGCGTAAGTTTCAAAATAGTAGCGCTTGCTTAATGCCGGTGTGGTACGGCCCCCAAACCTAAGTTTGAAACCTTCTACAGGGTTAAAGCTATAAAAAGTGTTTGCAGGGCCAATTTCAAATTTGCCAAAGCCTTTGTAACCCGCAAGTAACAGCGTAGCAATATCAACCGTACGCTTATAAGATGGCATATCTTTTAAGCTATCAATGTTTTTATAAACTTTTGATTCGGCCGTAGTAAGCGTATCAAGCCTGTTTTTTTGCCAGAAAGCGTCCGGTCTGTTTTTAGCTTCATCCGAGGCTTCTTCTGATTGTTTATTGTAAGCTGTATCGGGCCGGGGCTTGTTTACAACATAGTTACCCAGCGTAATGGTACGGGTACCAAACAGGCTGCTTTTTGCTTCTTTTTTAGATGCTCCAAAATCGGCGGTGGTGGTACTCTTACTCATGTGGTAACGCCCGTCCGGATTTTGTTCAAACGTTAAATCTACCTGTATCGACCGGATAAAGTTGATGTTGATATTTTTGTTTACAATAAGATTGGCCTTTTGAACGGCATAATTACCGTCAAGGGTAATATAAATCCGTCCTTCAAACAACACATCTGTAGTATTGCGTGGTGTAAAGCTTAACTCAACCAGTTTATGATTATGCTCGTCGGTAATTGTATCGGTGATGAAGAATTTGTAGTAGTTAGGTGAGTTATCTGATATCGGGCTTAAAAACTGGCTGGTTATTAACAGCACATTGTTATCATAGATATTAACCTTGGTATATAAGTGCTTGAAATATTGTGTAAGGCCGGCGTTATCAACAGCAGGGCCAAAGTTTACATTTTTTTCACCCAGTACAATTTCCCTTGTTTTTTCGGGCGTTTTACGATAGTAATTCTGCGATATTTTTTCGTTCAGGAAAATAGGTAAGATGGATTTTCCGGGGACAGTGGTTGAATCCCTGTTATCAAGGATGAATTTATATTTCCTGAAAAATTTACGATCTGAAAATTTTGCCGAAACATTGGCTGCCCCAAACATCATTTTATCGTACTCGCGGTACTCAACATAATCATAGGCCTCCGGGCGGTTTTTTTCTTTATTTTCAATAACCTTACGTATCAGTTCAACGGCGGGGTTGTCTTTATTGCGGTATTTGGGTTTTTTGCCGGCTTTAATAGTAACCTGGGCCAATTGCTGGGCCGATGGAAAAAGCTTCACGTTAATAACCTGCTCTTTACCTGGTACTACAGCCAAAAACGCGTCTTTGTATCCCAAAAAGGAGATTTTTATTTGCTTATAAGTTTGGTTGGTTGTTGACAGGCGGTAATTTCCATTATTATCGGTAGTAACCCCGGTGGTGGTTCCGGTAAAGCCAACCACTACGTAGGGAAGGGTTTGTTTATTGCCCGCATCAGTAACCTTGCCAGTAATAATAGTGGTTTGGGCAAATATTGATGTAACGGAAAAAAAGAATATTGAAAAGAATAGACTTTTGTAAATTTTTTTAAACTTCATGTACTTTATGCAATTATGCAAATACAAACCTTTTTTTGAATGATAATATAATCTCGCCCCGCTATTTAGCTAACCTTTTGGTTACCGATATTATTAGTTATCAGTTTAAATTATCAGGCCGATCAATCATCCGCACTGATCCCACTTTTTGGACTAATCAGGTGGTAAACCTGTTTTAAATAGGTTTAATGCACCTTTTATAACTCCTATATCACGCTTGTAACTGCATTCCAAAGGTAAAAAAAATCCCTACAGACTAATGTGGTCAAAAAGTCAAATATTGTCTGCGGCAGTTACAACAACGGTAATCATTTAAATAAATTACCTTGAAATTATACTAATAGCTAAATAATGATAATAAATACATAGCAGGGCATACTAATCAGTATTTGCATATACGTAACCTGTAGAAGTACAGTCTTTAACAAAAAATATTGTTACAAGAGTACTAAAAATTGCAGGCCTGCTGTACAGCTACCATAAGTATTTAACATTTATTAACAGCTTAATTGATATTTGGCAGCTTAGCAATTAATAAACTTAGGTTTAAGGATGGCTTATAAACAAATCAGCCGCATAAAGATCGGACTTTATACGGCTGATTTTCATTTTATTACAATTTATTATGCTTCCTGGGCAAACATATCGTCATAATAATCTAAACCAAGGTGGGTTATCAAATCTTCGCCCATTAAATAACGAAGGGTGTTCTCTAACTTGATCAATTGTTTAAATATATCATTCTCGGGATGTAAACCCTCAGCAGTTTGGGGCGATTTAAGGTAAAATGATAACCATTCCTGAATACCACTCATGCCGGCACGTTTGGCCATGTCACTAAATAAAGCAAGGTCAAGCGCAATAGGAGCGGCAAGGATAGAGTCGCGGCAAAGGAAGTTAATTTTGATTTGCATTTTGTAACCCAACCAGCCAAAAATATCAATGTTGTCCCAGCTTTCTTTGTTATCGCCATGTGGTGGGTAGTAATTGATACGGATTTTGTGGTAAATGTTACCATAAAGCTCCTGGTTGTCTTCGGGTTTAAAAATATCTTCCAGCACGCCTAATTTTGATACTTCTTTGGTTTTAAAGTTATCAGGATCATCCAATACCAAACCATCGCGGTTACCTAATATATTGGTAGAGAACCAGCCGTGTACCCCTAATGAACGTGCAGCAAGGCCCGGAGCCAAAACTGTTTTCATTAAAGTTTGGCCGGTTTTAAAATCTTTACCCGCAATAGGTGTTTTGGTTAATTTTGATAGCTCAATTAAAGCAGGAATATCAACGGTTAGGTTAGGGGCACCGTTTGAGAAAGGTACACCTAATTTTAAAGCCGCGTAAGCGTATATCATGCTTGGCGCTATCAGTTTGTCGTCATCTTTTAACGCTTGTTCAAAAGCGGCAAGCGACTGGTGGATGGCCGATGCCTCGTAATAGATCTCTGTCGATCCGCACCATACCAGTACAACACGGTCTAATCCGTTTTGCTCTTTAAAGTTTTGGATATCCTCCATTACCTGTTGCGCCAGTTCATAGCGTGTTCCGGTTTTAACGTGGGTACCCCTTAGATTTTTAGCGTAGTTTTGATCAAAAGCGGCCTTCATCGGTACAATTCCTTCCAATGCTGGTTTTACGGCATCCAGTAACGACGATTCCAACACTTTAGCGTTTGATGCAGCCTGGTAAACATTGTCTTCATAAACATCCCAACCGCCAAAAACAATATCGTTTAGCTGGGCAAGCGGTACAAATTCGTTAATTTTAGGGTTACGGTTTTCGGTACGTTTGCCTAAACGGATGTGTCCCATTTGTGTAAGAGAGCCGATTGGTTGCGAAATGCCTTTTTTTACAGCTTCAACGCCGGCAATCAGCGTGGTGGCTACTGCGCCCAAACCAGGGATAAGGATACCCAGTTTACCTTCGGCTGGAGAAATTTTGATTTTCATTATACTTATTTATTGTTTAATTGTTGGGGGCAAAAGGGCTGTGTAAATGATTTTTCGCCGTTTTACCTTTTGTTGTTTTTAAAGTTGCGTTTATTTATAAGCTCTTGATTATCAACTTACTTAAACGTTTAAGTAAGTTGATAACATTTATGTTTTAGTCAATTTTAATACTTTATGTAATCATGTTTTTTTGCCGGGCGTTACAACCAGTCGTTGGCCCTATACCACTTTAGTGTTTCTATTAAGCCGGTTTGTAAATTGTAGGCCGGATAAAACCCCAGCTGCGACTTCGCTTTTTCGATATCAACCGACCAGTTAACGGCCATGAGTTCGTCAAGCTTCTCCATATTTATAATGGCGGCTTTGTTGCTCAAAGAACTCACTTTTTCTGATACAAAGGCTATTATTTTTACAAATATTACAGGTAAATGAAATTTAAAGGTTTTTAAGCTCAAAGCTTCCTTGGCTAAGTTGGCTAACTCATATTTACTGTAAAAATTGCCGTCGCTCAAATTATAATCTGTATTGTTTCCGTCGTACAATGATTTTATGGAAGCTTTGGCTACATCCTTTACATATATAAAGGTTAGTTTTTGATCGGCCTTGCCCATATACGGCTCAAGGCCTCGGGTAAGCTGCTTAAAAAATATAAATATTCCTGTATCCCTCGGGCCATAAATAGCCGTTGGCCGCAATATAGTATAGTTTAAATTTTCAACCGTCCTTAACTGTTCTTCGGCCAGTAGCTTACTGCGGCCATAAGCAGTAACCGGGTTGGGTTTGATAGTTTCGCTGATGGTGCCGGATAATGTTTTAAGCGGCCCAAGTGCTGCCAGGCTGCTGATGAGCACAAACTTTTTCAGGTTAATGCCCGCCTGTACCGCGGCAGAAGCGAGGTTGAACGTATGGGTGGCATTAATATAGTTATAGGCCGCCTGTGATTTTGCTGCCGTAACGCCGGCCGCGTGGATAATATAATCGGGCTTGATATCGGCCAGTTGTTGTTTTAGCGCAGTAAGGTCGCGGTAATTAAGGTTGACAAATTTGATATCGAGATTTTTCAGGTGATCTGTTTTGCTGCTTTTGCGCACGGCGGCATATACCTCAAGGTTGTTGTGTAATGCCTCTTCGATAATATGAAACCCCGCAAAACCGCTTGCCCCGGTTATCAAAACCTTTTCCCTCATATCGTTTTTTGGTACAACCTGTATGTTTTATACGGGTCGCCTTTGATGGCTTCTATAGCCCGGTTTACCATGTCATTATGCTCTAAAGTCCAACCGGCTTCGGCGTGTTTAAAGCCTTTGGCCTTGTACTCTCTGATAATAGTACCATATAAACAGGCCTCAATACCCATTTTACGGTAACCATCTATTACCCCTAACGCATAAATGCGGATGCTTTGTATATTTTTTTTACCAAACAGCAGTTTAAATATGCCGGTTGGCAACAAACGGCCACGTTTTATTTTCTGAAAAATCTCGTTATAATTGGGCAGGGCCAAACCAAAGGCTACTATTTTGCCATTTTGCTCGGCAACCAATGCAAAATCAGGATCGAGGATCAGTTTAAGATCTTTGGCCAGGTAATCAAATTCCTCGTCGGTTAAGGGCACAAAGCCGGTATTACTATCCCAGGCCGAGTTATATACTTCGCGAAGCTTGGCTGCTTCCTCTTTGAATTTTTTTAAATTTACTTTGCGGATAATGATATTGCTCCGTTTTAAACGCTCCTCTAAAGAGTTTAATAACCTTACCGATTTATCATCATATTCCTGCCCGTCCCAGTGCCATGCTATCATGTCAACATCCTTACCAAAGCCATAGCTTTCAATAAGGTTGGCGTAATACGGTTTATTGTAGGTGTTCATTAAAAACGCCGGGCTATCAAAGCCTTTAATCAATAATCCGCAAGATTCATTGGTGCTAAAGTTCACCGGGCCTAAAAGCTGGCCGGTTACACCTTTGTTTTTAAGCCAGCCGGTAACTACATCAAACAACAGGTTTGAAACCTCGGTGCTATCTATACAATCAAAAAAGCCAAAAAAACCATCGTTTTTCTGATTGTATTCGTTGTGGGCGTTATTCAGGATGGCTGCGATACGGCCTACAATTTTATCGCCGTCGTAGGCTAAAAATGGTTGTAACTTGTTATGCTTATGAAAAGGGTGGATGGTTAGCAGGTCGCGCTGGGCTATAAACAGTTCTGGAACATAGTTTGGGTCGCCCTCATACAAATCATGCGGAAAATCAATAAATGAAGCCAGTTCCTTTTTGGAACTAACAGTTACAATTTTTATCATGAGTGGTTTGCACTAATTGGTTGCCCTAAGGGCTATATGAACGTAAAAGTCCGTGTGTACAGGCTTGCTTTTAATAAAACAGCAGCCAGTTATACACACGGACACTTTATATGGTTATATTTTTTCTTTAACAGAAGTAACGCCTACTTCTTTAAATACTTTAGTCAGCTTTTCAACAGCTTCTTCAATTTGCTCAAATGTATGAGTAGCCATTAATGAGAAACGCAGCAACGATGAATCTGAAGGTACAGCCGGCGAAACAACAGGGTTAACAAAAATGCCAGCCGCTTGCAGTTGTTTGGTTACCAGGAAAGTTTTCTCGTTATCGCGTACGTAGATAGGCAATATCGGGCTTTCGGTTGGGCCAAGGTCAAAACCTTCGTCAAGCAAAAGTTTCATAGCATAATTGGTATTATCCCAAAGTTTCTGAATCCTTTCGGGTTCTGATTCCATAATATCCAATGCTGCAATTACGCTGCCAACAGATCCTGGTGTCATACTCGCGCTGAACATTAACGAACGGCCGCGGTGTTTAATAAAGTCAACAGTATCCTTATCGGCAGCAATAAAACCACCTAATGAAGCTAATGACTTACTAAAGGTTCCCATAATAAGGTCAACATCCTTGGTAAGCCCAAAGTGCGATGCAGTACCTGCTCCATTATGACCGATAACCCCAAGGCTATGCGCATCATCAACCATGATGTTTGCACCATATTGGTCGGCAAGCTGAACTATTTCAGGTAACTTAACAATATCACCTTCCATGCTGAAAATACCATCAACGGCAATAACCTTTACAGCTTCTTCGGGCAATAATGCCAGCTTGCGCTGCAGGTCGTTCATGTCATTGTGGGCGTATTTTAACACTTTTGAAAACGAAAGTCGGCTACCATCAATGATGCAGGCATGATCGTATTCGTCTAAAATAATGTAATCATTACGTCCGGTAATGCAGGATAGTACGCCAAGGTTTACCTGGTAGCCTGTGCTAAATAAAACGGCGGCTTCTTTACCAACTAAAGTGGCAAGCCTGTTTTCTAACTCAATATGAATATCCAGTGTACCATTTAAGAAACGCGATCCGGCACAGCCTGTGCCATATTTATCAATCGCTTTTTTTGAAGCTTCTTTAATTTTTGGGTGATTGGTAAGGCCTAAGTATGAGTTAGATCCAAACATTAATACCCTTTTGTTGTCAATTAATACTTCAGTGTCCTGAGCAGACTCAATAGGCCTGAAATAAGGATACAATCCCTTCTCCCGGAGCATATTTGCAACCTGGAACTCGGCGATCTTCCCATGTAGTTTTTTAACCATGTATTAACTCTGCTTTAATTTTGCGTAAAAATACCATGAATAAGTGTATAACTTATACGGTAAGTGTAATTTTTTTTAAATAAGGCTACAGAACACATAAGTTCTGCCAAAGCCACATTAAACCACATGGCAAATTAATTAATTTTTTTATTTATTTGCTATCCCTTATTTTCATTTTTTTGTAAAAACGGCCAAAATCCGTTTTTTATCACATTTTTATAAAGTTTACGTAAAATTTTTGTGGTTGGTGCGAATTTGCTAATATTAACCACATATTCGCATATCCCCTATGCAATCTGAACTAAAACTAAGCGATGCTGTATTTGTAGTTTAGGTTGGCGACCATTGACATCTATTTCTCCCGTATGAAAAAACTAAGGTACTTATCCATTTTAACGATAGTCAATTTAACATTAATTTTACATTCTCCGGCTTTTGCTCAAACGGGTGTTGATACAATCACCGGGCCAGTTACGCTTAAGCAAGCTGTTGATTACGCGCTGCGCAACCAGCCGGCTGTAAGGCAGGCCTCTATTGACGAGCAGATAAACGAGCGCGATATCAGGATTGGTTTATCGGGATGGCTGCCCCAGGTAAATTCATCCGGCCTTTATAATTATTATTTTAAAGGACAGCCGCAGGCGGGCGCGTCGGGGGCCAATATTCCATCAAACGCGGGCAGCATCCGCAACCTGTCAACATTGGGCGTTACCGCATCGCAGGTTATTTATAATAACGATGTGCTGCTGGCTTCAAAAGCCTCAAAATATTCGCGGGAGTATTATAAAAGCAATACACTAAGCAGCCAGATAAATGTTGTATCAGATGTGAGCAAAGCTTTTTTTGATGTGCTGTTATCGCAAAAGCAGCTGGATATTACCAACGAGGATATTGCCCGGTTACAACGGAGCCTGAAGGATGCAACCAACCGGTACCAGGCAGGCGTATCTGATAAAACAGATTTTAAGCAGGCAACTATCGCCCTAAATAATTCTATCGCTACGCGTAAAGCGACAGAAGAATCTATCAAAAGCAAAACCGCTTATTTAAAACAGGTTATGGGAGTAGGCGGCCCGGGTACCATTACGCTCGCTTATGATTCGTCCCGCTATGAGCAGGAGGTTGCCATTGATACCAACCAGGTGCTTGACGTAAATAACCGGATTGAGTACCGGCTGCTGCAAGCGAGTAAAGCGCTGAAGAATTTAAATGTCGATTATTACCATAATAGCTTTTTGCCTTCGTTATCGGCAGTGGGCAGTTATAATTATGCATACTTTAACCACAATTTTAGCCCGTTGTATAGCAATGCATACCCTACAGGTTATGTGGGCTTAACATTAAGCCTCCCCATTTTTCAGGGTGGCAAACGCCTTCAAAATTTAAGCAAGGCACGTTTGCAGGTTGAACGTACCGACATGGATATTGCAAACACCAAAAACAGCCTTAATACTGAGTATGTACAGGCGCTTGCCGGTTACAAAAGCAATTACACCAGCTATAAACTGGTGCGCGAAAATGTCGACCTTGCCAAGGATGTATATAAAATAGTAAGCCTGCAATACCGCGAAGGCGTTAAAACTTACCTTGATGTTATTGTAGCACAATCAGACCTGCGTACTGCCGAATTAAATTATTATAACGCCCTGTTCCAGCTGCTGGCCAGCAAAATTGACCTGCAAAAGGCGTTAGGGACATTACCTGTACAATAGTAAGATAGCTTTCAGCATGCTTTTTTAAGAAGATACTCAAACGAACAAATCACTATAATGAAGAACAGATATATATATTGGTTAGCCCCGGCCGCATTATTAGCATGGGCATCATGCGGTAAACAGGATAAGAAAGGCGCGGCCGCCCCGCCACCAACTCCGGTTTCAATTGCCGAAGCAAAAAATGGTAATGCTACCTATTATGATAGTTACCAGGGCACGGTTATATCTATTAACACTGTTGAGCTGCGCAGCCAGGTGCCGGGTTTTGTAACCGGGATACTGTTTAAAGAAGGCGATGTGGTTGAAAAGGGCAAAGTGCTTTATGAAATTGATAAGCGCAAATATGATGCGGCTTATCAGCAGGCGGCTGCCAATGTATTAAGTGCGCAAGCCAACCTCACCAAAGCCCAGAAAGATGTTGACCGCTACAATATGTTGTTAAAAAACGACGCTATTGCACGCCAGACTGTCGACCAGGCCGTTGCCACTTACGAAACTAATAAAAGCGCCGTAGCTGTTGCCAAAGCGGGCCTTGCATCGGCAGCCACCGATCTTTCTTACGCTACCATCCGGGCGCCTTTCACCGGCCGTATCGGCATATCGCAGGTAAGGTTAGGAACACAGGTTGCCGTTGGTACCACGCTGATGAACACCATATCGGCCGAGCACCCTATTGGTGTGGATGTGGTAATTAACGAGCAGGATATTAACCGTTTTTATGGCCTGCAGAAATCAAGCAGCGATACCACTTTTAAATTGCAATTGCCCGATGGTAAAACTTATGATAAAACAGGTAAAGTTTTAGCTATTGACAGGGGAGTGAGCAGTGGTACCGGCAGCATTAAAGTTAGGATACAATTCCCTAATGAGGATGATGTATTGAAGGATGGTATGAGCTGCGTTTTACAGGTGCTTAACAGCCAATCGGGTAACCGGGTGCAGATACCTAATAAAGCCGTGACCGAGCAAATGGGCGAATTTTTTGTTTTTGTAACCAGGGATACCACAGTTAAAGATACCGCGGCCGATAAAACCATAAAAGACAGGCGCGACACCATTGCCAGGCAAATAAAAGTAAAGCTTGGCCCGCGTGTAAATACCAGCATAGTAGTGATGGATGGCATTAAAGCCGGGGATAAAGTGGTAACTGATGGTTTCCAGCGTTTGCGCGATGGCGGCAGGATTACACTTGGCGCAGGTGGCCCGCCGGCAGGTGCAGCACCAAAAAAATAGTGTTGACAGATAAAGAAAATTTAAGCGATTGGCAGGATAACCCCTGCAAAACTTAATTATAAAAAGAATGATTGCAGATACTTTTATAAAACGACCGGTTACCGCGATAGTGATCTCCTTAGTGATTGTTATTGTTGGTTTACTGTCAATGAGCAGCCTGCCTATCGGGCAATACCCTGATATAACCCCGCCTACGGTTTCTGTTACGGGTACTTATACCGGCGCCGATGCTTTAACCGTTGAGCAAACTGTTGCAACCCCTGTAGAAGTGCAGGTAAACGGTGTGCCCGGCATGACCTACCTGCAAAGTAACAGCAGCAGTAACGGCCAGATGAGCATGACCGTTAACTTTGATGTAGGTACCGATATTAATATTGCCGCGCTTGATGTGCAAAACCGTGTGGGTATTGCAACACCTACTTTACCGCAGGAGGTGCAGCGCCTGGGCCTTGTGGTACGTAAACGTAACCCCAGTATATTAATGCTGGTGGCCATGTTTTCGCCCAAGGGGACGCATGATGTTACTTTTACCGATAACTATGCCAACGTTTTTATAAAAGACGCAATACTGCGTACCAAAGGCGTAGGTGATGTTGTTAGCCGTGCCGATGATTTTAGTATGCGCATCTGGCTCAATCCCGCCAAGCTGGCTTCATTAGGGATGAGCGCTGCCGATGTTACCGCTGCTTTGGCCGAACAGAACGCCCAGGTAGCCCCGGGAACTGTTGGCGCCACGCCGCAACAAACATCGCAAACGTTTGAATACTCGGTACTGGTTAAAGGCCGTTTAAGCAAACCCGAAGAGTTTGGTAACGTGATCATTAAAACAGTGCCCAGTACCGGCGCCATTGTACATTTAAAAGATGTGGCGCGTATTGAGCTGGGCAAGTTTAACTACTCGGGTAATTCATTCGTTGATGGCAAAAGGGCATCATACCTGCTGGTTTACCAGGCGCCAAACAGCAACTCGCTCGAAACTGCCGAGAATGTATACGCTACCATGAACGAGCTTAAAAAAAGCTTTCCGGCCGATATTGATTATGTAGTGCCTTTTGAAGCGGTTACCGTGGTAAAGGTATCGGTAAGCGAAGTGGTTGATACACTGCTCATTGCTTTGGGGCTGGTTATTGTGGTTGTATTTTTATTCCTGCAAAACTGGCGCTCAACGTTAATCCCTGTTTTGGCGATACCTGTATCTATTATAGGTACTTTCATTTTCTTTATACCCCTGCACTTTACTATCAATACCCTAACCTTGTTTGGGTTTGTACTGGCTATTGGTATTGTGGTTGATGATGCCATTGTAGTGGTTGAGGCTGTACAGCATTATATGGACGAGGAAGGCATGTCGCCAACAGAGGCTACCAAGCATGCCATGGCCGATATATCGGCGCCGGTAATTGCCATCGCTTTAATATTGGCAGCGGTGTTTGTACCGGTAGGCTTTGTACCCGGCATTGTTGGGCGGCTTTATCAGCAATTTGCCATCACCATAGCTATATCGGTGCTGATATCGGCTTTTGTGGCGCTTTCGTTAACGCCCGCGTTGTGTACGCTGTTGCTTCGCCCGCATAAAATAGATAACAAATCAAAGGGGCTTAATAAATTCTTCTTTGTATTTAATGAATGGTTTACGCGTGTAACCGGCAAGTACCGCAACACGGTTGATAAGGGAATAAAGAACTCCAAATTCGTTATTATTATACTGGTATGTATTATTGTCGGCACGGTATTGCTATTTCATAACAAACCATCGGGCTTTATTCCGCTGGAGGATGACGGCCGTATTTATATTACTTATGATTTGCCCGAAGCTTCATCAACCGTACGTACGGTTGACGTATTGCACCAGATGATGAAAACACTGGATAGCATCCCCGAAATTGCGCATTATGCTGCATTGGGAGGCTTAAACGTTATCAGCTTTGCCAGTAAGGCCAATAGCGCCACCATGTTTGTGCAGCTTAAACCCTGGGACGAACGTAAAGAAAAAGAGCACCAGATAACGGCTTTGGTTGCCAAACTAAACCAAAAGCTGGCCCGGTTTAAAGAGGCCAATGTAGTGGTTATCCAGCCGCCTGCTATACCTGGTTTGGGTAGCACGGGTGGTTTCTCGTTTATCCTGGAAGAAAAACAGGCCGGCGGGGATATCAAAGTGTTTGAAAGAACATTGCGAACATTTATTACCGAATTAAACAAGCGGCAGGAAATTGCACGGGCATTCTCCTTTTTTACAGCAAGTACACCAGCCTATCAACTAACCATCGACAGGGAAAAGGCGAAAAAATTAGGCGTATCCATATCTGATGTTAACAGCGCCCTGCAAACTTACCTGGGCAGTACCTATATTAACGATTTTACCATCTATGGGCGAAACTTTAGGGTACTTGCGCAGGCTGATACATCTTTCAGGACCAATATAAGCAATATAGGGCAGTACTTTGTGCGCAACCAGTTTGGCACCATGGTACCGCTAAGTACGCTTACATCCTATAAGGTTATTGAAAATTCGCCGTTAATTGCGCATTACAACCTGTTCCGCTCGGCCGAGATCAATGGCAGCACCAAACCTGGCTACAGTAGCGGTGATGCTATCACTGCTTTAAAAGAAGTAGCAGCCAAATCATTGCCACAAGGTTTTGGATACGAATTTTCGGGCCTGAGCCGCGAGGAATTATTATCGGGATCAAAAACGGTTTACATATTTGCCCTTTCCATTGGCTTTGTGTTCCTGTTTCTTGCAGCCTTGTATGAAAGTTGGTCGGTGCCATTTTCTGTACTGTTATCGGTACCGTTGGGCGCGTTTGGGGCTATTCTTTTCCTAAGCTTCTGGCCAGGTCTTACAAATAACGTGTACGCCCAAATCGGGCTGATAACGTTGATAGGGCTGGCGGCCAAAAATGCCATCCTGATTGTGGAGTTTGCCAAAGAGCGGGTAGATAGGGGGATGAACCTTGAAAAAGCCACACTTGAGGCGGTAAGGCTAAGGCTGAGACCAATTATCATGACGTCGATGGCTTTCATATTAGGTGTTGTGCCGCTGATGATATCATCCGGCGCAGGTGCCGAAGCCAGGAAGACAATTGGCTGGACAGTATTTGGAGGGATGCTAACCGCCACATCGCTTGCAATATTTATAGTGCCGGTTTTGTATTACCTGATCACCAAATTCGCGTATGGCAAAGAAAAGCTTGCCGAGATGGAAAAAAATTACAAACCCGAAAATGGGCACGGGCCACAAGCTTAATAAAGTAACGGAATGATTAAAGCCCGGTCGATGTTGAAATTTTGTTCAACCTTGACCGGGCTTTTTTAAATCAGTTAATTAATTTGGCTGTGCCTGGGTGAATGTGGCTTTTTTAGTTGTTAAAGAACAGACAGCCCCCGTTGATTATTTCATAGCATAATTGATGTAACCACCATCGGCTAATAACTCTGTTCCTGTAATAAAGCTTGCATTGTCAGAGGCGAGGAACAACACGGCCTTCGCAATTTCATCGGCGTTGCCCAATCTTTGCAGCGCCGTGGCAGCAGCTAAATATGCCTTTGCTTCAGGAGGTACTGCATACTCTAATCCCGGTGTTTGAACTGGCCCGGGGCTAATAATATTTACGCGGATCTTTCTGTCGGCCAATTCATTTGCGGCAATCTGGGCAATTTTGTTTAACGCACCCTTGGTGGCAGAATACACGCTGGTGCCTAAATTTGAAGCTGTTGCCACTGTTGAGGATGTGAATATTACAGATGCCCCATTTGCCAGGTGTGGAATTAATTTTTGCAATGTGAAAAAGTGACCTTTCACATTGGTGTTAAATTGGGCGTCAAAATCTGCCTCTGTTGCCTGTTCAATTGGGGCAAAAACACCTATTCCTGCGTTAAGGAAAAGTACGTCTAATTTATTTCCGCTTGCTGTAACTGCTTTTTCAAGAATCGAAATTTCTGCCAGTTTAGAAGTGTCCGACACTACGGTTTGCAAATTGGGGCTACTAATCTCTGCGGCAGCTTTTTGCATGTTTGCGGCACTTCTGCCGGTAATCCAAACGTTTGCCCCGGCATTGATAAATGCTTTTGCGGTTGCTAATCCAATTCCGGTACTTCCGCCGGTTATAACTACATTTTTACCTTTAAAATTCATGACTATTTTTTTATTATTTACAGGGCAAACTTAGGATATAGAAATTTATTTTAGTTACTTTGTAACTAAAAGTAACAGTAACATTTGGGTAACAAGGTAACTTATGACTGACAATGTATGTGTGCCAGGACACAAAAAAGAAATTATGGCTGTTCATGATGCCATGGACGTGCTGAACGGAAAATGGAAAATCTCCATTATCTCATCTATCTGCTATTATAATAAAAGAAGGTTCTCTGATATTTTGAGCGATGTAAACGGCATATCAAACAAAATGCTGAGTAAGGAATTAAAGGAACTGGAAGTAAATAAGCTGATAAAGCGGACTGTTTTAGACACCCAGCCTGTGACCGTTCAATATAACCTGACCGAGTATGGAAAAACATTGCAGACTATCATCAACAACCTGGCCGATTGGGGAATAAAACACCGCCAGGTAATTATAGATGATATGTAAAAATAAAGTAGGAGAGGCTCAAAACCTCTCTTTTTTGTTTTTGGCAAAGCCACATAGCCCACCACAGGCCACTGTTTTTACATCATTTTAGTTTAAACCAAACAGAAATTCTTTAATAGGATACACTATGCTGAACAGTAGTACTCCTGTTTTCTGAACATTAATTTGATGTTAAATTTATTTCTCAAATAGATAAAAAGCCCATATTTGAGGGTGAAATACTGCGCTGATAATCAATGTTTAAGCATATGTTTTCTGCGAGATACTTGTTGTAAAAAATGATTTTTGAATAGTCATGCCAATCTCACAAGCGTCAAAAATTGCTACAATGGCAAAGTATTTGTAAAAGGGGTATCAACGCGTCAATAAAACCGCGGACTATTTACTAAAAATTACAACTATGAAAACAGTGACAAAAGTTATAGCGGGTGCTTTTACAGCAGCGGCTATATTCGTCGGAACAAATGTTAGTGCTCAAACAACCCCAGCCAATAAATTACGTTTTGGTATCGGTGTTGAAGCTGGTATACCAACCGGCGACATTCATGATTATTCAAAATTTGAATTAGGAGGTACGGGACGTTTGCAATATGGAGTAAACAATAATGTGGCCTTAACGCTGACTTCGGGTTACTATAATTTCTTTGGTAAAACTTACACTTCTTCGGTAACTACACCAACTGGTACCGCTACATCCACTTTTAAAGCGCGGTCGTTGGGTATGATCCCTGTTAAAGCTGGTCTTAAAGCATTCGTATCTGATGGTTTCTATCTTTCGGGCGAGGCTGGTGCAGGCTTTGAAGTTCACCCAACAGTAGCCGGCGGTGATAAAAACACCAAACTTATCCTTTCACCAGGTTTAGGTTATGCAACCAAATCATGGGATATAGGAGCACGTTATGAAAACTTCTCGGGCCAGGGCAGTAACTACGGCCTGGTAGGTTTACGTTTAGCTTACGGTTTCGGATTGTAATCAATATCCAGATACCAATTTGTCTGAAATCAGAATTTACAGAATTAAAGAATTAGCAGAATTTATTTATTCTGTAAATTTAAAAATTCTGTAAATTCTGATTCTGACATTTAAACCAGTTTCCCCAGCGCTTCTTTAATCCTCCTTACGGCTTCAATCAGCTTATCTTCGGCCGCAGCGTATGATAAACGGATAGCGGTAGGGTCGCCGAATGAATCTCCGCCAACGGTGGCAACATGGGCTTCCTCCAAAAGGTAAATGCTCAGTTCGTCGGCATCTTTAATGGTTTTGCCATTATAGCTTTTACCGAAGAATGAAGTTACCTCCGGGAAGAAATAGAAAGCGCCATCCGGCAGGTTTACTTTTAATCCTTCAATTTCACTTAATAACTTGTATGCTATGTCGCGGCGTTTTTTAAATGCGGCGCGCATTTCCAGTACAGTTTCTAAACCACCTTCGTAAGCGGCTACGCCGGCACGTTGGGTGATAGAACAGGTACCAGAGGTTACTTGTCCCTGCATTTTATCGCAGGCAACGGCTATCTCTTTGTTTGATGCGGTGTACCCAATTCTCCAACCGGTCATGGCAAACGCTTTTGACCAGCCGTTGATGATGATCACACGATCTTTAATATAATCAAACTGTGCTATTGATTCATGTTTATCAACATAGTTGATGTGCTCATAAATCTCATCGCTCAAAATGTATACATGCGGGTATTTTTCAAATACCCTGGCCAGGCCTTCCAGTTCATCCTTACTGTAAACGCTGCCTGTTGGGTTACAAGGCGACGAGAACATAAACAATTTGGTTTTAGGGGTTATGGCCGCCTCTAATTGATCAGGAGTAATCTTAAAATTCTGCTCAACAGTAGTATTTATAAAAACACTTACACCTTCGGCCAGTTTAACCACTTCGCTGTATGATACCCAGTAAGGGGTAGGGATAATTACTTCTTCGCCGGGGTTAACCAGGCACAATACCGCGTTGGCAATGGCTTGCTTGGCACCGGTTGAAACTACTATCTGGCTAAAATCATAATCAAGGTTGTTTTCGTTCTTTAGCTTGGCAACAACAGCCTTGCGCAGTTCAGGATAGCCCGCTACAGGGGTGTAGTAGGTAAAATTCTTATCCATGGCCTGCTTGGCAGCTTCTTTGATGTGTTCAGGGGTATGAAAATCAGGCTCGCCAAAGCTCAAACTGATCACATCCACGCCTTTTGCGGCAAGTTCACGGCCCAATTTGGCCATTTTAATTGTTGCTGATTCGGACAGGTTATTTATCCGGTTACTTAATGCGCTCATATAAATTATGTTATCGCGGCAAATATAGAAAATAACTTTACTGCTACTTACGCTTGTTATTTATAAATTTGCTGCCTAATAAAGATTGCCTTGAAGGAACAAAAAAGGATCATATTAATTTCGCTGATAACGGGTGTAGTGTTGATGATGGCGAAATTCGGGGCCTTTTTTTTAACCGCTTCCAATTTTGTACTAAGTGATGCCGCCGAAAGTATTGTTAATGTAATAGCCAGTTCCTTCGCTTTTTTTAGCATTTACCTTGCTGCACAGCCACGCGACGAAAATCACCCCTACGGACATGGCAAGGTAGAGTACTTTTCTGTATTTATTGAAGGATCGCTTATAGGCATTGCCGGGCTCATCATTATCGGAAAATCGGTTTATAGTTTAATTCACCCCGAAAATATTCATGATTTGCTTACCGGTGCGGTTATTATTGGCGCCACGGGTGCTATTAACGGCGCGTTAGGCTATTTTATGATCCATAAGGGGAAAGTATTGCGGTCGATAACGCTTGATGCAGACGGACACCATTTATTAGCCGATATGGTAACCAGCATTGGCCTGGTGGCAGGTTTGCTGTTGATCCATTTTGTGGGCCTGGTATGGCTCGATAGTGCTTTATCGATACTGGTGGCGTTATATTTAATTTATAGCGCCTACAAACTGGTACGCCGTTCTGTTGGTGGACTTATGGACGAGGCCGACATTGACGTAGTTAACGAGGTAATAAAGGTACTAAGCGATAAACGCCGCGATGCCTGGATAGATGTACATAACCTGCGCGCGCAAAAATATGGTCATGAGCTGCATATAGACTGCCACCTGACGCTACCCAGTTATTTTGATTTGACTACTGTGCATACCGAGGTATCGCTGGTTGATAAAATGATTAACCAGGAAGTAGGTATAAAAACCGAATTGTTTATTCATACTGACCCATGTTTGCCCAATTGCTGCCACTATTGCAGCATGCCCAATTGCCCCATCAGGAGCGAGGCCCAAACAGAAACTATTGAGTGGACGATGGATATTGTAGTACGAAATAAAAAACACTTTGAATAATGACGTATTTTAATGTAAGGGTTTACGGCCTGTTGCTTAATGATAACGACGAATTGCTGGTAAGCGATGAGCAGGAATACGGGATGCAATTCACCAAATTTCCCGGTGGCGGGCTTGAATTGGGCGAAGGGCTGATTGATGGCCTGAAGCGTGAGTTTATGGAGGAGTGTAACCTGGAAATTGAGATTGTAGGTCATTTTTATACCACTGATTTTTTTGTGAAATCGGCTTTTAACGATTCGCAGGTTATCAGCATTTACTATTTGGTGAGGAGCGTTACACCGTTGGATTTAGTCACCAAAACCGTAGCCTTTGATTTTGACGGCGAAGGCGAAGTGCTGCAGTCATTCAGGTGGATAAACTTAACTGCCCTAAGTATAGCCGATTTTGCATTCCCTACAGATAAGCGGGTAGTTGAACTTTTACAGGATGAGCTATGAGCCTTACCGAACGCGACCTTAAAGTAATATGGCACCCCTATACCCAAATGAAAACAGCCGCGCCGCCTGTACCAATTGTGAGGGGAGCAGGTGCTTTATTGTTTGATGAAGTGGGCAAACAATATATTGATGCCGTGTCGTCCTGGTGGGTAAACATTCATGGGCACGCACATCCTTATATCGCCAAAAAAGTGGCAGAGCAGCTGCAGAAGCTGGAGCATGTGATCTTCGCCGGCTTTACCCATGAAGGCGCTGTTGAATTAGCCGAGCGGTTATTGACCCATTTGCCCAATAACCAGCAAAAGGCATTTTACTCTGATAATGGCTCCACAGCCATTGAAGTAGCCATAAAAATGTGCCTGCAATACTGGAATAATAAAGACCAGCAGCGCACCAAAATACTGGCTTTTAACAATGCCTACCACGGCGATACTTTTGGCGCCATGGCCGTAAGCGGCCGCAGCGCATTTACCAAGGCCTTTGATAGTTTGCTGTTCGAGGTTGAGTTTATTGATACCCCCAAGGCAGATAATATCCAAAGTCTCAAATCTCATATCTCACATCTCAAATCTGAACTGGCTTGTTTTATTTTTGAGCCGCTGGTACAGGGCTCTGCAGGTATGTTGATGTATGAGGCTAAGTATTTGAATGAATTAATGGCACATTGTAAACACGAAGGTGTGCTGATGATTGACGACGAAATTTTTACCGGTTTTGGCCGTACAGGTAAATCATTTGCGTGCGATTATCTTAATGTACAGCCCGATATCATGTGCTTCTCTAAAGGATTAACGGGCGGTACCATGGCCTTGGGATTGACTACCTGTACCCAACACATCTACGATGCCTTTTTATCCGATGATCGCTTGAAAACCCTTTTTCACGGCCATTCGTTCACCGCTAACCCGGTGGCCTGCGCATCGGCACTGGCAAGCCTGGATTTGTTTGAGCAGCCCGAAACGGCTGCAAATATCCAGCGGATTGTTAACGCCCATTTACTGTTTGCCGGTAAAATTAAACATCACCCTAAAATAAAAACCGTAAGGCAAACCGGTACTATTTTAGCCATGGAATGGGAAACGGGGGATAACACTTCTTATTTCAGTTCCCTTCGCGATAAATTATACCATTACTTTTTAGCTGCCGGTATTATATTACGCCCGCTGGGCAACGTAATTTACATTTTACCGCCCTATTGCATTACTGATGATGAACTACAGTATGTTTACAGTAAAATAGAGCAGGCATTACAAGAAATATAACATGTTATTAAACAAACTTCTACCGCAAATAATAGCCGATAACCAGTTACACTCGCGCTGGCTAAACACGCTGTCGCTGATGGAAAACACCGGGGCCCGCAAAATTTCGGCCAGTGAAGACCCGCTTACGGTGACCTATATTATCCTGAAACATGCTGCCGAAGAGCATCGCCATGCTTTCTACCTCAAAAAACAACTGGAAAAAACAGGGGTAGAGCTGCCAACCTACGCCGCCGAATACCTGCTGGCCCCCGGCTCAAGTAAATACTATTTAAACCAACTGGATATTGATGTTTGCCGTTACCTTAAAAGCGAACTGAACCTTGCAGGCGCCGAACTGCGCTTTGCTGCTTACCTGCTGGTAACTTATGCTATTGAAGTTCGTGCCGATGAACTTTACCCGATTTACCAATCGGCGCTTGACGAAGCCGGCAGCAAGGTAAACGTAAAATCAATTATCCTGGAAGAAGAAGGCCACCTGGAAGAAATGCTAAACCAACTGCACAAATTCTCGCCCGATTGGGAAAAACATGCCAATAAAGCGGTAGGCTTTGAAACCAGGCTGTTTGAAATGTGGGTGGAGCAGTTGGGAGCGGCGATCAATAATCTTGGCTCAAATTGAATAATTGTGCTTGATATGGATTGAAAATGTTGTTATAGACCTATTTTCATTAACTTTGTTTTCTTGCTGAAGAATATGAAAGAATCTTTGTATATAAAGAATTTAGGCCCAATTAAGAATGTTGAATTGCTTGATATTAAGGATTTTACAGTTTTTATAGGCGAGTCTGGAAGTGGGAAAAGCACTATTATGAAAGCTATAGGGCTTTTTAGATGGCTATACAAAATGCAGAATATAAAGTCTTATCTAAAACACAGTAACATATCAAAAACCCCATTTCAGTTTAGAATTGATGAATACTTAAAGAATTGTGGTTTTGAACAATTTATAAACAATAAAACCGAAATCATCTATAAAACGGAGCTGGATTCTGGCAATGGATATGAATTGAAATATGCAAACAATAAATTGTCTGGAATATCTAATAGTGATTTGATAGACGAAAATGATATCTGTTTTAATAAGATCAGTTTTATTAGCGAAACGCGAAATATAATTTCACTTTGGGCTGCCAAAGGAGCAAGTTTGGCAGGAGGATATTTGGGATTTTATTTTCACGAGGTTTATAATGATTTCGAAAAGGCAACCGATACCTTAAAGGAACTTCCCGTTTCATATTTGAACATCAATTTTTCGGTCAAAAAAACCAAAATGGGTAAAAAGTTTTCTATCCGTTCTACAGGCGAAGATGATTATGAAATTGATTTAAAAAATAGCTCATCAGGTACGCAAACATCCATTCCAATATCCGTACTATCCAATTACTTTTCTTCGGTGTTTAGTTTTGAGGATGCTTTTAACCGCTCAGTTTTAAATTACTTATCAAATACAGATAAGTTGACAGATTTTAAGCCTGTAAAAAACTTAAGTGAAATTGTACAGAAAGCTTACATTCACATAGAAGAGCCGGAACTTAGTTTATACCCTGATGCTCAATGTTTATTAATAAATGATGTAGTTGAAAATTGTTTTTTAAAAAACAAACACGATGTAGGTTTAATTTTATCTACTCATAGTCCGTACATTATTAATCACTTAAACTTATTGATAAAAGCTTACGATACAAAAAAAACGGAAGGTGCTAAATTGAATTACGACAATTTATCGGTTTATCAAGTTGAAAAAGGCAATATTATAGATCTTAAAATAAAAAACGAACGACTGATTAATACAAATCCGCTTTCGGAGACCATTGATAGAATTTATGATGCTTATAATAAATTAGACGAAGTCAGTGGATAATCTTTTACTCGTTGATTTTATACAGCATTATAGGCTGAATATCACAACTCCCGTAATAATTTCGGATAGTACAAATGCCAGGTATTTCGAATTGAAAGACGACAATCATTTAATTTATTATAATAAAAATGAAGGTACTGCCGCTTATATAAATAATTCAGATTACAGACTGAAAGTGGTAAATTATGAAGCGTTTATTAAAAATTTACCCCAGGCGTTTAAACAAAACAGAGGTGTATGTGATTTAATTGTTTTTACGACCGAAAAATTAAAATACTTTTTATTAAACGAATTAACAGATACTCTACCGCAATATGTGGTTGATTTTACCAGCACATCAGGAGCAAGAATTGGTAAAAGAAAGAAGGCAATTTCGCAATTACTTTCTACACTCGAAACATTAATTGCAGTTTTATCAATTAAAAGCTTTATTAATACGTTTGCCGTAAGAGAATGTATTTTTTTTAACAAGCAAGCAACCCCGCCACAAACCACAAATGGGTTTACCATTACAGCAACAGCCAGTTTTAACAGAGTTAATATGCTTACCCAAAACGGCTTTAAAATGAGTTACCCAGATATTGAAGAACTTGGATTTGAACTAATCGAATATAGCGGATTAAAGCCGGTTACCATTGTTTAGACCTGTAATTTTTTAGTTAATTCAGGAAGCAATTATTCATAAATATCTTTCCGATACCCCAAGTCAATAACGTCGATTTGTAGAACATCATCAAGAATTTCATAGATAACCCGATAATTGCCGACACGAATTCTGTAATTCGGCCTTCCTTTCAACTTTAAAATAGCCTTGCGGGCGTGGATTATCGGCCAATGAAATATATTTGAATAATAAGGCTCACTGATAGCCTTTAAGGCTTTAAGGGCTCTTTTTCGAATGTTGACTTATATCATCTAATTTTGAAGCCGGCGTTTTTCGTCAAGCATTTTGAATGCATCTTCAATAGGAATTGATGGCTCATTTGCTGCTTTCGCTTCATCATATAAACGAATGTCTTCTAATTCGTCCAATTCTTCCATAAGACTGTTGAATTCACTTATCGAAATTACAACTGATAATTTCTTGCCAGTGTCATCTGTTATATATTGCGGATTTACTGTAAGCATAAACAAATTTAAGCTAATAAAAATAGATGTGCAACAACGAATAACATGTCGATGAGTTTTTTAAACCCTGTCAATCCTGAAAAATCCTGAAAATCGTGTTTAATACCTCATATACTCCGTATACACCTCCTGCAAAAAGGCCTTTCCGGATAATAGTGCTTTATCAGTAGCTTTCGCATCCGCGTTTTTATTGCCTGTGTAAACCACCCTGCGGCCGGAGTTATCGTATGATACCACTTGCTGGGGTGTCATAAAACAAAAGCCATTGTCCCAATTAAAAAAAGCAAAATCTTTAGTGGTTGGGTTAAGCAGATCTTTCGACCATTTGAATTGTTGATGGGGCAGGCCAAGCTGGGTAAGCAGGGTGGCGGCAATATCTGTTTGCCCGCCCAGTTTATTGATTTTTTTGCCGCTGTACTCAGGTTTTATAACATCGCCAAAAAACAGCAGCGGGATGTGGTATTTTACAGGGTTATAAGCTTCGGATACATTGTGCGGCAGGCGGTGGCCATGGTCGGCCACTAAAATGAAGAGAGTGTTTTTATACCAGGGCTGCTTTTTGGCTTGTTCAAAATAGGCGTTGAGGCATGAGTCGGTGAAGTAGGCGGTGCTCCTGAACTTGTTGCTGGCGTCACCGGCGTCGTCGTCTTCCGGAAAATGGCCTTTTACGGGAAGCACAAAAGGCTCATGATTGGTTGATGTTTGCAGGTAGGTAAAAAAAGGCTCCTTTTGTTGTTTTGCAAAATCCAGGTGTTTGGCAAAAAGTACATCGTCATAAACTCCCCATTGGGTTTTTACCAGGCTTTTATCAAAGGCAAGTTCGTCGGTAATATGATCAACCTGGTGGTTTTTCATAAACAGGTCAAAATGCATGTAGTTGCTTTTGCCGCCATAAAAATATGATGTAGCGTACCCGGCAGCTTTAAGCGACGAAGCAATGGCCGGCAGTTTTTTGTTTTTTAAAGTATCGGCAACAATGGTACGAATAGCCTGTGATGGGAAGCCGCTCATGATAGATACGATACCTTTGTCGGTCCTGTCGGCAGACGAATAAATGTTATTGAACAGGATGCCATTTTTAATGAATTTTTCGAAGTTGGGCGCCACGCCTTTATCGCCCCCCAATGATTCAATCACATCGGCGGTGTAGCTTTCTATTTGGATAATGACAATGTTTGGCCTGTTGGTGGTAAGTACGTTTAACGTACTGTCAGTATTATAACGGTAGGCTTCCTGCACAAGTTGGGCAGCGCTATCAGGCTTCATAAATACAAATGGGTTGTACGGGCGGCCAAGGTTTTCAACTACATTGTTAAACAGGTTCCATTCGGTATTAAGGGCTGCCTGGTTTAAAAATTCGTGATCAGAGAAATAGGCTGAATTTTGATCAACAGGAACAGGTTGTAAGCCGCCTCTCATCAGCAAAAAATTGAAGAAAAGGAGTAAGGCGATTAGCACCGCTTTCAGCCTGGGTTCAACTGCTGGCTTTTTAAAGTTAAAATCAATGATTTTTAACGACAGGAAAACCCCTGATGCCAATAATACAATACATATAAAAACACTCCTGCCCACCGGCGATGAACCTGTTGATGCAAATGCTTCGGATGGTGCGTCGTATAACGATTTAAATACCCTGAATACCACTTTGGTGCCCCACTCGCGGAAAATGTTAAAATTGAGGCCCGTATTTAACGATATAAAAAACAGGCAAACCCAAACATATACTTTAAGCCAGATGGGTTTAACATGCGTTTTTGGTATGCACCAGTTAACCAGGAAAACCAATAGTGGGATGGCGCTAATATAGGCTGCTGCCGAAGCATCAAGCCGGAGGCCGTAAAAATAGGTTTGTAAGATGTCGCCGAAGCCGGCATCTTTAAGTTTAGGCAGAAAATATAGCTCAAACGCCAAACGGGTTATTGCGAAGAACAATAACCAGAATAAAAAAAATCTGACTAAACTAAAAAGGTTTCTTAACATACAGGGGTACAAAAGTAAGTACTTTACTGCAATGTTAAGAAACCTTTAGTTAATTGTTAAAGTAATTGCTTACCGGCCACCGCGCATGGCTTTCAAATCGTCCATCGTTATCTTTTCAAAATCGGCGGGGATACCAAAGGTACCGGCAGGTAGTTTTTGCTCGGTTACACTTTTAACCGTAACCTCGGTTGATTGGCCCTGGGCAAATGAAGTATACTGCACCGGGAAACCGCCGATACCCTGGTAATATTTAGCTATACCGGTCGAAGGGATTTCAATGTCATTGGTAATCCAGATATCGTAAGTTTTGCTGGTTTTTTTATCAGTAGCAACCACTTTTTTACAGTTAAAGCCGTTGATAACTTTGGTTTCGGTGCCAGGGGCAAAAGTAAGCTGCGGCAAAGCGGCCATTGCCTGGTCAATATCATCAGGACTGGCTACCGCTGCTTTTTTAATGTTGGCAACAGCCACATCCACTAAAACCACCATCGATGTAGCAGCGGCGTTTGTTAAAATTTTGATATTGGCCGGCCCGTTTGAAAAAGCAAATGCGCTTGAATCGGCCCGGAAATAGTTTTTAGCTTCAACCGGACGCCCCATCATCTGGGTAGTAAAATCTATAACGCCTTCGCTATACTTTTTTTGTGCGTTTGCACTCATTGCGGTTGCAGTAAGGGCAAGGCCCAAAGCAATACTTAAAGTTTTTATGCTCATTGTTTTAATTTGATTATTACCAATTTACTTGTTTTTAATTTAAAGACAAATTTATTGGCGGTTAGTTTAATGTTGTTAATTAGATACGGTTATCAGTGAATTGTTACGTTTTAATACTTTATAGTTTACGTTTAATGCCTTTGCACCGGCCGCTAATCTTTCGATGCTTTGCTTGCTGTTACTGCCATCAATCACAAGCAACTGGTAATCAAAAGTTTTATTAACATCGTCGATAGTCATGTGCGGATTGCCGTTAACATATAAATAATTGGTTTGCAGCCTGGCTGATAATTGTTGGTTTTGTAAATGCTTATCAAATATAAGTATCCTTTTATTGTAAAACTGCATTAACGGCCCCTGTTTTTTAAACCATGTTAAATTGATGTTTTGGTTTAAATCAATAACGCGGATATGCCCAACCTGTGCACTATCTAAATATGGCTGTACCGAATATCTGTAGTTTTTATCAGTATCTGCAAGGTTAGTAAGCACCACCGCGTTGCAGCCATTTTTAAATACAATGCCCATGTTTTTGCGCAGGTTTAAAAACGCGATAGAGTGGGTGCTTTCGGCGCGATACTTTTTTAGGCTGATGCTTGCGGCAAATAGCAACAGGCAAGCCAGGCCGAGTTTTATGAGCCACGTTTTTTTATTGTACAAATAATAAAACAGGCTTATAATGATCACATAAAGCAACAAATACTCCGGCACCGTAAGCCATATTTTACCAATGCCGGCCAAAGGCGCATGTTCAATTACTGCCAATGCCTTGTTCATGAATAGGATGGTATATTCCAATATCCGGGCCAGCAAAGTTGATACCAGGGGCACCCATGAAAATGCCAGGTAAGCAACACCACTATACATAATAACCGAGGTAGGTATAATAATGAGCAGGTTACTCAGTAAAAAATAAACCGGGAACTGGTGAAAATACAATGCGCTTAACGGAAATGTGATAACCTGCGCCGCTATTGATACCGAGCAGGCCATCCAAACCCTATTGGCCCATTTATTTTTAAACTCCAGCCATTTATACACAACCGGCTGTAACACCACCAGCCCCGCCACGGCAAGGTACGACAGCTGGAAGCCAACATCGGTTATTAAAAGCGGGTTGTACAACAACAGCGCGAATGCCGATACAGCCAGGATGTTAAGTAAATTAATGTATCGTGCGTAAGTTTTGCCGATGATAACCATGCTGATCATCACTGCTGCCCGGCAAACGGCAGGGGAGAAGCCACTGAGCAGGGAATAGTACCAGATAAGAGCGATAATGATAGCCGCTTTTATTACCCGGCCATGCCTGTACCCATTTAAAAAGCCAAGGGTAAATTGTAACAAAATATAAATGATAGCCACGTGCGCCCCCGAAACTGATAAAACGTGAATAGTGCCCGTTTTGGAATAGGCCTGCAAAATATCAGTGCTCAAATCGGCTTTATAGCCCAGTATGAGGGTTGATGCCACGGCAATGGCATCCGGGTTGTGCATTTGCAGTTTAAACCGGTTAATCATTTGCTGCCGTAACCGCAACGAAAAAGTTATAAGTGGGTTGCCCGTACCATGCTTTACAACCCGGTACTTGCCCGGGTATAAAAATGCCTGGTAATATATGTTTTGGTGCGCCAGGTATTTTTTATAGTTGAATTCGGCGGGGTTAAAAGGCGGATCGATAGGGTTGTATTTGGCCGGGATAACTAATTCGTCGCCATATTGTAGGGCGATAGCTGCGCTGTCTTTAATGGTGACCAGTAAGGTGCCGGTAACAGGGGTTGATTGTTTATTGTAAACGCTTTGCCCAACTGTTGCCGTAAACCGCAGCAGGCCGTTTTTTAGCTGCGGTCCGGTATTGATTTTTACCGACAGATATTGTGCCGGCGTTTTGGAAAAATGCCGGTCATTGTTCAGCTCGTTATTGTTAATGGCACTGATGCAGCCTGCCGAAAACAGGATGAACGTGATCAATAATCCGCCAAGCCACCTGTTTTTATAAATGGCCATCCGCCGGTAAGCTAAATTCAGGACAATAAATGCAACGCCTAACCCGCCGAAAATGCCCCAAATTAAAGGTAGGTATGCGGCCGTGATAAAGCCGATACCTAAGGATATCCCTGATAAAAAGGGCAGGAGCAATACAACAAACGGGATCTCGCCTTTATGGTTCGCGATCATTTATGATATAGAAAACAATAAAGATATGTTTTAGGCGGATATCTACAACTGGTCGCGCACTTCCAGCAGGAATTTTTTAATATTTTCGAGTGAATCAATCACCCGTTGGTTTTCTTTATGATCGCCAAGGTTGCTTTTCAGGTGTTCTTTGGCGCCATTTAGTGTATAACCCTTATCGCGGATGAGATGGAAGATGACCTTGAAATTCTCAATATCTTCGGGGGTAAAATAGCGGTTGCCTTTTTTGTTCTTTTTAGGCTGAAGTACATCAAATTCCTTTTCATAAAAACGGATAAGCGATTGATTTACATCAAACATAGCCGATACCTCGCCCATGGTGTAATACATTTTGCTTATTTCGCGTTCTTTGTAAGCCATATGCAAAGGTATCTTTTTGATTTCGGATTTGGGAACCGGGATTTCGGATTTTTTGCCTTGACCACGATTAACAAAGTTGTCATATTTCGAAAAGAAATCACATTAATTACAATCCTGTCAATCCCTAAACAATGTTAGCTTTTCATCTTCTTCAACAATGCTTCCACAACTTTCGGAAAATGGAGGTGTTCCAGTTGCTGGCCTTTGAATTTGATCATCTCCAGGTTGTCGCCCGGTTCAATTTTGAATTTCGATTGATGGATAACTTCCCCTTCATCAAACTGCTCGTTTACAAAATGAATGGTTATGCCGCTTTCTTCTTCCCCGGCATCTAAAATAGCTTTGTGTACATGATCTCCGTACATCCCTTTGCCACCATATTTGGGCAGCAGGGCAGGGTGCAGGTTGATGATCTTGTTGGGGAATGCCTTTAATAATGACGCAGGGACCAGCCATAAAAAACCGGCCAGTACAATAAGATCGACCTGCAGATTTTTGAGCAGCCGGATTACATCATCGGTCTCAAAAAATTCATGGCGGGTAAATACGTGCGATGGCACTTCAAAATTGTCGGCACGCTGTAACACAAAGGCTTGTGGGTTGTTGGTGAGTATCAGTACAACTTCGGCCTCGGCATTGCGTTTAAAATGCTCCATTATTTTTTGGGCGTTTGATCCCGAGCCTGAAGCAAAAATGGCAATTCGTTTCTTCATTAAAGTTTTTCAAAGGTGATAAAACTGCCTCAAACAGTAGTTAATAAGTTGGGGCAATTTATAAACCGTTCAATAATATTCAAATATAATTTTTTATGTGATTTAATCGCTACCTGTGATTGCTTTTTGCCTGATAAATCCATAGCGCATCACCGTGCGGGCTTTAGTTGCCGAATAATTGGGCTCAACGTCGCCGGTTTGCAACACCAGCGAATAGTTACCAAGATTGTAAATTTGGGTGTAGTCAAATGGTTTTTCGGTACTCATAGTGCCACCCGCCACGGTATCCTTAGCCACCATGTCTGACGAGAAATATAACCTGTTTTCGGTCAACGTCCAGGTACCGGTGGTAGTTTGTTCAATACAATCAAAATTGGTATAGCTACAGGTATTATCGCTTTTAAAAACAAAATACTGGCTTTTATCGCAATCGGTATTCAGCGTGTCGGGATCACCTAACTGTGTATTGCCTGTAAAATGATAAACCTGTATCGAGGCCAGTTCCCAAACACCGCTGGTTAAAAGAGCGGGGATATTGCTGTTTTTATCTTTTTTGCAGGAGTTTACGAGTGCGCCTGTAACGACTAACCCCAGGACGAAGAATAATTGAAATTTATTTTTCATGAAAATGTACACGCAAAAATATGAAATCCTGCTGTTATTAATCCACAGGCAGGAGTTATATTTAAATAACTGCTTTATGCGTTTTTTATTTTAATAGAACGGCCAACATCTTCAAGCTGATGTAGCGGTTTTAACTTTTGAATTTTTACTTTTAACTTTTGAATTTAAAACTATGCGTATCCCATTCCCCCAACTCAAAGCCGAATTTAAACGTGTTTTGCTAAGCCACAACTTTACTGATGACAAGGCCGAGCAGTGTGCCACTATTTTTGCAGAAAACAGCAGGGACGGTGTATACACGCATGGGTTAAACCGTTTTCCCGTTTTTATACAGCATGTTAAAGACGGTCTGGTTAAACCGCTTGAGCAACCTAAAAAAGATGGCGGCTTTGGCGCAATAGAACAATGGGACGGCAATTTAGGGCCCGGAATGTTGAATGCCCGGTTTTGTATGGGCAGGGCCATTTCATTGGCAAATGATAACGGTATAGGCTGCGTTGCAGTAAAAAACACCAACCACTGGATGCGCGGTGGTACTTACGGCTGGCAGGCTGCAGATGCCGGTTACATAGGCATTTGTTTTACAAATACCATTGCCAACCTGCCGCCCTGGGGCGGACTTGAGCCACGTTTGGGCAACAACCCCCTGGTGATAGCTGTGCCGCGTAACGGCGGCCATGTGGTATTAGACATGGCCATATCGCAATACTCGGTAGGCAAATTAAATCAGTATAAAAACAATAACGAAATGTTGCCTTTGCCGGGGGGGTATGATAACGCCGGTAATTTAAGTACCGACCCGGCAGCAATACTTCAATCCACAAGGTTACTCCCCGTTGGTTTCTGGAAAGGATCGGGACTTTCAATGGTGCTCGACTTGTTAGCTACCGTGTTAAGCGGTGGTAACTCCACAGCTAAGATCACGCAAAGTGGGGCCGAATCAGGTGTATCGCAAGTATTTATCTGCATAAAACCGTCAAACGACGAGCAAACAGCAATCTTAATTGAGGAGATCGTCGCTTACACCAAAACCAGCACACCCGAGCACGGGGGCGGTACCATAAGCTACCCTGGCGAAAATACCCTGAAAACCCGCGAACGAAACCTATCCGAAGGGGTTTTGGTTGATGAACGGATTTGGGAGGTGGTGAAGGGTTTGTGATGGAATTATATTTATTGGAAAGTATATTTTTAATTCCCAATTCGGGAACTTTTGTTAAGTTTGTTTAAATAAGATGTTTTGAGAGTTATTGCTAAGAAGATACTTCGGGATTTTTGGGAGATACATCCGGATTGTCAACAACAATTGAAAGCTTGGTTTCAGGAAACAAGTAGCAGTGAATGGAAGCATCCAAATGATATCAAAAAGGAATATCCCAGTGCAAGTATTTTGCAGGACAACAGGGTGGTGTTTAACATCAAAGGAAATAATTATCGTTTAATCGTAAAAGTCAATTATATATACCAAATGGTTTGGGTTCGATTTATCGGCACTCATGCGGAGTACGATAAAATTGATGCAACAAAAATTTAATCATCATGACAATAAGGCCCATCAAAAACGAAAGTGATTATCAACAAGCTTTAAAAAGGCTCGAGTTTATTTTTGATGCTAAAAAAGACTCAGATGATGGCGATGAACTTGAAATTTTGGGAATTTTGATAGAAAAATATGAAGATGAGCATTTTCCTATCGGCTTTCCTGACCCTATCGAAGCCATAAAGTTCAGGATGGATCAAATGGGGTATGATCAAAGTGATTTGGCAAATATAATAGGACTTAAAAGTCGCGCCAGCGAGATTTTGAATAGAAAAAGAAAGTTGTCGTTAGATATGATCCGACTTTTGCATGATAATCTAAAAATACCCACAGAAATTTTGATTCAGGCCTATTGATTTACCCAACCATCATCCCTTCAAACTTCTCCCAAAAGCCATCGCGCGGAACCGGGGCTATAATTTCGACAGGCTCATTTTTTACGGGGTGGATAAAGGTAAGCTTACGGGCATGTAAACAGATGCTTTTACGCAGGCTGCCACGCGGATAACCATACTTATTATCGCCAACAATAGGCGAGCCCAGGGTTGATAACTGCACGCGGATTTGGTGCGGCCTGCCGGTTATCGGGTCAACTTCTATCAGGTAGTATCCGTTAAGTTCGGCAACCAGCTTGTAGCTTAGTTCAGACCGTAAACTGCCCAGTACCTCTTTGTCGTGTGCTTTGGTTACGTTTTTCTGCGGATTTTTTACCAGCCAATGCACCAGGGTGCCCGATTCGGGATACGGTTTTTTGCGTACCACGGCATAATAGGTTTTGTGCATTTCGCGCCCTTTAAACATTTTATTGATCCGCTCAAGTGCTTTACTGGTTTTTGCAAACAGTATAACGCCGCTCACTGGCCTGTCCAGCCGGTGTACCACGCCTAAAAAAGCGCCGTTGGGCTTGTTATATTTTTGGGCTATATACTTTTTAACCTTATCATCCAACGATTCATCACCGGTATCGTCAACCTGTACAATGTCCCCGGCACGTTTGTTCACCGCAATAAGGTGGTTATCCTCATAAAGGATATCCTTATCGGTAACATCAAAACTGGTATAATTAAACTCAGGGCGGGCCATTTTTATTTCGGATTTGGGATGTTGGATTTCGGATTTATTGATTTAAAAGCTGAGACGGTTAATTTCTCATTTTCAAATTTTCAAATCCTCAAATTTTCAAATCATTTGCATATCTGCACATCTGAAATCTGCACATCTATTTAATATTGTTCCTTATCACTCGGGAAGCTTTTTGATTTTACATCGCTGATGTAGTTTTTAAAAGCCCCGTTCATTTGCTCATATAAATTGGAGTACTGGCGCAAAAAACGTGGTTTAAAATCGTTGTTGATGCCCAGCATATCATGTATCACCAAAACCTGGCCGTCGCATTGGCCGGCGCCGATACCTATGATAGGAATTTGCACGCTTTGGCTAACTTCTGTTGCCAGTTTGGCCGGTATCTTTTCAAGCACAATGGCAAAGCAGCCAAGCTCCTGTAATTTAAGCGCATCTTCACGCAGCTTTTGAGCTTCAACTTCTTCTTTGGCACGTACGGTGTAGGTGCCAAATTTATAAATAGATTGCGGCGTTAAGCCCAAATGGCCCATTACCGGGATTCCCGCCGTAAGGATACGGCTTACAGATTCGGCAATTTCTACGCCGCCTTCCATTTTAACAGCATGGGCGCCAGACTCTTTCATGATCCGGATAGATGAGTTAAGCGCCTCTTTAGAATTACCCTGGTATGATCCGAAGGGCAAATCGACTACAACCAACGCGCGTTTGGCCGCACGAACAACCGACGATGCATGGTATATCATCTGATCGAGCGTTATCGGAAGCGTGGTTTCGTGCCCGGCCATCACGTTTGAGGCCGAATCACCCACCAGGATGATGTCCATACCGGCTTCATCTACAATGGTAGCCATCGAATAATCGTATGCGGTAAGCATAGCAATTTTTTCGCCACGGTTTTTCATCTCCTGCAGAATATGCGTGGTAATCCTTTTAACTTCTTTGTTTACAGACATAGTTAAATCTATTAAAGAAAGCACAAAGGTAGTTTTTGATTTCGGATTTGGGAATTGGGATTTCGGATGTTTTTATTTTGAAAATATAGTGATTTTAAATTCTGAATTTGCTTTGGCTAAGCAAATCAAAAAAATCCGAAATCGAACATCCGAAATCCAAAATATTCTCTTACTTTTGCACCGTGAATCCGGAAGTTCCTTACTTCAATATTTCTATCAGTTTTCACGGGGCTTTGAACCAGGCGATCCGATTTAATAATCCATTCAATTTTTTTGCTAAATGACGCACTTCACCAAATTACCGGCAGTACTTTTATTGGCTGATGGCACCGTATTTTACGGTAAAGCCGCTGGAAAGATAGGTACTACTACCGGCGAGATCTGTTTTAACACAGGGATGACCGGCTACCAGGAAATTTTTACCGACCCATCCTACTTTGGGCAAATAATGGTTGCAACCAATGCGCACATTGGTAATTACGGCATAGCCGATATCGAAGTTGAATCGGGTAATATCCAGATTGCAGGTTTGGTTTGTAAAAACTATAACATTGCTTACAGCCGTAAGCAAGCTAACGAATCTATCCAGGATTACTTCCAGGCACAAAATATTGTGGGCATCAGCGATGTGGATACCCGCCAGATAGTACGCCATATCCGCGATAAGGGAGCCATGAACGCAATCATCTCATCAGAGATATTGGATATCGAAGAATTGAAAGCCAAACTGGCCGAAGTGCCTTCGATGGACGGGCTGGAGTTATCGTCGCAGGTATCAACCACCGAAACTTATACTTTTGGTAACGAAGGTGCCGCCTACCGTGTAGCAGTACTTGATTTGGGTGTAAAGAAAAACATCCTGCGCAATTTTGATGATCGTGATGTTTACGCCAAAGTTTTCCCGGCAAAAACTACTTATGCCGAAATGGAAAAGGACTTTGCTCCAAACGGTTATTTTATATCAAATGGACCCGGCGATCCGTCGGCCATGCCTTACGCTATTGATACGGTAAAAGAAATTTTAGCTGCTGATAAACCGATGTTTGGTATTTGCTTAGGCCACCAGTTGCTGGCTTTGGCTAACGATATCCCAACCAAAAAAATGTTTAACGGTCACCGTGGCTTAAACCACCCGGTAAAAAACATCATCATTAACCATTGCGAGGTAACATCGCAAAATCATGGTTTTGGTGTGATACCAGAAGCTGTACGCGCATCTGATAAAGTAGAAATTACCCACGTGAACCTCAACGATCAATCGATAGAAGGTATCCGCGTAAAAGATAAAAAAGCATTCTCGGTACAATACCACCCGGAGTCATCACCTGGCCCGCATGATTCAAGGTATTTGTTTGATGATTTTATCAACCTGATGAAATAAGCTGCGGATATGCAGATGTGCAGATTTTAGATGTGCAGATGATTTTGAAAGCCTTTTGAGTTTTAAACTTGAAAGGCTTTTTTGCTGAATTTATGAGCTAATAATCAACCTATGCAAAGTTTTGAAAGGGTTTGGCTTAAGATGATTCAAGCGGGCATTGCTACGCTTCTACTGGTGTACCAATAGCTACCGCGGGCAGTGTAAACATAAACTCGGTACCTACTCCCGGTTGGCTGGTTACCCATATTTTGCCGTGGCATTTTTCAACCAGGTCCTTACAAAACAGCATGCCCATGCCGGTGCCCGATTCATTTTTGGTTCCAACCTTACTGTTTACCTTGCCTTTAAACAGCTTATCGCGCTGATCGGCAGGCATGCCTACACCGGTGTCCTTTACCTTTACAATAATCCTTTTGTTATCTTCCATCGTTGCCGAAATCTCTATCGTATCACCCTCACGGCAAAATTTCAGCGCATTGGTAATCAGGTTACGGATAACGATGCGGACGGAGTTTGGATCGGCCCAGGCAGATAAATTGGCAGGGATGCCATCCAACAGCGTAATACCTTTTAATTCGGCTTGCTCATGATAGGTTTCAATTTCTAAACTTACCAGTTCTTTTATCGAAAAGTTTTTTACCGATGCTTCAAAGTTTTCCATCTGGCTATTTATCCAGAAAAGCAGGGTATCCAGGAAATCAGAGGTATATTCCAGCTTTTTTAATACGCT
>Ga0307515_10001332_pt1 | contig 55956 bp, 51 predicted proteins | sample 17_EM_MG_FD_194513 | JGI IMG/M metagenome (GOLD analysis project Ga0307515, IMG submission 194513) | Populus trichocarpa ectomycorrhiza microbial communities from riparian zone in the Pacific Northwest, United States - 17_EM | ecosystem: Host-associated > Plants > Roots > Unclassified | place...
TTCACTGGAGATGAAATACCGGGCCGAAGGAATGAGCAGGGTCATGAACCAGCAGCAGCTGCGGTGCGAGTGTGGCGGGAGAAGCGTAAACACGTCTGGGATTGTCTAGGCACACTTGTTGTTGACACGGTGCTGGCTTCGAATTCGGAATTCGGAATTCGTAGCAGAGGCGGGCTGTCCCTGTCCCTGCGGTCAGGTCGCAGAATCGCCGACCAAAGGTAAATTAAGCAAAGGGGAGGCATAGGGCAAGAGACAGACAACAGTCACGGTCTGGTCTGACCTTACGGACTACTGCGCTGCGCCACCCATAATTAGCTGTGGTAAAGTAGATCAGGACGGGGGCAACGTGAGGCGGGGATGTGGGGGAGCGACCCGGCCGCCATGGAACCACCGGGGCTTTGGGGTGTGGGGTGGTATGCTTCTTGTCACCCAACCTCAAAGGCTCATCCAGCCTCAAAATCTCCCACTGTGTTGTTCGTCATTGTGGATTACGACACATGTGCATACTCGATCCAAGGCCAGATCTCCGTCGCAGGAAATGGGGTGTCAGCCGACGACTGGAACTGTCTCACCTCTGTAACCGGCTCGCAGTGCATTTTGAAAGCGGAACGCTGGTACCAAGGAGGGATCTCATGCCCGAATGCGAGCGCGAGAGGACCGCATTTCGCTATCCTTAAATATGAGTAGCCTTGACATTAGACCCTCTGTCGTGGCAATCAAGCCATCATCCGAATAATGTTGACTGTCCCTCAACTCATGCCCAAACCGTGAGTCTGCCCACGGAACTCTGAGCCATTGGTAGCTACTGACTTCGGTGGCCTGTCCAGTAGCGAGGTACCCTGCAATCACGCATGTGCCAGCCCGTGCGATGACGCTTGGGAAGACGAGGACGAGGGTTACACCCAGACCATCAAGTAGGTCACAACACCATCTTCAACGCAATACTCCTGACCGTATTGGCTAGTGATGTAGAGTCTCTTCAGAGGGGGGTCATCAAGACCTTGAAGAACAAGGCGAAGGTCCCGTACACCATCCTTCTTGTTGGAGAGACTGGGGTCGGAAAGACCTCAACGTTGGAACTCTTTGCCAATGTCCTTGCTGGCAACGACATCGATCACTACAACTTCGACATTCTCGGCCATACCAACGAGCCAGGTTCCAACAACCAGAGCCAAACCAACGCCGCCAGACTTTACGAATTTACGAGCAAGAATGGCGTAGTGGTAAGTACCAGGTGTTTATGAACGTGCTGAGTATGTATAACCTTTTCCCAAGGTTCGCATCCTCGACACACCGGGGTTCGCCGACACTGGAGATCGTCGACAAGACAGGCCCCACATGGAGAATATCGCCACACAGGTGGAGAAGCACACCAACTCTATTACTGCCGTTATCATTCTCGCCAATGGTACCGTCCCTCGCATCACTGTTGGTACCGACTCCGCACTCTCCTTTCTCTCTGCCATCTCCCTCAAGATCCCAATCAAAAACATTTGCTCCATCCTTAGCAATACCTCCTCTGTCCTCTATCAGAACTTCCCTGGATATACCGTCCCAGATATCCTCAAAGCTGCTCCCCAGTTCATCCTTAATAACCCAATCGCACTCCAAAAGAAGTACCTTAAGCTCAAGAATGGCCAAAGTATGAAGACAGGACGGACGGATTTACAACAAATGGTAAAAGCTGATGAGCAGAGGGCTTTGGAAATGTTCGTCGATCTCTTTGACTGGTTGGACGGCACATTATGATTTTTTCGTGTTCGCTGTCCTTCGCCATGTAAATATGATGAACTATGATAGTGTGTTTGTTTATTGGCCGGTGGAATTCAGGGTCTCCGGCGCTTGTAGAAGCGTTGTCAGCCGGTGGATTGTCAGCCGATACCGGTTGGTGGTAACAGCCATCCGGCGCTCCGGTGATTCGGGGGACCACGTGGCCAGTCACCTCTCGACTATATAAGCAGTACTCAAACCACGATTCCTTTCGCCCTGACACATCGCAGCAACGACAGTTCGCATCCTGGACAGACGCTTGAGCGGGCCACACATCCCCCTCACACACCCCCTCTGCACAACGCGGATCGTCACGGATCGTCAACCCCCGTTCTCTCTTCATTCGCGAACAACGATCGCCACCCCGTATTCGGCTCCCCGAATGCTGCGAGTAACCTCGAAGACCACAGGGATCACAGGATAAGAAAGTGGGGCACTACTTGTTCTGGCACCCTCCACCACTTCAAGGACGGTTGCTGTGCGTACAGGCAGAGCCGGGGTGCAGCGATGAGCATGAGCCTCACCACCACACCTGTTCGTTTGGCTGATATTGCCTCTCTACAACAACAAGGACAGTAAACGCTGCTAAGAGAGCTCCTTCCCTTGCACTTTGCACGCGTAGGCGGTTTTGTGCGTTTGTTGCAACAACGGTCACAACAACACGCGTTCATCCGGGTGCCTTACAAGCTCGATAAGCCTCCCTCACACCTACCATCTTCGCCACGTAGACATCCCCACTTGTCCCCACTTATCCCAACGACTTATTCGCGCCGTCGACATCTGAAGCTCGCGGATTTGGTTCCCGTCGAGGCTCCTCCATAACTATCTTTCGTGGCTCCTTCAGTCAGTCGCTTTGATAGCTTCAAGGCCTCATGTTCACTCTTATGTCTTCAAGCTCTCCCCTTGCGACAACTAGTGATGGCCACGAAACATCCGCCTGACAACCCCCACCACCAAGGACTTGTGGTCTTGAGTCAGGCCTCTAGAATTTGTCCAATTGCGCCATCAGAGGGTCATATTTTATTGAAACCAGGGCAGAGAGTAACCGTATGGGCACACGCTCGCTCTATATATATATTCGCAGTAAGTGGACTTGCTAGGTACATATTGCCATAGTTCTCCATCCATGCATAGCAACATCAAACGACGGTGGCGTGGCCAAAACCGATGTGATACGGCATATACTGGGTCCTGCACGCTCAGAGATACGTTTACACACCCCTGCCCACCCATAGGGATCCGGTTGGTCTCCAGACTCCCGCTTCTTTTTAGTCCTTGACGGCCCTCCAGAGCTCCTTGGCCTGCCTAGCGAAAGTGTCGATGGCCTCGGCGACGATACGCTGGACCTGCTCATAGAGGGAGACAGTTCTTGTGGTCGGCTGTGGCTCAAGGCCACCCAACCACCCAAAGAGATCTACGAGCATTTCCAACGCATCTTGCTCGCTGGCCTCGACCGCTTCGCGGAAATCCCTCATCTGACTCCTTGTATTTGCGCCATCCATGAGTTCGACGTACTTCCTCTGGAGCGCAATGGGATTGTTGAGGAGGAACTGAGGGGCGTCCTTGAAGGCCTCTGGGAGAATACCCCCGGGGAAGTTCTGAAAGAGCGGATTCGAGGTGTTGGTGAGCAGAAAGGCGACGTTCTTGGACGGGGTTATAGGGAAGATGGCAGATATAGTGGAGAGCGCAGAGTTGGTACCGACGCTGATGCGTGGGACGGTACCATTAACAAGAACGAGAACAGCTGTGACTGAGTCCATGTCCTTCTCGATCTGATCCACAATGCTCTTCTTGTGGAGTTTGTCTTGCTGGATATCGCAGACGTCGGCCGACCCAGGTGTGTCGAGGATGCGAACCTTGTGAAAATGTTATGCATATTCACCGCGTTCATATTCCCTACACTCACCGTTATGCCGTTTTGCTCGTGAATTCGTATAGCCTGGCCGTGTTGGTCTGGCTCTGGTTGGAACCATCTTGCCCGTTGACACGGTCTATAACGTCGAAGTCGTAGTGATCCATGGTATTATCGGCAATGACATTGGCGATGAGGTACAGGATCAAGGTCTTTCCAACACCAATCTCTCCAACAAGGACGATTGTGTATGGTACCTTATCCTTGTCCTTTGATGTGGTGATGACGCCCCTTTTAAGGGACTCTACGCTGCTGGAAAAGACGGTCAGAATTTTACGAAGACATTGTAGTAGTCGGGGTGTTGTCCTCTTCGTCAGAGTTGGAAACCTTTTCACCCGCCTGGACATTCCCACCTGGGCCAGAAAGGGTATTGGTGGACACAGCGGAGGGGGCCTCGTCGCTGGAAGAACCATCAGAGTGGTAATCATCGATGACTCAGAGTTCCAGAAAGACTTGGCTCGAGACTCTTCATTGCTAGAAGATACGGTCAGAACATGGTGTATCCAAGGGATCCACGCCACCTACTCAATGGTCAACATGTTGTCATTGAGTGAAGGCCCTGTGTGATCGTTTGTCACGGAATGGAAGGGAAACCTATCCTGGCACCTCCCACTAGGAAAAAAGAAGAGCCAGTAGACTGCTTGACTTGAACAGTCGCCTACATTGCTTGTGTGACGCCTGACCAGCCAGATAGCGGAAACTTTGCTGTGAGAAGGAAACTTTCTGATGGAACATTGCTGGCTTTTGTGGTCGCTTTTATGAGATCGAGGGCTTAATTGGGAATATTGTTTATTTGAGACGTTGACTCACTTGAGGTTCAGAGTCGCGTCATTTGCGGGGAGGGGAGGGGAGGAAGGACGTCCCGCCTCAAGCCTTTCCAATAGGTGGTAATTGACAATAGGGCTTACTCAGAGGCCAGGCCGCACACGAGAGGGGTCTTGCTATCACTCGCCCTCGGTTACTCGGTTACGGCCGGCCTCGTGTTCATTCGGCTATCCTATTCTCGGACCCGCCAGCCGACCAATGGTCGTGCCCTAATAGGTACCCACACTTTCCCATGTTCTCCCACGCTCACTAGCCATTTGCGATGGTCCGTTTTGAACCGAGGGCTCAAGGGCAGCGACGGAGCGGGTTTGGCGCACTTGAAGATGCGGTCAGAGTAAATCTTAATCTTTGGCTTTCGGATAGCTCGGGTTTCCCTCCCGTTAAATTGGATAACTGATTGGATAACTGCACAACTGCACAAGTAAGTGGCGGAGGTGCCGCATACACATGGGAGCGGACCCTTACAAAAACTGCGCTAATACTATTAGAGTGAAGTTGAGCGAAGGGGACGGCGGATTTAAGAAGGGCTTCGAGATTGGTTCACTGGAGATGGATTGCCGGGCCGAGAGTGCGAGCAGGGTCTGCATGGCGGGGGCAACCTGGAAGCTCGGGGCCGGGGACGGCGCTGCATGCTCTTGTCGACACCTTAGAGCGCGGTGATGGCGTCAAATTCGTGGCGGGGGGGTTGTCCCTGCCGGTGTAGGAAGAAAAGAAAGGTAAGGCCGGGGATCGAGCTCCTCTCTAATTCCAGACTAGAAAGGGTTACGTTGCAGCTACGCTGCCCAGCCAGTAAGTTGCAACTCCAATCCATGCCTGCCATGTGGACCCACCCGCTCGCTTACGATTGAAGATTAGATTGAGGCGATTTCTCTTAGATACACTCGAGGCTATAACTACCTACGCCCTGCCCTGCCTACATTCCGACATCCCCTGCCTACGTCATGCCCTGTCTCCTACGGTCTGGTTCGGTCCCCTTTTAGGTTTTTGGCTAGTCTGGGTTTCGAATATCGGTTCTTACACAGGAAGAGCTGACCTAACTTACTCTGCTCACTGGTGTAGATCTGCCTGACCTTACTGACTCCCTCCTGCATCACCTTCCTGTCGACATTCCTCTATGCCTGTTCCGTCCTGCTCTGAGAGAAGTGATGACGCTGACCACAGTATTCCGGGACTCGTCATGGTGAGAAACAATCTCCATTGTCGATTGTGAATCAAGGGTGTCCGCCCACTCAGAGAGATTCACTAGCACGTCCCAAGCGTCCTGCTCGGCCGCCTTCACCCCTTCTGTCGGAAATATTGAGACCTTGTCATAATTAGGTACAATTGTGATAGTTTCCTATGGCGACGAGCGCAGGTCATATACAGGTTCGTAGGCTGAGTCTTCGCTTTTTGTGTTCCTTGGGTCTCGACGTTACTTGTCTCATGTGTCCGACAATACCATGATGCCGCCTGGTTTGATATGCGTTTTGGATTCGTCTACTATATAAGATGGCTAGTTGTAAATCCTGTTGGTAAGGAGTTTTTCGTTTTCCGACACCCCCGCACATTCTTTCCCTGGTATCCTTTATCCCCTGGTCACTGTTAATCCCTAGAGACCTCATCTGTAGCGGTATGTTCTGAATCTGTGACTGAGGAGCGCCGTTGAGGAAAGCTGGGTGGTGGCCCAGCAGAGGTTCAAGGAAGGGGGGTTCGAAGCATCGGTGAACATGAAAGTAATTTTACTATTCAAGGTTTCGGGAGGCGGCGGACAAAGCAGACAATACGGGCCTATGCCGACGGTGCTCGCGGGACGGTGCCATTGAGAAGGACAAGAACAACCGTGGCGGGTCAATGTGCATCTTGATCTGAGTTGCGATACTTCCCTTGTGCAGCTTGCTTTGCCAAGGACCGCGAGTGTGGACCAACCCCAGGTGTCTCGAGGCTGCAAAATGACGAAGGCCCTACGCGTACTGATCCATTGACAGACTCTAAATCCTATTACTCTACCGTTGTTGCTTGTAAGCTTGTAGAGACTGGCCGAGTTGGTTTGGCTCTGGTAGTTGTTATAGAACGTGATTTTGCGGAAGAATATGACTTAACACACGCGCACGTTAGCAGAGTGACGGATTCATAGTGCTAATATTCAATATTCAATATCCTTCAATTGGATAATAATTATCTATTATTCTCGGTTAGTATCGACTTGCTTTGTATAATGAGTGGTGCACAAAGAAATCGATTGGCGTGAAAACCTAGAGCTTCCATGCACTGCTAAACGAGCCATCTGGAATGACTTACGCGGCAGTAGCTATGTAGATATGTCTTCCCAATGCAACTACGTCATTTTGGGGACGCATTTACTTATTCAATCTCAGCGGTTAACAGGCCTTTCAACTGTCACATAGCTGACCGGGCCTCGGTGGGCTTCTGGCTCCCGACCCTGGCTTCTGTGATATTCCGGTTCTTCATTCATCCATTCATTCAAGAAATGTATTTGCTTCTGTGGACACATTATGAGACGATGATGCCACCTGTCTAGCACAGGGGAGGGGTGGGAATGGATGCAGGCTAGTAGCCATTCGGTCGATGAAGGCCGTCTAACCAGTCAAAGAGATCGACCAGCATCTCCAAAGCCTTCTGCTCATCAGCTTTCACCATTCTATGTAGATCAATTCTCCCTTTCTTCATAATTGGGTCGTTCTTGAGTCTAAGGTATTTCTTTTGCAGTGCGACGGGGTTGTTGAGGAGGAACTGAGGAGTGGTTTTGAGGACATCGGAGACAGTATTTCCAGGGAAGTTCTGATAGAGGGCAGAGGAGAGATTGCTGAGGATGAAGCAAATGTTTTTGACTGGGATCTTGAGGGAGATGGTGGACAGAAAAGAGAGTGCATCGTCAGTACCAACAGTTATGCGAGGGATGGTACCATTGACGACGACGATGGTGGCAGTAATAGATTCGATGTATTTCTCAACCTGAGCGGTGACACTTTTCATGTGGAGTTTGTCCTGTCGACGATCTCCAGTATCGGCCAACCCCGGTGTGTCGAGAATGCGGACCTTAAGAGGAGATTACGCATATCCACCGTGCTCACATATACCTGGTACTTACAACTACGCCATTCTTGCTCGTAAATTCGTAGAACCGGGCCGAGTTGGTTTGGCTTCGGTTGTGAGTACCCCCTTGCTCGCTGGTCTGGTCGAGGATGTCGAAGTTGTAGTGATCGATGTCATTGCCAGCCAAGACATTTGCGATAAGTTCCAACACTGAGGACTTTCCGACGCCGGTCTCTCCAATAAGAAGGATCGTGTATGGCGCTTTCGCCCTGTTTTTCGATGTCTTGATGATCCCCCTCTTAATAGACTCAATATTGCTAGCCAATATGATCAAGACTATTGCGTTGAAGATGCCGTTGTGACCTACTTGATATCAAGGGTGTTATCCTCGCCCTCCTCTTCCAAAGCGTTCTCGCATGGGCTGGCAGATGTATGACTGGAAGGTACTTCGCTACTGGACAGACCCAAGTTGTTAGCTGGTAATGGCTGAGAGTTCCGTCGGCAAACCCACGGTTTGGGCTTGCCTTGAGTGGGAGTCGGCATTTCTTGGATGATGGCTACGGACGGTCGAGTGGCAAGAATACCTAATACACATATGCATATGCACGCCATTTAAAAGAAAAGACTTGCAGTCCTCTCGCTCATGGTCCGGGCCGCTGAGCTTAGACTCATCCACGAGTGTACCCGCTGCCACGGGGTCACTCGCCCCAATCTCTCTTCAATCGCAAGCGGGTGGGGGGTAGATGAAATCGGCCGGCTATGTTCAATGTGGCTCCAGTTGTCCCCGTGGCCATCCAACGGCCCGGCGGCGCGGCAGGGTCGCTAGGTGTCGTGACGAATCATTCTCTTTTTGGAGAAAATCCCATCATGCTTACTTAATTACCTCTAAGTGTGCGTTTCTGGCATGCAGCGAGCATGCTATAGAATTGTGGGCAGAATCAATGTGATTATGTAAGCATAATGTGACATTCTCCATAACATTCTCCATAACATTTTCCATACGGAAATAATAAGTCACCCGCTGTCCCCAACCCCAGTTACCGGTTCCCACTGCCAGTCCATTGACCCTGCTTACCCTGCTGAGTCATTCATTTCCAGTGAACTGGTCTACCCAAATGGGGCTAAACGCTGTCCCGCTGAATGGTGGCGTCCGAATAGCAGGTCTGCTATGCCAGGGACACACGCCGATCGCGTCGACAACAAGTGTGCCTACCGCATGCAACGGACCCCCGACGCTCGCTCCCACCCTTCTCCCGCCATACTCGCTGCACCTGCTGATCTGTGGCCCTGCTCACCCCCTCGGCCCGTTATGTCATCTCCAATGAACGGGCCTTCTCAACTCCTCCATTCAACTTCATTCAATAGAACCAGAGTGCTCTGTGAGAAGAGAGGTGATGACGTGGACCACGATATCCTGGGATTCTTCATGACGAAAGACAACCTCCATTGTTATCTGCGAATCAAGGTTATCCTCCCAGTGAAAGAGATTCATCAGCACGGCCCAAGCGCCCTACTCGGCGGCCTTCACCCCTTTGCGCGTTCCCGTCCCTTATATCCCTTATTCCCTGGTCATCATTGAGCCCGAGTCATTTCGTCTCGAGCGTGATGGGGTGGTCAATCTGGAACTGAGGAGTGTCATTGAGGATAGCTGGGGCAGTGTCCCGGCAGAAGCTCAACGAATAGGGGATCAGAAGACTGGTGAACATGAAGGTAATGCTGTTGTTTATGGTTTTGTACAGCGCAGGACGGTGCCATTGACGAGGACAAGAACGACAATAGCGGGGTCGTTATGCGTCTTGATCTGGAGTGTGCCGAGTTTACCTTGCAATAGACCACAAGTGTCGGCCAACTCCAGGTGTATCCTCTCGCCTCCTCGCCTGAGTCAGTAAAGTTATGGTTGGTGAGAGCTTTGCCATTTGATGGATCGTTTTAAGTCAATAGTTATCCATGGCTCAGATTGCAGTGAAGCTCCTTAAAGTTTGGGTTTGACATGAATGGTGGCCGACATTGCTTGGATGATGTTTTAAAAGGCATATCTGGGGGAGTGATAGCGACACCAAGATGAAGGGCATTTGAAGTATAGCGTGTTCGCCTTTGTGTTCCAGACGAGAGTAAGTGATTGAGCCCCGACAAGGCGTGTTTACGACCATGTCTCAACATACGTTTGGCCCGCTTGCCCACTTCCACCTGTAAAGGAAAACGCGAAAACGACGCCGGCGGAATTTTCACTTGTGGGACTCATACGGTCATCGTCGCTGGCTGACGAGAAGTCAACCGCAATGACGCACTTCATGCCTTAGTACCGTCATAACCTTCAGTGCGCCTTGAGCATGCGATGCGACCGGGGGTGGGGACGGGACCGGGCTTCTTTGAGTTTGGGGACGGAGGATTCCTAAAATTCTCGGAATTCCGAGCTGTTATGTCTTCCCATCATCTTATCGGTCTCAACTGGCTGGCAAACTCTTGAAATCGAGTAACTGTACCGAGCCACATGTCGGTAGAAGGAATTTGGCAGCTGCCGCTTAACGGACTGGCTTATCTAATTACACTTCTTACGATCCTGTCAGTTGCTCGGTAGCGTTCTATTGTATCATAAATTAGAGAAGACACGCAGACGGCAGGGAGCGAAATACTTACCGTTCTTCTCGAGCGGAGCGCATGGTACGTGAGTGCGGCACTATTGTTCCTGTTCCGGATGCGCCGGAAGACGAGGTCGTGCCAGGGGCCGTGCAGGTGCTTTTAATGAGTAATGACTGCGATTATGATTGATTGGTGTCTAAACGTGATCGGCCTCGGTGTCGATTGTGGGCGCTGCTTTGTTCCGAACCAAGCGGCGAGCGAAACCCGGACTAGCTAAAAAAGAACTAAAAGGGGACGAAGGAGACGGGGCATGACGTGGGCAGGGCAGGACGGAATGTAGGCAGGGCAGGGCGTAGGCAGTTTAGCCACGAGTGTACCTAAGCGAAATCGCCTCAATCTCATCTTCTTCAATCGTAAGCGAGCGACGGCCGGGTCGACCCATTCATCTAACTGAATGGTCTCTTTTGAATGGTCCCTTTTGCTTCCTTTGTTCTTTTGCTTCGGTGGTCCGCGTCCCCGGCGGATCGCAGGCAGGCAGAGATTGGATTGCCACTTACTGGATCGGTAGCGGAGCGGCAATGTAACCCTTCTAATATGAAATTAGAGAGGAGCTCGGTCCCAGCCTAGCTTTTCTTTTCTTCCTACACCGGTAGATCCCCCCCGCTACGAATTCGACGCCAGCACCATGCACCATTCGTTTCGACAATAAGCATGCAGAACCGTCCCTCGGCCCAGGGCTACCACGTTGCCCCGCCATACTCGCAGCAGACCCTGCTCGCTCCCTCGGCCCTCCATCTCCAGTGAACCAATCTCGAAGACCTTCTTAAATCCGCCGTCCCTTTCGCTCAACTTCACTCCAATAGTGTAAGCGCAGCTTTTATAAGGGTCCGCTCTCATGTGTCTATGGCATCCCCGCCGCTTACATGTGCAGTTGTGCAGTTATCCAATTAGTTATCCGATATAACGGGAGGGAAGCCCGAGCTAGCCAAAAGCCAAAGATTAAGATTTACGCTGACCGCATCTTCAAGTGCCCCAAACCCGCTCCGTCATTGACCGTTGAGCCGTCGGCTCAAAACGGACCATTTCAAAAGGCTAGTGAGAGCACGTGAAAGTGTGGGCACCTATTTGGGCGCGACCATTGGTCGGCTGGCAGGTCCGAGAGTAGGATAGCCGAATGAATACGAGGCCGGCCGTAACCGACTAACCGAGAGCGATCCGTATTGCGATACGATAGCAAGACCCCTCTCGTGTGCGGCGTTGCCTCTGAGTAAGCCCTATTGTCAATTAATACCTATTGGAGAGGCTTGAGGCGGGGCTTGAGCCCCACGTCCTTCCTCCCCTCCTCTCCCCGCAGTTGACGCGACTCTGAACCTCAAGTGAGTCAACGTCTCGAACGACTCATATTCACAAATGAGCCCCCGACCTCATAAAAGTGACCACAAAAGCCAGCAATGTTCTATCAGAAAGTTTCCATTTCGCAGCAATGTTTCCACTATCTGGCTGGTCAGGCGTCACACAAGTAATGTACGTAGGCGACTGTTCAAGTCAAGTAGTCTACTGACTCTTCTTTTTTCTTTTTCCAGTGGGAGATGCCAGGATAGGTTCCCCTGGTTCCACTCCGTGTCAAATGATAACACAAGGCCTTCACTCAATGACAGCCTGTTGGCCATTAAGTAGGTGCCGTGGATCTTTTAGATACACCATGTTCTGACTGTATCTTCTAGCAATGAAGTGTCTCGAGCCAAGCTCAAATCGTAAGTCTTTCTGGAACTCTGAGCCGTCGACTATTACCACTCTGATGACTCTTCCAGCGACAAGGACTTCTCCGCTGCGGCCACCAACACCATTTCTGGTCCAGGTGGGAATGTCCAGGCGGATGACGAAAAGGTTTCCAGCTCTGACGAAGAGGACAACACCACGACTACCAGGTAGGTCACTATAATCATCTTCGCAATAGCTCTGACCCTCTTTTCCAGCATCGTATCCTCTCTTAAAAGGGGCATCATCACCACATCAAAAAACAAGGCGAAGGTACCATACGCAATCGTTCTGGTTAAAGAGATTGGTGTTGGAAAGACCTTAGTCCTGTACCTCCTCGCCAATGTCTTTGCTGGCAATACTATAGATAACTACGACTTCGACGTTATAGACCGTATCAACGGGCGAGATGGTTCCAACCACCAGAGCCAGACCAACACGGCCAGGCTATACGAATTCACGAGCAAAAACGGCATAACAGTGAGTGTAGGTAATATGAACGTGGTGAATATGCATAACATTTTCACAAGGTTCGCATTCTCGACACACCTGGGTCGGCCGACGTCTACGATATTCAGCAAGACGAACTCCACAAGAAGAGTATTGTGGATCAGATCGAGAAGGACATGGACTCAATCACAGCCGTTCTCGTTCTTGTTAATGGTACTGTCCCACGCATTAGCGTCGGTACCAACTCTGCGCTCTCCACTCTATCTGCTATCTTCCCTAGAACCCCGTCCAAGAACGTCGCCTTCCTGCTCACAAATACCTCGAATCCACTCTTTCAGAACTTCCCTGGGGATATTCTCCCAGAGGCTTTCAAGGACGCCCCTCAGTTCCTCCTCAACAATCCCATTGCGCTCCAGAGGAAGTACGTCGAACTCATGGATGGCGCAAATACGAGGAGCCAGGTGAGGGATTTCCGCGAAGCGGTCGAGGCCAGCGAGCAAGATACGTTAGAAATGCTCGTAGATCTCTTTGGGTGGTTGGATAGCCTTAAGCCACAGCCGACCACAAGCCGTCTCTCTCTATGAGCAGTCCCAGCGTATCGTCGCCAAGACCAAGACACTTTCGTTCAACAGGCAAAGGAGCTCTGGAGGCTATCAAGGACTAGATGGAAGGTCTGGAGAGCCAACTGGGTCCCTATGGGCGAGTCAGGTATGTAAGCGTGTCTCTGAGCGCGCAGGTTCCAATATATGCCATATCACATCGGTTTCGGCTACGGCACCACCGTCGTCTGATGTCGTTGGGCATGGATGGCGAGCTATGGCGTTATGTACTTAGCCAGTCCAATTACTGCGAATATATATAGAGAGCGAGCGCGTGCCCATACCGTTCTTCTCTGCCCTTGTTTGAATAAAATGACCCTCTGATGGCGCAATTGTACAAGGTCTAGAGGCCTTGATGGTGGGGATTATCAGGTGGATGTTTCGTCTCCATCACTGTTTGTCGCAGGCGGAGGCCTTGAAGTCATCAGGGCGACTAAGTGAAGGAGACCCGGAAGATAGTGAACCAATTCCGCGAGTTTCAGATGCCGACGGCGCGAATAAGTCGTTGGGGACAAGTGGGGATGTCTACTCCAGAGAAATTGGAAGGATCCTGGACTATTGTGAGCGCTGTTGCAACAAACGCACATAAACCCGCCTTCGCCCGCAAAGTGCAAGAGATGCCCCATTTTCTTATCCTGTCATATCCCTGTGGTCTTCGAGGTTCCTCGCGGCGTTCGGGGAGACGAATACGGGGCGGCAGTCGTTGTTCGCGAATGAAGAGGGAACGAGGGCCAACGATCCGCGTTGTACATTCAGTGGTGTGTAAGGGGGATGTGTGGCCCGCTCAAAAAGATGTGAGCTGTCAGGGCGAAATATAAGGATTCGCGGTTCAAGTATGCTTATATAGTCGTGACCCAAGGCCACATGATCCCCCAGATCACCGGAGCGCCGGATGGCTGTTACCGGTATCGGCTGACAACGCATCGGGTACAAGCGCCGGAGTTCCTGAATTCCAGACAATGACACCTTTTCCCACTAGATTGCCTATTGTATGAGTGGGATGACTCATCACACGTGTTAGTTGTTCGGTTCTTGTTTTGTATATATTGTATGACATGTTTGCCTTAATATATTTCACGGTTTTACCCCCCACTCTATCCCTGCGTGCTCGTTAAAGTATCGTCATGGCTGCCATTCAAGACACGCCTAGGGCAACAGGGCCCCGGGCTATGGCCAATTGCAATTCTACTGACCTACATTACAGAGACATCTTTGGGTGTGAAGATGTGTTGAATACGATAAAGCCCTTAGGCCCAGTGCGGGGCAGCATAAGACGAATCCGCAATACGTTCGACATATGTTCATACCGACCAATAAACAAACATACTATCATAGTTCATCATATACGCATAGAGGGGACAGCAAATACGAAAGAAATCATAATGTACTAGTGCTGTCTAACCAGTCAAAGAGACCGACGAGCATTTCCAAGGCACTCTGCTCATCAGCTTTTACCATTTTTTGTAAATCCGTCCATCCTGTCTTCATATTTTGGTCATTCTTGAGCTTAAGGTACTTCTTTTGGAGTGTGACGGGGTTATTGAGGGTGAACTGGGGAGCACCTTTGAGGATATCCGGGACGGTATTTCCGGGGAAGTTCTGATAGAGGAGAGAGGAGATATTGCTGAGGACGGAGCAAATGCTTTTGACTGGGACCTTGAGGGAGATGGCGGACAGAAAGGAGAGTGCATAGTCGGTGCCAGCAGTAATGCGAGGGACGGTACCATTGGCGAGAATTATAACAGCTTTAATAGATTCGGTGTACTTCTCCACCTGTGTGGTAATATTCTTCATGTGGAGTGTGTCTTGTTGACGATCTCCAGTATCGGCGAACCCCGGTGTGTCGAGGATGCGAACCTTGGGAAGAGGTTATGCATAATCAGCACGTTCATAAAAATCAGGAACTTACCACTACGCCGTTCTTGCTCGTAAACTCGCAAAGCTGGGCCGAGTTGGTTTGACTCTGCCTGGTTGTGAGTACCCCCTTGCTCGTTGTTCTGGTCGAGGACGTCGAAGTTGTAGTGATCGATGTCGTTGCCAGCAAAGACATTCGCGACCAGTTCCAAGAATGAGGACTTTCCGACGCCGGTCTCTCCAACGAGAAGGATGGTGTATGGCGCCTTCGCCTTGTTCTTCGATGTCTTGATGATCCCCCTCTTAATAGACTCTACATCGCTACAATATGGTCAGCGCTATTGCGTTGGAGACGGCGTTGAGACCTACTTGATCGTCGGGATGCTGTTCTTGTCATGGTTTTCCAAGGCGTTCTCGTATGGGCTGACGGATATGTAATTTGGGCGTCCTTCGCTATGAGCGGGCCACGCGAGTTAGTAGCTGGCAATGGCTCAGAGCTGCGATGGCAGACCCAGCTCACGGCTTGGGAGGGACAGTGAACATTGTTCGGATGAATGCTTGTAAGACGGCTACAGATGGTCAAGTAGTAAGGATACTTATACGCAGGCCATTTCAAGGCCCGGTTGCGTGTTGCGATGGATCCGACGGACACGGAGCTTAGCCTCGAGGGTACCGATTCACTCCTTGGTTCCATAGTGTCATAGTGGCGCTTTTAATGGGATTTACAACAAATTTGCATGAGACGGTCGAGATCAAATCTGCCTCCCTTATCTGCTCATTGAGGCTGGATAATTGACCGGACCATTGCTGAATTAAAAGGCGTTGTGGCACTGTTCCCCGAATGGGGGTTCCGTTCTACTTCCACACAGGCGGCCAGGTTCCGGAAGGGATTGAGACTCTACCACGCCAGAACCATGCACGGATCGTGTCCACAACAAGCATGCCTACCACCCTCTAGGAATGCCAGAACAGTCACGTCACGCCCGATCGTATTCAGGATTAAGAGGGGCAGGAAGCGCAAGAAGCGTTAAACTCGTGGCACCTCCAGGCTAATCTCTAAACTGAATCGGTGGCGCGGTAGTCCTCTGCTGAGTTGCCGAGTCATATGATTCCCCTTCCAATGGAGGCTTGGGAACTCTCCACTTGTCGTTGCATCGCATTTGTTGTGCTGGCCCTGTCCCCTTTCCCCCGATAAGTCATTACCATACACGGGTCGTGTCCACAACATGCATGCCTTCCACGCTGCTCCCGCCATACTCACAGCATTTGTCCGTCCGCCACCGTACTCACTCCTCGGCCCGCCTATTCACCTCCATCGAACTGACCCCAAAGCTAAAGATCTTCTCAAGTCCGCCGTATCTTCTGCTCAATTTCACCCCATCCCAATAGTTAATGAAGTGAGGTAGTACAGTACGTCAGCCTCAAATCTTAAACTTGAGACAATACCAGGGGCGTGACAAGCGAAAAACTACGGCCATATCCGTTCTACCCCGCCGAGACGAAAGTCAGCGAAGAGAGCCGCTTAAAAAATTGCCAAATAAAACCCTAGTACAGGTAGTATGTGTCCAAGTACAAGTACACCATCGGAGTAGATGAGATGCTTATACTTTGTTGAAACCTATGCATGCTCAATAGACCAGCCAATATACACATATCCTCTCAAAGCCTGGAATACGTGCAAAGGTAGAACTGAGGAACATGAACGCCAAAGAGTACAGAGCCGGTGTGACAGGGCCACTGTCTGGAGGAGATACTCTAGCTTGTTTCTGCCTGCTGAGAAAGATCCCCACGACGTTTTGGACTCCTTCCTGCGTCCTCTCCTCAGGGCCCCAGAATTTCCGCCGAGCTTCCTTCCATTTGTCCTGACTGCGCGCGATGGACTCCCCCATCCTCTTTACCAGTATGGCGCTGTCCGTGTGATTGGGAGGGGTCTTCTGGTTCACAGCCTGTTCCCAATGAGGATAAGATTCGAGCGCCAGGAGTGGCGTAAGCAAGTTGATTTACTCACAGAAGAATGGCTCGCCTCCTTGGCCATCGCTTGGTCCTTCGCTGTCATCTGCTGTGGCTCAAGACTTTCCAGCCAGTCATAGCATTACCAGTATTTGCAATTCATTCTGCTCGCCAGCCTTCATTGCACTGAGCAAGTCCCTCCTTCTGTCCTTCATGTTTGGACCGTCCTTGAGGTTGAGGTACTACCTCTGGAACGCGATGAGGTTGTTGAGGACAAACTGAGGAGCGTCTTGAAGGGTGTACGGGACCGTATCCAAGGTGAAGTTCCAATGGAGGGTGCTTAGGACGTTGGTGAACATAAAGGAAACGTTGTGGGCCAGGGATTCGGGAATATATCGGATAAGGTAGAGAGTGCGTGGGCCGAGCAGGTCATCATGGACGAGTTTCAGCAGTCCAAATACGTGGGCGCTCAGTTTTGAACGGAAGGCGTTGCGCGTTTGTGAGCGCACAGGATGGGAAACCGTCGAGACTCGGTGGGTCTTCAGGTACGTCTTTCAGCACCAACCCAGTCACGGCACCGTTTGTCATGTCGACAATCGTCTTCATACAGTGGTCGCCCATCCCCTATGCCAATCGTATAGGCTAATGGCTTCCAATCCTTCTCCAGTGCTGAAAGCAACCAGAGTGTTCGCCTTCGTGCTGTAGTCGTGGTCTTTGAGCTATTCTTCCGCGTGCAGGAAGGGCGCATGAGGCTGCCGTGATCACTCTACTCCTTGTCCTAGATTGGGGTTCCGGTGGAACCGCTTCCAACGGCCACCCCATAAGAATAAGAATGAATGGTACCATACGTCGAACACATCCAACCCCGCGCAAGGAGTGTCGTTTTTTTTGTCTAGAAGACCCAGCCGATGAAAGCTTAATGTTCGTCTAATGGAAGGGACTTAGTCGTCTATTGCGGAGCTGCGACTCCTCTATTCGACATGCATCATATTGTGTGTTGTGGCCGTACCTCCCGTGAGCATCATTTTGCTCCAGCCCGCTTGCGAGAAACTGGGCGGCATCTGAGGACAGCCATCAAGGCAGCGAGGAAAGGGAAGGTCCTACAGCGCGCAGGCTGTACGTTCTGCGACAAGTGTCAACGATGTATTTACGGTATGTGTACAATGTATATACATGTGGTCCCACCGAGCCCTAGCAGGGAATTTGAGTGAGAAGCGGTTAGCTACTGAACGACGCCTTGATACGCACCTCTCGTGATACCGAAGACATTGAGATCGCACCTATGGAAGTGTAGGGGTGGCGAGGAAGGCGGCGAGGAAGGTGGCGAGGAGGGGGGAAAGGTCCTACAGAGCCAATAAACGCTCCCCACAGGCTGTAGGTTAGGTTACAAGCATCAGCGGAGTGCATGCGATATTTTTACAATGCACACGTACATGGGAGAGAGTTGTTCCCAGGGGTTGTTGCACTGTTGGCAAGGATATCGGGTTGGTAAGCCATTGGCCAGCGAATGACACCTTGAGACCTATCGTACTCACCTTTCAGGATGTTGAGAATGTGCCCATGGAAAGTGAGGGCAGCGGGGCAGCGGGGCACACAGCGATGGCGGGTCCAAGATGCAACAAACGACGAGAGAGCCGCACGTTGGGTATGGGTCGAGCTACAAGGCAGCAAAGAAACTAAACATTATCTATATATGTGCCTCTAACAGCCTGCCCACCTCCCCCCTAAAGGCCTCCCGCAGCCTGCATTGACAGCCGGCAAGCCGCCCTCTAACAGGCCTCTCGCAGCCTGCGAGCGCCCTCCCGCAGCTGCCTAACAGGTCCTCGATGCAGGGGGCAAATGTGCTTTGCGCTAGGTATGCTACACTTCATGTATAGACCCTAACGGTTCTTTCGCCCGCTCATATGCTGCACCAGGTTAACACATACGTAGCGAACGCCTGGATTGGTGTTACAGGGCCATTATCTGGGAAATACATTTACTTGCCCCTGCTCGCCGAGCAAGGTCCTCAGAACTTTCAAAATTCCCTCCCGTGTCTGCCGCTCAATTCCAGAACTTCCTCCAGTGTCGCCTACATTTGTCCCTCTTGCGTGCGAGGAAACCTCTTTTCACGGTTTCCTGCTTTGCCTCCTGCTTTGCCTCCTTGTCGGGCGCAACCGCCAAGGCCAGAGGCTGGACAGTCGTTCCCGGTGTCTCAAGGATACGAATCTTGGGGAGATGTTATTCAACTTATCACGTTTATGGATGCCTACACTTACTATCGTGCTGTCCTTGCTCGTGTTGGTACCAGACTCCATTTTCGGGGCCAGGGGATAAAGGGATAAAGGTCAAACGTTGTTGTCGTGTGCTTAGCGAGTCCCTTTATTGTCTCCTCTTGAATAGGGTGCCATTTTGGGACGACCAGTTGGTTCAGATCGGCGATCACGTGCCGAACACTTTCACCGACCCACGTGACCCTTCGTCTGAGTGTAAACTCAATCCCACAAACCAAGTCTTAAGTCATTGTTCACCATTTCGTTTCCTATGTGTAGTCTTATCGCTACAGGTATAACAATACACACAAATTGTATTCTCCAAACTGAGCCTCTTATTGTTACAGGTTACAGAGCCCTGAGCTCACTACTGGCGTTATCCTACCATGACAGCGACTCTTCCGTATTCTGTCAGCTCTAAATCCTGCGTTTAATGCTTTGACAATGGGGATAAGATTCGAGGAGGTGCAAGCAAGTTGAATCACTCACAGCAGGATACTTTGCCTCCTTGGCCACCGCTTGGTCCGTGCATGCGTGAGTGTTCGCAACCGCCGAATGGGGCTTGGCATAGGGAGGGATGATCCCTGTCGTTGGTTGTAGCTCAAGGCCGTCTAACCAGTCAAAGAGATCGACGAGTATTTCCAATGCATCCTCTTCTTCCACCTTCACCAATTTGCGAAAACCTACCCTTCTCGTTTTCATATTGGGGTCATTTTGAGTCTGAGGTACCGCTTCTGGAGCGCGGGGGTTGTTGAGGAGGAATTGTGGGCCGCATTTGAGAACATCGGGGATGGTATCCCCGGAGAAGTTAAAATGAAGAGGGCTTGAGACATTGGTGAACAGAAAGCCAATGTTTGCAGCCATGGTTTTCGGGAATATGGCGGACAGAGTGGAGAGGGCATAGTCGGTGCTGACTGTAACGCGCGGAACGGTGCCATTGGCAACAACAAGGACGGCATTGATGGATTCAATGTGATCCTTGATCTGTCTCTCAATACTTTGCTTGTGGAGCTCGTCTTGCTCAATTCCGCGAGTGTCAGCCAGACCGGGTGTATCGAGGAGGTGAACCTTGGGGAGAGGTTATTCATACTCACCACGTTCACGGATGCCTACACTTACCACTATGCCATTCTTGCTCGTAAATTCGTAAAGTCTGGCGGAGGTGGTCTGACTCTGGGTGTTGGAACCACGCTCGTTGGTATTGTCGAGGACGTCGAGGTTGTAGTGGTCAATGTCGTTGCCAGCAAAGACATTAGCGATGAATTCCAAGACTGAGGACTTTGCAACACCCGTCTCGCCAACAAGGAGGATAGTGTATGGGGCTTTCGCCTTGTTCTTCGATGTCTTGACAATCCCCCTCTTAATAGACTCTACATCACTAGATAATAGGGTCAGGACTATTGTGTTGAAGATGACGTTGTGCCCTACTTGATAGTCGGGGTGTCAACTCCGTCGTCGTCTTCCCAGGCGTTCTCGCGTGGGTCAGCAGAGTTGTGATTGGGTTTAAGTCGGACTTAAACGGCAATCGACATTAGAAGGTGGGGGGAGGTAGCGATCAGGATAACCAGATGAACTTGGAGGATTGCGCGCTTTAAGACATGGTTTTGCAAGAATACACCGCGTGATTACAACATGCTTCTACGTGGGTTGCTTGAGGCACTCAGGATTCGACCCAGGGAACAACGGGGTGAGACGAACATGATGTGCTTTGTTCTGCACTGGTTACCCTCGGGTACTGCCCTCTGATTTTGACAAACGTCAACAATGTTTTCTGTACCGCATACCCAACCCAACGTGCAAATTGAGAGAGCTTGAAACTGGTCTGGTTAGTTGTCACGGAACTATGGCCCCTCCACGCGCAAAACGCGATATGCCTACGTGCTAGTGGAAGCGCCGCCGGATGATGTCGTACGTATCAAAACCCCAACCTCAATCCGCAAACCACAAGCTGAGCCAAGACCGTCCAGCGGTACGTCAAGGAGGGAAATCCGTCGAGCACTGGCGACGGGGCACATGGCCTTTCGTGACTCGCATTTGGGACCTACGATCCGGAAATGACGCTATACACGCCACTTCAAGGATGGGGATATACGGTCCTCTCGCCCTCACATTTGGGCTTTGAGAAGCTGAGGTTCAATTGACCCACCGCGACGGGATTACTCCTTCAGGCAGAATCGCTTCGAGTTAATACTCAATCGCAGGCGAGGGCGGGCTGCAAGCACTGAACAAAAGGCCGAAAGGGAGAGAAACAGCCTCCCGTCCCGTTTAAACAACGCTCGCCGGGAAAAAGGAAGTGCCAATAGTTTAACTACATCTACCACCCTGATAGCTCCGGCGACGGGTCCACCAACAGCCCTGCTAGCCCAAGTAGGAATACAACGGCGCGCGGTGACGATGAAACGTTGCGAATTCCGACGACGAAGATAAACACCAAGTACGTTCACAGCGACATTTCCGATAAATCAGTTTTAAAGGTATTCTCTCGTGACGTAGAGTATCTCAAGGAGAGGATCATCAAAACATCTAAAACTGGGCGAATAAGCCATGCACCATCCTTCTCGTTGGAGAACTTCCGTCGGAAAGTTCTCAGTCTTGGAACTCATCTCCAATGTCTTTGCTGGTAATGACATTGGTCACTGCAACTTCGACATTCTCGACCATACCAACGAGCAGGGTACTAACAACCAGAGCCACACCAGCTCGATCCGACTTTACGAATTCACAAGCAGTGGTAAGTACCCGGTGTTTATGAGCGTGGTGAGTATGTATAACCTCTTCCCAAGGTTCACATGCTCGACACTTGGCCGACACTGGATCTCGTCGACAGGACAGGCTCCCCATGAAAACTATTACTACTCAGGTCGAGAAATACATCGAATCTATTACTTCCATCATCACCCTCTCCAATGGTACCGTCCATCACATCACTGTTGAACCGACTATGCACTCCGGGACGAAGAAAGTTCTCGAACGGCGCCATTAAAAAATCCAAATGAAACCCTATTACAGGTAGTATATGTACAAGTACGCCACCAGAGTAGATGAGGTGATAATATTTAGTTGAAACTATCTATTGGTTGAACAGGAGAGAAATCATATGTGCTATGTTCAACACAGCGGGCTAGTTAATACAAACACTGTTTCATAGTCCGCAGTGCATGTAGAGGTAGATCTGAGGAGAGTAAACGCCGAGGAGTATCGGCCGGTGCGACAGGGTCGCTATCTGGAAGAGGTAATCAACTTGATTCTGCTTGACGAGAAATATCCCTACAATGTTTCAGATTCCTCCCTGCATCTTCTCCTCAGGGCCCCCAGCGTCTCCTCCAAGCCTTCCTCCATTTGTCTCGACTGCGCTTCATGAACCCCCCTATCCTCTGTAGCAGTGTGACATTGTCCGTGCGATTGGAAGGGCGCTCCCGGTTCACAGTCTATCACCAATGGGGATAAGATTCGAGGAGGTGCAAGCACCCTAGTTGATCCTCAAACTGAGGAACTAGCCACCGGGTACACGAGTGTTGAATAAAAGAAATAAAAGAAATGATTGGAAATACGTAGTCGAGGAACTAAGCTAAAGGATGGAAGGGTTGAGTCTCCGCAGACCGAGTAACAGGGTCGGCGAGCCGAGCACCAGTACCATAAGTGGAAGGCGACGCGCCGGGCTATTTCGGTGAGGCTGGAAATGTCACGGCGGATACGGGGCATGACAACAAGCCTGGGCAAGGTTTTCGAGGTGTAAGCCACTAGCCACTCAGCGACGCCTTGAATTATATCGTACTCACCTCTATACGGCGGTGGTACTGACGGTGGTACTGACGGTGGTGCAAGCTACTGATGGTTTACCGATGGTGTCAGCTTGAGCCAAGTTTGCCCTATATAGAGGGCAAAATAGGTCTGTCAATCGCCCTATATATAGGGCAAACTTCGTGACGCATAGGTACCTCAGGAGCCCCAGCGCCTCCTCCAACCCTCCTTGCATGCTTCCACAATGCGCATCACGAACTCCCCTTTCCTCCGTACCAGTGTGGCGTTGTCCGTGTCGCTCTGACTCAGAGTGTGATCGGACGGGGGCTCCTGGTTCATGTCCTATTCCCAGTTAAGATAAGACTCGAACACCGGGCGAGGTGCAAACAAGTTGAACTACTCACGGCTGGATGCTCTGCCCCCTTGGCTACCGCTTGGTCCATGGGGGGGTGAGTGTCCGCAATAATGGCCTTGGCATCCTCGACTGTCATCGGCTCGAGGTCGTCCAACCAGTCGAATAGGTCGGCCAGCGTATTTATTGCGTTCTCCTCACTCGCCTTGACCTCTTTGCAAAAAGATGCCTTTCCCATTTGCATATATGGTTTATATCTGAGCCTAAGATACTTCTTCTGGAGGGCGATGGGGTTGTTGAGGAGGAACTGTGGAGCCTCTCTGAGAACATCGGGGACGGTATCCTCGGAGAAGTTCCAATGGAGGGGGCTCGATACATTGGTGAACATGAAGGCGGTGTTGCTGGCCAGGGATTTCGGGAACAGATCGGATAAGGTAGAGAGTGCATAGTCAGTACCGATAGCGACGCGGGACATGGTACCATTGGTGAGGATGAGAACCGCAATAACGGAGTCGATGTGATTCAGAATCTGGGTCGCAATGCTCTCCTTGTGGAGCTCGTCTTCCTGACAACCGCGGGTATCGGCCAACCCAGGCGTGTCGAGGATGCGAACCTTGGGAAGAGGTTACCTATACTCATTACATTTACAAATGTCGGGACATACCGTGACGCCATTGTTGCTCGTGAGTTCGTAAAGGCGGGTCGAGTTGGTCTGGCCCTGGTTGTTAGATCGCTCATTGGCATGGTCGAGTATGCTGAAGTCGTAATTATTAATGTCATTTCCAACGAGGACATTGGCGATGAGTTCTATGATTGAGGATTTTCCGACACCAGTTTCTCCAACAAGAAGGATGGTGTATGACTTATTCACTGATGTCTTGATAATCCCTTTCTTGAGAGACTCCACGTCGCTTGAAAAGATGATCAGGAGAATTGCGTCGAAGAAGTTGTTGTGACCTACTTGAGAGAATTTTCATATTTTGCATCCTGACCGTTCTCGTGTGGGCCATTGGAATAGTGGTTGAAGAGGACATTGCCACTGGAATGATTGGTAGGTATCCACGGTTCGGTGTTCCGTAAGATGACCGACGACTGAGGCATGATTTGCGCGGTTTGGTATTATTGCTTGTGTGATACGCCGGAGGCAAAATAGGATAATCTGGAGGATGACGTGGCAACAAGGATACAAGCTTTCTGAAGGCCCGCTTCAGGGACACGACTAGCCGAAAAGGGACGGATATATAGGGTTCGGAACAAAGCACGGCCCAAAGCAGACAACAATGACAAGAACATTCAAGGCCAAATTTGGCAGATTCACCACAAATCGAGACAAAGGAGAGAAAAAATCGCCAGAAATTCAGTACACATTACCGTATCTATAACTATATACTCTTCATCACTCAGATACTCACCATTCAAAGGCTACTTCACGACACATGCAGACCAGTAGGAGAGCTCGCAATACATCCACTCACCGGGCTCGGACGTCCGGGCTCGTCAGCCCAAAAGGGCAACACATCATCCAAGGACTCACTAAGCACATGACTTCGCCTGTTGTTCCACGGCGAGTGTTTTCCACCCATTGAGTTCCGCTTGAGTTCCGTGCCCGTGTTGAGCGAACCTACTCAGAGTGCCATGCGACGAGATTTCTTTGAGAATAGGGAACGTAGCCAAGCACTGCGACTCAACTCTCGGCATTCGAATTCCGGCATTCGATTGCTTTCGTCCTTCCTGCCATTTCAACCCATCCACACCAAGTCCCTTCCAGAGTCATTTTCAATGGCGCACAAAAGAACCCGTTGGGAGACAATGGCGGGGATAACGTCAAGTAGGACTCGACACATCGTTGATGCATCACTTCTAACGGTATTTTCTAGGACGTTGAGTCTCTCAAAAAGTGGATCATCAAAAAACCATGCATCATCCTTCTTGTTGGCGAATCTGGTGCCGGAAAGTCTTCGGTCTTGGAATTCATCGCTAATGTCCTTATCGGCAATGACGTTGATCACTACAGCTTCGATATCCTCGACCACACCAATGAACAAGGTTGTTCTGATAATCAAAGTCACACCAACTCGGCTCGCTATATGAATTTACGAGCAAGAATGGCATAATAGTAAATTCTGGTGCTCTTAATGTGGCGATTATGGTGTGTCTATATAATCCCTCCGAAGGTTCGCATCCTCGACATCCCGGAATTGGCCGATACTCGCTGTGTACAGCAAGGTGGACCCACAAGAGGATCATTGCAACACAGATCAAGGACCACATCAACACCATCACTGCGATTCTCACCCTCACCCAATGGTACCGAGCGGCGTGTCACGCACAATCGGTATATACTGACATGCAGTCTTTACTTTATCCAATATATTCCCAAAATCCCTGTCCCGCAACGTTTCATTTATGTTCACCAACGTCTTAAGCCCCCTCCATTGGAACTTCTCCTTGTATATGGTCCCTTACACACTTCAAGACGTTCCTCGGTTCCTCCTCAACAGCCCGATCACGCTCCAGAGGAAGTACCTCAAGCTCAAGGACGACCCAAACATGAAGGAACGAAGGATGGAGTTGCGCGGCGAAGTGAAGACCGGCGAGTAGGACGCTTGGGATGTGCTGGTGAATCTATTTAACTAGGTAGACAGCCTTGTTTCACAGCCAACGATGGAGGTTGTCTCTCACCATGATGAATCCCAGAATATTGTGGTCAGCGTCATCAGCCCTCACTGGGTGGTGGAGCAGCCCCGGAGGAAGGGCAGGAGGAAGGTGCTAGAGGGATTCAGTAAGGTCAGGCAGATCTACACTAGCGAGTAGGGGATTCACTCGCACGTCCCAAGCGTCCTGCTAGGCGGCGCTTCACCTCTTCGCGCATTCCCGCCTTCATATTCTTCACCCCCTGGTCCGAGTTGAGCCCGAGTTGAGGACAGCCATGAAGTGGCAGCAGACAGGCGTAGAGTTGATCGAAGGGACAGTGCATACGGGAGGTCAATCAAATCTCAAAATCACGAGCGAAGCAGCGTTCACCCTTCTGCCATTCGAGGCAAGACTTCAACAAGCAGCACCTACCAGCAGGCCATATCCTAGCGTCCGTTCTACCCTCGTAGACTAAAAAGTCAGCTGACTGAATGCAACTGCCGTGTCAAAGAGCGCCGCTAAAAGCGTCGACTGAAACCCCCAGTGCTGATAGTCTGTGTACAAGTGTGCCACCAGAGTAGAGGAAAAGATTATACTTTGTTGAAATCTATTGGTTGAACACGAGAGGACACAATAAGGACATGTGCTGTGTTCAATACAATACAAAGTATTAGCCATTGTTTCATAGTCTGCCATGCGTAGCAAATGCTAAAGAGTACAGGGCTGGTGGGATAGGGCCATTATCTGGGAGATACTTTTGCTTGCGTCTGCTTACCAAGGGAGATCCCCAGGACTTTTCAGATTCCCTCCTGCGTCTTACCCTTAGCCCATAGTTTCCTCCAAACCCCCTTCCATTTATCCACGCTCGCGAGGAACTCCCCTATCCTCTGTATCAACGTGGTGTTGTCCATGTCGCGCTGATTCAAAGTGTGACTGGACAGGTGCTTCTGGTTCACATCCTGTTCCCAATGGTAATAAGATTCGATATTCGACTGCCAGGCGGGGTACAAGCAAGTTAAACTACCCACCGCTGGATGGTTTGCCTCCTTGGCCACCGCTTGGTCGACGGGTGCGTGAGCGTCCGCAACCACGGCCTGAGGCTCGACATAGAGAGGGGTAATCTCTGTCGTCGGCTGTGGCTCAAGGCCGTCTAACCAGTCAAAGAGATCGACGAACATTTCCAAAGCCCTCTGCTCATCAGCTTTTACCATTTTTTGTAAATCCGCCCATCCTGTCTTCATATTTTGGTCATTCCTGAGCTTAAGGTACTTCTTGTGGAGTGCGACGGGGTTATTGAGGATGAACTGGGGAGCAGCTTTGAGGATATCTGGGACGGCATATCCAGGGAAGTTCTGATAGAGGATAGAGGAGGTATTGCTAAGGATGGAGCAAATGTTTTTGATTGGGATCCTGAGGGAGATGGCAGAGAGAAAGGAGAGTGCGGAGTCGGTACCAACAGTGATGCGAGGGACGGTACCATTGGCGAGAATGATAACGGCAGTAATAGAGTCGGTGTGCTTCTCCACCTGTGTGGCGATATTCTCCATGTGGAGCCTATCTTGTGGACGATCTCCAGTGTCGGTGAACCCCGGTGTGTCGAGGATGCGAACCTTGGGAAGAGGTTATACATACTCAGCACATTCATGAACACCTGGTACTTACCACTGCGCCATCCTTGCTCATAAATTCGTAAATTCGGACCGAGTCGGTTTGTCTCTGGTTGTTAGTACTCCCTCGCTCATTGGTATGGTCGAGAGCGTCGAAGTTGTAGTGGTCGATATCATTGCCAGTAAATAAATTGGCAATGAGTTCCAAGACTGAGGACTTTCCGACGCCAGTCTCTCCAAAGCTCCCCTAGCTCTCCCCCAGGAATTCCGGAAATGGTCAAACAAGGCCAAACACGTCCTTTTGCGTCTTGGGTGTTGAGATTGGTCTACTTCATAAATGTATATTTGGTTCCTACTGCTAGTACATGTAATCTGCTAAGACCTTGTTGGCTCCATGTGTCGTAAGCGGTGCACGGGACTGGACCAGTTTGGTGTTGGTGCATCTCAACACCAAAATATCAGTTTATTCAGGCTGTAGTGTAATGAATGAACTAGCACAAATCATGTATGTGTTGATACAGGCAATGGTACAGATGCGAATGAACATAAAAAGGTTAGTATTCCAACCATCGCATTGAAAAGGTCCATACGCGTTCTGTAGTAAGTTGGAATCTGATCATGGAACGTTAGCTTCTCCTCTGCCCCCTACAACCTCTGTTTTGACTCACAAGATGCTGCCGCTGTCGTTTTTTCTCTGGCCTGTCGACAGCCTCCTCTCGAGGGCAAAACATCTGGCTATAGTTTGAGTTGATCTGTTATGAGTAGATGGAATTTGAGGGGGTTCTGCTTCGGACTGTCGGGCTTGTAACACTGCCTTTTTCTTGTGCTTCCTCGCCCATTCCTCTTGAGATGATCTGAACAGAGAATCCTTTCTTCAGCGGGTGTACATGCACATTACAAACATTTTGGTGGCATTGTGGCCAGCTCTGATATGGCGAAGCTGATGAGGAAGGAGTTGAGTTGCACAACCGCTAAACTGTGTGCACTGCTTACAACACATGGAGCCAAAAATCAAAGCAGATTACATGTATTAGCAGTAGGGACCTAATATACATTTGTAAAGCGACCAACCCCAACATACGAGACGCGAAAGGATGTGCTTGGCCTTGTTTGGCCTTGTTTGGCCATTTCCGGAATCTCTGGGGGAGAGCTATGACAGCTTCTCTCCAACAAGAAGGATGGTGTACGGCACCTTTGCCTTGTTCTTCGATGTCTTGATGATCCCCCTCTTAAGAGACTCTACATCACTAGCCAATACGGTCAGGACTATTGCGCTGAAGATGGCGTTGTGACCTACTTGATGGTCTGGGTGTAACCCTCGTCCTCGTCTTCCAAAGCGTTCTCGCTTGGGCTGGCACATGCGTGATTGCAGGGTACCACCTCGCTACTGGACAGACTACCGGGGTCAGTCGCTATCAATGGCTCAGAGTTCCGTGGGCAGACTCACGGCTTGGGCATGACTTGAGGGACAGTCGACATTGTTCGGATGATGGCTTGATTGCCACGACAGAGGGACCAATGTCATATTTTAAGGATAGCGAAATGCGGTCCTCTCGCGCTCGCATTCGGGCTTGAGATCGCCCCTTGGTACCAGATCAGAATCCCGCTTTCAAAATGTGGAAGAAAACAGCACAAGCGAGCCGGGTACAGAGGTGAGGCAGTTCCAGTCGTCGGCCGACACCCCATGTCCTGCGAGGGAGATGCTGCCTGGATCAGGTTTGCACATGTGTCGTAACCAACAACGACGAACAACACAGTGGGAGATTTGAGGTTGGATGACACTTTGAGGCTGGGTGACGAGAACCACCCCACACCCCAAGGCTTCGGGGCCGTCCAACGGCGGCCAGGTCGCCCTCCCACGCAGCTGCCTCATATTGCCCCACGTCCACACTAGGTCATGAACTAACCTACTTTACCACACTGAATGGGTGGCGCAGCGCAGTAGTCCGAATGGTAGGTCATGCCGTGTTTGTTGTCTGTCTCTTGCCCTATACCTCCGCTTACTTTGCTTCCTTTGCCTTAGTCTATGATTCTGCGACCGCAGGGACAGGGACGACCCGCCTCTGCTACGAATTCCGAATTCCGAATTCGAAGCCAGCACCATGCGTCGATCGTGTAAACAACAAGTGTGCCTAAACAGTCCCAGACATTTTCATGCATCTCCCGCCACTTGCAGCAGCTGCCGGTCCATGACCCTTGCTCACCCCTTCGGCCAGGCAGTCCATCTCCAGTGAACTGGTTTCCAAGATCTTCTCAAGTCCGTCGTCTCTTCCGCTCAACTTCTTTCCAACACCAACAGAACAGGACTGAACAGTGAACGCCGAGAAGACGGACAGTAAGGACGTGCGCTGCATTCTGTAAACATTCGCCGTACAATAGACTGTCTAACGTAACAACTAACCATAGTATCATAGCTTTCAACCGAGGGAATCAGATGAAACCGAAAGTAGTACCGTGTTCCATGGCGAATATCGGTTCCTACACAGGAAAAGCGGACCTAACTTACTCTGCTCACTGGTGTAGATCTGCCTGACCTTACTGACTCCCTCCTGCATCTTCCTTTTGACATTCCTCTATGCCTGTTTCGTCCTGCTCTGAGAGAGGTGATGACGCTGACTACAGTATTCCATGATTCGTCGTTGTGAGAGACAATCTCCATTGTCGATTGTGAATCAAAGATGTCCGCCCAGTCAAAGAGATTCACCAACACGTCCCAAGCGTCCTGCTCGGCGGCCTTCACCCCTTCTGTCGGAGATATTGCGTCCTTGTCATAATTAGATACAATTGTGATAGTTCCTATGGCAATGAGCGCTGGTCATAGACAGGTTCGTAAGCGGGGTCTGCGCTTTTTGTGTTCTTTGGTCTCGACGTTACTTGTCTCATGTGTTCGACAATACCATAGTTCCTCCTGATTCGATATACCTTTTGGATTTGTCTACTATCTAAGATGGTTAGTTGTATATCCTGTTGGTAAGGAGTTTTTCGTTTTCCGACACCTTCGCACATTCTTCCCCTGGAACCCTTTATCCCCTAGTCACTGTTGAGTCCTAGAGATGTCGTCTATAGCTGTATGGAGTTGTAAATCTGTGACTGAGGAACGTTGTTGAGCAAAGCTGGGTGGTTTCCTAGCAGAGGTTCAGGGAATTGGGGTTCGAAACCTCGGTGAACATGAGGGTAATATTACTGCTCAAGTTTCTGAGAGGAGGCGGACAAAGTAGACCACAAAGGTCTATGCTGACGGTGCTCGCGGGACAGTGCCATCGATAAGGACGAGAACGACCATGGCAGGGTCAATGAGCGTCTTAATCTGAGTTGCTATATTCTCCTTGTGGAGCTTTCTTCGCCAAGGGCCGGGAGTGTGGACTAACCCCAGGTGTCTCGAGACTGCAAAATGGCAAAGGTTCTACGCGTACTGACCCATCATCAGACTCCAAATCAGGTTACTATACAGTTGTTGCTTGTAAGCTTGTAGGGACGGGCCGAGTTGGTTTGGCTCTGGTAGTTGTTATAGAACGCGATTTTGCAGAAGAATATGACTTGACGCACGCGCAGAGTGACGGATTCATAGTGCTAATGTTTCATGTTCAATATTCTTCAATTGAATAATAATTATTCATTATTCTCGGTTAGTATCTGCAGATATCACCTGGGATCGACTTGCTTTGTACATTGCAGTGGTGCACAAAGAAATCGAATCTAGAATTTCCGTGCACTGCTGAACGAGCCATTTGGAATGACTTACGCAGCAGTAGCTATGTAGATATGGACAGCGCCGCAGGGTCGCGCCACGCACCTATCTAAGGCCCCCCTGAGCGGACTTTTTAGACCACATCACTTTATTTACCACACATCTATCGTCCTGAATACCTAAGAGCCAGGTGATATCTGCAGATACTAACCGAGAATAATGAATAATTATTATTCAATTGAAGAATATTGAACATAAAACATTAGCACTATGAAAACCTCTCTAATAAGAGATGCGGAGTGTGAGGGACATTAGGCAAAGGACTAGATATATATCTGGTACTGACCTCACCATTACTGCCCGCGCGCGGCTCCATTTCCACTCTCCACTCTATTACTACTCGTATACAGTATTCTTATTTATATCTGATGTATCGCAACCTAGAGAATACTTGTGCAGGCTGAATTGACTTCCCAATGCCGTACGTCATTTTCGGGACACATTTACTTATTCAATCTCAGCGGTTAACAGGCCTTTCGACTGTCACACAGCTGACCGTGCCCCGTGGACGTCTGTCTCCCGACCCTGACATCTGTGATGGTTTTTCATTCATTCAAGAGATTTATTTATTTCTGTGGACACATTATGGGAACCTGTCTAGCACAGGGGAGGGGTGGGAAAGGATGCAGGCTAGTGGTTATTTGGTCGATCAAGGCCGTCTAACCAGTCAAAGAGATCCACCAGCATCTCCAAAGCCTTCTGCTCATCAGCTTTCACCATTTTATGTAGATCCATTCTCCCTTTCTTCATAATTGGGTCATTCTTGAGTTTAAGGTATTTCTTTTGCAGTGCGACGGGGTTGTTGAGGAGGAACTGGGGTGCGGTTTGGAGGACCTCGGAGACAGTCTTTCCAGGGAAGTTCTGATAGAGGGCAGAGGAGAGATTGCTGAGGATGGCGCAAATGTTTTTGACTGGGATCTTGAGGGAGATGGTGGACAGAAAAGAGAGTGCATCGTCAGTACCAACAGTTATACGAGGGATGGTACCATTGACGACGATGATGATGGCAGTAATAGATTCGATGTATTTCTCAACCTGAGCGGTGACACTTTTCATGTGGAGTTGGTCCTGTCGACGATCTCCAGTGTCGGCCAACCCCGGTGTGTCGAGAATGCGGACCTTGGGAGGAGGTCACGCATATCCACCGTGTTCACATATACCTGGTACTTACAGCTACGCCATTCTTGCTCGTAAATTCATAGAGCCGGGCCGAGTTGGTGTGGCTCTGGTTGTTAATAGAAGCCCCTTGCTCGTTGATCTGGTCGAGGATGTCGAAGTTGTAGTGATCGGTGTCATTACCAGCCAAGACATTGGCGATTAGTTCCAACACTGAGGACTTTCCGACTCCGGTCTCTCCAACAAGAAGGATGGTGTAGGGCGCTTTCGCCTTGTTCGTCGATGCCTTGATGATCCCCCTCTTAATAGACTCTACATCGCTACAATATGGTCAGGACCATTGCGTTGGAGATGGCGTTGTGACCTACTTGATAGTAAGGGTGTTATCCTCGCCCTCGTCTTCCAAAGCGTTCTCGCATGGGCTGGCAGATGTGTAACTGGAAGGTACTTCGCTACTGGACAGACTACCCAAGTTTGTTAGCTGGTAATGGCTCAGGGTTCCGTTGGCAAACCCACGGTTTGTGCTTGACTTGAATGGGAGTCGGCATTGCTTGGATGATGGCTGGGGGTGGTCGAGTGGCAAACATACACAATACCCATACACGCGCCATTTTAAAGTAAAGATCTGCGGTCTTCTCTGCCACGGGGATCACTCGCCTCATCTAATCTTCAATCACAAGCGGGTGGGGGGTAGATGAAATCGGGCCTGGCTGTGTTAGACATGGCAATTTACCCGATCCTGAAATGAGACTCCAGTGATTCCCAGGTCCATCTGATGGCGGCAGGGTCGCTAGGTTTGCTAACCATCACAGCAGGTGACTTATCATTTTCCATGTCACATAATGCTTACATAAGTGCTCGTTCCTGACAGTCTGCGACCACTCTACTTGAATTGTCGTCAGGATCAATGCGATTATGTAGGCATGATGTGATATTCTCCATAACATTTTCCATAACATTTTCCATAACATTTTCCATATGGGAGACAATAAGTCCCCTGCCGTGTGTACGTGTTTACACCCAAGGGTGCCAGTCTATTGACCCTGCTGACCCTGCTGACGAGCAATTCATCTTCCATGAATTGATCTACCCAGATGGGGCTAAACGTTATCCCGCTGAATGGGTGGCGTCCGAATAGCAGTCTTGCTATGCCAGGGACACACGCTAATCGGGTATGTCTACTGCATGCAACGGACCCCCGACGCTTCCACCCTTCTATCTTGCGGCACCTGCCGATCTGACCCTGCTCACTCCCCGGGCCCGTTACATCATCTCCAGTGAACTGACCCTGAGGGCCCTCTCGACTCCGCCGTCACTTCCGTTCAACTTCATTCAATAAAACCGGACTGCTCTGTGAACAGAGAGGTGATGACGTGGACCACAATATTCTGGGATTCTTCACGATAAGAGACAACCTCCATCGTTAGCTGTGAATCAAGGCTATCCTCCCAGTACGTCAATGAGATTCAGGCATCCTGCTCGGCGGCGTTCACCTCTTTGCGCGCTCCCGCCCTCATATCCTTTATCCCCTAGTCATCATTGATCCAGAGGTACTTCGTCTGAAGCACGATGGGGTTGTCAATCTGGAGCTGAGGAGCGTCGTTGAGGATAGCTGCGGCGGTGTCCCGGCAGAAGCTCAATGAATGGGGGATCAAAGACCGGTGAACATGAAGGTAATGTTGTTGTTCATGGTTTTGTACAGCGCAGGACGGTACCATTGGCGAGGACAAGAACGACAATAGCAGGGTCGTTACGCATCTTGATCTGAAATGTGTTGAGTTTATCTTGCCAAAGACCGCGAGTGTTGGCCACCCCAGATGTATCTTTTCGTCTCCCATGGCGTTCTCGCCAGAGTCAGTAAAGTTATGGTTGGTGAGAGCTTTGCCATTTGATGGATCACTCCAAGTCAATATTTATCCATGGCTCAGATTGCCGTGAAGCTCCTCAAAGTTTGGGTTTGACATGAATGGTGGCTGACACTGCTTGGAAGATAAGTTGAAAGCCATATCTAGGGGAGCGATAGCGACACCAAGATGAATGCCATTTGAAGTATAGCGTGTTCGCCTGTGTGTTCCAGACGAGAGTAAGTGACTGAGCCCAGAATATACCCGACAACGCGAGTTCACGACCATGTCTCTACATATATTCGGCCCGCTTGCCCACTTCCACCCGAGGTTGTTTGTAAAGGAAAACACAAAAACGGCGCTGGCTGGAGGTTTCACTTGTGGGACTCATACAGTCATCGTCGCTGGCTGACGAGAAGTCAACCGCAGTGACGCACTTCATGGCTTAGTACCGTCATAACCTTCAGTGGGCCTTGAGAATGCGATGTGACTGGGGGTGGGGGACGGGACAGGGCTTCTTTGAGTTTGAGGACGGAGGATTCCTAAAACTCTCGGTATTCCGAGCTGTTATGTCTTCCCATCATCTTATCGGCCTCACCTGGCTGGACGGTACAGAGCCACATGTCGGTAGAAGGAATTTGTCAGCTGCCACTTAACCGACTGGCTTATCTAATTACACTTCTTACGACCCTGTCAGTTGCTCGGTAGCGTTTCTATTGTACCATATATGAGAGAGGACAGGCAGACGGCAGGGAGCGAAATACTTACCGTTCTTCTCGAGCGGAGCGCATCGTACGTGAGTGGGGCACTATTGTTCTTGTTCCCGATGCGCCGGAAGACGAGGTCGTGCCAGAGGCCATGCAGCTAGGTGCTTGTAATGAGCAATGACTGTGATTATGAGCAATTATTGTCTAATGGTGATCGGCCTCGGTGTCGATTGTGGATGCTGCTTTGTTCCGAATCCAACGGCGAGTGAAACCCGGACTAGCCAAAAAAAGAAACCTTAAAAGGGGACGAACCAGACAGCAGGAGACAGGGCATGACGTAGGCAGGCCAGGACGGAATATAGGCAGGCCAGGACGTAGGCAGCTTAACCTAAGCGAAATCTCCTCAATCTAATCTTCTTCAATCGTAAGCGAGCGGGTGGGACCCACATGCGGCCGGGTCGACCCATTTATCTAACTGAATGGTCTCCTTTTGAATGGTCCCTTTTGATTCCTTTGTTCCTTTGCTTCAGTGGTCCGTGTCCCCGGCGAATCGAGCAGGTAGGCAGGGATTGGAGTGCCACTTACTGGCTGGGTAGCGGAGCGGCAATGTAACCTTTTAGTCTGGAATTAGAGTGGAGCTCAGTTCCTGGCCTAGCCTTTCTTTTCTTCCTACACCGGCAGGGACATCTCCCCCGCTACGAATTCGACGCCAGCACCACGCACCATTTGTTTCGACAATAAGCATGCAGAACTGTCCCTCGGCCCAGGGCTTCCACGTCACCCTGCCATACTCGCAGCAGACCCCGCTCGCTCCCTCGGCCCGGTAATCCATGTCCAGTGAACCAATCTCGAAGACCTTCTTAAATCCGCCGTCCCTTTCGCTCAACTTCACTCCAATAGTGTAAGCGCAGTTTTTATAAGGGTCCGCTCCCATGTGTATGTGGCATCCCCACCGCTTACATGTGCAGTTGTGCAGTTATCCAATTAGTTATCCAATTTAACGGGAGGGAAACCCGAGCTAGCCAAAAGCCAAATATTAAGATTTACTCTGACCGCATCCTCAAGTGCGCCAAACCCGCTCCGTCATTGGCCATTGGGCCGTCGGCTCAAAACGGACCATTGCAAATGGCTAGTGAGAGCACGTGAAAGTGTGGGTACCTATTTGGGCGCGACCATTGGTCGGCTGGCAGGTCCGAGAGTAGGATAGCCGAATGAATACGAGGCCGGCCGTAATCGACTAACCGAGAGCGATCCGTATTGCGATACGATAGCAAGACCCCTTTCGTGTGCGGCCTTGTCTCTGAGTAAGTCCTATTGTCAATTAATGCCTATTGGAGAGGGTTGAGGCGGGTGCCTCACGTCCTTCCTCCCCTCCCCTCGCCGCAGATGACACGACTCTGAACCTCAAGCGAGTCAACGTCTCAAACAACCCATATCCCCAATTGAGCCCCTGACCTCATAAAAAGCGACCACAAAAGCCAGCAATGCTCCTTCAGAAAGCTCCCTTTTCCCAGCAATGTTTCCGCTATCTGGCTGGTCAGGCGTCACACAAGCAATGCACGTAGGCGATTGTTCAAGTCAAGTAGTCTACTGACTCTTTTTTCCCAGTGGGAGGTGCCAGGATAGGTTTCCCTGGTTCCACTCCGTGACAAAGGATCACGCAGGGCCTTCACTCAATGACAACATGTTGCCCATTGAGTAGGTGGCGTGGATCTTTTGGATACACCATGTTCTGACCGTACCTTCTAGCAATGAAGAGTCTCGAGACAAGCTCAAATAGTAAGTCTCTCTGGAACTCTGGGTCGTCGATAATTACCACCCTGATGATGTCGATAATTACCATTCTGATGGCTTTCCAGCGGCGAAGCCTTCTCCGCTGCGTCCACCAACACCATTCCTGGCCCAGGTGAGAATGTCCAAGCGGATGGTGAAAAGGTTTCCAGCTCTGACGAAGAGGACAACACCACGACTACCAAGTAGGTCACTATAATCATCTTCGCAATAGCTCTGACCGTCTTTTCCAGCATCGTAGCGTCTCTTAAAAGGGGCATCATCGCCACATCAAAAAACATGGCGAAGGTACCATACACAATCGTTCTGGTTGGAGAGATTGGTGTTGGAAAGACCTTAGTCCTGTACCTCATCGCCAATGTCTTTGCTGGCAATACTATAGATTACTACGACTTCGACGTTATAGACCGCATCAACGGGCAAAATGGTTCCGACCACCAGAGCCAGACCAACACGGCCAGGCTATACGAATTCACGAGCCAAAACGGCATAACAGTGAGTGTAGGTGATATGAACGTGGTGAATATGCATAACATGTTCCCAAGGTTCGCATTCTCGACACACCTGGGTCGGCCGACGTCTACGATATTCAGCAAGACGAACTCCACAAGAAGAGCATTGTGGATCAGATCGAGAAGGACATGGACTCAATCACAGCCGTTCTCGTTCTTGTTAATGGTACTGTCCCACGCATTAGCGTCGGTACCAACTCTGTGCTCTCCACTCTATCTGCTATCTTCCCTATAACCCCGTCCAAGAACGTCGCCCTCCTGCTCACCAACACCTCGAATCCGCTCTTTCAGAACTTCAACGGGGATAATCTCCCAGAGGCTTTCAAGGACACCCCTCAGTTCCTCCTCAACAATCCCATTGCGCTCCAGAAAAAGTATCTCGAGCTCATGGATGGCGCAAATACGAGGAGTCAGATGAGGGATTTCCGCGAAGCGGTCGAGGCCAGCGAGCAAGATACGTTAGAAATGCTCGTAGATCTCTTTGGGTGGTTGGATAGCCTTAAGCCACAGCCGACCACAAGCCGTCTCTCTCTATGAGCAGTCCCAGCGTATCGTCGCCAAGACCAAGACACTTTCGTTCAACAGGCAAAGGAGCTCTGGAGGCTATCAAGGACTAGGTGGAAGGTCTGGAGAGCCAACTGGGTCCCTACGGGCGAGTCGGGTATGTAAGCGTGTTTCTGAGCGCGCAGGTCCAATATATGCCATATCACATCGGTTTCGGCTACACCACCGTCGTCTAATGTCGTTGGGCATGGACGGCGAGCTATGGCGTTGTGTACTTAGCCAGTCCAATTACTGCGAATATATATAGAGAGCGAGCGCGTGCCCATACCGCTCCTCTCTGCCCTGGTTTCAATAAAATATGACCCTCCGATGGCGCAATTGTACAAGGTCTAGCGGCCTTGGTGGTGGGGGATTATCAGGTGGATGTTTCGTATCCATCACTATTGGTCGCAAGCGGAGAGCTCGAAGACATAAGAGTGAACATGAGGCCTTGAACCAGAAGAGAGTCCCCGACGGGAACCATTCCGCGAGTTTCAGCGCGAGTAAGTTAAGTGGGGATGTCTGCTCGAGAGAACTTGGAACGATCCCGGATTACTGTGAGCGCTGTTGCAACAAACGCACATAAACCTGCCTCCGCCTGCAAAGTGCAAGGGATGCCTCACTTTCTTATCCTGTCATATCATCCGTGTGGTTTTCGAGGTTACTCGCGGCATTCGGGGAGCCGAATACGGGGCGGCAATCGTTGTTCGCGAATGAAGAAGGAACGAGGGCCAACGATCCGCGTTGTACAGAGGTGGTGTGTGAGGGGGATGTGTGGGCCGCTCAAAAAGACGTGAACTGTCAGGGCGAAAGGATGCGCGGTTCAAGCATGCTTATATAGTCGTGACCCACCAAGGCCACATGATCCCCCGGATCACCGGAGCGCCGGATGGCTGTTACCGATATCGGCTGACAATGCATCTGACAACGCTTGTGCAAGCGCCGGAGTTCCTGAATTCCAGACAATGACACCTTTTCCCGCTAGATTGCTTATTGTATTTTGAGTGGGATGATTCATCACACGTGTTAGTTGTTTGGTTCTTGTTCTGTATATCTTGTATGACGTGTTTACCTTTAAGTATATATTTCACGGTTTATCCAACACTCTCTCCCTGCGTGCTCGTTCAACACTGTGCCCCTCAAAGTATCGTCATGGCCGCCTTTCAAGACACGCCTAAGGCAACAGGGCCCCGGGCTATGGCCAACTGCAATTCTACTGACCTACATTACAGAGACATCTTTGGTGTGAAGATGTGTTGAATACGATAAAGTCGTTAGGCTCAGTGCGGGACAGCAAGGAACGAATCCGCAATACGTTCTACATATATATGCATGTTCATACCGACCAATAAACAAACATACTATCATAGTTCATCATATATGCATAGCGAAGGACAGCAAACACGAAAGAAATCATAATGTGCTAGTGCCGTCTAACCAGTCAAAGAGATCGGCGAGCATTTCCAAAGCCCTCTGCTCATCAGCTTTCACCAATTGCGGTAAATCAGTCCATCCTGGCTTCATATTTTGGTCACTCTTAAGCTTAAGGTACTTCCTTTGGAGTGCGACGGGGTTGTTGAGGAGGAACTGGGGGGCGGTTTTGAGGATATCTGGGACAGCATCTCCGGGGAAATTCTGAAAGAGGGTAGAGGAGAGATTGGTGAGGATGGAGCAAACGTTTTTGACTGGGATCCTGAGGGAGATGGCGGACAGAAAGGAGAGTGCGTAGTCGGTGCCAACAGTAATGCGAGGGACGGTACCATTGGCGAGAATGATAACAGCGTTAAGAGAGTCGGTGTACTTCTCCACTTGCGTGGCGATATTCTTCATGTAGAGTCTGTCTTGTTGGCGATCTCCAGTGTCGACCAACCCCGGTGTGTCGAGGATGCGAACCTTAGGAAGAGGTTATACATACTCAGCATATTCATGAACGCCAGAAACTTACCACTACGCCATTCTTGCTCGTAAACTCGTAAAGCCAGACCGAGTTGGTCTGGCTCTGGTTGTTAGTACCCCCTTGCTCGTTGGTCTGGTCGAGGACGCCGAAGTTGTAGTGATCGATGTCGTTGCCAGCAAAGACATTCGCGACCAGTTCCAAGAATGAGGACTTTCCGACGCCGGTCTCTCCAACAAGAAGGATGGTATATGGCGCTTTCGTCTTGTTTTTCGATGTCTTGATGATCCCGCTCTTAATAGACTCTACATCGCTACAATATGATCAGGACTATTGCGTTGGAGATGGCATCGTGACGTACTTGATCGTCGGGGTGCTATTCTCGTCATGGTTTTCCAAGGTGTTTTCGTATGGGCCGACGGCTATGTAACTTGAGCGTCCTTCGCTACAGGCGGGCCACCCGAGTTAGTGGCGGGCAATGACACAAACTTGCGATGGCGGACTCACGGTATGGGAGAGATAGTCAACATCATTCGGATGATTGCTTGTAAGATGGCTGCAGATGGTCAAGTAGTCAGGATACTTATGCGCATGCCATTTTAAGGCCCTGTTGGGTGTTGCGATGGATCCGACGGACACCGAGCTTAGCCTCGAGTGCACCGGTTCACTCCTTGATGCCATAGTGTCATAGTGGCGCTTTCAATGGGATTTCCAACAAATCTGCATGAGACAGTCGAGATCAAATCTGCCTCCCTTATCTGCTTATTGAGGCTGGATCAGTGATCGGACCATTGCTGAATTAAAAGGCGTTGTGGCACTGTTCCCCGAATGGGGCTTCCGTTCTACTTCCACACAGGCGGCCAGATTGGGACTCTGCCATGCCAGTACCATGCACGGACCGTGTCCACAACAAGCATGCCCACCATCCTCTAGGAATGCCAGAACAGTCACACCAAAGTCGCTCCTATCCAGGATTAAGAGGGCAGGAAGCGCAAGAAGCGTTAAACTCGTGGCAACTCCAGGCTAATCTCTAAACTGAATCGGTGGCGCGGTAGTCCTCTGCTGAGTTGCCGAGATCAATTCGCTCCCCTTACAATGGAGGCTGGGGTTGCTCTCTGATTTTGATTGCATCGCTGCATCGCATTGTTATGCCGCCCGCTGCCCCTCTCCCCCTTTTTGCTTCCGATCCCCCGACACACCCCCCTGCTAAGTCGGTACCATGCACGGGTCGTGTCCACAACATGCGTGCCTTACGTGCTGTTCCCGCCATACTCACGGCAATTGCCCGTCCGTCACCGTACTCACTCCTCGATCCGCCTATTCACCTCGATCGAACTGACCTCGAAGACCTTCTCAAGTCCGCCGCACCTCCGCTCAACTTCACCCCATCCCAATAGTTGATGGACGGGAGTCGTAGGTCAGCCTCCAATCTTAAACTCGAGGCAATACCAGGGGCATGACAAGTGAAAAACAACGGCCATATCCGTTCAATCCGAGACGAAAGTCAGCGAAGAGGACCGCTAAATAAAAGCTAAATAAAACCCCTAGTACAGGTGGTATGTGTACAAGTACACCATCGGAGTAGATGAGACGCTTATACTCTGTTGAGCCCCACGCATCGGTTGAACAGGAGAGAAACTATAAGGACATATACTCAATAGACCAGCCAATATACAAATATCCTCCCATAGCCCGGAATACGTGCAGAGGTAAAACTGAAGAAAGTGAATGCCAAAGAGTACAGGGCCGGTGTGACAGGGCCAATATCTGGAGGAGATACTCTAGCTTGCTTCTGCCTGCCGAGAAAGGTCCCCGCGACGTTTTGGGTCCCTTCCTGCGTCTTCTCTTGAGGGCCCCCAGAATCTCTGCCAAGCTTCCCTCCACTTGTCCTGACAGCGCACGATGGACTCCCCCATCGTATTTACCAATATGGCGCTATCCGTGTGGTTGGAAGGGGTCCTCTGGTTCACAGCCTGTTCCCAATGAGGATGAGATTCGAGCGCCAGGCGAGGTGTAAGCAAGTTGATTTACTCACAGAAGAATGGCTCGCCTCCTTGGCCACCACTTGGTCCTTCGCTGACATCTGCTGTGGCTCAATGTCGTCCAGCCAGTCAAAGAGCAATACCAGCATTTGCATTGCATTCTGCTCGCTGGCCTTCACTGCTCTGAGCAACTCTCCGCTTCTGTCCTTCCTGTTTGGATCGTCCTTGAGCTTGAGGTACTTCCTCTGGAGCACGATGGGATTGTTGAGGACGAACTGAGGAGCGTCTTGAAAGACAGACGGGGCCGTATCCAAGGAGAAGTTCCAATGGAGGGGGCTTAGGACGTTGGTGAACATGAAGGAAACGTTGTGGGCCAGGGATTTTGGGAATATATCGGATAGGGTAGAGAGTACGTAGTCAGTCCCGACTGTGACGCGCGGCACGGCCCCATTGGTGAGGATAAGAACCGCATTAATGGAGTCGATGTGGTCCTTGACCTGTGTTGCAATGCTCCTCTTGTGGAGTTCATCTTGCTGGACACTGCGAGTGTCGGCCAATCCTGGGGTATCGAGGATGCGAACCTTCGGAAGAGGTTATATACCATACTCGTCCTACTCAAAGGCGCCAGCACTTACCACTATGCCGTTCTGGCTCGTAAATTGATACAAGCGAGCCGAGTTGGTCTGACTTTGATTGTCAGAACCACCTTGTTCATTGGTGCGGTCGAGAATATTGAAGTCGTAGTGATCAATATCATTGCCGATAAGGACGTTGGCGATTAATTCCAGGACTGAAGACTTTCCGACACCAGTCTCGCCAACAAGAAGGATGGTATATGGTTTATTTGCCTTGTTTTTAGATGTTTTGATGATCCCCCGCTTAAGAGACTCTGCGTCACTAGCAAATACCGTTAAAACTGATATATCGGAGATGTCGCTGTGAACGTACTTGAGAGTCGGGATGTCATCCTCGTCATCGGAATTGGCAACGTTTTCTTCGTCTTCGTCTGCCGTCATCTTCCTGTTCGGGCGAGCGATGCTGTTGATGGACACAGGGGAGGAGAAATCGTCGATGAGTGCACCATCAAAGCAAGTGTTCCCGAATGACTTACGATTTGCGCTTGGCTTGAGACTCTTCATTGCTAAGAGATAGGGTCAGAACATGGTGTATAAATATCCATGTAACCTACCTCATATTCACAGCATTGTCGTTGGGTGAAACCACTCCCAAGTGGAACCAGGGCAACCATGGGCGCCTCTCGCTGAGAAAAAGGTCAGTAATTTCGTAGAACTCTGAGAACTGTAACCGACATTGCGCGTGCGATGCTGGACAAGCCAGATAGCGGAAACATTGCTGGGGTGCGCCTGAGAGTGAACGGTTTGATCGATAGCGAGGAAGGGTGAATGGTCGTTTCGGTTTCGTAAGGGAGCGGAGAGGGGCTAATGCGAGAGATGGAGCATCCCAAGCGTGCCGTTTAGATTAGTGCGTGATGGTGGGGTCGAGGTTCAGGTCGGAGATTTGGAGACGGGGAACTGAGCAGGTCCTATCTGATGAATCGCCGAACCGTTGACTCGCCTGGTCATGCGACCACTCAAACTCGTCCATGACGTCCCACGTGTTGAACGCGCTGAACACGCACCTCCGCCTCGTGTTCGCGACGTTGGCAACATCCTCCCGAACATGCGCCCCGTGTCCGAACATGCGCCCCGTGTTGCCGCTGCCGCTGCCGCCATCACACATTGCAACGGGCCGTCCTCTTTACTTCTCGCCCTCTCGCCCGGTCGTCCTCGGAACCGCGTTTGAGCCAAATAGTACCAAACTGTCTCTATCTCAAGCCCACGCTACTTCCCTCGACCTATTCATCAAGCTCTATGACGACTCCACTTTCGACGTGGACCTTCTTTGTAGCAAGTTCGCCAAGTACGATCGCAAGAGGGGCCTAACGATGCTATCGACAGGCACCGCGCTCCAATGGGTCGATATTTCAACAATGTCCTCGTTAGAACTTTGTCAATTGTCACGGGACTATGACTATAACTCCTCCACGCGCATGCCACATTGCCTCTCAATGGCCTCCCCGCCGGCCCGTTGCTTGCGAAGGTCAGGACTGGACCTGAGAACAAGCTGTGTATCCTGTCTATACCAAGCGCAGGATGAAGTTCGAAGAGACCAGCATCAATTCCCCAACCAACCACTTCGCATTAATCGCACAACGGCTAGGTTAACACCCCCGCTAGTAGGCAAGTGGTGACGACGTCTTCTATGCATCATATATTGACCGCATTCCTAGCGATGTAGACTCCCTCTTGCAAGGGATCACCAAGACACGAAATAACAAGGCAAAGCTCCATACAACGTCGTTCTTGTTGGGGAGTCTGGTGTTGGAAAGACCTCGCTGTTGGAATTCACTGCCAATGTCTTGAGCGGCAACGATACTGACCACAACGCCCTCGACATCCTCAACATCCTTAACCTTACCAACGACCAGGATGTTTCTAACAGCCAGAATCGGACCAACTCTGCCCACCTCTATGACCTTAGAAGCAACAACGATCTAGCAGAAAGCATGGTATTTGTGAACTCGCAAACACGGTAACCTCTTCTCAAGGCTCGCATCCTCGATTGGTCAACACTCGCCGTCTTCAGCAAGACGAGCTCTACAATAAGAGTATTGCAACTCATATCAGGAAGCACATCGACTACGTCACTGCCATTCTCATCCTCGTCAATGGCACCGTCCCGTGCAACACCATCAGCATTGACAACATGTCGTCCACTTTGTCCGCCGTCCTCCCCGAACCATTGACCAACAAAATCGCCTGCATTCTCACCAATATCTCGAACTCCCTTTTGTGGAATTTCTGCCATGCCCCTGTCCCGGCTACTCTCAAAGACTCGCCTCAGTTCCAGCTCGACAACCCCAGACGAAGTACTCCAGGCTCAAGGATTACTAGTGGATGAAGAATATGAGGGCAGGAATGCGCGAAGAGGTGAAAACCGCCGAGCAGGATGCTTTGGACGTACTGGTAAATCTCTTTGACTGGGCGGACAGCCTTGATTCACAGCCAACGACGGGGTCATCTCTCACCATGAGGAATCTCAGAATGTTGTGGTCAACGTCATCACTTCTCTCACCGCGCAGATGAAACAGCTGCGGAGGAGGTCAAGAGGAAGGTGCAGGAGGGAGTCAGGAAGGTGAGCAGATCTTCATCAGAGAGTAGAGACAAGTCAGGCCGTCTCTTCCTGTGTGGGATCCGATGTTCTCCACGGAACACCGCACCAGATGTGGTCCCGTTTGATTTCCTCGGCCACGCATTTAAGGAAGGCCATGGTGCTGTGCTTGGCTGTTAGACAGTCTATTGTACGACGAATGCTTATAGAGCGCGGCGCATGTCTTTTACCGTTCGTCCTCTCACGGTTCCGTCCGGTTCAATTGGAATGAGATTGAGTAGAAATGGCGGCGGAATCGAGAAGATCTCCGAGATTAGTTCACCGGGCATGAATTGCCGGGCTAAGGGAGTGAGCAGGGTCGTGGACCGGCAGTTGCTGCGAGTATGGCGGGAGCAGCGCGGAAGCGTTGGGTGACTATTCTACGGACGGTAGGCATGCCTGTTACTGGCACGATTGGTGCATGATACTGGTGGCAGAGGCTGGTTGTCCCCCCGAAAACTGAACAAAGGAAAGAGATAGGTGACATGAGACAACAGCCATGGTCTGACTTACCATTCGGAATGGCTGGACTAGACGTTAATGGATGCAGTGATCATTGGAGGGCACCCTGACCCCAGTTGAAAGAGGAACCATTTGGTGGCCAAGGGTGGAGGCCGTGGGTGTCCTCTGGACTCTGCGCCACTCATTTAATTTAGCCTAATTTGAGTTACGGCGTTCCATAAATGTAGTACCATGAGTTCAGCACTTCTGAATCCATGGCCCACACCGGCAATGTTCCGCACCATGATCTCATTGAACCAGCGATCCTCCAAGTTGCTGCCATACAGTCAGGTGTGCTTCTCTTCTCATCAATCATCCAGCCTCAAAGTCTTCCACCGCCTTTTCCTCATCCCTCAAACTCTAAACTGTTATTGGATACAACATCTGTGCAAACCCGGTCCAAGGCCACACCTCGTGCACCCCATATGGACACGGTGTAACCTTACGTCGTGTCCAATGTTGGCCGGCGACTGGAGACTGCCTCACCTCTGTAGCCTGCTCGCTTATGCTGTTCTGCTCCAAGCGCGATTGAAAGCGCCACAGAAGTGATCCCGCGGCAGTGAGTACACTCGAGGCTGAGCTGAATGTAATTGAATCCATAGCAACGCCCAAATGCGAGCGCGAAAAGACTGCATGTCTCTATCCTTAAATATGGGTGCAGTGTCGGATCATCGCTTCATATGAATCAAGCCATCATCCAAACAATTTTGACTGTCCCTCAGGTCATGCCCAAGCCGTGAGTCCTTCCATGGAACCCTGAACCATTGATAACTACGATTTTGATATTCCATCCAGTGGTGAATTATTTCTGGTCGTACACCATGCGTCCTGGAAAACCATGACGAAGATGACACCTTGACTATTAAGAAGGTCACAATGAAACCCTTGGTGCAATCGCTCTGCCCTTATTCTCTAACAGAGTGGTGTGTCTCAAGCAGGGGATCATCAAGACACGAGTGGGCCCAGCGAAAGCATCATACACAGTCCTTCTATCTGGTTGGCGAGACTGGGTCGGAAAATCCTCACTCTTGGAACTCATCAACAATATCTTTCATGGCAACGACTCGACGTCGATCACTACGACTTCTACGCCCTTAACCACAGCAACGAGCAAAGTGGTTCTCACAACCAGAGCCAAACCAACTCGGCCCACATCTACGAATTCACAATCAAGAATGGTGTAGTGGAAAGTGCTGGTGTTTATGAACGTGATGTATATGCGTAACATCTTCCCAAGGTTCGCATCCTCGATACACCAGGGTTGGCCGATACTCGCAGTATTCAACAGGATGAGTTCCACAAGAAGAGTATCACAGACCTGATAATGAAGCACATCGACTCCATTACTGCTGCTCTCGTCCTCGCCAATGGCACCGTTCCGCGCATTACTCTCGGCACCGATTATGCACTCTCCACTTTGTTTTCCATCTTCCCCAAAACCCTAGCTAATAATATTGGCTTCATATTCACCAATGTATCCAGCCCGCTTCACTGGAACTTCAGCGGGATAACTAGTTTAGTTGAAGTGGCCCTCTTAATACAGTAGTCAAGGAGTCATCTTTTTAGGTCACATGGTGTACAACCAGAAATCACTTCACCACTGGACGGAATACCAAATTAGTAGTTACCAATGGATCAGGGTTCCATGGAAGGACTCGCGTCTTGGGCATGCCTTGAGGGGCAGTCAAGATCATTTGGATGATGACTTGATCACACCGATGTCAATGAAATATGGGTGTTATTCACATTGGGCCGTCTGGGACCGATATTTAAGGATAGGGACATGCGGTCCTCTCGCGCTCGCATTGCATGTTATGATGGATTCAATTACGCTCAGCCCAGCCTCGAGTGTACCCATTGCTGCGGGATCACTCCTTTATGTCAGAGATACGCTTTCAATTGCACTTGGAACAAAACAGCATAAGCGAGCGGGCTTCAAAGGTGAGGGGGTTGCCAGTCGCCGGCCAATATTGGACACGGAGTAAGGTTACACTGTGTCCACATGAGGTGCACGAGGTGTGGCCTTGGGCCGGGTTTGCACAGATGTTGTATCCAATAACAGCTTTGATTGAGGCTGGATGATTGATGAGAAGAGAAGCACACCTGACTGTATGGCAGCAACCTGGAAGATCGCTGGTTCAATGAGATCACGGTGCGGAACATTGCCGGTGTGTGCCATGGATTCAGAAGTACTGAACTCATGGTACTGCGTTTATGGAGCGCTGCAACTCAGATTACGCTAAACTAAATGGGCGGAACGGATAGGGTAACGCGAAGTGGTCGGGATGAAAGAAATCAGACGGAGAGCCGAGTGGCAAACAGGAACCTGGGTAATAGGTCGGCGGAATGAGTGAGCGACGAGGTCTACCACGGTGATGATGACGCTTCAATTTGTATCCACCAACATCCTCTTGTCTTGGTTCTGACAACCTGGCATGTCATCATCAAGCGAACGGTCCCGATCCATTTCCTTCGCTTCGTCGAATTGTACTCCTGCAAAAGCAAGATCATCAGCACTCACGCCTGCCAGTGAAGAGAAATGATACTCACCGGAGGGAGGGGAAAGTTCTAGCGTGAAGAACTTGAATTTCTCCATTTGCGCCTTAGATGGTGTCTTGCATTTGAAAGGGGATCCCTTTCGAATTACAAAAACAAACCAATTTGGACGGGTTCCTTTGTCAAGATGCTTGTAGAGTGTTTGAAGGCCTTCTGAAATCAGCGACTGCTGAGGCGCCAAGGTCATTTGTAAGCCGACACCAGCAACCTCGAGGTGGAAGAACGCGTCAAAGGTGGGGTTGTTCACGGACGATGGCATAAAATAGTGGCTGGGTTCAAGGGTGCGCGAGATGACATCTGAGGATATGAAGAGATGCGGTTGTCGTTGAGAGAGGGTGATGGGAACAGTGTTGTTTGATGGCACCAGGTGCTCTTCTTCATCTGTCAATACCATCTCCTTCAAGGTGAAGGCTCCCCCTCGGAGGAAATTGCTATGGCAAAGTCTTTCCCACAACCAACCTGCGCTGGTTGCTGTCTCCGGTATCCCACGGAATAAGTCGAGCATATTGGACATTTCCATATACACCTTTCTCCCATTAGCAGAGAGCAATTGCCGCCAAACAGCGGGACTTGCGATTGTACTTGTAAGCAAATCGCCCTCAAGATAATCAGGAGAGTCTGGTTGAGGCGATTCCAAGCACCTGCTCACAATGAGACTATGGGACATATTCCCGGCGTCCTCTACCTCGCGCTTTGTCAGGCTGCCAACATTGACAATGCTCAGGTCAGCGACTCTTTTCGCAATATCACCCATGAGTCGAGCAGAACCACCTCGGAGAACTTGGGCTAGGGTACGCATGTTGTACCCATATTCCCTGATAGTCTCCTTGATTTTAGATTGGGTGGCACGGGGGTATCTAAGTGAGAGACTGAAGAGTGTGAGCAGAGCGAGGAGGGAACAAATGACCATACTAACACCTTGATGAGCTCATCCCGGCTTGGGGGGTTGAGAACATACTCTCGACTGTCAGGTCTCTGTTTAACCCAACGACGGTGATCAGGTCTAGGCGATGAAGCTGACAACACAAACAGGATAGAGCTAATCATTGTTCGACTGGGAGCCAAAGTTGGTCCATCAGCATCAACAAGACAGGTCACGAGGCTCCATGCTGGGCCAAAATGAGGCTCCTTGTCAATGAGGTGGACACCCTCATTGGTGAAGATGTAGAATACTTTGCGGGCGAAGTAGACCGTAGGCCGAGCATGTGCAAGCTCTCGAATGAGATAGTACACCAAGAACGTGGTCTTTCCTGAAAGGTTGTTTAGCCTATAGAAGGGATGGATAGGGACCAGCTAACCGATGCCAGGGGTACCAATCACTGCGAGACCAGGCGGTCGCCCCTGTACATCCTGGAATGTTTTGCGAAGAGCATCAATTCGGTTTGTCATATATTCATACTGGTGGAAGATATATAGTTCGTTGCTCGGGACAATGTTGAGAGGTAAGGGAAGGAACGATTCCTGACCCTTGAGGTTGCCCAAATTGTTCCAGTATTTACTGTACAGCGGTGCGAGCTCGTACACGTCGTATTCAGACTCGGGTATATGGTGCTGGACGAGTTTGGGATCACCCGGACTGAGTAGAACCAACGGTTTGCCCCTGGTCTCTTCACTGGATGCTATAAAAGTTCGTCGTCATCGGCTGAGCCGGGCACGGAAAGATGGACCCTACGTCTCGTTACGCCATCGGATGCATATGAGGATTGCGGGGACATTGACACAGAAACAGCGATGGCGGCTAGAACGCGGCGTCAGCACGGTCTCAGTGAGGGTACCACAGACCGTTGTCATTATTAACTCACCTGCGGGGGGCACTACAACCATATGGAGCGCATTATCAGGAAAGCGACCTAGCGCTGAATCGACCGACTCACTGTCAGGCAGGCGTACGGCAATATGTTCATGCTGTAGTACACTGGCTTCGAGGGGGCCATCTTGTCCAAAGATCCTGTTGTCTGATAACTTGAGATAGGGGATGACGAGCTCCACCTCACTCCCTTGGTGCTTGCGGTACAACTTGAGTAGGTTGGCGGAGCAGCCGACCTGGTCTGGGATCTTGGCCTTGATGGCATCCTTCAGCTCACCAACCGTTTTAGTCAATAGAATGTTGACTGGGAAGGAAGGGTTATCGCCGGGTGCGGTGCAATATATCGTGTGCTCCATTATTACTATTGTGGAGTGGGTTCAAGTTTGGATTACCACCTGCCAACCAAACCAAACCCCAAACCAAGCGCCAATGAAGTTGACAACGGCGCGCCGCTGCCAACGACGCGCATCGCTTTGGGCATCGTCGGGGAGGGGATGGGGGTGCTGAAGACGACAGGCGTTCCCGTTCCGGAACGAACGCAGCTGGACGGAGTACGAACGATACATGTTTACGATCCTATTTCCTATTTATTTTTGGCCAAGTTTTGCTTGATTTATCCGCGCCTCCATTGAATAGGAGGCTGGATCCCTCCTTTCTCCTGATCACCGAGATCTTGTTCCAGATGTCTTCGATCAAATTCCTTGGCTTAGGAAACCCTCTGCTCGATATCCAGACGCCATGAAACGAGCCAGCAGTCGGTGAAGCCTGGTTCAAGAAATATCAATCCAAGTACAACCTGGAACAAAACGGCGCCTACCTCGTCACTGCGCTCAACGCAGATTATGAAAATAGGAAAGAAAAACACTCTACCGCCGAGGCTCAAGCGCTCGGCGCGGGTGAGGATATCAACGGGGTTTACGATGGACTAGAAGCGTCGGTTGCTGGCGGATCAGCACAGAATGCTACCCGCGGTACAGCCGTGAGCTTCACATTTGTCCTGTGAATGCAATCGCTACCGGGTTGATCGATTCCGATTTCGACCTACAGTCTGTCCTCGGCCCCAACGTGACTGCGTACTGTGGATGTGTTGGAGATGACGACTCTGCTGCAAAACCCAAGGCAGAGAACGAAAAGGCAGGTGTGGAGAGCGTGTACATGATCAACCCCAGAGAGAAAACCGGTTCTTGTGCAGTTCTACTCACCTCAGGCAACCACTTTTCGACACCTAAGAGGGGTACGTTCGCTTTGTGCATAAGACCCCTTCGAGGGGTCAACCGCGCGCGTTCCCACGGCCGACTCTGTCCCAAATGGGGCGTGCGCGGCTTGCGCGACTTGCACGACCCTGCCTTGGGTTAGGGGCATTCAACCACGCTCGTCCCGTCCACCAGGGGACCACGTAGGCAGCGGTCGCGTGTGATACGAAATACCGTCGAACAACCTGTAAATTTCTAGGAATTATTAGCCAATTCCCCCGTCCTGTACCGTGAAAACATCGTGAAATGACTGGGAGCGCGCGCGCTCCCAATTTGTATGGGTAGAGTTTTTGATTGTTAGCGTGCGTGATGCGCACAGCTCAACCTTTCTCATAGAGCCTGTACCATGGTGCGATAATATCGCCTTTTTCTCCTCTTTTCCCCTTTTAATTCCGACGTTCTCCGCTCCCTCCGGTCGCTCTGACAACCGCCCTCCGATTCCGCTCCCATCTCCGCTCCACTTCCGATCCCCTCGTCCCCTTCCCCGTTCCCTATGACTCGTGTCTCATGCTACAGACTCTTTCTGGTGTTTACTGATTTATTCCCTGTATTTCCCCGCGCTTGTATCATTCTCCACTAGCTACTAGACTCGCTCCGATAGTGTAGGCCCTCCACCCCGCGCGCTCCACTATTTGCGATAATATCGCCCTTTTTCCTTCTTTCCCTCCTTATTCCGACAATCTCCGCTCCCTCCGGTCGCTCTGACACCCTCGCCCTGTCTCCGCTCCCGTCTCCGCTCCCCTTCCACTCCCCTCGTTCCCTTCCCCGTTCCCTGTGTCTCGTGTCTCGTGTTATGGACTCTTTCCCTGTGATGACCGCTCGTATAATATGTCTCTGATTGTTTGTATCATTCCCGCACGCTGCTGGACTTATTCCTATAGTGTAGACCCACCTCTGCCCTGCGTGCTCCACTAATTCCTCTTCGCTTCCACCTCCGTACCACCGCGTTCGCATAGCCTCCACCTCACCGCCTCTGTGTAGATTCCACTCACACATTGCCCCCGCCTCCACTTCGCTCCACCTACACTATGCGATGCCACCCACCTCACTGCCTTCCACTCCACCGCCTCCTGCAGTCCAGTAGCCGCATGTCTGTAAATTACACGTTGTATTTAAGCTCAGACTCGATGGGGAATGTCCCTCACTCGACGTCTCGATTATAGATGTTTGTTATTGCGCCCCGCCTTGCTCGCTGTTAAACCCGACCCGCTCGCTCGCACCTCCGCCTTTCGGACTCCGGCCCTCAAGACCGTGTGGATCATTTCCCCGCCCTCGCGTGCTAATTCCCACCCACAGCACCGCCGGGCTAGCCAGCCGGACCGAACCCCCGCTTCAGTCAGCCCCTTCGGAGTTGTACCTAGTTGGAGCGCGTAGCTGCCGAGACAGATTGGGCACCCGTTGTGCTTTTGGGCAGTCGCTTGGGAATTAGGTCCGACAAGCCTGTAAGTCGTCGTACCCACTTCCCCCTCCTTCCCCTTCGGAGATTGTATTCCCACCAGCGCGCATGGACGAGAGGAGATCCCGAATTCCGTCGGCGAACGGACAAGCCTCAAGACCCTCTTTCTCTTTCCTTTCGGCTTCCGTTCGTATAATCTCTGTCGGAGATTATCGGAATTACCGAATCCATCGCACTATTCCCTCTTCGCTTCCACCTCTGTTCCACCGCATTCGCATAGCCTCCACCTCATTGCCCGTGTGTAGTTTCCACCTCCACACCACCCCTGCCTCTGCTTCTTACCACCTACCCTGTGCGATGCCACCCACCTCACCGCCTTCCACTCCACCGCCTCCTGCAGTCTCGTAGCCGCATGTATGTGATTTAGACTTTGTATTTAAGCTCAGACTCGATGAGGAATGCACCTCACTCGACGTCTCGATTATAGACGTTTGTTATTGCGCCCCGCCTCGCTCTCGTAAATCCCGAACCCGCTCGCCCGCACCTTCGTCCTTCGGACTCCGGCCCTCAAGCCCGTGTGGATCATTCCCCCGCCCTCGCGTGCTAACTCCCACCCACAGCACCACCGGGCTAGCCAGCCGGACCGAAACCCCGCTTCAGTCAGCCCCTTCGGAGTTGTACCTAGTCGGAGCGCGTAGTCGCCGAGACAGATTGGGCACCCGTTGTGCTTTTGGGCAGTCGCTTGGGAATTAGGTCCGACAAGCCCGTAAGTCGTCGTACCCACTTCCCCCTCCTTTCCCGTCGGAGATTGTATCCCCGCCGGCGCGCGCGGACGAGAGGAGAACCCGAATTCCGTCGGCGAACGGACGAGCCTCAAGACCCCCTTTCCATTTCCTTTCGGCTTCCGTTCGTATAATCTCTGTTGGAGATTATCGGAATTACCGAATCCATCGCACATGGGCATGTGATTTTGCACATAGGGCACACAAACGCAACCGCGCGCGGCTGCGAAACTTATCGTGATTTGGGTCGATTGAAGCGGGCGCGGGCGCGGGGCGTGCCTTCTATTACCATAATTAGATGTGCGTGCCTCGCACCTGTCAGTCACAACACGCATCTGTTAGTCACAAAATGCACCCATCACGTCCCCTGGAACGGTGCTCCTTCAGCCCTCCCTGCATCCGTTCCAGACCTGTTTTCGTTTTAGAACCTTTCGGTACACTCTCTGATATTATGTAGTAATATAATACATTTATTTCAGTCGTTTTGTCGCCAGGTTTACCGGTTTACCTGCCCGTCACATCGAAGCGCACGCGCCTCACGCGTTCCATACTCGGCGATCTTATTTCCCTTTTCAAAATCACAATAACACCGCCGTGGACCTTTTCCGTTCGTGTCACTGCTCACAAGCGGCGCGCGCGCGGCTCACACGGCTCACACGCTTCTGCATCCGCGCATTTCCCTTCTAGTAAATCACAGTGACACCACCGTGAGCCTTTCCATTGTTGTATGTATGTCACTACTCACAAACTGCCCGCGTGCGCCTCACGCATTTCCACATATCCCTTTCTGGAAATGTATGTGACGACACCGTGAGCCTTTACATTGCTATCGATACATGTCACTCACAAACTGCCCACGCACGCCTCACGCGTTTCCACATATCCCTTTCGGGGAATCACTGTGACACGACCGTGAGCCTTTCCAATGTTCTCTGTGTATGTCACTGCTCACAAACTGCCCGCGCGCGCCTCACGCGCTTTCAAGGCTACAAGCAGACCAGGGCATTTGGGACGTGCGCGCTTCGGGTAAATGCTGGCAGGCACCCAAGTGGAATACGTATACCGTCACGCGTCCCGTCCGTATGTCACGTACACAACACTGGCTCTCGTCGTGGGTCCCTCTGCGTGTGCTTCTTGGGCCCCGATATTTCTTGTATGCACTATAGGATAGGGTGAATAAAATTATGTAATTAATTGTATAATTTGCGTCTTCCAGAGATCTGAGAGAAAATTGCCTGTTGTAAACACTGACGACCGTCAGGACGCGTCTGAAAGGTCTCCATCAGGCCACTAGATGGTATATATCACAGTCTATATATTTATATTTATATTATACAAGACGTAAATTCAGGATTTACAAGTAGAGTAATAGAATACTTAGGAGTGGTGGTAGGCGGTGCCATCAGCTATAGTACAGACTGTCGTTGACACTTTGATGTCATGTAATTATGTTAATACATTTTATCTGATTATGTACACAACGTCTGAATGCGCTGTTTTGAGCTGTCAGGTAGCTGCATTGGTTGTTGTAAAAAAACCTACCGATTTTTAACATCTATATCAATGATATTGGCCTGGGACGATGACTATATTTATTTTGAATATACGTGAATATATACACGCGCGGTGGTTTAAAACGCGTGTGCGCGTTCCCTACCGCTTTGGTGATGACTGACGGCGTTCTAAGTATCGGTGAAGGGGCTAGAAAAGCAAATGCATTTATATTGAGTATTCTACGCGCATGGTGGTTCAGAACGTGTACGCGCATTCCGGCCGCTTCAGTGATAGCTGACGGCACCCTACGCATCCCTGAAAGAGGCAGAAAGAAGATAGTATTTACCTTTAATATATGTGAATATATCTACATGTGCAGTGGTTCAGAACGTGTGCGCGCGTTCCCCACCACATTGGCGATGGCTGAAGTTACCCCAGGCATCCCTGAAAATGCCAAAAAACGAGTGTATTTATCCAGAGTATAGGTGAATGTATCTACGTGCGGTAGTTCAGAACGCGTGCACGCATTCCGGCCACTTCAGCGATAGCTGACGGCACCCTAAGCATCTCTGAAAGAGCCAGAAAAAAAGTATTTTCTTTTAATATACATGGGTTTATCTACGCGCGTGGTGGTTCAGAACGCGTGCGCGCGTTCCCCGCCGCTTCGGCGATGGCTGACAGCACCCCAAGCATCACTGAAAGAGTCAGGAAAAAGGTATTCACCTTTAATATACATGAATGTATCTATGCGTGCGTTCGATCGTCCCCGCCACTTCGGCGATAGCTGACAGCACCCTAAGCATCATTAAAAGTGCCAAGAAAATATGTGTATTTACTTTTAATATACGTGGATGTATCTATGCGTGCGGTGGTGCAGAACACATGCGCGTGTTCCGGCCGCTTCGGTGATGGCTGACAGCACCCTAATTGTCTCTGAGAGTGCTAGATATACATATATATATACTTCCTGTATACGTGAATATACCTACGCGCACAGCGGTTCAGAACGCGTGCGCACGTTCCGGCCGCGTCAGCGATGGCTGACGGCACTCTAAGCATCACTGAAATCACTAGAAAAAATTATTTATTTAATTCTAGTATATGTGAATCTACCTACGCCCGCAGCGGTTCAGAACGCGCGCGTGTGCGCGTTCCCCGCTGCCTCGACGATATATAGCTGACGACCGCTAGGCATCACTAAAAGAGCCAAAAAAAAAATAAGGAAGTTTCTTTTGGCCCTTACATGACGCACGCGCAATGGACAGTGGGCAGAGGACCCTTATTGCAGGCCGATACGGCGCGCGCCAGCTCGATACGGTATGCTGGCGTCGTTGGTGTGCGCCGTCCCAATAGGGTGTAACGGGCGGTTGGTGCGTGTCGTCCCGATAGGGTAGGCCGGGTGGGTGGCCCGGTTGATAGGGTGGGGTGGGTGGGGCGGGTGGGTGGTCCTATTGATAAGGTAGGCCGGGTGGTTGGTACGGTTCGCTCGATATGGTAGGCCGG
>Ga0307515_10001333_pt1 | contig 55931 bp, 55 predicted proteins | sample 17_EM_MG_FD_194513 | JGI IMG/M metagenome (GOLD analysis project Ga0307515, IMG submission 194513) | Populus trichocarpa ectomycorrhiza microbial communities from riparian zone in the Pacific Northwest, United States - 17_EM | ecosystem: Host-associated > Plants > Roots > Unclassified | place...
CACCGGCTTGTTACCATTCGAGGAGTTTTCCGAGGACCTGTTGTTCGACGAGGAAGCGTGATCTATATCTACAGAGGGGACGGCCTGTGGTATAGGTTTAGATTGGGAGTTCTCGTTGTACAGGAACGAGAAGTTGAGTCTTAGGATAAGACGAGGAGAGAAAGAGATATTTGGATAGGCGGCTGTACTTAGTTCAATAAATATTGTATTGTTTATTGGGACTATGAACCCCCGTAACAGTACACCCGCCCTCGCTCATTGACAATGTACTTGGAGGCCATGATCGAGTGAGTTGAGAGATGCACTTGGAGGCTGAGATTGAGTAAACTCAGAGATACACTCTGAGGCTGTGATCGAGCGAGTTTGGTGATGCACTTGGAGGCCGAGATTGAATGAACTCAGAGATGCACTTTGAGGCCGTGATTGAGCGAGTTTGGAGATGCCATTGGAGACCGAGATTGAGTGAACTCAGAGATGCACTGGGAGGCCGTGATCGAGCGAGTTTGGGCATGCACTTGTGGAGGAGTACTTGGAAGACGTCGATTTGGAGGGAGGTGTGATGGCAGCTGGGACTCTATTCATTGGTCTACTCGTAATTGTGGGAATGTAGAGAGTTGAGTACAGCAACATCCGCTGAGAGATGGGAAACTGGGGGGGAGCGGGAGAATGTTGATCTTGGGATGATGCTGTAGTTGATGTATGCTGTACTTGGTGTTATGTCATGATCATGGCATGGAGAGATAGAGAGGGATCAGTTAACTTCGTGTTCTTAGGTGATGGTAGAGTGGAGCACAAGAAAGAGAGAGATCAGAGGAGATGGGGGAAATCATCATGAGAAACTGGGACTTAAGAGAATGTTGTGTGCAAGTCAATTTACCATCCCCGATACGGCAGGTATGAGTCCTGATCTAGCAGGTAATAACACCAATATGAAGTCTTCTAAACCCAATCACGCAAGTTGTACCCCTGATTTCTCAGGTCCGCTCGTATCCTCCATATCGTTCTCATCTTCATCCCCCATCTCTCTCTTACTTGTCCACACCTCTACCATCATCGCAGAACACAAAGTTGAGTCATCCCTCTCTATCTCTCCATGCCATGATCAAGAGTTGACACCCAGTACAGCATTGCGCCGAGTGCAGCATACACCAAGTGCAGCAAATACCTAAGATTGTCTGTCATCCCTTCATTCTCACGATTATGAGTTGACCCCTGAATGTAGCTTCAGCTTCTGGCGTGCCTCCCTACAGATCGACTGCCACCAGCCAGCTCTCCATCAGAGCTGCAAAGGTAAAGTCACATCGTCACATTCCCACAGTTTCGAGTTAACTAACTGTTCAAGAGAGTCTCATAAACACCCAGCACACCTGCCATCGACCGTCTGCAGATCGACCACCTCCAATCTCGCTCGATTATAGCCTGCAAGTGCATCTCCAAACTCGCTCAATAACAGCCTCGGAGTGCATCTCTAAGTTCACTCGATCATGGCCTTCACAAGTGCATCTCCAAACTGGCTCCATCACGGCATCCAAGTGCATCTCTGAGTTCACTCGATCTCGGCCTCCAAGTGCATGTCCGAACTCGCTTGATCACGGCCTCCCAGTGCATCTCTGAGTTCACTCAATCTCGGTCTCCAATTGCATCTCCAAACTCGCTCGATCACGGCCTCAGAGTGTATCTCTGAGTTCACTCGATGGTCATCTTCAGTCACACCTCGAATTGCTCTCAATCACCGCGTGCTACCAGTCCAGATATACCGTGTGTAGATAGGTAGCTATATAGATACATTGATACATAGATGACAATACAAACTGAATGCATAAGTTTTGAAAATCGTTGAACATTAAGTAGTAGCTATGATTTCCAGGTGCACCAGCAGTATTCCCAAAGAAGATGTTTTTCCCAGACTGCTCTACAGTAATTCAACATGCTCCCAGGTGCTCCCAGGTGCACCTGAAGGCCACTACATCAGTCCACTAAACTCTGGGAGAGGTATGTATGCAACACGACCTGTCGCCAGGGCGACGAGAAGCGTGTAATTCTCCATCAGATGGTACGAGGTTCCATCAAAGCCATCAGAGCCGTCCGGAACACCCGGGTGTTTCTGATGGAAACTGTAGTTGTTGCTGATGTCTCAGACGCTCCTGGACGCTCCCAGTGACTAAAATACATTTTGCTGATGTTGCTTATCTGCCTAGAGAGGCTGCCAATTCCTCCTTAATAGAGGTCTGCAATCATGCACCACTTAGATTATGCAAGATGGGAGACCTTAAATCATTGACACTCAGTTGACACTCATTTTCAAGATGGGGCAGGGAGCATGTCGCTTCTTCTTTTGCCTATAAAGGAGGCCAATACCTCAGTTTAGACTATCTGCAACCAATCGCCACTCAGATTACCTAGGATGGATGACCAAATATCGTTGATGCTCCGTGGATGCTCATTTCCAGGATGGGGCAGGGAGCATATTTGTCCGTTTTTTCACTGCAAAGGTGGCCTGTGTAAATCCAAAAAGAACAATGATGAACCATCGTTAATATTTTACGATTAACAGTAGGATATCTGAATGCAACCGTAAATAGAACCACCCCAATTGCAGAACCGGATATTTGACCCGATGGGGCTGGCCGAACCAAGCAAAACCGGCGGGTTCTCTGGTAAGGGGCCAGGTTTGGACTGCCAAGAAGCAGCGGGTCAGGTTTCTCAGCGGGTCTGGAACCAAACAAACCCGTTTTTCTTCTCCGAATCCGGACTGCTGGCATCTTACCTGGACCCGTTGTTAACAATTTCCAAGCCCTCGCTCGGCGCAAGGAAAACAGCACTGCCGCCTGCAAAGTCTTCCCTTCCAGTGCTGATCTGGCTGGCCCCCTCAGCTCCCAGACAGAACCGAAGCCCGAATTCATGAGACCTCAAGACCACACTGATGGAAAGCATCCTGACATTATGATCAAAGATTTCAGAGCATTACTCGACAATACACGAGATGCAATCCACCGCATGGCAATATACTATAGCAAGCGGGAGTTCCTCAAGCATAAGAGTCATAACAAGATATATATATCAGATGACCAACTGCATGCAATGGAGCTCTGTATTTACCATGGTATTAAGGTTCAAGTTGAGGGTTTAGAAGATGAACACATATCTCAGATGTGTCGATGCACAGGACGCAAGAGCTGGCGCGGAGGGGACCAATGGAAAGACTGGGCGTGAGTAAAGCAATGCCCGGGGAGGTGGTATGGCTTGCTGAATGGTCGTCTACCATGGCAGCTGCATTAACTATTCAAAATCAAGCTCCTGAATGATGTTGGAGCGTGTGTTGAGTACTCGTTAGCCCTGGCGCTCACTGCAATACCATCAAACTCAGGTAACTTGGATCCCGTCTCGAAACTTGTACTAGTGAGACATATACCGGCAGACATTGCTTCAGAAGTCTTCAGCATGGGAAGCAATGTCCGCTGCGTGCATGTGATTCCAGAGATAGCTACTAGTAGTAAGACAGGAGTCGGATAGGACGACCGATGGATTTTCAATAGCCACATAGACCTGGTGACTTGGAATGTTGTGTACAATTAGTAAAGAGAGAATTGCATTTTGCAAGCAAGTAGAAGGAACGCTAGGAGTGGCTTTCAAAGCGTCACCGATTGCATTGCAATTCCGATGTAAGCACGTACCCAATCAACCCATTCCAATGTATGGTCAAAGTTTGCCACAACGCCAGAGTGTTTGTTTAAAATAGGAGACTGACACAGCGAGAAGAAACAGGGAGGCTACAATCGGAGGGTGATCTGCAATGCGACATGTGGTATTGACACTGGGTGAGGGGTAAGCTGCCACCTGACTGTCTTTGACGCCTCTGACAGAGCTTGTCCACTGTGACTGAGCCAATTCAGCTGGACGGAAAAAAAATTTGCTGATGTCTGACACTGGACCTCAAGTTCTAAACAAGTCAATGCAACAGCATGTAGAGTTTCTGACATAATCACTGCTACTTACGTGTAGACTCAGATAAATGATGGTGGGCCCCAACAAGACCATGCCGATAGTATGAGAAGTCTCTGACAACATTCCTGCCACTATATGTGCAGACTCTGACAGCTGATGGTGGACTCTGACATGAAAATGAGAAACCTCTGACAATATCACGGCAACTATACTGCAGACACTCATAGCTGACTGCAGGGTCTGAGAACACGAGCACAATGGCCTAAGAAGGCTCTGACAAGTTCATGGTGGCTATACATGCTGATTCTAACGGCTGGCAATGGGTTCTGACAAGACCAGGGCAATAGCCTCTGACAACATCATGGTAGTAATTACTCTGACACCTGACCGTAAGTTCTAACAAGACAGTGCAATTGCACAAGTAGCTTCTGCGGAATGACCCTAATGCAGATCTACCATACTTGATTCCATCATGTCATGCACAAACACTCTTACTATCACACCTAAAGCACTTAGTTTACCAAAGTAAAGGGGTATAGTAGAAATACTACCATAAGCTTACTGGCTAATATGCATTTGCTATCCGCATTATGTATAATAACTCTGGGCTGAATTCTCTCATCTGCCATTATAGCTGGCATAGGTGACTAACAGAGATTTCATTACTTACGGTAAATTACACGTGGCAAAATGACTTTTTCCCAATCAATGGTAGGCAATCAAATCTTCAGAATAATTGATCTCCAAATTATATTTTGCTATATAAACTGTAGTCTACTTGCCACCAATATTGGATTTATATATGTGCATTGTGTCCAGGCCAGATGGTAATAATAAGGATGGTAACAATAATAGTCATGGAAATGGAACTGGTATTGGTAATGGTGGCAGTGAAGGTGACATCCACAGTATCAGAAGCTCTTAGACATGTCAGTTGACTTTATAAATATCAATACTTCTGCAGACTCAGAGTTTTCCATCAGCCTAAAGTATTCCATGGCAGCACTACTCCTTCCAATGTTTAGCTCTCCCAAGTACTTTACTCTTCAGCAGCCTATGCAGTATACTATCCAGCAGAGTCTCAAACAGACTCTCAAGCAGGCTATCCAGCAGACTCTCAAGCAGACTCTTGTGCAGACTCTCAAGCTGCCTTTGAATCTGGTACTTGAACTGGTTCTCAGGCTGGTTCTCAAGGAAGCTTTCAAGTTGACACACAATCATGCTCTCAAGCAGGCTCTTCAACAGGTTTGTAAGTAGTCACTTCAGATTCTACCCAGTTAGTATGTACAGTACAAGTAAAGCCTGTTTACATGAAAGACTATTTGAAAGTTATTGAATAATGGCTTTATGTATTTTCATATTCTCATGTTCAAATATTTATAAACCAACTACAAACCACTATAGATTACATGTCATTCAGAATTCTCAGAACAGATTACCAAAAACTGTAGGTATATATTATTGTGTGAAGCAGTGCATAGTCATTTTGCCCTTTTGCTGATGAATTTATATTATCTAGCATCTGAGAATAGACTTTACACACTTTGCTTCTTATAACATAACAACAATACTTCAATATTCTCTCATAAAAGTAATTCAAAATGGAGTATATTCAGTAGGGTATATTTTGAATTTGTTAGTCGATGATAACTTGAGTAAAGTTGATCATTGGGTTGTCTAGACATATGACAATATGATAGCTAATCGATATGTTGATTGGAAGAGACAACAATTGGGTGACACAATTCTTTATACTGTTTTACATTTATTTCAGTACTGCTTCACTTGCAACTTAAATGTGATCAAGCAGATTGACAAAATCAACAACAATATAAGACAAGAATATTATATATCAACAGTACAATGCTATCTCTAGACTACACTGTGATAATATACTATACTGTTTGGAATAACCAAGATAATATAACTGAAGAAGTTTGACAATACATCAGCAAAAACGAAATTTGCTTCATTAAATTTAATCAGCTCATTGTAGCCACAAACCCCAATAAATGAAATTGAGATTTCCCTGACATATGGCATTGCTCTGAAGATTGGGAATGTTCAAGGAGTAGTTGCAATCGGTTCATGAACCTCAGGAACCTCGCCCAGGATGGTGCCAATTAATCAATTCAACGCGAATTTTACACTATCCAGGTCACAAATTCACAATCGCAATTTCCGAACCAAAGAACACTTGTATACAAGTTCTCATTAAACTACACTCTATCCCCGTCACTAAAATGTAGAGTCCCACATAAACACTTACTAGGCTGCAATCTAAGAGGGGCAGCACTGGAGGGTGATGTGGTGAAATTGCGTGGATCTACGAAATCTCAGAAATAGCGAGTGTGAGCAAAAGCTGGGAAAGATAGACTGTGTAATTCTCGTTTTATGATGATAAGATGAGATGGTGGCTATCCACCCTGGGGTCTCCTGAATGTATACTCCCCGTTGCTCAGTCTCACTCCATTACCTGTGTATCTCCGTATGCCCCCATCGCCCAGTCCATCTCCGTCATGCCTGTATCTCTGTACACCCGCCATCCCTCAGTCCTCTGCCGAGTTGAGTGGCGTTGGTGGTGAGAAATGTATTTTCCCACCACAGCGAGGAGCTGGAGCAGGAGAAGGAGTAGAGCAGCAAATCAAGAGACGATATTAGACATACCCCAGCGTCATTGCACCATCTTGATGTACTCGACGCGCCGAATCGAGGAGGAGGAGTAGAGCAGTCAATTGAGAGTCAATAATGCACGTACCCCAGCGTCCTTGCAAGGTCTTAATGTAATCGACGAGATGTATCGATGGAGCATACCAGCGAGTCAATCCGAGCTGATCTGCAAATGTTCGAAACTGGTCAGACCTGGAGGCGCAGGAAGAGGAGGAGCAGGAAAAACAGTGAATCGAAAGTCAATGATGGACGTACTGCAGCCTCTTTGCACCGGCTCAATGTACTCGACGAGCTGAATCGAGGAGGAGGAGGAGGAGTAGAGTAGCGAATAGAGAGTCAATAATGCATGTACCCCACCGTCCTTGGAAGGTCTTGATGTACTCGATAAGACGAATCGATGGAGCATACCAGCGAGTCAATCGGAGTTGATCTGCAAAAGTTTGAAGGGGGTCAGCCCTGCAGGAGGAGGAGGAGGAGGAGGAGGAGGAGGAGTAGAACAGCGAATTGAGAGTCAATAATGGATGTACCCCAGCATCCCTGCAAGGTCTTACAGTACCCGACGAGACGAATCGATTGAGCATATCAGCGAGCCACTAAGAGCTGATCTGCAAAAGTTCGAAACGGGTCAGACCTGGAGGAGCTGGAAGAGGAGCAGCAGGAAGAGGAGGAGCAGGAAGAGGAGGAGCAGGAGGAAGAGCAGGAAGAACAGTGAATCGAAAGTCAATGATGGATGTACCCCAGCGTCCTTGCACAGGCTCAATGTACTCCACGAGCCAAATCAACTGCGACTACCAGCGAGTCAATCGGAGTTGATCTGCAAAAGTTCGAAGGGGGTCAGCCATGCAGGAGGAGGTGGAGGGGTAGAACGGCGAATTGATAGTCAACAATGGACGTACCCCAGCGTCCTTGCAAGGTCTTAATGTACTGGACGAGCCGAATCGACCGAGCCTACCAGTGAGTCAATCGGAGTTGATCTGGAAACGTTCCAAAGGGGTCCGCCCTGGAGACTGGAGAAGCAGTAGAGCAGCGAATCGAGAGCTAATAATCACTGTATCCCAGCGTCCTTGTGCCATCTTGGTGTACTCGACGAGCCGAATCGACTGAGCCTAGCAGCGAGTCAATCGGAGTTGATCTGGAAAAGTTCAAAAGGGGTCTGCCCCGGAGAAGCAGTGGAGCAGTGAATCAAGAGCTAATAATCGATGTATCCCAGCGTCTTTGCACCATCTTGATGTACTCGACGAGCCGAATCGACTAAGCCTAGCAGCGAGTCAATCGGAGTTGATCTGGAAAAGTTCCAAAGTGGTCAGCCCTGGAGAAGCAGTAAAGTGGCGAATGGAGAGCAAATAATCGATGTATCCCAGTGTCCTTGCACCATCTTGATGAACTCGATGAGCCGAATCGACTGAGCCTAGCAGCGAGTCTATCAGAGTTGATCTGAAAAAGTTCGAAAGGGGTCTGCCCTGGGGACCGCAGAAGCAGTAGAGCAGCGAATGGAGAGCTGATAATCGATGTATTCCGGCGTCCTTGCACCATCTTGATGAAATCGACGAGACGAAGCGATTGAGCCTACCTCTGAATGAATCACGGATGATTTCCACAATTTTGAACTTGAAGATGGTCAGCAGTGGAGAAGAAGGTCGCGATAAGGCTTTGTGTAGCGAATTAGTAAATTGTGATGGCCTGGGTGATGGTGATGATGCAAATAAAGCAAGGAGCATGTAAATTAAGGCTTCAGGGGTTGAAATGGTTCCCAGGGTAATGGGGTTGGTGATGGGAATGGTGATGGTGATGGTGATCACTAGTGTTAGCAACGGTTCCGGACCATCACTTCGGGTCCGGGTCTGGGTCCAAACCGAACCGTTGCGAAATCGGCATTCCGGGAAGTCAATAAAACCAAACTGTCAACTCCGGTATGGTTCGATGGTAAACCCCCAACCCTGTCTGGATTGGGCGGGTTGTCAGTGGGTCGCCCAGCCGGTCCATCCATAAATTCAATTAAGGTTCTTGTTTTCGGTGTACGTTAATAGTATCTTTTCAAAATCGCGTTTTGAACAACCAAGGATATGTTTTAGTATGCTTTGCAGCTTGCAATATTGATTAATTTGGAATTGGTGTTTTACCTTTGATATATTGTATTTTTGCCTATCAGGGCGGTCAATAATTCCATTATGAATGTGGTGATCAGCATGATGCCTTGATTACCAAATATGCAACAACTGAAACGGTTGACACTCCGTTGACGCTCATTCTCAGGTTGTGGCAGCAAGCATGTCGCTGTAGTTTTTCCCAGTCAAGGAAGCCAATATCTGATAAATGGATGTCTGCAACCAATTGGAACATGAATTATCCAAGATGCGAAGCTAAGAATTGTTGACGCTCCATTGATGCTCTTTCTCAGAATGGGGCGGTGACCGTGTTGCTGTCTCTTTTGCCTATAAATGCTGCCAACACATCGGTTAGGCATAACAGCGACCAAATCACTGTGTAATTATTGTACTTACAAAACCACGAATCGTTGACGCTCCGTTGATGCTCATGTTATTGTATTGTCCATTCAAGATCTGCTGCCATCGATAATAGTTTCCATCATGATTTGACCTTCTTGGTAGTCTTTCTCACTGATTGAGACTTGGCCCTGTGGCAAAGCTGAGTGCAGTAACATTCTTGCACTGTTCGCTCTCACACGAGTAAAATTTATGTATCTTGTCAAAAGCTTCATTGCACCTGCTATACATCTGTTTATCAACCGGTATTTACAAGCTACTGCGCACCATTAGCCCATAATATATCTCTAACTAAAACTCTCGGTCAAGATACATACAGAAGCTGGTGAAACATTGATGCATTCTGTCCTACTTTTTCTTCACTCCCTTATTCCTCCTCATTTCGATTGCATTGACCGTCATCAACACCTTTTCATCCTGACTCTCTGACTTCTGTTTAGGCCAAATCAATCAGGGAACATTTGGCGCGGCGTTCACATCCCGCTGCTCTCAGCATTCCGGATCCTCGATGCTATTGTCTTGCTCTTCATCAGATCCAACGTCTGCCGCGCAATTGTTGTCACTGTCATTGGGAGTTTCTAAGTCCCCAATGCAGTTAAGCCAATCTGCAGTGTCCAAAATGCTTTCAGGTGCGCTATCCTCATCACTTTTGACTGGATGACGGTTGATTCTTCGGATTCGGTGGATATTTAATATTTGAGTTCCTCCTTCAGGGAGATTCTTTCGAGACAAAGGTAGTGGCAAAGGAGATCTTTCCTACAATTTGGATACAGCCGCACCATCATGTTGAAAGAGTGACCATGATGCTTTGACAATCTCTTCTGTGTCTGAAATGTATCCCCTGGCGGTCATCTGCTTGTTTTGAGCTCGAGATTCCTTCTGGACAGCACGATGGTTTCGGCTGCCATGCCACATCTCCAAAAAGTCGTGAACCTTGGCCATTCTGGGGAAGTTCCTTTCCTCCACCTCTTTCTTCATTTCCGAGTCGCTTGCGGTGTTCGTTGTATCCAATTCTGGGTCAGCGCCTGCCAAAAACCAATTATTGGATCAAGCAAACTGCCTTAAAAAGACTTTTTCGCGAAGGGCCTCACCGGTGGTTTTTGACTGCGTCCAGCCGATTACATCTTGGCGAAGGGAAACACTGGCCTCCACTCCGACACCATGTGGTATCATAGAGAATATGTCGCGGGCGCCAAATTGGAAAGATCGGCGTACTTTGAGTGCGTTTCCTCATGTTGATGCCACCAGTCGGTTATGTCCGGTAACCCAAATGTACTACTAATCTCCATTGGGTCGGAGTGGTAATCATTGAGATTTGGATTAATTTGCCCCCAGTTCTTTCGTGCTTCAGGCGGCGAAGTCAAATAGAGCCTGGTGGTGGTCAATAAACGTGCCGCGCGATCGCTTCGTCCGGGTGTCGTCTCAGCCACATTGTTAGGCGTTAATTATTCTTCATCATCGCTGGACAAATCATATGGATCAAAGGATAATTGACAGGATCCTGAAGCCGTTGCAGAGGGGATGAGATTGCTGCTCGGTAAGCTTTCATGCTTATTCACTGGCACACGTCAATCTTCGGCACAGTATTCATTCTCCACATACTTCAGAAAGGCCTCTTGGGATTGGGTAGTGTAGAATGTCTCGTCCTCAGGATTAATATCCATTCCCTTGTCCCACTTTCTAAACGATCGCAACTTCCGAAAAGGATCGAGGATATGTGCAGGAATGAGAACCATGCCCGTCATTGGAGTCACTTCAGCGTAGTATTTGGACAACTCCTGTCGAGCTAACTTCACAGCCAAGAACAAGTCATCCTTCCATGGAGTCTTCTTCTTGGGCAAAGGTCGCATCACGCCGTCCATATAATCGAACATATCATTGTACACTGTGATAACGTAATACAATGTGTCTGTATGCCTATTCGACATTCACTGGGTCCAATATCAAAATGGCCTCAATACTTCCATGACATACTTCACAATGATCCACTCATCTTGAGTTGTGCAAAGTGGCCGGTAATCAGTATATTTTGGATTTTGGAGCCTCTCGCGTGTGAACTCCCATAATTGGTAGGCGCGCTTGAGCAACTCCAGTGTTGAGTTCCAATGTGTCTTCACATCCATAATCGGTAGTACTGTGATGCGAACTTCAGTTGTTTGACAGTCAATGAACTCGTTTCGACGACCAGGTGTCAGCGTAATTAATACAGCATGCATTCTCTGCTATAAGAATGTCAATTTCAAAACTTTCAAAATATCATGAAATATGTACTTTCTCAATTATCTTTGCTAAACCTGATTTCATGGCCGACACCGTATTGATTCCAGTGTTGCCCTCTTTTCGAAGTCTTTGACTCTTCGCAATGTCTACGCTTTCATTCTCTTCAAATAGCTGATCGCACTCATGGGCTTCCCAAGACTTGGTGCACCCTTTTACACCAAGACTGCTCATGAATGCACCTAGAGCCAGCTGTATGACATGCACCATGCATGGTATGTGGTTCCGCAAAGCAGGCCATTGGATTGCAGAGGCCTCGAGTGTTGATTGCAGCTTGCGTGTCATCGAGTAATTTGAGGAAACATTATCAGTCGTAATACCAAGCAAACGGCCGTCGGTAAACTCAAAATGATCAAGCTCATCCTTTAAATGTACGGCTAGCCTAGCTTCAGTTTGTTGGCCCTTGACCTATCATCCTCAATTAGCTTTCAAGAGAGGAAAAGAACAGGCGATCAACCTCATCGAATGCTAGTTGAACTTCACACAAAGCCCAATTTCAATCCATATAGTAACCAATGACCGACATTATGGCTAGTTTGTTCAGTGATGTCCATCTGTCCAAAGCTAAACTAACTGGATTTCGTGATGGCAATTTCTTCTTAATTGCATCCATGGTCAGTGCGTATTCCCTCCGGCAAATGTTGCTAAGGGTCGTAGCAGACAGCAGCACAAGGTCATTGTATAATGCCTTATATGACCGTCGTAGCTCTAGATTAGATATAGCGTTCCATGGAATATGGGCCGAAACGAATCCAAACACGTGGTGGCGATTCCACGTGTCATGGTGAAATTCGAAAGTTTCAAAGTCCATAGTTGCCAGTTTGGAACAATTTGTCTGTCATTTCGGTCAATATTGCTCAACCTGGTTGTCAAATATGATCTTCCTCAGCGAACTTACTATTGTGATTCCTCAACTTCCTTGCCTCTTCAGGATGGCCTAAGCTGTCTCATCAACCGTCAAATTAGTCAATTCAGTAACCTCTGACTCTGTTCATTCGTTTAACTTTGCGATGTGAGCTTTTGCCATCAAGTGTTTCCCCATTGAGCTGGTCCCATGTTCTGATGGATGGCAAAGAACTTGATGACAAACAATACATATGATTCCAGCGCTGCCAGTCCCCTCAATTCCGCAGTGTTAATAAAATTGCCACGAAGGTGCATGTCTAGAATTGTTTCCAGCATTAGGCCGCTTCGAGCGTACAATCATTCAAGCCCACCAAGCATCAAAGGTGATTGGTAAAGTAAGGTCGCTAAAATCATGAATGAAGACATGTTCATTTTTGGAAGCGATCATAACCTCGAGCAATGAGGTGTTCAAAGATTTGAATCAGACATGGCAGTAGGAATTCGAAAGCTGGGTAATCCGACTCGAAAGACTGCCAACAGTCACAATACAGTAAAGTAGATTGCGGGTTCTTAAATATTGACTCTACAGCTACAAGCAAAAACATCAGATCTGTGAGACATCGCATGCATATTTGTGAAGTTTTATACAAGGACATATTGAAAAGACTGACCGCATATGACTCAATTCAGAAACAATGCGATGCAGTTCATTGCTGTGTAGCATACTGAGCCCCCACTGAAATTGTTGACGCTCGGTAGGTGCTCAATTGTAGGAGGCAGATGCGATATTGTTAGTAGCATATTTGCCCTTAAAGGCAGCTGTTGAGTTGATTATGGGATAACATCGTTCCATAGCCCTTAGATCATCCAAGATGCATAACCACAAATCATTGACAGTCCGTTGACGCTCATTTTTAGGACATGGAAGCAATATCATCACTAGCATTTTGGCCCATAGAGGCAACCGATGCATTGATTATGGGTCAACAGTGATGCACAGCGCTTTGAGTGTCCATGATGCAAGACCAAAAATTGTTGACGCTCCATTGACACTCATTTTTAGGAGGTGGTAGCGATATCGCCACTAGCATTGTTGCCTATAAAGGCAGCCAACGAGTTGATTATGGGTTAACAGCATTCCATAGCCCTTAGATAATCCAACATGCAAGACGAAAAATCTTTGATGCTCCAATGACGCTCATTTTTAGGAGGTGGTAGCAATATTGTCCATAGCACTTCAACCCATAGAGGCGGCCAAGACTATGATTATGAGTTGACGTGGTTGCGTAGCCCTTTGATTATCCAAGAAGCATGGCCAAAAATCGTTGACGCTCCATGGACGCTCATTTTTAGGTGGTAGCAATATCGTCACTAGCATTTTTGGCAATAATGGCGGCCAATGCATTGATTATCAATCGACGCCGATACATAGCGCTTTGAGTGTCCATGATGCAAGACCAGAAATCGTTGACACTCCATTGGCGCTCATTTTTAGGAGGCGGTAGCAATATCGTCACTGCCATCTTTACCCATAAAGGCAGCCAACACATCGATTATAGCGTAATATCATTGCACAGCGGTTTGATTATCAAAGATGCAAGAACAAAAATTGTTGACGCTCCACTGACGCTCATTTTTAGGCGATAGTAGCGATGTCAAGGCTAGCATTTTGGGCCTCAAAGGCGGCCAATACTTTGATTATGTGTCATAGCGACCATGTCTTTTTTTGATCATCAGACTCACAAGAGCGAAATTCGTTGACGCATCGTTGACGCTCATTTCCAGGATGGGACAACGAGCGTGTCACACTCCGTTATACGTATAAAAACTACCAATACCATCACTTTGGAAGGTTGTGACTATGCAGCTGGTTGTTTGCTGAAAATGTAAGACCAAAAATTGTTGACGCTCTGTTGACGCTCAACTTAATGATATACTAACACTCAGTGGATGGTCAACAATTGTAGGTAACAATGCATATAGTCGTTATTGGCAGCCAATAAATCGTTTCTATGTATAAACATTGGCATCCAAAACCTTCCAAGCCTCTCAATTGCTGATCCACGGCTAGACACATTATCTGAGTGATAAATGACGTTGGCGTATCACGTTCCAGCACTTTCGTCTGTAATCTCGTTTTGATTGTCTAACTTAACTGTAACGGGCAGGACGATATCATGTTCATTGGTCATCAGTCAATGAGATTTGAGGTCAAGAACATTGGCATGGCCTATCCAACCCTTGCACATGCATTGACCAATTTTCATGTCTCACAATTTGGTCACTGAAATCAAGTAAATGCTGACATGTAGCAAAATAGGTACAGGTATTGCATTTCCAATTGATACATCGTCACAAATGCCAATTTGCTAATTCAGTCCTCCGGCGACGCAGGAACCGTCACCATGTCTTCGTCGGAATTCGATTTCTATATGGTAATTAGCTTGGGAAGCGATATGCAGGGGTTGAAGTTTACAGGTTCAACATGTTTTGATTTCGAATTCAATGACCATTCGGGCATCAGGGCGGGTGGGAGGGACGAAATGCGTTCATGTGTCTGCCGTTTCTGCGAACCAAACCTCACACAACTACTCCCTGGTTGAGAAGTAAACTCGCGGCAATTGCAATGTTCCGGGGATGCGATCGAGAGTCTCCATAGGCTCACCAAATGTCGCCGGTACAGATGACGCTGCATCATCTGCCGTTTGAGATTGAACGACAGCCGGATTGTTCGATACGGTTGTGCGGTACTTCTTATCCCTCTCGTGGCAGGAGTCGGCCGTGTCTCACCAGCCTGGTTGCATCAATTCGTCAAGTTTCATCTGCTTCTGCCAAAAACGCACCATGCCATACTGTACTGTTTTAGAGATTGTGCCCATCACCCAGCCGGGTTCGTCATCTTCGCTAAGGTTGCCCCCCGCAGGATCTTCTTCATCATCATCCTCATTTTCCCCATCCTCCCCATTGTCAGAACTTGCAAGATCGCTCAGACTATCTCCAATGGCATTCAACATCTCCTCAAATGTTGTTTCAGGCTTGGTGGTTATCAATCCCGCCTTTTCAGCATTTCTCATATCATCCTGCTCCTGTTTAATTGCTGTCTCTACGTCTTCAACTCGCTTTCTTGCCACAGCGGTCTCTCTTTCCACACAATCCTGGATCCATTTCTCCTTTTCTTCCTAGCTTACGAAGTGAGTTTCTCGTCGTTTTCCCACCACAATGTTCGTTTTGGATCGCAAGCTACACAACACTCCAAGGTCTCGGACCCATTCTGCTTCCAAGCCGCTCTTGCCTTCATTCGCTTGATGACGTTGTTGTGTGGAGCGCTTTGTCGATTTGCCATATCTGCCTGCCGGTCATCGCAAAAGGTTCATTTCCGGATTATTGACCATTGTATTTTGTGTTGACTTCATCGATGGACGAGATGTTCGATGTTGCAAGATATGGACCACATAGAGGCAAGCTGCATCTTTTATGTCGAGGTTGGTACACTTAATCGACTTGAACAAAGCAAAATCTCCATTTTGACTGCCACTACATTGGGAATAGCAATGCTAACCGTGCATCATGACATGATGTTTAGTGTCTGTTTCATGTATGATCCCAGGGATTTCTTGAGACAAACATCAGCAGACGTCCTTTGCGTCAAAGAATGTACAGTTTTGATCTCACATAGATGACATTTTGGCGGTCGTTCACCCTGATTTATCCATGTAAACAAACACACAACATTGGACCAACTTGGTGCAAATCGTGGGACAGTTGGCAACCCTTGCAACCGGTAGCTATGTGCAGCAGGATTCATCTTGTGTAGAACAAGCAAGTTGGCTGTTACGCATGCCATTATGACTTGAAGCTAACTATATATTCCTCAGGACTTCCCACATCTTTTTGTTATCTTCTTCCTCAGGACTTCCCACTTCGTTTCGTTATCATCATCTCCTCACTTCCACAGCAGCAAATCATCGCTCCACACACTCCTCAGCAAAGTTAGAGTGGAACAGAATCGAGCAGAATGACGGGAGCTTCATCCCATACGCCACCCGCTGAGACCCAACTACAATGCAGACACCACTTACTTCACCGCGACGCTGCAAATGCAGCCACCGAAAATATGACCCTGGAAGCACAGTTAAAATTTGTTCGTAGAACCGGGAGCAGGAATAATAAGAACCAGCATGCGATCGGGTGTAACTGTAGTCGTATCGAGGTACATCGCCGTCAATTAACGATATAACATACAGCTGAAGTACGTAGAGAGCTGCGTGACCAATTCATAGCCGCCGGTAATGGGAACCCTCCATGCTTGACCAAGGCATATATCCGCACAGTCCGCAAAATGGATCATCATGATGTTGTCAGCTGTGGGATTTTTGCGAACAAATTTAGTGATAAGAATCCCCGAGAGTGGACCAAACGAGCTTTTACCACCTTAGAGGATGCTATGGAAGCATATATGGTGCAGGAAATAGCCGAATCTAATATGTAGATGCAGCAACTAATTTCTTGTAGGTTGTCAACATGTCTGCAACTATGGCAAGGCAAGGAGGTCGGGTACAGCTAGAACAGTCTGACATGCCCCTGGCTTTGAATATGGCTAAAATGGCCAAAGGGGGGTTTTCTCGTGCCGCAATAGCGGAAACACAATACCTCATCAAGAAACCTCAGGCCGAAGTCCGACAAGAGCAGCAGCGGGGAGTTGAGTTTCCTTGGCACAACAATGTGAAGGCTGCGATGGAAAGACACCCGGCTATGCTTTGGGAAAATCAGACGGACGGCTGCCTTCCACGTCAAAATGGCACAGCACAGAATCCTCAGACACAATGGAGATGCAAAGGCACGGGTGCACCTCCACCAGAGCGACTCAGACAGCCGACACCAGAACCGATGCTACATCCAGTTCAAACGCCACTTGATCCACACCGTAACAATGAAGAAGCTCACGTATCCGAAATCGAAGGTATGCCACCCGGATAAGTGTATATACATACTCCTCTTCCCAGAGCTCAATTCTTCAATCTTGATGCATATGCCATGGATCGCAAGTGTGATAAAGATTTCAATCCAGATTTGCTGACTGATGAAGGAACATCCACTGGTTAGTACACTATCTGCTGTGTGGTAATGCAGCTGACATCCATTTTGCAGACGACAGCAGCGAATTGAGCAAACCTGACAGTGATGATGAGCATTGATCGAATGCAATGGGATTTCTGAGTGTATTATTATCTCCAATTAGCTGACACTTTAAAGTATACTTTAAAGAATATATTTATATGATATATTATTAAAGAACAATGTATTGATGAATGAGAAAGTACATGAAGATGGTACAAAGGCTGCCAAAACACCATTAATGATATATTAGGCCAAATTAAATGATAACATATTGTGGATATGCCCATGGCAAAATGAGCATCAACGGAGCATCACCAAATTTTGGTCTTGCATTGTTGGTACTCTGCATGGTGATCGGTTGAGACCATTCATAAATGCGGTATTGGCTGGCTTTATAGGCAGAAGAGCAAGTCTCACGCTCCCTGCCCCATTCTGAAATTGAGCATCAACAGAGCGTCAACAATTTTTGGTCTTGTAAGTCGGGTAATTCAAAAGCGATATGGTCATTCCTATATATAATCGAAGTATTGGCCGCCTTGAAAGGGAAAAAAGATAGCAACACTCTCCGTGCCCCTTCATGAAAATGGGCGTCAACGGAGCGTGAATGATTTTTGGCCTTTCATCCTGGGTAATCAAAGTGCGATGCATCAGTTATTGTGTATATACGATTTTCTGACAGTTCTTCTGGGCTAAAACGGTCATGAACTCTTTGCTGCATCATTGTGAATGAAATTTGTTGTCACTGTCCGGGAGGCTGTCGCGGGGATGTCGCTTGCTTATCAGCCTACAGAGGCTGCCAATTCCTCCTGAATAGAGGTTGGCAATCATGCGCCACTTATATTACCCAAGATGCGAGACCTTAAATCGTTGAAGGTCATTTGACACTCATTTTCAAGATGGGCCAGGGTGCATGTTGCTTCTGCTTTTGCCTATCAAGGATGCCAATATCTCAGTTATGACTGTCTGCAACCAAGGTCTGCTCTGATTACCCAGGATGCAAAACCTAACATCGTTGACGCTCCGTTGACACTCATTTCCAGCATGGGGCAGGGAGCATTTGTCTACATATTTTGATCACAAAGGCGGCCAGTACATCCAAAAAGAACATCGACGTACCATCGTTAATATTTTACGATTAACAGTAGGATATCTGAATGCAACTATAAATAGAACAACCCTAAATGCAAAACCGGAGATTGGACCAGATGGGTCTAGCCAAACCCGGCGAAACCCGTGGGTTGACAGGTCAGGGGCCGGGTTTGGACCGCCAAGAAGCAGAGGGCCGGGTTCTTGTACGGTTCTGGATCCTAACTGAACTGTTTTTGAGATCCAAACCCGGACCGCTGGTGGGTTACCCGGACCCATTGGTAATACTAGTGATCACATTGCAAATACAGTTCAACCAAACAACATAATGTTGCAGGGGTTCAAGGTTAGTAAGATTAATCTCCAAGTGCAATATCAGCAACGTGCAATCGGCAGTGAGATTTCACATATCAAGCATTGCAATTGGTCATCGCAATGATGAAATAAAGCTTCCAGAAACTTAATTGAAGAAAATGCAGTCACAGAGTAATTCAAAATTTTGGGAAACCTGGCTGATGTCAGTGCGTGGGGTCTGGTTTCGGAAACTAATTTCGCTTTTTGCTGATTCTCATATCAAATTGGACTGTGAAGGCTGATATCAATATTAATATAAATAATATTAAAATATGGTTTAAATACTCAATTCTTTTAGTAAATAGAAGATCTTTTGATATGATGTTGGAGGCTATTGGAAGTGAAAACAGACTTTCTGATACTGCAGAATAGCGGAAAACAGTTGATACATATTTGGGAAATAACCTCATTTGCTTGTGTATTTTGACCATTTTTTAAAAATTAATCTTATGTACTATACAACTTATACTTGGCCTTATTACACTCACTTGGCCATGCTATATTCAATTGGTCTGCTACATCGTATTTGCCTTACTATATTTTCTTAGTCTTACTATACTGGTATAGTATTGCTGTATTTAGTTGCAGTACCCCAATTTGATATTTTTAACTCTGTTGTGGAAATAACCTTGTACAACATACTAGACTATAGACGATAAGATATCAGGTGGTATTTCTTATAAAGTTTAATATGTCATTACTATTGCTAATATACACACCCTGTCCTGACTCCTGAGTATGAAATTTATATTTGTTATGTACAAATATTTGCAGTATAAAGAAATTACACAATAGCAGAAATCAAAACAAAGTACAGTCACTATGCAAAAGTCTTGGCGATTCGGTCCATGCGCACACCAACAATAATATAGGGTTGCGAGTTTGCAAGCACACTACACCTCCCATGATGCCTTTAACTGCCCGGTGAGAGATCTCTCTGGCAGTGAAGGGGGCAATCATCATTTGCTTTTACTTGCGATACTCTTTCGCAGCAATTAGCCTGATTACAGGGAGACCTTGGTTAACCATCCACAATTTTGTTGCTTGTGCTACTGACTGCCAATTCTTTGAAACCAACCCACACAGTGGCAGGCCATGTATTTTGACTTGGCAACAACAAAGATCTATCATTCGAGTGTTCAAGAATGACAGTCATAACACACATGCCAAATTGCAAGATATGTATGCACCTCATGTATCACTGTTAACCATTGATCGGTACCTGCTGTAATGGGCAGGGTCAGATGTAGGTGATATTGGTAACAATAATGTGCTATCGGAATCGGGCAAGGTGCTTCGAAATTCGTATCGAGGGAATCAAGACAAGAGAAGAGTCAAAGCTGTGTCAAAGTCGTACTTGCTTTGCTATACAAGAGAATGAGTAAAGAGAGAAGAAAAGGAAATCCTCCAACACCAAGCAACCTCTCTTTATATACACTTTGTCTGCCACCCATGAATCATTCCTCATGCTCCGATGTACTATCACAATATCCTCCCATGATCTTACACACCACTAACTCAACTCCTCATCAACACAACCACGCCACATCATCCGAAGTTGCAACACCTCAGACCACTTCCTTATCATATCAGATTATACCGCCACCATCTTCCAATATCCTCACGCCATTCCCACATCTACCAACATCTCCGCCGTTCCATAACACTAATTCCTTGCAAACCCCCAATACCATCTCCAAATATATCCCTATTCATCACTCATAACCCAAACTGTGACACCTGCGCCAGAACAACTATAGGAAGTGGCTAGCAAAGAAAGACCAAATCTTGAGGACAGACACGTATTCCAAAGTATACAATGGGCACTGGAACACAAGGATTGGATACATGAGCAGTGGGAAGGAGTTATTTGGAGTGATGAATACTCAGTGGAAAAGAGTGATTCAGAGTGGCAAATGTGGGTATTTCGACAACCACCTGAAAAGTGGTTCGAAGACTGCATTGCACCAAAAAGAAAGGGCAAAGGGATGTCCTTGATGGTTTGGGGTTGTTTTTGGGGCGGGAATGGTGGAACCTTCTGCACTCTTATTGTCAAATTGGTCAACAGGGGTGTCTATGTCAAGCTTCTTGAGTACCTTCTTCTTCCAGTCCTTAAATGTATCCTTGACACCCTAGGGGATTTCATCTTCTGGCAGGATAATGCTCCAGTACAAAAAGTTGCTGTGGTTATGGATTTTTTTGAGAAATACAACATCCAAGTGGATGACTGGCCACCCTGTTCCCCAGACCTCAACCCCATTGAGCATGTCTGGGTTGAGCTCAAGCACAGTCTTCATAGAAAATACCCTGACATTGGAAACACACAAGGAGGCCTGGATAAAGTGAAAGCAAGGTTGGCAGAAGTCCTGCCCGAGATCTGGGAGGAGATACTGGAGGCATACTTGGAGAAACTGTGGAAATGCATACCCGACAGGGTTGCTGCTGTAATTGATATGAAGGGATGGTATACAAGGTACTGAGTATGTGATTCTATTCAATTTGTTTTCTCCTTACACAGTCATCATTATAGGTATTTGGACACTTCATATTTTTCGTTTGAAGACTGTATCATCTTTAGTTGTCGTGTAATATTGATTTTTGTTGCCGGAGAGTGTGTTTGTGAGGGGGCACACAAACTGAATCACCAAGACTTTTGCATAGTAACTGTACCAATTGCAGTGTAAACAAACTATAAACAACATTCGTATTATGGGTAAGTGGTAACTATTATTGCAGTCTTGCTCCAACAGAACTCTCCCATGCAGAAACAAAAGCTATTTACTAGATGTAGAGTGATTAATATACAAACTAGAAATAGACATATGGGGGTGGGTAGATAGATATTAAAGTTGCTACTGGTCTGACTTCTGCTGTTCTTCACCTCCTATATATCTGCTTCCCTACTTCTTATCTCTTCTTGCTATCTTTCAAGCTGAAACTGAAGTTCTGGCTGTGAGCTGACTGGAGACACATTATTTCAATTACCTTATATTCCACAAAGGCGGCAAAGCCGTCTCCAACACTAGTAAGAATACACACCTGTGTAACTTAATATTTATCAAATTGCTACTTTAGAAAGAATGCGGCAGCACTACTCAATTTACCGAAACCTGGCAGCACTGCGGCAGTAATAACACTCCTCTTTACGCTATAGTTGAGAAGCTTGTTTGGTTATAGATTTCGTATTTTTTTTTGGTTCTTGGCATATATTTCATAGGTGGAAGGGGATTCTATGGAGGCATCCAATGTACCAAGCTTCACACGTGACCATGTTCATGTGCACACTCCAGCATCCAAGCATCCAGAACACATTAAACATCACTGCGGACCCCACTCAATTACTCCATCAACCATCAGCTTCCACTGGCCGTCACCAGAGAGTCTTCCGGGCTATTCCCATCGAATCATATCTACCACTACAGTCCACCTAAGCCACAATGACCTCCGGCGTCTCCCCCCCGTCACTCACCTCCCTCGACCTGGACCACGATGGAACTTCTCCGTGGGGTGACGAACGTTCGGAGAACACCCAAACACCTCCCATCAACCTGCCTGCTGACGAATCTGGATTCAAAGAGGAGACCACTGGCGTAGGAATCGCACGAAAAGCTCCGGAATCCCAAAATACCTCCGTAAATATTGTACCCCCACCCCCGAAACCAACCACCTCCGCCGGTGCGCGCCGTGCACCGCGTCGTCCAGGCCGCCATTTTGTCCAGGCGGAAGCTATCAGTGACGATTTAGGTCCTCTAGGTCCCCTTGGTGATAACATTAATGAGTCCTCCGAACCCTCTACGTCGCTGCCGTCTAGCAGCCAGGAGCTACCACCACAACCACCGGTAAAGGAGGCGTCGCCGCATGCATCTCGAACTGGAACATCTATCACTGGGGCACCGCGGATGCACGATATTCTGGAGAGCGTCTCCCTAGGAGATGAAGATGATGAGACGATCAGGCGACAAATTGGGTCATCATTTGGTCAACAGAGAAGCGGCGGCGGTACTGCAACGGAGATGCAATCAGCTGCCGCGAAACCACTCTTTGAAGTGCACGTTGGCGACCCCCACAAGGTGGGAGACATCACAACTGCACATACGGTATATAACGTTCACACAAAGGTGAGGGGAAATTCGCGCATTCTTGCACTTCTGCGAATGGACTAAGCTGATCCGGAGGTGTGTGGGAAGACTACGTCTAAAGCGTTCAGAGTCCCCGAGTTCTCGGTGGCGCGCAGGTATAGCGATTTCTTGTGGCTCTACAAAGTTTTGAATAGCAACAGCCCGGGAGTCGTCGTGCCTCCGCCTCCGGAGAAGCAGGCGGTTGGACGCTTCGATGAAAACTTCGTTGAGACGCGACGGGCGGCATTGGAGAGAATGTTGAATCGGATTTGCCAGCACTCAATCCTACTTCAAGACGGCGACCTCAAGCTTTTCCTCGAATCGGAATCTCTGAACGTGGATATAAAGCACCGAGAGAAGCAGTCGCCACTTCCCACAGAAAGCAAGGGGTTCCTGGGCTTTGGGGGCGGGTTTTCAACCACTTCCAAGTTTATTGAAACCGACGATGTATGTAATACCTACTACTCTTTAACTCGGTCAAACCGACGATGCTAATTGACCGTACATAGTGGTTTCACGATCGACGCCAATATCTCGACGCTCTCGAAACCCAGCTTAAAAACCTCCTCAAAGCTGTCGATGGCGTCGTAAAACAACGCAAAGACTTAGCAGAGGCAGCCAATGACTTCAGCTCCTCCCTACACGCCCTTTCCATTGTCGAGCTCTCCAAGTCCCTCTCCTCACCTCTCGACCAACTCTCCGAACTTCAGATTCGCATCAAAGAGCTCCATGAACGCCAAGCGCAACAAGACGTCCTCACCATCGGCATCACGGTGGATGAATACATCCGCATCATTGGCAGTATCAAACTCGCCTTCCAACAACGCCAAAAAGCCTACCACTCCTGTCACACTGCCGAAAGCGAGTTAGTCAAGCGGCGCACTACTTATGAGAAGTTGCAGCGCCAAGGAAAGACGCAACAAGATCGCCTTACACAGCTGAGCGCGGAGGTCGCAGATTCGGAAAGGAAGCTGCATCAGGCGCGCGTGCTGTTTGAAGATATGGGCAGACTTATGAGGGCCGAGTTGGATCGCTTCGAGAGGGAAAAGGTCGAGGACTTTAAGAGTGGCGTCGAAACATTTTTGGAAAGCGCCGTCGAGGCCCAGAAGGAGTTGATTGAGCTTTGGGAAAGTTATCTTTTACAGCTCGACCGGGAGGAAGAGGCCGAGGTGGTGGCAAATTATGGTACTCTCAAGCCATCAGCGCCTACGACTCCCACTGCTGCTGCTGCTCCTATGAATGCTGGTGGACCGACTCCTTCGGTGGCAGAAGAGGAGGTTCAAGTTCACCGGGAAGGGTGAGGAGGTGTATTTATAGCGGAGACAGTGATGTTGGATTTGATAAGGACATTTCCTTTCTTGTGGGTTTTCGGGGGTGCATATCACGCGGTGGCTATCTTTTATCCATTGTGCTTTGGGCTGGCGCGGGGGGGTATGCCGTAGATAAAAAGGAGCGACGTCACTCGTATATGGGAAGATGACGAAGTGTTTTGGCGGTGATGCTTCGCCATCCATAACCGATGGATGACAGGTGAGAGGTGAGAATAATCGCAGTCTTGGAAATAACAATCATTTGAATCAGTAAAGGACACAACAGCCAAAGGAAACATGGCCGGACCGTCTCTACAAATACCCATGTCACCAATACACGTACATCTATTCAAACTTAGCCTACCACGTCTCCTGTTTATACCGCCCAATCTTCTCCATCCCCTCCAAATACACCTTCGCATCCTCCCTCCCCATGCACCCCCACTTCCCAAAAACTTCGACCAACGCCTCCCTAACAGCTTGGGGCATCCGTCCACTGCTGCCACACACAAACACTGTTCCCTCGCGCCTTCCCAGCGCCTCCCACACTACCTTTCCTTGTTCACGTATCACAGCCTGCACATACCGCTTCGCCTTCTGGTCCCTCGAGAACGCCGTGAAGCGTTGCAGCACGCCCTGATTCTCCAGCTGCTCCCACTCGGAGGAAAAGAAGTTATCCTTTTCCCTGTTCCTGCACCCAAAGAATAACAGGTTCTCACCCCCTTTCTCCTCCTCCGCAAGCACAACGCGGTGCCAGAGCAAGGCTCGCATAGGCGCAACACCCGTGCCGGGTCCCACCATCACAACCGGCTTCTGCAGATCCTGTGTGCGGAGGGCGAGGAAACCCTTCTGGAATAGAAGATTTACCGACGATTCCTCGGGAACAAGAGAGGCGAGCCAACGTGTACACACCCCCTGTCGGGTCTTTTTGATGATGGTACGATACTTTACGATTGCCACTAGCAGGTCGACGGTAGTGTTTGAGACCAGGCTGCTACTAGCGATACTAAACTGGCGCTCTCGAAGCCGCGGGACAAGCTCGAGGAGCCTGTCAAGCCCGATGCGTACCGTGTTGAATTCTTGCAGTACCTCGAGGAGACTCCGCCGCGGCCGCGTGGTGTAGTCCCATAGCTCTTCGACCCATTGGGGTTCTGCAAACTCGGCAAGTCGCTCTTTGTGGGTTTCGTCTGTGGTGAGAGCGGCGGCAAGGGAGAAGAAGGAGCGTCGTGGAATCGCAGTGATGTCGAGGTGGTGGATAAGGAGAGTACGGAGGGTGAGTGGGGAGATAGGGGTAGAAATTGGACAGGGTGGAATTTCGTCGGGTAGCATGTGAGCCGCGGGAGTAAGTTTCAGGGGGCGGTCCGCGATGAATGTCCAGTTTTGGAGTTGAAGAAAGAGGTCGACATCCTCGGGGAAGTTTTTGGGCGAGACGGAAACTGTGTCCCCCGGTTCCCAATCCACGCTCTTGGGCAGCGCAAAGGTGAAGTGTCGCACATCCTGCCAGTGGTCCTTGGGGGTAATCCGTTCGTTCATTTTCACAGTCGCAAGAACTGATCCAGGACGGGGAGCATGAAGATTCTGCATTATCTCCACCCCATCCACCGCCTCCTCCCCCACCGCCGCCGCCCCCTCACCTGGATCGGCAAACGTCAGAACCCATTTACTGGGCAGCACCACATCCTCGGGGATCTCCTGAAGCCCACCCAGGAGTGGCCACCGACTCCGCAACACATTCCTCACTTCGTCAACCCAGTACCCAAAAGCCCCCTCAATACCCTCATCTCCACTCCCGTCGCCTTCGCCCCTCCCCACCACCTCGTTCGCGCCCAGTTGTAGCAGCCGCCGCCCCACCTTCCTCCCCGCCCAGCAAAACTTGGGATACGTCGAGTCCCCGAGGCAAAAGACACCGAAATTCACACCGCCCAGCCAACCCGGTGGTATCTTCTTCCTCAACAAGTTCCTCCAGAATGTCTTCGCATTATCCGGTACCTCGCCCTGACCGGTTGTAGAGATGAGGAGGAAAACGAGGTCGTGGGCCGCCAGCGACGAGAATGGGGTGAGAGCGTCGCATGGTAGGGTGGTGACGGTGAAACGGTGACGTTCAAGGGTAGCTGATAACTGCAGGCTTAGGTCTTCGGCGGTGCCCGTCTGCGAGGCGTAAAGGATCAAGACGCGACGAGAGCTTGGGGTTGTTCTGGTTGCTTTCATGATGTGGCCATATGATAAGACAATTGTATGGAATGTAAATGGTAGCGGTAATCGTAACGATTGCTATGGTGATTTGAAGTCATGATGGCGAACGTTGTTGATGTAAGGTGGTGGGTGGGGTGGGTGGGGTGGCTCATCAGGTCTGGACTACGCCATTTCAATGGATGCATACTTTAGCGGGGGTCCTCCGTTTCAAATGAGGCTCATATGAGGCACATATGAGGTTGATCTTGCAATCACCTTGATTTTATTTTGCAACTCATGACAGTACTGGCACAGTTGGTACCAGATAGATTTGCAGTGGTTGCTGCCAGCTGCAATCATGGCACTCATTAGGATTCTGATAGGCTTTTGGTAGCTCAGTTGCACTCACAGCTGTGCTCTAAGCGCCAGGCTGGGAATGAGTAGATTAAGTACACAGCATTACACACCTTCACCATGGTCCATAGGCCCATGATAACTATCATCACCATCACTATCATCACCAGCATTCTGCTGCCACTATCACCACCCCATGAACCAGCATTCTGCTGCCACTGCCACAAACTTATGCAGATCTGCACATCCAAAATTATGGGTGCAGCAAGAAATAATTGTAGAACTAAAGGTAACTCTGAGAAGTAATAACCCCATCACAGAATATCTACTATGTAATATTTATTTGGCTGTGAAGGTAAAGAGTTTTTAGTTTTCACAGCGTTGCACAAGAATCTCCGAAATGCTGATTGTGGGAATACTTAAAACCTCCTACTTGACTAGTTACTGTGGTATGAGAGTTTCAACTGAGGATAGTGTCTCAACTGTCACCATTGTAGTCCCCTGCAATGGTGTCAAATTTGTCTGAATAATTTGTGAGTGACAGTGACAGGATAGTCATAAGTTTGAGGTTACCATGAGCCAACAAATATCCTCACATCAACATGATATTTCAGTCACCCTCATATGAGGCTAATAGAGATCTACCAGCCTCACATGAGCCTTACCTGAAATAGAGTTCCCCCGCTAAAGCAGGAAGAGCATTAATATTAAATAAGTATTATCACTGCACTCAGTAGTAAACAACTGATATGAACAGAATAAGCTCTTTCAGTGGTAGGCAACGAGTCCCTTGGTAGTCTCAGATCGAAGCCACCGTAACTATATATCGTGTACAGCAGGATATCAAGCTATATAGACCCCAAACCACCAAAAGCCCCAAACAAGATAAAAACCAGGGCCTTCTCTTATAGTTATAAATAGATGTGAGCGAATGCAATCGAACTCAAAAAAAAACCGAACCAAAATTAAAACTCGCCAAAAAAGAAACACAAAACGAATAGTAGAGATGATTGCATAACCGCTTAAGCAACGATGCCACTAGCCTTGCCAATCTCTCTTTCGAGAATTGAGTCAGCGGCCAAGCCAGGACGGCCAGCCTTCAGGACAACGTTCGCACCAGTTACCTTCTTGCCTGCCAACTGCTCGGCAGTCCAGATGGGCTCAACAAGCTCAGCGTCTGCCATACCTATACCACAGAGACCCCCCTCCAAAGCCCAGTCGCTGGTACGTTTAAGGTCAAGCATCGTCCAGACATCCTCAAGGGCATTGTACAATTGCTCTCGGAGTACTGCGGTGTGGCCAGGGGTAGGAGTGATACGAAGACGCTCCTGACCCTTTGGAACCGTAGGGTAATTGATAGCTTGCACATAGATTCCATGGTCATCAAGAAGCATATCGCTGGCCTTCCTTGCAAGCTCCGCATTCCCAACCAGGACGGGTACAATGTGAGACGGGTTGGGAATGACGGGGAAGTCACGAGCTTCCAAAGCTGACTTAACGATACTAACATGCTTCTGCTGAAGGTGTCTATCACCATCGTAAGAGTACTGATATTCAATGGCAGCAGTTGCACCTGCCATGGTCGCAGGAGGAAGCGACGTAGTGAAGATGAATCCCGGCGCAAGTGAACGGATGGTGTCAACAAACTTTGCTGATCCCGCAATGTAACCTCCAACGCATCCGTATGCTTTACCCAGGGTACCGGTAATGATATCAACCCTGTCCATGATCGTTCCCTCAGGCCTGCCAGCAGCATGTGCCTCCCAATCAAGATGTTCCGCAACACCTGCACCATGTGGCCCGTACATACCAACAGCATGGACTTCGTCCAAAAAGGTGATGGCGCCGTACTTGTCGGCCAGGTCGCAGATCTCCTCAATTGGACCGATTGAACCACACATCGAGTAGACAGACTCGAATGCGATTATCTTTGGAACATGAAGCGGCAATGACGCGAGCTTATTTTCCAAGTCTTGGACATCATTATGCTTGAAGACCATTTTCTTGGCATCGGAATGCCTAATGCCCTGGATCATTGAAGCATGATTAAGGGAATCCGAGAGGATAACGCATTCTGGAAGTTTAGATCCCAATGTTGCAAGAGTGGCATCATTGGCAACAAAGCATGACGAAAAGACCAAAGCGCTGGGCTTGGAGTGCAACTTTGCCAGGGCAGCCTCTAACTTGATGGCGTGTTGGTTATGACCTGAAATGTTTCGAGTACCTCCTGCCCCAGCGCCATACTGATCTAAAGTCTCGTGCATCGCCTGGAGGACTTCAAGATTGCGACCCATTCCCAACTACAGAGTACATTAGCATATACAGATAAGTAGAGATATGCGGATTCTTACATAGTCATTGCTACACCATGCAGTCACCAGCTTATCGGGGGTGTCCAGATGAGCCTGAGGGAAGTCCTTAGCTAACCGATTAATGTTATTGAAGTACCGGTACGATTTGTCCTTGTGTTTCTTATCCAGCTCATTCCCGTAAAAGCCTTCATAATCGAACTTGGCGGTGTAGACATTGGCAGGTTTGAAGACTTTCGTCGGGCGAGTGATGCGGTCCTCATTTGGTGGGGTTAAACGTCCAGCGATCTTAGCGGCATGGAAGGCAGCCTTTCCGTGAGGACAAACTATGCAATAGTCAATAAGCCATAACTCAATTGATGTCCCAAATGAGCATGATACATACCAGGCTTCGTAGGGTCCGCCGCATTGTACACACCAACCTTGATATGAATGTCCTCAATGTCGGCAGCCTGGGCGTGCTTGTTACCAGTAGAGTTAAATGTGACGGGCTTGCTAGGCACGACATAGTTGCGCTTCTGGAGTGAAAGACCACCACTGGCACGCCTTCCAAAGGCTGAGTTCAAGGTGGAGGAGCGGACGCTCTGAACGGCTAGAGCCTTGGACATAACTGGGCAGCGCCGAGCAACAATCTGCAAATTCGACATTGTGCCACCACCAGCAGAAGGAGACGAAGAGGTTGAGAGGGCTCTCAAGGTGCTCGGAGAGGTCTTCTTGAGAAACGGACACAAGCTGCGCGACTGCTTAAGGAGAGGCTCCATGCTGACGAAAATAGTTTCCGTTTGTTTACAAAATTGTGCGGTATTGGGGCTGCGAGGCAAAGCTAACGTTCCTAGTGAGATAGTGGATACCGAGGCAGCCGGACCGAAAGATTAGAGGGTTTGACAGGTGGGTGAGAGAGAGAAGGGGAGAGGAATTGTGTGGAGCGAAGATGGAGGATGATGGATGGCGGATGGTGGAGGAGAGGTAAATTATAAATGGGACTCAGGAGGTAGGGGCTGAGGCAACACCGGTGTCAGCAGTGTTGGATAGGGGACCACGGACAGAACCTGAAGACGACGAAGGGGCCACTTTATTGCAGAGCAACACTCGTTCCCTCACCTCTCTCCACTCTACATACTAGGTCAACTACTTTAGCACCGCAGATTCAGTTCCTTCTGCTGCTTGTTATCAATTTCTGCCCCTGGACCCGGTGATGATGAGAGGCCCACGTCAGGCGCAGTACTTAAGTGGATTTCGTCAAGCAGACACCGGAGGGTTGAGAATTTGTCAGCCTTTCGGCTTGTACCGCCGGATTTGCATTGAATTCCCCTGCGTGTGATTGGCACCACAAGACTTTGGCAACCCCAGTTAGATCCATGAAGACAGAACGGGCTGTGAATCACGAGAAAAGAAGAGTCGAAAAAAGATGAAGAATCTTCTAATACATAGAGCAGATCCCAGAGGGTTACAGTATGCAGAGCATTCAACTCACGGCTGCCGAATCCAAATAACTCCCCCCCACATGGTCCCCACGCGTTTCGATTGTGAAGATATGTTCTCATTTAAATTCCAACAGCCCATGGTCAACAATTTATGAATGAGACAAAAGGCGTTCTGTTGGTTACCGTGCCGGCTTTCAGCTCGCCTAAAAGGCGCCTCTTATGATTCGACCGATCGAGTACCTACATATATTGGCGGTACTACGAGAACGCACTCGCCGTCAGGAAAACTTCTCAGCTGTGTTCTTTTTCCGTTGCGATGCAGCAAAACGAGGTTCATGCTGATATCATGATCATCGATCCATCACTACCACACCGCTCTACCGCACACACCACTTACATATGTCGGCCGAATCCGCCGAGGTCCACATTCGTCCATCCGCCGGTGCCCATTAATCATCCCCGTTCTCGACCCAACATACCCCGCAATGGACTGGGATTCCGCGGGCAAAACGGATGTCCGAAACTGGATATTTGGCCGGAAAATGTTTAGGTCAGTTACTCTACACGGACTGCATTAACGGTCCGCGGACTTCCAGTATCTTCAACCCATTTCGATGCTCAATGTTCTCCCGTGCGATAGGTGAGTACATTAGAGTACATACATGCCTCAAAACTCGCACCGAAGCAGTTGAAGAAGACAGGCATCTATATCATCAATTTAGCGGGATTTTTACCAGTTATGAATCCCCAAGATTCGTTCTTTACTCATACATTTGAAGCAGAAATTCCAGATTCAATTAGGTAGTTCTCATCTCCCTTACAGGGCGGGTACGCACGTACACGCCGTCGTCGTCGGATGACCCAGCGGTTTGCCCTACTCCATACATAGAATACATATGAGCACAACGGGATCTCATAACTAAGCTCAATACTAGTTTCAAAGTCAAGTTGGTTTACCATCTCTTTGCGGTTCTTGTAAGTTCAAAGAAAGTTTGGTGGGTAGTACATATTCACCTCATGACTATCTGCTCAAGGGCGCGGACGAATTTCCGGGGAAATCGTTTCCTGCTGAGCTTATGATACAGTAATCAGGCCCCACGAAGCTAAGTTGAACAGCAAAAGAAGATACCGATTATCATCACTCATTGTTTGTGTGGCTGATAGATACATTCAAAAATTATATTCGTGATGAAGTATTATTTCGCTCGGGAAAGTGTCTGGAAAGTCCTCAATGCAAAAAACGAGTGAGATACTAAGCACTGAGGTAATTCTGAGAGCTCGACAGCTATAAACCCAATGGCCTATCATATTGGAAGCCCGAGCATAGTTAAAGCCCAGTTTGCCTTGAATGAAGATAATTAGCTTTCATCCATTGCTCACAAACGAAAAGAAAAATGGTGATTCCCCATGACTCATTGCTATTTTAACATCTATTAACCAGGTACCTAGAGGCCAACGATTCTTAATATATAACTAGCATCTAAACTGCTATTTTACAAGAACCACCCGTCTCGCACCCTCCCATCTATCCCTACGCTCTTACTCTTACGCAGCTTGCAACAAGCTCCTTCGGCAGCCCCGAGCTCACCGCAAGCCTCTGTGCCACCTGTTCATCATCCAGTGGTTCTGGTACCCTCAGCAACCCGCTTCCCCGACAATACTCGAGCAGACACTTTGCCTCCGCCTTCTCCATTGGCCCCAGCTTCCAGACTTCGGCACCCTCGATGCTCGGCGCAATCCGCTTATCCAGCTTTGACCAGTTGGGCAGCTCATAGCCGGCGAGTGCATAACCCAGCGCCGGTGTCCGCAGCGCCCCACTCGCGGAGGTAGCACCAATGATGAGGCCTCGAGGGAAGCTACGCTTTCCGCTCAAAAAGGAAAGGAAGGTATTGGGGAGTGTCAAATCGTGTGCGTGTATAATTTTAAAGTCGGGATCACGGTATTCGGAGGGCATCATGATCTCGTTTAGTGTGTCGAGGGTAAACAAGACAGGGGGACGGTCAGGGAGCTCGAGTTCTGAGAGAAGCGCCATGAAAATTTCGTGGGAGATGGAAGAGTCTCTGGAGCCGATCTCGACGAAGCGCTTCATGTCCATGGTCTCGGGAATTTCGTGCCGGCCAAATTTGTAGGCGCGGCTGAGGGAGAGCCCGTTCAGGACGCCCCGGTTTGCTGATGTGATGCGAGCAAGGAGCGCCGCGGTGTATTCGCGCTGTGTCCAGAGACCGCTGGGAGCGTCAAAGTCGTATTCAGTGTGGCCGATCACGAGGTCATGGACTGTTGTTTTCATCAGACTGAGGAGGAGCAAAAGGAGGCAGGAGGAGGGGGACAAGGAGGGAAATACCATTTGGAATGCTGATGATAACCCACTCCCTTTGCAGCGCCCACGCCATCGCCTGGAGCATAAGAACACTCTTTCCCGACCCTTTTGGTCCACAGATCACCATCCTATGAAACGTCCCCTTATTCACCTCTCCCACCACAACCGTCTCATCTCCTTCCCGTATCACACCGTAATCAATGGGCGGCCTTTCCACTACCTCTTCTCCCTGGATCCTCGCCATCTTCTCACCCAGTATCAAACTCTCAAACCTCATTACTGTGCTCGGGCGATGAAAGAACTTCCAGTCCTGGCCTCTCCGGAACGCCTCAAGGATACGTAGCTTATCCACATCAGAATTTGAGAATGCAAACAAGCTTCCGACTGCCGGCTTGTGGGTAGACGTCACAACCGTCAGCTCCGGCAGGGTGAGCTGTGGTGCATTGGTGCTTGAGAGAACAATCCTGTCACGGATCTGTTTGCGTTCGCCGACCTTGTAGAATGGCTTTGGCTTCTCTGGGATTGCGCCTTTCTTGATGCCGCCAATCCTTTGTTGCTGTGCCTGAGCTGCGCGAGACATTCCTTTGACTCCCGGTTTGGAGCACTTCTCGAGAGTAGAGGCGGAGGTGGTAAAGGATGCGGAGGAGACGGGTAGCTGTGCTCGAGGGAGAGGGGTTTGTATTGTACGTGTGGAGGTGCGGATACACCGCCAGCCGTTTGAGAGCACCATAATGGCGGGGCGGGGTGGGTGGCGAGTGGCGAGTGGTGGTGGTTATAGGTGAGGTTCAAGAATATCGTTCGGTAATCCGAAGATAAAGTTGCGGCTCAAATGCCACTAAAACTTTTACTAGAACTTTTCTATTGGAAGTGCAATATCAGTCAAACTTCGAATCACAGATATCTCCTCCTCGCCATGTCTACCGCAACCGCCCAACCCATCTCCGGCGAAAAGCCAGAAAAGCGCGAAAAACTCGTTGTCACCGTCGAAAAGCCAATTCCGCTCGAGTTCGACATGGGCCACCTCACCGCCTTCGACGCAAACCCATTGGACCCTAAGACCTACCGCACCGACCGCGAAGCATGTCTCTCTGCTGCAATCCGCGACGGCGCACAAGCACTCATTAACCAAGTTCTTACTGCACTCCCTCTCAAGTCCACCGCCGAGGGTATATTCGCCGAACTCCCCGAGCCAGTGACACCACTGCCGAGAGAGAAGCGGATACCAATGCCCAAGGAGCCCACTAAATGGTTGGCCCTCTTCACCTTCCGGCTAAGTAGGAGCGATCGCTAATATCCATGTTTACAGGGAGCTCTTTGCAAAGAAGAAGGGAATTCTCGCCAAGCCTAAGGACGGAAAAATTGTCTACGACGAGAAGCAGGAATGGGTTCCCAAGTGGGGCTACAAGGGAAAGAACAACGAGGTCGAAAGTCAATGGTTGGTCGAAATTGATGACAAGAAGGACGAAGACGGCGAGGAGGCAAACCCCAGAAAACTCAGCAGAGACGAGAGGAAAAAGAACATCAAACTCAACGAGAGGCAAGAAAAGAAGAATTCCCAGAGAGGGGGGCGGAACATGCCAGTGGGTCTGGGCCCCAAGAAGGGCTCTGGTGTTGGAAAACGGAGATAGTGGTAATGGTAGAGGACGGAGTCGGGTTGTAATGATTCATGCCTTTTGTGAAATGGTGTATACCTAATTTGTTATAAAAGTTTGGGTCGGTCTACTTACTCTGCATTATCTGTAATATACTGTTCGTTTGTTCGTTATGCTGCCTACAGTTGCATGAGGTACTTCGTGACGTGGACTTAAAACCTGCTCCGAAAGCCCACATTGAGTGAGAATCCATACACGTAGATAACACAACCACCATAAAGAGGTGTGTAGTCCATTACTCTGCAATACCGTAAACTTCAAACTCTACACAATAAAAGAAAAAAACCAAGCATGACCGTATCATTATGAATACAAGTCTCCCCTTGCAAGAATGTAGGCATTACTGTGACCCTTCTCCGAGCCTGAACTACCCCACGCTCTTTCAAAAATTCCAGCCGTTTTCTTTTCATCAATAACCTGTCGCGGTATCTTCTTCATCACCACGGCTCCACCAAAAGCACTGGCTGGTAGGATTAAATTCTGCACCCTAGCATTATAAATACTTTCTTTCATCCCGCCTCCCTCTGTAGGCTCCTCTCGCACTGCTTCCAGTCGTGGTCCCTTCCTCTTCCCAACCTCACTCTTCAGTTGTCGGGACTTATTGAGATTTCCCACAGGCCGCTTCGGGGTTGCAACCCGTTGTTCTTCAGCGCCAGCCTTACAGGCGTGTGCCGGATCCTCCAGCAGGCAACTACAATAGGGACATAGAAGAACAGGCAGCTCGCGCACCGCAGGCCTCTTGATAACGCAATAGTCCTCATCATCCAAAACTTCTTCTTCGACAACTGAAGGTTGAGGAAGAGTTGATGGGCCACTATCGAAGCCAGACCAATCGTCTTCTGGGTAGTGACAGGCAGGATTTTCGCAATCGATAGAATTCCGAGTAGTGTCCGAACCGTCGCTTGAAGTATCAGAGCAATTGTTGTGAGGAATAACGCTATGTGGAGTATTTTGACCTCTACTACGTTCTGAGATAGGAGATACGGAACCATCCAGCCACAATTCACTTTCATGCACCTGCTCGGTTTCGGGTGCCTTTTCAGGCTGTTTGGGGGCATGATAGTGGTGCTGATGTTGATGTAGACTCGAGTTTCCAGTCGCCGAGTCCTTTCCTGCAATGCTTTCCCCCGCAGAGACTCTACACATAGTACTTGGAGGATTATATCGAAAATATGGAGTTGCCATCTGGGATGCAGAAGCCTCGTATCCAGGAAACGAGAACAGAGCACCAGCTTTCTTAAGTTGCTTGTCAGTGTCGGCAGGCGCATTCTTCATACACATTAGCATATATACCTGAACAATGCATGTATTATCCACCTACCAGATCAACCGCTGTGATACCGGGCGAGTTTACATGACTTTGAGCTTCTTCTTCGGATTTCGAGGCGCCATCTAGACAGTTACACTGGGGCTCATGCTCGGTAGTCGCTTGGCTGGCACCTGTATTCGAATAATTGCAACCCGCTGATTTGCATGGGGTGCAAGGACGACTATGATGAGGGGATGAGGTGGGCGATGGATAATGTCTCCAACTTAACTTCCTGAACATGCCAGAGAAAAGTTTATTCCCGAAACTATGGGATCTTAGGCGAACGGTATCTAGAGAAGTAGTCTCATTTGACCCTGATATAATGACTGGATCCCCTAAAGATGGCACTGTCTCTTCGTGAGTGTTGTATCCTTGCTGACTGTTGGGACGCTTGCTGTCCCTTTTCAATGTGGAGACCACCCTTGAAAGGGGTTGTGAGTTGTTGCTGCGCTGTGACTGCAACAGGTGGCCTTTTTGAGGGGGTAAGGCGGTCTTCCCCCTGGCAAGCATTTCTGCAAAAATTTCTCTCCACTCCAGTTCGTCTCGAGTATCGAATTGCTTCTTTGACGCACCGCTTCCAGTCTGCCCTCTTTGCGATGAACCATGGCGAAGAATATGTTCGGAACATTGCTTAGAAACGCCTGCAGTACCCTCCTGAAGGGGTTGGTCGGTTGGTGTATTTGATTCAATCATTTCGTCAATTTCATCTCGCCAGTGCTTCATGAAATGTTCACCTTCAATCCACTCTTTCCTCCGCTTCTGAACAATCTCCTTAGCACTGCCCCATCCCCGTCCTGTTTGCTGCCATTCATCTCTCATACGCCATCTCTCATTCGTCACTTCCCTTGCCGCCTCCTCGTCTGAGAATCCATGCACTATCAAGTATGCCTTCCGTTCTTCAAGTGCCCTCATGATCTCCCTTACTCCAAGGCAGGCGGTTAACCTGGGGTATTGCTTTTTCGGCCATGGCGGAGGATCTATTCTATGCAGGTAGTGATAGTCGTTGACCAACGCATAATGATAAACCAGTGCCGAGAACTTCACCCACCACAGGATGGGTACCACATCCACGTCATATGGCTTCCATACGATACAGTATAGTAGCTTTCTGGGTTCCCAAGGCATGTGTGATATGATACAACGCACCTCTCCATGTGGGAGTATGTCCGGGTTACCGAGAAGTGGAGGAAAGACTGGTGTTGATGGGCACTCTGTTATGTTTAAGCGCATCGCAGTTTCATTTCTAGCAGCTCGTTCTGCATCGGATGTCACTTCTGATAAAGCCTGAGTGCGGGTTCTCTCACTCATCGTGATCTCAAGTAAGCCTTTCCCTGCGATAAGGTGCTCTGGATCCTTTGGTTTGATGTCCTTGGATCCAACGGCATGGGAGCTTTGATTGGCTGTTGCAGATGGTGAAATAGAAGGTGGAGGTAACTGCAAAGCGCTTAAGCTTGTAGCTGTGGTGGCAGCATCAAATCGGAATTCGGTCGGTTTCGATTCGCACGATGTGGAGGAAGATATCCAGGAATCCTATAGTACATGATTTAGAAATATACTCGATGGTACTGAAAAGATAGAGAGCAGCATTTTCACCTTTGACGATAAAGGGTATCCTTGTCCAACCGCCGACCATCTCTCGTCGTAGGAATGCAAATTCTTTCCCTGTTCTTGCTCTTCAATCGCTTGCTGCTCGTCTAGCCAGTGTTGGTGTATTTTCATATATTCTCGGTAGAGCCTTTCGGCTTCAGGGGAATCATTTCGAATGGAGCAGAGGCGTCGAGCAATTTCAAGCTGCTTAAGGCATTCTTGATGTTGAATTTCGTCACTATCCCCTAAGATCGGAATGGGAATATGAATCCTGACTCGCTGTGAAGAAATATCCATATTGGTGAATGTTGAGCCGAGTGGGTTGGTATATTCAAACAGCAAGTAAACGGTAAGCAATCATCTCGTCCAGCGAGTTTTGTTATAGAGTTGGCGGGACGGTAAGCACGGAGCGGGATCTAAGCAAGCGTTTCGAGCTGGCGGTTAGGGCTATGAGTTAGAGCTTGGTTCTACGAGTGCAACCTTGTGACTCTGACAACAATACCTTCCTCTCCTGGGGATAACCTGGGGCTCATTCGGTTGTGCTGTCTGTATTTTCCAAGGGCTATATATCGCTCCCAGGAAAATACTAGAGTAGAGATGCCACATGCAGAGATAACAGAACCTTGGAAGCGTTCGGTTGATAAGAAAACGTTTGTGAGTGATAATTGGGAAAATACACCTCAAGAGGCATTTTCTCAACCTCGTGGTTTGGGACTTCCACAGTACGTGGGCTGGTGACTATGCAGTTCGAGGCTACTGAACGCTTACCGATATCCCAAATTTGCTGGTATCTTCAAAATATCCCTGGCAATTGAACTCGCCTTTACATGTCGACGCCATCAGAAGTCAAGGGTTAACATTCCCTCCAAAGGTGTGTGGAAATGTGAAATCACCTCCGGGACACACAACAACCAGCAGCCACCACCCAGCTATCTACATCTTCAGTCCAAGAAAGATATTCCATCCTAAAGCTACGATACTGCCAAACACGATCCTCTTCTCAGCTTCCACAACTGTGAAGGAAAGGAGTGACACAGCTGGCCAAAGCTTCAAACTGGCGACGGTCAATGGCCAGAATTCCTGTATCAATTATCAGCGACTCCGCTTTTTGAACCGATATTCCGCCAACGCACCTCTGTAATATATTCTGCCAGTGCCCCACCTGTCAAACCTTTGGAGCATCCCATAAAGGCAACAAATAACACGGTATTAATTGGAGCCCCAACAAGCTGATCGGTAGCGAATTTCTTGATAGTATTAGACGTTGAGAGCTGTGTTCCCACGATCTTCTTCCCTTTGTTGTTCTGTTCCAGAGGGATCTGGCTTGGATACCAGGACTCAAGTTGTAGCTGCCATAAGAAGTTCGGGGGTGTCGAGATAATGGACCACAAAACGAACTGGATCAATGGTGTAAAGTCGAACGTGAATGGTTTCTGGCACAGTTAGCAGGCTGTCAACGCACACAAGCGTTTGTATTGCGAACGGAGTCTTGGTAGCATTTGATAGTTTGAGCGAGGATGTTAGAGATTGCTGAGAGAGTTGATGCTTGGATGGTAGCTTCAATTATGGGTGTCATGGTGATATGCGCAATGAAGTGGAGTGGAGGTGACTCGGAGTTATCGATGTTATCGATAGGAAGCTTGGCTTGCTCCAATCGGGGTTGACAATTTAGGTTTCAGGCGGGGAAACGCCAACTCACCTCCCAATCCTTCGGGCGTGTTGTTGCTCGCAGCTCGCAATACTCCGGCCGGGTAAAATTTCGTGGCTTTTTTTTTCACGTCCTCGTTTAGGGATGTACCGTATGAACCGCGTAGCAAAGGAATAGACGGCGCCGAGTTTAATTTATACTTTCATACAAATCAAGTCGAGTGATATAAAATCAGCTCAAGCAGTCTACATCTACTCGGGGCAAGCAATAAAGATTTGGACACACCTGTTCTGGCAGTAACCACACGGATCTGGCAATAATTGAGAGCGCTACATGCAATTTTGGGTAAAGCACGGTTTGAATTCACCAGAAACAGCATAGTATGTGCATTGACTTCAAGCTCAGCCTTGGTCATTACCCTGCTCTCAAAGCAAAATCCATTACCTCAAAAAGGTGTGTTCAAATCTTTATTGCCTGTTCTAAATATACTTGGATATTTCTTAATGCTGTATTGATGGTCTACACCTTAATATCAAGAGTAAGTAGAAGGGCTTCACTTTGGTATACTGGCAACTAGTAATAAAGTATTTTGGCTTTTTCTCTACAGGTGGAGATGTATAAGTCTGAATTAGACAAAATCTCACATTGTAACTGCTGCAGCACCTGCAGTGACTCAAAATAACAACTTTAGTATATTAACTGTGAAATTTCATTGGGATACAGACACCCTGGGTAGAAAATAAGAATTCGATGATTAAGATTAAATAAAGTTACATCTATATTATTATCAAGCTCTCTCAACCAGTAAATTTAAATAAGTTCAACGTCATCTATTACTTAGCTACACAGTTTATTTGAAAGCTAAGTAGATAAGAACTGTATCAAAAAATATAGTATTGATTGTTGTCAAGCTAATACTATATCAATATTGTATTTTTTTATAAATGTATATATTGATTCAACTTGAGAAGTATTTCAGAATTTGCAATGGTATAAATTATTTTGAATATATAATTAATATCACAATAATATAGCCTAAAAGTTCATAGTAGAAAGCATACTGATGGCATAGTATTATTAAATTGTTGTCATATTCAAACAGATATGGATTGAGGTAAATTGTGAAGTTATAGCATAGTATATGTATATGTTGTTACGGGGGTTCTTAATCCCTATAATCAATACAACATTTATTGAATCAAGTACAACTGCCTATCTAAGAAACTCTTTCTTTCCTCGTTTTATCCTAAGACTCAACCTCTTGCACCTGTGTTGCAAGAGCGACCAATCTAAACCGATACCAAAGTCTGTCACCCCGATAGATGTAAATTACACCTCATCGTCGTACAACCGCTCCTTGGAAACCTCCTCAAATGGTAACAAGCCTGTGTTCAAGTATCTCACAACCAGGCAATCGATATTCTCGAGTTTGCAAAAATGTAAAACCACCCGGTAAGTGTGGGTTGAACGGTGCTCTTCCAAACTGAACAGAAGGTTGCTGAAATGTTCAACAACTTGTTGCAGTGTGTACTCGGATTGTGTCAACCTGTGTCCAGGCATACAATGTGTAATCACGTAGATGGATAAGGGTGGTAATTTTGAAAGTATTTGATAGATAGAATTCTTAATAATATTTTAAGATTGTCTTGGGTGTTCTGAATGTTTGGCTGCGGATGCTGCTTGCACTTGTTCCTCTCATTGCCGGAGCAATGTCATCTTCTTATAGTCGTCTTCACGGGTTTGTATGCCGATACTTCGACGCAATGACTACAGTGCTCCTGATAGCCTTATCACAGTCACACCATGCAAACTTAGCATGTGCCCAGTGATCAGTTGCCACGCATCCCAATAGGTTATCGTGTTCATGCAATGTGGTTTCAAACCATTATGCTCCTGATAAGAATCAGGCCATCCATCACATGATATCATGTCAGACAGTGTGTCAGATGAAACTTGAACTTAGACATCTTACTACCCGTTTGCGACAGTAGTTGGAACGTCTGCCAACAAAATAGTTGGCAGCGCTTTATTTCAAATTAATGCCTCACCTTAAAGGCTATTGGGCTTGCGTTAGAGATTTAATCGGTGACCAACCAATACTATGCCAACGTGGAAATTGACACGTCAGCTCATAATCAATACGAGTCTGACATTGCAATGCATACTAACTCAAACCAATGAGCAGGGTTGCTTCATGCCTCTTATCTTCAGCCAACGTCATAATTCCCTCAGTTACATCATGCTTTGACCAAGACCATTCTCTTTGGCCGGGGAGTACCCTGGTTGGTCTTATCGCCTGAGGCGATGAGCCAGAAGTCCCACGTACTCGCATATTCACTATCGACTGCTGTGTTTGTGTGTCTGAGTAATTTTCACTCCAATTAAACAATCCCGCAAGTATCTAGGATATGAACGTGGTTGAAAACAATCCACTTGGCAGATGTAACATCTTTCGATCTGGCAGCATCTTTGCGTCATCAAATAAGGATTACTGTAGTATGTACCCTTTTAATGAATTCACTAAGCAAGAACACTTGCTTATTCAATCGACGTGTGACTCCTATATATCCCCGCTTAAGGACATAGGACTCGCCCTCTGGTGACATCATGAATAGGTGTTATGCATATCACGGAACTAGACCGAGAGTAACTCCGTGACCTGTATTCATCTACTATCGCAAGCACCATTATCGCTGGTAGGGGAGAACCCCTAACATATGTCTACATTTAATACATTATAGCATATACTTGCACATATCTGTACATGTTTGTATATATTCAATAACTTGCCTCCAAGATAAATACTACTACAGGTATCTCTTCAGTTAACTATGATATAGTATAATAATATTCATGTAAAATTTGAATCTTTATTAGTAGATATTCTGACCTACCCACTAACCACTATAGTATATATGTAGGTTGCAAAATATTATAAGATATTAGAGCTGTTAGTAGGTATACTTGTGTATTGCCATCATATTATAGCAACAGGATTATTGAATACTGGGTAAGGGAGAATGGCAGAGTTAGAAGATAGAGTGTCAATTATAAATACATTGGTATACCTCTTATAGTATTCGAAGGGAATTAGTGATACATAGTAAACCTGATTAGAGCAGAATCAGAAGAGGGTTAGTGGATTTGGCAGAATATCAATTTATAAAATATCGTACAAATTGCATGAATCCACAATAATATAATCTGTATGTGTAGAACCAAAAGCTAGATAGAACAGTGTATATTTTATTCTATATTGAAATACTCCCTATCTATATAATGATCTTCAAAATATAGATACTCTCAATTATCCAGTTTATCTCTGTTAAATCTATACATCTGTTTACCCCTCTTTACTATTAATATAAGTGGTAGTATTAAGCAATTTACTTTCCACTTCTACTTATTCCAGGCACTTTGGGCAAGTCAGATTTCTTCTCTGCCATATTAACTGTAGTGCTATACCCAAACCCAAAAGCATTTAAGAATGATATAATCCAAAGCAAAATCTTAAATTCAGAAAAATAATATAAATATATATAGGCTTTCCCTTCTTACATGTTGACTTGATTCCACCTTCCACTGCATCTACATTTCATTTCCTGTAACCTGAAATATAGGATAAGATATTGACAAGCCAAGTATTAAATTGAAATATTGTATTATACATTAAGTGTATAGCTGCTGCAATTTGTATGAAAGTTTCTATAACCAACTCAGAATCTTCACTGACTGCCAATTAGAAGATGGGTAGAGCTTTGTAGCCCATTCAATGCGATGAGCAGGCAGTTTATATGGTTTCTTGCACTGGGTCCACAAGGTGGAGAAAGCATAAGCCACCAAGAAAGGATGAAGTTCTTCTCTGGATGGGGACAGGTCCAGATAGGAACGTCAAGTCAACTGCAGGACGCATTCTGGCACAGTTTGTTGTGACGAACCTGTCGAGACGATTGATTGATTGAGTCAAATCTAAGATGACACGTAGCCTATATAGTAGCTGCCAGCCCTAACCCAAAGCCACGTGATGACGTACTCTACAAAGACTCGGTCTAGCACTCCTCCAGGGCGTTATCACGTCCGTCAAACACTAAGCCATTGAAAAACAGACAGAAAACAAACAGAAGACAGCAGACAGAAGCCAAACCATGCTATGCCCTGAGCTCCTCCCAAATGACCATTCTCCCACTCATGCCATTGGAGGCGTCAATCATAGGCCTATTCCTAAACTCGGTAGTCGATTGTGCTGTCGGCTTCAACTGTCATGACTTCCTGTTGACTGCTCCTCCGAAGATGACACACAGTCCTGTTGTATCGTGATTGGTATCGTGGTGGAGCATATATATATACCTGCAGTACTTGCGTGTACTGTATCGAAGGGACTGCTCCAACCAGCTGGAGAGTCATTGATTCCTGTACGCAGCCTCTCGGTCCCAATCATGGGTTGTGCTGTCTGTGTCAAGATTGGAGACGCTTCTCTGTGGCGATGTTGACTTCCGCTCGACAAACGAAGTGGAAGTCTTGATCGTTGTTTCCTATAAACACAAGTGCTCATAACCGGTTGTACGGTGGCGGATGCTCGCGTAGTCGAGTATGTGCGTGCGTAAGCGAAGGTGTGTCTGTGTCTGTGTCGGTGTCGGTGTCGAAATTGGAGACGCTTCTCCATAGCTGCAACTCGAATTGCAGATGCTTCTCCCTAGGTCGCTCTTCCTGGGCTAGCCCTAGGAAACTCATTCCCGTAGATCATGGATCCCCGTACACGACCTCCTGGGTGCAGGAGGGGTTGTTGTCATTGAAGGTTTAGGGTGAAGGTACACACTGTACAGCTCCTAGTAGTGCTTCCTCGTCCTCACAGTAGAGGAGTCCACAGACTTCGTGGATCCATGGCCACATTTGCCACTGCCGGTCTCCCGCGTCTGTCACAAATCACATACCCAGCGCACCGTAGGGGACCAACCGCTGCGCTCCCCAGGGGTTTTGTGTGTATTTGCCGACATCTCCCAAGTATCCGCGGTCCATTACCTGCCCACTCCACATAGCCTGTCCAAACCATACTGTATGTTGATTTGGTTGGCTGGTAGCCAGTTGACCTGTTACGAATTTGTTTTGAACACATTCCGATTGGTGCCGATGTTGACTCCAACTCATCCTGCACTCCTGCCAAACTGCTCTCCGTACTCGTCCAGAATGTGTTCTGTCAACGTGGCGTTCGGTTGCTGTAATCTCGTATACCCGTAGAAGTCAACACCGCAGCCATCACAGCCATCACGGCCATCACGGCCATCACGGCCATTGCAGCCATTGCAGCCATTGCAGCCATTGCAGCCATTGCAGCCATTGCAGCCATTGCAGCCATTGCAGCCATTGCAGCCACTGCAGCTCTCTAAGCGGTTGAGCGAGATTTCGTCAAGAGGAAGCATCGTTTGCACTGTTGAATTGTCGTCCTGAGTCCGTAGGGTGTCCTGATCCCGGATGCGTTCGCAACACATCCGGGACCCTGCGGTCTCGCACGTAAGAAGGTTCGCGATTCGACTGTGATCTCCACTTGATTGGTGTCGAAAATAGTGTCCAGACCATGGTCGCGCCCAGGCTCATAACCTGTTGTGACGAACCTGTCGAGACGATTGATTGATTGAGTCTAAGTCCAAGATGACAGGTAGCCTATATAGTAGCTGCCAGCCCTAACCCAAAGCCACGTGATGACGTACTCTACAAACACTCAGTCTAGCACAGTTGAAGTGAGTTTTTGTCGTTGAGGATGCTTAACCGAGCGTTACAGAGCTCGTTGCCTTGGATCAGACATTTTGCAAATGGGCTGATCCGTCAGACTGCTGGTGTCGTGATTGTTGGGGAGAGACAACAACCTCCGATGGAATCCTTGCACGATGGAAGCTACAATTGTAAGCCTCTTTTTGCTGTTGGTACAACTTATACTGTTAGTGTAAGTGAGATCCAAGGGGCTGTACACCTTGTTTTGCTGACGCCACAGCCAGATAGCATGTGGTGGTACTTGAGCAACACGATTGACTTGAATCATTTCAATTTGTTTGACATGTAGATTATCCAATTTGAAGCTTGAAGTAATCATTGCAGCAATATATAGCAATCTGATGAGTGGTTACTCTGGGTGTCTTAATTTTTGATATGGGAGTTGTGCAAGCTTGTATATAATCGATGTCTCAAGGGATTAAATAGTTGAGAATATTCTTGAAATCAATGCAATGGTTCAAAAAACCATCGAAACAAATAAAATCTAGAGGACTAACGTGAAACAACGAAGTGCAGTAAATTTGCTTAAATTGCTAAACAAGCCTTTCAAATGTCATGAAGACACAATCACATCATTGAATGCTTCGAAGCATGATAAAAGATTGGCAATAAGTCCCTGGGATTATTTGTGGAGAATGAGGAGAATGATCATTGTGTGGGGTCCAATTTCAGAAACCAATTTCGCTTTTTGCTGATGTTAGCCTTAGATCTGTAGCATTTCTCCTACTGTGATCTACTACTCTACAACTCCAGATGATGGGTATCCCATTTGCAATCATATCTACTCACTTATCCTCATACAAGGCCATACATAGCCATTTGGCTTGACACTTTAATGACTCTTACAATTTCAGATACATTTTACATATGGGATTTGATCAGTTACCCCTTTCCGGCCCATCACAACACATGAACTATGTGCGAGATGATGTACAAATTGGACAGTACTAATCGCTTCAACAAAGTCTTCTGAAATTGCTATCCAAATGACTTTGACAGTGACAGAGACGATCTTGTGTGGATACCAGATACCATTTGGCCAGAGAGGTGTTGTGATACCTGAGAATAGCCAATCATCTGGATTTGACAGCGACCAATTGCAGAAGTCAATAGGGTTGATATGTACACCCAATTGAGGTGATTGATAGAGTCAATTCCTTGTTGATTGCAGCGGCCAACTGGCCAGGAGATGGGTCAGTAACCAACTAAGTCTGAGCCTGAATGATACAAAGAGTTGCCTTACTGCAAATGGCGAAGATGGCTGTACTGTTGATATCCCTGTGGATATTGTCCAATCAGTGCAATCGCCTACAAATCATAGTGATGACATAGGCCACAATTGCGCACACTGGCACACCAACTGTTGAATTCCACTGAGCTAGGTGATTCTCTGATGAACATAGAGAGGCATATATAGCATTAGCAATGGTTCTGGGTTACACGGCTTCGATCTGGGTTGGAACTGAACCAGAGGCCGTGGTTCGGGTCAGGCACCGCGAAGAAAGCCGAAATGGTCAACCAGTGCCAGGTTGTTACCCAGACCACAGTTCCATTTAAAAGTTCCTTCAACTTTGACTGAACTTTGGATGAAATTGAGTTTTTGGGTTCTGATTGTATCGTGACATGATCAATACATAGATTGTGCAGTTTTAGCAGCTCTTCCACCTCCTGATCTCAGATTAGTGATCTGACCAATAGTTGTTGAATCGCTGTGAAATAACATGAAAGATTATGCGAACTGTGGGGATTTTCGATAGCGACTCAACGAATATAGGTCAGATTGCAAATCCGAAAGCCTCCGGTAAAAGGGCGGCTAACACTGCACAATCTACATATTGATCATGTCACGATACAATCAGAACTCTGATACTTAATTGGAGCCTAAGTTGTGAGGTTGAAATGACTGGTTTTTGGTGGTAAAACCGGCCCAATTGCAACTGTCGGTGAGTTGGTGTGGTAAAAGCCGTTGCAACTGTTTGGTTCTGGTCCCAAACCTAACCCGGAAGCGTTCCAGCGGGTTGGAACCATTGCTGACACCAGTGCAGAGAATCACTATCAGTTTCCTGCAAAAGTGCTGAATAAACATCCTTATCTCGGGAGTGATTGAGTGGTTTACAAGTTCATCGCTGTATAGGAGCACATTCAAGAATGTCACACATCAGGTATAAGTGATATGTGACTTCAGCAACCATGGCTTCATCAGGATAATCCCCGACCCAGCCAGCACACAGAGAATAATGGTGTCTCTTGAATCCATCCATACAGTTCCACTTCAAGTTGGGGCAATTTATGTCAAGATTTTTGAGTGGGGACAGTACGGTTACAACTGCAGAAGTCCATGCCTCTTTGGTGTTTTTACCACCTTTTGGGGGATGGGAGATCAGCAAAATGAGAATCCAGACGCGCTTTTTAAGTGTGCAGCAGATATCTTTTCAAATATTACCAGTTGTGAAATCCAGCGGCCACTCACTCGGATTGCCCGAAAAATTGGTCAAGTAAGTATTGTAGAATGCACAAATCCCTGGCACAATCATCATTCTGGCAGGGAGTCAATACTACATATCCCATCACCAATCACCCATGTTTGACTCACAGTGTATTTTGCGACCTTCCAAGTCTGTGAGGCACACTGGTTAAACATCATGATGCACCTAAAATGGGAGATGCGTCAAATGAACTGTATACATTGGAAATATATCGCTGTTGTATAATGGTCTCATGATATGTGAATAATACTCAATCCAACTATCATCACTGAGCCCAGAATTGAGTTCGGAGAGTAGATTTCACCAGAAATCTGCTAATTGGAATGATTCAATTTTGAGGTTGTCCAGTGCACACTTCAGACGTTGATGGATTAAGGTTTTTGTGTGCTGACAACATAATTGAGCTTGTTGAAAGCCGTGTGTGGGCCGAAATGGATACCATGGATTCCATAGCTCTGAGTACTTGTGATGCTTGTTATACAATCCAGTTGTTTTGCCATACACTATCCCCCCTGTAGGGTTCGCTTCAACTATATCACTATAAGCGTTTCTGATCATCACTGCAGGCACAGGGAAAAATGACCTTATGTGATGAGTAACTCATAAAGAAGCTGTTTTTGGGCCGGTAATCCATGGCACATTTGACACGTGGCACTATGAGATCCTATGGACCTACAAGTTGACTCAATTACTATAATACGCCTGTCATTATGGGCACTTGATACTATACATCATGCTGCATTCAAAAACACTGCCAAATGCACTTCATTGCACACTCCCAAATATACTCTGAAGTACACTCCTGATTACACTTGATTGTACACTCCCAGCCTGCTTGACGTACGCTCCAAAGTAAGTTCACAAGACACTGCCAAGTACACTCTGAGTACGCGCCCAAGGACACCTCTGCTTACGTTCTCACATACATGCCTGGGCATGCTCTGAAGGGCGCTCCCAAATGCACTCGATGGCACACTCCCAGCCTGCTTGACTTACACTCTCGAGTAAGCTCACAAGACACTCTGAAGTACACTCCAAGTACGTTCTCAAGTACACTTCTAGGCATGCTCTCAAGGACGCTTCCAATTGCACTCAGTGGCACACTCCCAGCCTGCTTGACAATACACTCCCAAGTAAGCTCTCAAGACGCTCCCAAGTACTCCCCAAGTATGCTTCCAAGTACACCTCCGAGTATGTTCTCAAGCACACTCCTGGGCATGCTCCCAAGGACGCTGCCAATTGCACTCGATGGCACACTCCCAACCTGCTTGACGGTACACTCCCAGTAATGTCACAAGACACACTCAAGCACACTCCCGAGCACGGTTTCAAGTACACTCCCTATCTCACTTGACTATATGCTCCCATGGATGCTCCTGGGTGCTCGATGCAGAGACTTGCTGAGTTGCAGGTGCCATGCATTGGGAGGCTGGTGTCAGGTGGCATATAGTGGCCGAAATCATGATGTCGGTCGATATTATAGTCTCAACCTTAACTTTAGCGTACCCACCGTGACAAGATATCACAATACCTCATAGCCATGGTGTTGACAATTGCAGCCTTAGATTCTGCAGGAAAGGAAGACAATTGGATCTTGGGGAGAGCAGATCTACAACTTAGATTTTCCAGCGGAATAGGCTGCCCGCTTCCCACCAATTTTCGGTGTATGTTTGCCCATTCGGTCTGGGGCTGATGGCAATCGTGATGAAGGCGATGGTGATGTTGGCAATGGTGATGTTGGCGGTGGTGATGGTGTCGCTGATGGAGATCATAGAATTAGAAGCACTTTGACAAGTAGGTCGGCTACATCAATGATAGTATCAAAGCTTCCACACATGTAGAGCGTTCTATTAGCCCAAGGTTCCGCAAACTCAGAGTTTTCCATCGGCCAACACCTTCCCGTCGAAAACCCTACTCCTTCCGAAGTGTGGCTCTCTCAAGCAAGCTATCAAGCGGGCTCCCCAGCAGGCTCCCAAGCAGGCTATCAAGCAGGCTATCAAGCAGGCTTTCATACAGGCTTCCAAGCAGGCTTTCAAGCAGGCTCTCAAGCGCCAGCAGGTTGCAACTTAGAGTGGACTTGCAGCGATATTGTGTACAGTATGGGAATACGAGAGAAGACTCCAGGCAGGAACGACAGGTATTGGTGCATCTCCGGCCGCCAATCTTATATAGGTCTATAGGCTCACATGCATACCTCTGTGATTTGACTATAGATTCTTGTAGGCTGCACGCAGCACAGGGGTCCATGGGAAGATTGCTTTGAGCTGCATGTGTGCGCGTGTATGCATAGTGCAGCCTATAGTCGATTTGCACTTTTGGCATTGTGGGTACATGTCAGATCAGACTTCGGAGGTTCTATGGTTTCTTCATCAAGAGTAGCTTCAGGTGGCAGTGCACCAGGAAGATTGTCTATGGGTAGATCATTAGTTGACTAGCTCATCGATGGCCAATCAGGTGAACGTACCAAACTCCAATCATGATGGCTCAGATCGATCCTTGCCTGCAGGGAGTAACATCGCATCAGGTAACAGCCCTTCATTCATCGATATTGGGTGCTATTACTGTTAGTGGGCCTCCAGGTGGTTCTTGTCAAATAATATCAGTCTGACAATATAGCACTTATGGTATGTCTGGTGAAAGTTGACCATGTTGAAGAAATGGTCCATGTACACATGTATGGACAATTCTATATGCTGAAACAGCAGGTTATCCAGAGCCTCAGGGATAGTAGTTTGAAAGGGAGCTGACTGAGGTTAGTGTATCATTTTCACAGCCATATCGCACCCTGCCAAATACCTTGGAGGGGTAAAGCAAAGTCACCTTATAATCAGGTATCGTTATATACCAGGATATACATCAGCAAAATGTTGAATGGTTTGGAAGTCATAACTCAATGACTCAGCTATTCTGAACAGCCACACCAATCCTTCCAGAAGCTCCCAGAAGCTCCCTAACAGGCTGAATGCAAAACGATGTGCTTCTCAGGTGCTCTAAGAGTACTTTCAGGTGCTCCTCAATGCTTGTGATGTAGCAGAACAGTATTCAAGTGTATTCTACAGAATATGAAGTGCTCTTAAGGATGCTATGAAATCATGCCTTAAAGTTGGTAAAATTTCGAAGCTGCTGGGACTACGACACAGGTCTAAAAGACGATTCCGGTAAACCTGGAGCCTAACTTTCTGGGAGTGATAATATATTATCTCTATATTGAATTGTACAATTCGATAAACTATCTCACAGCTACACACCTGAATCAGGCATTCAAATCTAATTAATATACAGTCCAGTAGGTATCTAAAACAACATGATTATTTACAAGCCATATTCTATTGATGCTGCCTGATGCAGCATTCTCCCTGACCAAATGTGCCAGTCCAACTATTGCTCCAATGGGTACAATATTCATCGTATTCGTCTGTTTGACAACCCGGATGAACCCGTCAACACAATCAGCTCAACTGTGAAGCTCTTTGTAGTTTGTTGAAAGCACCACCACATATTGTTGAGCTGGAGGACGTAATACCCATTGTTGAGTCTTCTTGCACCTGTTAGAAATGGTTGAGATTGCTTTCCCAGCTGGCAGGCCCTACTGGAATTGGAGGATCTGAGTTGGTGGAGTCCAGATGAAGTAAAATACATGGGAAGAAGAAATTCGTCTTTGGAAGGTGTTATCGAGGTCATTCTCTTCACTTTGTGTATACTGCACCCAGATGTTATAAGCTTCAGGCATGATCCCTTGGTTGTCATTGGTATATTCTACCTTGCAATCAATTCCCAGACGCTTAACAGAAGTAGGGTTGTGAAATGGTTGAAGGTAATACAACAGCCCATTCTGGAGTATAATGAATATACTGTCTATGAGTACATTCTGATCATATCCGAGCACGAGTCCAGTAACTTTGTGGCCCCAGTCCACTTGAATTTGCACATGGAATTGCTGTCCAAAGTTACAAATTCTGAAATCTTCTGATGCATCTCGGAGTAAGGTTAATTTGATGCTTCTGCACACTCCACGGACATGTCTGTCTCTCAAATGATATACCTGCTGTAATATGGGGCAGATGAAGGGCTCGTCCTGATTTGATTCGAGACGTAACAGATGGGCTCTGCGTGTACTTAGCCATTTATCGGTAGCGGACAGTAGGTTGAAAACTTTCGCAGAGTCAACATTGTACCAGCCTTGGAGTGCATGATATGACAGTGTCTACTCCACATAGTCAAGACCAGTACACCGGTCATTATGCATAAGCATCTGTCGAATGTTATTGACTTCGTAGCTAGATCGATATCCCTCTCTCACGTTGCTGATATGTAGCCGTTCAGAGATAGCAGTGGTAAAATTGTAAGCAGATCCCATTCCCTGAACTGACTCTGAAATATGGCTCGCATGATGCATCATTGGATATGTGAAATGAATCACGTATTGTTTAGTCATTTTCCGCAGCACCTGAATGCCAATTGTCTCCCTCCAAGCTTCAAACTCAATCAAGTGGATGGACAATTCTTCCTTGAACCACTTCTGTTCATTCGAGGTGATGCCATAGATCTCTCTCTCCAGCTGGGTAGTGACACATTCCGTATCAGCCAAGCTCCAGGTCGTGGCTTCTGTCTCAGCATCAGCTAGGCGGATTTGAAATTGCAGTTGCTTGTTGGCGTTCATGTTTGCCGCCCCCTAAGCCTCATCTTTGGTGGCAGCTTTCATTGGGGCAACTTGATTGGTGAATATGCTTGTGGGACCGGTTGCCTTAGTCCCGACTTCCTGCCATAGTTGTCACTCATGATGTTGGAATAATTCATTGAACAGCTTGCATTTAACAGGTTTCACATGATGGATTTTGGGCTCCAATCACTCCATTGTCTTCTGATGATCAGCATCTGACCAAGTGGTTGCTGCTTGTCAGGCTCTATTCAGGTGCAGCTGAAATTTCCTATGTTTTGTGGTGGAAACCTTTTCTGCCACATACGCAAGGGCCTCCATTGCAGCACAAATCTTATGAAGCTGTTGTTCACAAAACTCATGGGGTTCTGATGCCAACAGATCAGCAACAACTCAAGTTTCTGTCAGAAACACCCGGGTGTTCCGGACCGCTCTGACAGCTGTGATGGAACCTCGTACCCTCTGACGGAGAATTACACGCTTGCCGTCGCACAGGCGACGGGTCGCATTGCATAGCATCAGCAAAATGTATTTGAGCCACTGGAAGCCTCCAGGAGTGTCTGAGAGGATGTGGAGTGTAAACTTAGATGCGTCAATTTCAGGAGAGTATCAGACAATAGGAGGGCATTCCTGCCGGCCTTCAGAGTAACTGGGAGCGCCGACGACAAGCCTGGGAGCACCTGGGAGTGGCGGCGACAAACCTGGGAGCGCCGGCAACATGTCTGGGAGCACCTTGAATCACAGTAGAGCAGTCTGGGAAAAACAACATCTTCTTTGGGAACGCTGCTGGTGCGCCTGGAAATCCTAGCTACTACCAATCGTTCAACGATTTTTAAAACTCTTGTATTCAGTTTGTATTCTCATCCATGTATCTATGTATCTATATAGCTACCCATCTACACACGGCATATCTGGACTGGCTGCAGGCGGTGCTTGACAGCAATTCGTGGTGCGCCTGAAACTGATGAACAAGTGAACTCAGAGATATACTCCGAGGCCGTGATCAAGCGAGTTTGGAGATGCACTTGTGGAGGCCGTAATCGAGTTGGTTTGAAGATACACTTGGAGGCCATGATCGAGCGAACTTCCAGGCCGTAATCGAGCGAGTCTGGAGATACACTTGGAAGCTGTGATCGAGGGAGTTTGGAGATATGCACTTGGAGGCCGTGATCGTGCGAACTTGCAGGCCATAATCCAGCGAATCTGGAGATACACTTGGAGGCCGTGATTGAGCGAGTTTGGAGATGAACTTAGAGGCCGTAATTAAGCCAGTTTGGAGATACAGTTGAAGGCCGTGATCGAGTGAGTTTGGAGAAATGCACTTGGAGGCCATGATCGTGCGAACATGCAGGCCGTATTCGAGCGAGTCTGGAGTTACACTCGGAGGCTGTGATTGAGCGAGTTTGGAGATTCCCTTGGAGGCCGTGATTGAGCGAGTTTGGAGATACACTTGGAGGCCGTGATTGAGCTAGATTGGACGAGTACTTGGAGGCGGTCGATGGACGGCGTGCCGGGACTCAATTCATCAGTTAGTTTACTCGCAACCATGGGAAAGTGATAAGGTGACTTTACCTTTGAAGCTCTCATGGAGAACTGGCTGGTGGCGGTCGATCAGTAGGGAGGTACAGCAGGAGCTGAAGCAACATTCAGGGGTCAACTCGAAATCGTGAGAATGAAAGGGCGACAGACCATCCTAGGTGTATGCTGTACTTGGTGTATGCTGTACTTGGTGTATGCTGCACTCAGTGTTAACTCAAGATGATGGCATGGAGAGATAGAGAGGGATGACTTAACTTTGTGTTCTTGCGATAATGGTAGAGTTGTGGATAGGAAAGAGAGAGATGGGGGATGAAGATGAGAATGATATGCGGGATACGAGCGGCTATGAGAAATCAATGGTACGACTTGCCTGAATGGGTTTAGAAGACCTCGTATCAGTGTTATAACCCGCCGGATCGGGACTCGTACCCGGCGTATTGGGGATGGTCAATTGACTTCCACACCAAATTCTCTAAGTCCCAGTTTCTCATGATGATTTCCCTTATCTCCTCTGATCTCTCTCTTTGTTGTGCTCAACTCTACCATCACCTAAGAACACGAAGTTAAGTCATCCCTCTCTATCTCTCCATGCCATAATTATGAGTTAACACCGAGTACAGCATACACCAAGGACAGCATCATCCCAAGATCGACAGTCTCCTGCTCCCAGCCAGTTTCTCATCTCTCGGCGGATGTTGTACTCAACTCTCTATATTTCCACAATATATGGTAACCAATGAATAGAATCTCAGCTGCCATCGCGCCTCCCTCCAAATCGACCGCCTCCAAGTACTACTCCAATCTCGCTCGATCATAGCCTGCAAGTGCATCTCGAAACTCGCTTGGTCACAGGCTCAGAGTGCATCTTCAAACTTGATCGATCAAGGCCTCCAAGTGTATCTCCAGATTCGCTCGATATGGCCTGCAAGTTCGCACGATCATGGTCTCCAAGTTCATATCTCCAAACTCGCTGGATCACGGCCTCCAAGTGTATCTCCATACTCGCTTGATTGCGGCCTGCAGGTTTGCATGATCATGGCCTCCAAGTGCATATCTCCAAACTCGCTCAATCACGGCCTCCAAGTGTATCTCCAGACTCGCTCAATCACTGCCTGCTAATTCGCTCGATCATGGCCTCGAAGTGTATCTCCAAACTCGCTCGATCACGGCCTCCAAGGAAGTGTATTTCCGAACTGGATCGATCATGGCTTCGAAGTATATCGTTTAGGTGCGACGGTGGGTGTACGGAGATACAGGGGTAGAGGAGGTGGAATGAGCAATGTGGAGTATATATTCGGGAGAACCCGGGGTAGATTGACAGCATCCCATTTTCATCTCATCTTGTCATACAACGAAAATACACAGTCTATCATTCCCAACTTTTGGTCTCACTCGCTTGTTCCGAGATTTCATGGATCGTCACATCCGGGTGGTATCATATCTTCTCACCGTCTTCATATGCTCCTTGAACTTAATGTAGAAGGAACGCGAGCAGAGATTTTCGCAGTGTCACCCATTGTATTGCAATCCCAATGCAAGCATGTACCCAATGAACCCATTCCGACGTATAGTTACAGTTGGCCAGAACGCCAGACTGTTTGTTCAAAATGAAAGACCGACAGAGCGAAAAGAAACGGCGAAATGGAGATCAGAGGGCGATATGAGATGTGACACATGGTATTGACGCCGGGTGCAGAGTAATCCGCCACTGCGGTGTCTCTGCCTGCTCAGACCAAGTGTGTCCACTCTGACGCAGCCATTCCGCCCGGATGGAAATGATTTTTGCTGATGCAGGTTATCTACTTTGCCCTTCGCAGACTTCAACATTTTCTGTTCTTGAAATATACCCCTCATCTGGTGAAATTGCTTCAGTGCATCATCTAGTGCTTTGAGGGATGGATCTGAGTGATTTTGTTGGCTAACAAGTAGAGAGAACTGACATACTGCCTGCACTGCTCCCATTACCTTCTCATTGGAGGCTTGTCTGCTGCAGTTTTGCAGTCATCTTTGGTGCTGACAAGAATCGGAGTGCAATTCACTCTCAGTGTTCTGATCATTCCACAGATCTCTTTACCTTGCCAGGTGCCACTGTTTAATGAATCAAATGGTTTAGAGAAGTGCTGGAGGCTGGGATATTGTTGAACCAATGTGAATCAATTGTCAACTTCATCCCTGACATTTCTAGCATTCAGGTATTTGAGCAGCCAGTTCAATCAGTCTTTAACTAAATCCAGGAGCAGCTGATGCAATATGTCAGCCTGCCAATGCTGATAGACATTGCAGTGAGGGTACTGCCAGAACTGGTTGCTGATTGGGAGGACACCTAGAGTGTGCAGGGCATCAATATTATTGTCCTCCAGCAGCTCTGAGTAAATATGTGTTAGGGGTCGTCTCCTAGCAGCGATAATGATACTTGAATTATGATACAAGATGCATACATATCCAGGATGTGCATAACACCTATGCATGTGAACGTTCAAGTG
>Ga0307515_10001334_pt1 | contig 55912 bp, 66 predicted proteins | sample 17_EM_MG_FD_194513 | JGI IMG/M metagenome (GOLD analysis project Ga0307515, IMG submission 194513) | Populus trichocarpa ectomycorrhiza microbial communities from riparian zone in the Pacific Northwest, United States - 17_EM | ecosystem: Host-associated > Plants > Roots > Unclassified | place...
CCTTTCCCCTCATGGTCCAAGCTTGAACCGTGTGCTGGACAAACGGTGGGCGTGCTGCTGACCGTGGGGTCTGATCCGGTTATGGACGCCACGGACTCACGCATGTGCGGCGGTTTGTATACCCCTTGCGCATGGAACGTGGAATCCGGTTCGGCGTCCTGCTCGTCGTGCGATAACCCCTCAAGAGGCTGGAATCTGTTGGTGAAGAGGGGAATAGGAACGGGTGGAGCATTGTATATTATGGCGTTGGTGGAGGACACGACCATAGTTTGAGCGGTTGTTGGGTTTGGATATACACAGCGAGAGGTGAGTGTTGGTTCAATTGACGTATGTTTTCGAAGACGTGCGGAGGGGCAGAGCGGCAAGGTAAGTAAGGACCACAAGTCGTGGTGGGGTTTATATGCCATTCCGATCCGTGCAATGGCCCAGAGGATGTGGTCTCGCATCGCCGCGCACAGTAGCCATGGAGCGGCAACTTGGAGGTCTCAGGCACATGGATGACTTTGAATCTGTACTTTAACGGGCCACGCGCCAGGGTTTTAAAGGGCGAACCGATTAGAACAAACATCACGGTCCTTTTTGGCAAGGCCATGGTGGACGGGAGGCTCCCGTGTTCAAAACACGCGTTCCGTCGTGGCGCGATGTGGCCTTGGAGGCTCGCGACGCGTCTGCTCGTCCCGTCAAGGTCAAATCCCGGCGCATTTGAATGGGATTGCGGTTTGTTTTTGGGTGGCGAGCTCATGATCACAAACCGCGCAAGGAGTGGCAATGGGTGGCAAATGATTGATGAAGAGGTCCAAAATTTTCTGGGTACCAGGAAGTAGGCTCAAGACTACACACCTTCCCGAAAGAGGGGAATGGAGGAACGAGGCTGATGACTCGGAGCGGGTAGACCACAAGTCGTTGTCGGGTTCAAAATTTTGCAGCGTGTCACCCCGTTTTGCGAAGCAAAAAACAACGAAAACTTCGATCCATTCATTGTCTTCTCCTTTGTGGCTGGCCGTGGTCCGTTTGCGTTTTTTTTTTTTAAAACTGCTTGAACTTCAAATTCTATACTGCCTAAAAATTTATTCTCCACGGTCATGGATGATTGAACCGAGGACGCACCACGTTAGTATGAAACAGGCATTCGTCTGCCGTCGTGTGGTCTCAATAGTTTGAGGGCGAACCCGCCCCGAATCCGCACCTGCCGTGATTTAACCTTCCGCACGGAGCGAGCATCGCCATCGCCATTTCCAACCCCAAACCGTTGATCTCCGCGTTCCTGTTCAAATTCGACGATTTTTGTTGACAATTGTGCACTTCATGATGTGCTTTGTTTTTGGGTTTTTGAATCTGGGGAGGACAATGGGATCAAGTTCGAGAAGAGGCGCAACAACGTCCTTTCTTGTGGAAACGAAGCGAACTGTACAAGATCATCCTTGGCGCAGGGAATGGGGTGTACCTTACAGATATATTTATCGGAAAGGATACATAAGATAGTCCGTTACGGTCTACGAATGATTGCAGAAGGATACATTATGGGGGCTGACGACCGTGTTTCGCGCGCCACAGGGAAACGCAGAAATACTACAACATACGATTGGAACATACAACATTCTTGCCACCCGACCCCCTACCGGGGAGCGAGGAGAAGATTAACTCAACCTATAACGGGAGAGGGGAGATCGACGAGACCATCACTCGGAGTATTCCACCCCTTGTGAGCTTTGCATTTTCTCAATGAGCTTGCTCACTCGTTCGTATACGGCGAATACGATGGCCTGTCCGGGGGCGACGCGGAGCACACGAGGGGTAATACCCTTGTAGAACGCTCGGTAACCCTCCTGACGCCACATATCGAGGGAAATTGCCGATATCCTTTGAAACGCGCTCTGGCCGGGTGTAACTGGTGACTTTTGCAAACCTACGGTGGATCGGTAACGTTAGCGTGATTGGAAACAGGCGGCTGGTAAATTCCTTACGAGTCTTAATTGTATCGATGGGAGCGTTGGAGAAAGGACCCATTGCGCCGGAGATGAGACCGATCAGCATGTGCTGATAAGATGGGAGTTGCTCGACATCAGGCTGGAGCTTAACTGCCAGCTTCTTAAGCTCCTGGTACGCGGTGAAGTTGACACCTATGGTCCGTTTAGCACAAGCTGTTCAACACAACACCTAGAGCCCACGGCACCTTGGTTCGTAGCTTGCCTGAGCGCCGTCAAGGAAACCCCTCGGTACAAAGCCCCAAAACCCTCCTCTCGAATAATCTTGTACACGGCATGCCCAGCGTTTCGGTACTGCGGAATTTCCTGGGGATCAGCGAGGGAGTGCATCTGTGCCTGCAACCGGATCTTCACGACCTCCATCGGACACACAACAGCGACAGCTTCCGTAACACCGGCGCCCAAACCAGCTGTTTTTTGACGTCAAAAACACCGAAAGTTTATCAGAAATAATGCCAAGGTGAGGGGAGGGGGGGACAGAATCGAAAAAGATGAAACGTACAGATGAATATGTTGCCGACGGAGGTCTTCCCGGTTGCCTTGTCTGCCAAGAAGCCTTTGTATGCTTCGAAACTGGCGAACCGAATAGACATTTTGGGCACGATACCCGAAAGGACGGCACCGAGGCCTTTGTAAAGCGCCAACGGCGTCTCTCGTCGGACGATCTGGGCCCCTGTAGCAATGAAGCCTCGTGGTTTCGTCTTGTCATCGTGGGGTCATGGGAACAAAGGAACGAAAGAAAGAACCCCAATTTAGCTGATCGAGCACGATGAGAGGGTGTGGTTCGAAGACGTACCCCGGGCAGCGTGCCCGAGCGTGAAAGCTGCATTCGCACTTTGATCGTGTCAAGAGGTTGACAGCATAACTGGAAGCGCAATATGCGTCGTATTAGATAACTGATCTTTATGTTTTTTTTTCTGGGGGGAAGGGGCTAGAGTGTCACGAAGCGTACGTACAGCTTCCATAGCGCCTGCTATCCCACCTGCCGTCATGTGGGTCGCGAACCCAACTGGTTTCTTCTCGGACGACATGGCCGCGCTCTGGTCATACAAGAGTCTGCGGGGAAGGTTGAGGGGGGCGAACTCGGACTCAGGGGGTCACTCCCGCCGTCCATGACGCTTAAATCGAGGAGGAGCGGAGCTGAAAGAGGTCGAGCGGAATGGGTCTCCCCTCGCACGTGAAATTCGATGGAACTCACGCATTATTTTTGCTGAGACGCCTCGGCTCTTGGCAAGCCTCTCCGCCCACCCTATTTCCATGTACGTATCACTGCCACGGGCTCTTTCAGGAGTTCACCTTGCGGTGTGCGCTTGATGTACTTTCTTTGTCCACCTTGTAATGCAGACATCGGGTAGTCGCTTTCTGGGGTTGTGATAATATTGGGTGACTGTCCGTAGGACTAGATAAAACCAGGTATATACATATCCGTCGTAGAAGGGTGCCAATAGCCGAGGTCTATTCCTCAATATCTGAGGACTTCCGCATCGCATACGCCGACGAAACTGAAAGGTAAAGCGTCGGGGTGACGCTAGGACACAGTGAGTTGAAGTGGGCGGGTTTCTGGTCTTTCCTATCCCCCATAATTCGGCCCAATGGTCGGGGTCACGACAGTTCCCTTATATGGGTTCGATATTCATCTGAATTCGTGTGTACACGCTGCACATCCTACGGACAGTCACCCATTCTTGCATACATCAAAGCCCGTATGGCTCCCGTTCCTTGGGCACCATCAGATTAGGAAAATCAGAGCCCCTAGTCCGACCATCCGCATCCATAGCCAACGAAGCGAGCAGCACCGGCCCATACCCTGGAAATTTTGCTTGAAAATCGGCATACGTCTTTCCGATAACCCCTCTCCAATGTCGCAGTGATCCGCTCTCACCGTCGGAGCGCAACCCGATACGTGTGTCAATGGTGTCCAGAACCCTCCTCCAAGACATCTGATTAACGTCCTTGGTTAGTGTCCATACTCATCCGAAGCGAGATCTTTAAGGTGCGCACCCCGGTCAAAACATCAAAGCGTGAGTACACTTCGATTTGTACCTCAAGAGAGAGGTTGCCGAGCTTTTCTAATGTCAGATCATAGAGATCGTCCATGTATCCACTCGGGACCGGCTCCATCTGACCGATGAGATGACACAATGCGGCCAGATGTGCAAGGCATGTAATGCAGCAAGTCCAAATCGTCCCAACACCGTCGCTATCCTCCACTGTGATAAACCGTTCCAGGTTTCCCATCAGGTCGTTGGAGAATTTGTCCAGTGCTCGCACCAACTGGTAGCATGATTCTCGTCGACCACTTGTGTCCTCTGCCTCTAAAGATGGCACGAGTCAGTTGCAATCCAAAGTGGAATATCCAAGCCAGTCTTACGGTAGTCGGATTTGGGGTTCAGAGCTGAGATTGCTTCTCTGACCAACAGAATGCCTTTGGCCTGCATGGTCAACGGGCATATATCGAACAGGTGTGGGTACACTTGCTAGACCGAACCGCTGAATCGGCTTCGAGCTCGACAACGGAATATTATTGGATGGTCCTCACCTGGAGTTCCAGCCGAAATTCATTTTCTATTCTTGCCGTCATCACCGGCGCAGACCCACCCAACGTCAAGTAAAAATAATTCTCCAAATATATCGCTTGCGATAACACTGAAGCGTCCTCGCGAACTTGCTCCGATAACCCGGCGGGGCGTCCGTATGCAGGCAGAAACTGGAGTTTCGCTTTGTCGATGATCTTGCACGCCTTCAAGAGGTACAATTGAGCACCTGTCGTAAGCCCCATGATGACAAAAGCATGCACGAGTAGGATTAGCGCTTGGACTTTGAGTCTATCCTCGTCAGTTCCATAGATCCTGATGAGGGATTCCCAAGCCATCTGGGCGTATCTCGCTTGTAATAGGACCGTGGCGGGTGCCTCGTCCGGAGTTCCGCAAAGGTACATCCCGCACGCCTGTAGACCGTATATGAAGTACTGATTAACCACGGCATCGGAGGTGTCGCCACGGACGAGTGCTTCCTGTTTCTCCTTTCCGAAATAAAGCCCCAGCTTATTCAGCCGACATAGTGCCCTTAAGCGACTGGAAAACCATGCTTTAGTCCCTGGGACCCGGTGAAAACAGATGAAACCGTAAAAACCACGTACAAGGTCATATCCAGGTCTCTCCTTGCAACACCGGAAACCTGCGTGTGCTCGGGCGAGATGAAAGATAACGGTATTCGAAGGGGTCGAGGGATAGTTTGGAAATGTATGGATGGGAGGATTGTAAAGGAGGATATGGTGGGATGTGGGATGCGTTTCGTAGCGCCAGGCTCTTCATGTATGGCCAGGACATCCGACGAGGGACCCAGTAATGTTTCATCGTATATATGAGGCGAAAAGTCCCAGGGAGATCGCACCGTCAGTGTCAAAGGCCGTTCGCGGGGAAGAGGCGATGAAAAAAGGGACGGGGCAGATCCACTGGAGTCGGACCAAGTGATAGGGGGAAGACCACTTGGTAGGCTTGTTGAGGGTTTAGAGAGCGCATTGGCGGACGTTTTGGGAGATGAACTGCGGACGTTGGGGGGGCGAGATTGCTGTCGCAAGTCATATGTGCACGCAGCACCTCTGTTACTGTTCGCGCATGCCGTACAGGGTTGCTTAGCGTCGCATTTCTGGTGGGGTTGAGTGAGCCCTCGGTTTCCTAGATATAACTCGAGATATATCACCACTCACTGTCTTCCTGCGCCTATTAAGAGAGAGGGTTCATATCAGTACGATAAGCTTCCGTCAAAGACCACCCACGACGACTCACCGGCAGGGGATACACGCCTGACCCATACGTAGGGCATTCCCAACACGTCTCTTCTTCACCGAACCGTAGGTACAGTCCTCGATACCCATAGCCGTGCATCGGACACAACGCGGAGTACCCGGGATGCATTTCTTTGAGGATTTCGGAGTGAGGCGGTCAGAAATTCCGTCCGTGAGATTGAGAGCTCCACTGTGAGGCGAGATGAATTTACCACTTTCCGAGCCCTGTAAAGATATCAATGGTCCGGGTCAAACTCCGAACATACCAACGGATGGTGGAAGATTAGAACGCGTACACACCTACACGTCATGCATGCTCCTAACGTCTGAGTGGCCATTGCACTGGAAAGGGAGGTAATCGCAGAGACGAGGCGGGGGCATAAGGGCAACCGGCCTCGCAGTCCGATTCTTTGGATTGACAGCGCTGGGAAGGGCGGTGCACGCCCTGTTTGGTCACCGTCTGTTACCCGGACGCAGCCAATTTCATTCCAGCACACGGGGCTAGCCAGAACACAAAAGATACCCCTGGGACGGACAAGTCAGTATGTAAGTCACGGCAGTAAATATTTCCTTTCATCTGGACACCAGAAGGCACCCCATGACCGCACCCTTGATTCACCGTGTCAATCCATTCATTCACCCCATGGACTGACAACGCCATCCCCATCTCGTGCAACGGCGTTACAGTCTTTGACGTTTTCGTTTTTGTGGATCATTCGCCTACAACCGAGGCTTTCACAAGATGTTCTGTGGGACGATCTTTCCGCTCGACGTTGTTTGGCAGCAAGAGATCTGCTTCTCCCTTTGTCACGCTTATCTAAGCGCACGAATAAGGCAAGCGTGACAAGATGAAACTCAGATAATAGGCTCGGCCAATGAGAATGCCAGGATCTGGCAGAAGTGTGACAGTGTACACACCAGACTTACTATATAAAGCAGACGGAAAACATTCAGCCTCCTTGTCCTCAGTCTCCCAATCATGGGGAAAGACCAGCAACCAATTGCTAGCACCTCAAAGACAGAAAAAGCCCGCCAGTTCAGGTTCTCTCGGGCGGGCAAAGCTTTCCTCAAAGGTGAGTCATCATGCCTTTGAGCCGCAATTAGCAGTGACTAAAGTTTATGCCATAGACTATTTCCAGAACACAAGCAAAGCTCCCAAGCAGAAAGAAAGACAGCGAATCCTCGCCCACCTCAAGGAACTTGGAGATATAGAGGCTACAGACCGTCGCATTTCCAACTGGTTCATCTCTCACCGACAGGCGGAGAGAAAACATCCTCCTCTCCCGCCTTCGACTTTCGCGCTTGAACCAAACGAGAAAAAGTGGGTGGACGCCCGTCACAAGAGCCGTAAGTTGTTGATCCCGTCGTCAATCATTTCATTAATATGAGTGATGATCCGCATCCTGACTGACGATCGTTGGCGTTCAGTCTGGCCGTCGCTCACAAAGGAGACCTTGGATGACCTCAGGAGCCTCTATGCCGAACATATAGCCCAAAACGACGCCACCGACGTTCCGCACGACCTATGGGCGGAAGGTCTCGATGCCAAACCCGCGCATGTACGCATGTGGTGCAAGTTCAAAGCACGCGAATCCACTCATAAACCGCAGCCGGATGCTGCTCCCACTGCCAAAACTTTGTCCCAGATGGCGGAGGAGCACTCGCAACTCCCGACCCCTGGACATTCCACTTCTCCAGAGCCTCCTTCCACTTTCGTAGCATCGCCACCTCTCTCTCCAGACTCGGTCAAATATGAGCCGCCTGCGTCCCCTGTGGTGGCAACCACTCGGGTCCTGCCACAACCCAATGGCCCAAAGGAGAAGAGTTCGATGGGATTACACGAGGCCATCGAGAGCGCGTTCTCTGTACCTCTCCACTCTCCTGCACCTTTCATTCAGCCACCGGAACCTGCCTCGCCTGCCGCTCGGATAAATCAGCAACAAAAGCCATCGCCAAGTGACTCCCATCGAACCACCGACGTCGTCCCACCACCCATGCCACCCTCAATCTCAGTGAATACTGCCACTGCATTGACTCCGGCATTCTTACCCCCTGTTTCAATCGCTTCTCCCCCTTTAAAACCTGAACCCACATCACCTCTCCAAGATCGTGAACTATCTGTCCCGCCGTTGTCAGAAGAGCCGATACCAGGACCATCCACACAACCCGAGCGCGACATCGCTCTCGAGCGCGCCCAGCTTGTCACCGGTGTCTCCACGAAGCTGGATGAACTTACCGTTATATTCAGTTCTACCTACGGATTATCTCAGCTCGCCGGGAGCATCAGAGGCATCTCTCGACGGAACCAGCAGTTCTTGAACGATGTCGCCCTTGGTCGGTTCGAACATTTGCGTTTGACTGGCGCGCACCTTCCCAGTCATCAAATGGCGAGTCCCATGCCTGAATTCAACCCACTGAAGGTCCTGGCTGGCTGGCGGGAGAGCAAACAGAAGGGAAAGGAGAGGGCGATGGAGGATGAGATGGAGGTGGATTGAGATAGAAACGGTGGGGAAAACTCCGAACACGCACAGCACGGCTATGAAACCTCCGTTTAAACCCGCCACCACCGAACTAACCAACTCCCCTGTCGTGCGCCACAATCCCTTGTCTCCTGATTGTATGTATTTTCTGGCCGGAAAAGGAGTAGCAGGGGAGAAGTGTCGACCGAAACCAAATTTGGTCAACAACCGGTTGGCGACTCTCCCATGTTACGTCTTGCATCCTATCATCGAGTTTCTCGATTCCGGGCGGCCGTTGTAATGTCTCTCTCTCTCCAGTTTTTCGATCGCTTCTCCTAATCGTCGCAACGTCTCTCTTTACTGTTTTGTGAGTGTCTTCCCCCTCTTGTCATCTCACTACACCGGTATCTGATTATCCTTTGCCCTCCCGAACAGCGAAGTAACGTCGTCCATAGACAGTATGATGTTCTCTCACGTCTCGTTCCTCCGCATTTTGGTCGGCGTCTATGCCCCATCCCACCCCCTCTTTTCTTCAATGTTTTGCGCCCTTAGTGGGTTCACCTTGTATCTCCTTCTCGCATACACTCGTCGTCGGTTTTGTTCCCACATATTCTATAGGTACTGTCACATTATACTATCCCTACGCTCCTTCCACCTATCAATTCTATCGTATTCCTCGTATATCGCGACCTTTTAACCATTTCGTCCCCGAAGCATCCCCTTCAAGGGTATAATCGGGCGTATACCTCATCAGCCTGCCAGTAAATACCTCCATGACACATTATATCATCTTGACTTCCACAGGGTTCGCCTTGCGTACTTGATCGTTTACAATTTCATTCAAGAACTACCACGGGCACGACTAAAACTTCCTATGCAATAGGTGAGAACAAACAACAAGCGGGAAACGAGTCCTCTAGGGATGACAAGCGGCGATGGTATATATATATGCAACAGAGAACGATGAGGAACCAGGGCGTCGAGGTCCGATAGGGAGAGAGAGAAGAAAGAGAATGGAGGGAGACGATCATGAGGAAAGGTATATGATACAGAATACATTAAGAAAACACTGGGCATAGGTCTACATTTTGGGTTTGCTTGACGACGCGAAAGGCAAGGTTGCGGCGGAGATAAAAGATGGGCAACGGAGTTTACACAACAAGAAGACCGAACGAAGGGCGCGGAGATCCACACGTGTGAGCCCCCTCACGCAGTATAATCCCATTCTCCAAAGAGATGGCCAAAGAGATCCAGCCCAGGCCGTCCGTAATTAGATGAAGCTTCGTCCTCTGGGTATCGTTCAAAACTGGGCAAGAAATTAGGTCAGCGTTGATGAAAGGCAGGAGAGGGACCAAGACGGAAATAACATACGCGCTAGCGTCGCCATCGGAAATCGTCCTGGGGATATAAGGCGGCGAGATGTTCTTCGTGAGAAGGTTTTGCCATACGACCTCTTTGAACCAGGGGTGCGCGAAGACATCTCCAGCGCCGTTCCTCATGTTGCCATACCTCTTTGAGGGATCGGTTTCCATCAGTTTAAGGATCAAATCGCTGGCTCTCGGGTTGAAGAAGGGCGGCCACTGAATGGGACTTGGACCCTTAAGGATCTTGTTGTACAACGCCATGGGGCTGATCTCTGGTTCGTGGAATGGTGGCTGTCCGTAGAGCATCTCGAAGATCAACACGCCCAGCGCGTACCAGTCGACACTCTTGTTGTAACGCGATTGATTGACAACCTAATGGGTCGCCCGCAAGAGGATCAAGGGCACGGATGCGAATGCAGGTGAAGGGTGAATGGCCAGAAGGGTGATCGGTTAATGGATGCAGATCGTTAGCACAAAGGCGTGAGTCTCGGCGGAACGGGCGATCGGGAGCAAACACTAACCTCCGGAGCGAGATAGTCAGGTGTGCCGCACAACGTCCAAGTGGTCCCCTCGCAGTGTTTCGCGAAACCAAAGTCAGCGATCTTGATATGACCGTCATCGGAGAGAAGGATGTTTTCCGGCTTGAGATCACGGTAGATGATGTCGTGTGTGTGGAGGTAGTTGAGCGCCATAGCCACTTCAGCGGCATAGAACTTGGCCACCGGGTCCGGGAACCTCTGGAGAAAAAAATGAGAAACGACATTCGATGGGCGCATCGCGACAGGGTGAACAGGAGACGTACCCCGCTCTGAGCCTTGCGCAACAACGTGAACAGTTCGCCTCCATGCACAAAGTCCATGACCATATACAGATTGGACGCGTCTTGGAACGTCCCCCAGAGGTTGATGATAAAAGGGTGCGAGATGGATAGCAGGATCCCCTGTTCACTGTTGGTATGGTTGACCTGCTTGAGGCGGACGACCTTCTCCTTGTTCAAGACCTTTACCGCGTAGAACCGCAGGTTCCTTCGGCTTTGAGCTACGCACCAAAATGTCAGTCATTGGATGATCAAAACGCGATACGAAACCACGATGTTACCGAGATGAACGCGTCCAAAGCTACCCGTGCCGAGGGTTCGATGGATGACGAAGTCTTGAATGGAGTAGGTGGCTTTGGGCCGTCTCTGAAGTATTGACCTGGTGGTGTCCATGCTGTCTTCACGCTTGCTCCATTCGCTCATCGAGGTCCTTTGCGTGGAGATCGAGGCGCGATGCTCGGTGTAGTATGGCAATGCCGCTGGGAGCTGGGGCTGGTCAAGTTGGTTTGATCTCTTCGGGGCGGCGTGGAAATGAGTGAGTCGGTGTGTCATCTTCTTGAGCATCGTAGCTGGTTTGTATGGCCACTCGGTTTCGTGCGCGTCGTTAGAGTGGTAAGGCGGGACGACTCGGGGAGAGAAGGGTGGTGGTTGTGGGTCAAGAGGAGGTGAACATTACCCGGCCGAGAGGAGGCGGTATTGGGATCGTGAGCGAGTTTCTGATTGTGCCATTGTTCTCGGGGGTTTCGGCCATCTCCGAGGGGATAAAGCAGAAACAAACAACAGATTTATATCCTCCACTCGCTGAAGAAATCCCTATCCAACTCAACAAATCGCAGCATATAATCCTGTGCAGTCTCTCCTTCTCCCTCTCCCTCGTCACCTCCCTCTTCCTCCTCCTGTCCCCCTTCTGGCTCGGCTTCTTCACGCGGCTCGTACCCGAAGTCCAGATCATCCAGCCCTTCCACCTCCCGCGCCTCTCTCGCGGCCACCTGAGCAGCATGGGCATCATCCACGTCCTCCACCCCTTCAAGCGCGCGGGTCATGTCCTGTTCGCTGTCGAATAGCGAACGCCAGTCAAATTCTCCCTTTTGGATCACGATCTCGTCAAGTGATCTCTTCTGATTAGCCTTCCTCAGTAACGCTTCCTCGACGGTGTGCTTATCGCAAAAACAAGATGAGATTGAATTGGATCAGCATCGGATTCGGGGGACAAACCGGACACAACAGATGCCTCTCACCTCGGATATGAACCGGTAGATATGGACGTCACGAATCTGACCAATACGATGGGCCCTGCAAGTTCCGACACGGTCAGCGTGGCCACCCTCAAATGAGATGCCGTTTCGACCGCGGGAGAATCTCACCGGTCCTCGCACTGCTTATCCATCTGCGGGTTAAAATCGCTGTCATAAAAGATGACGGTATCCGCCCCTGTCAAACTGTAATCAGTGGTAAGACGACAAGTTTTGGCGCTGGACTGATACTCAAAACGTACTTGATGCCAACCCCTCCTGACCTCGAGGATGAAATGAAGCAAAACACCCTGGAGTCCGAATTAAACCTCTCGGTGATATATTGCCTATCTTCGACCTTTGTAGCCCCGTCCAGTCGCAGGTAAATGTATCCGTGGAAATTCAGGAACAACTCCAGGATATCAAGGATCTTCGTCATTTGAGTGAAGATCAAGACCCTGTGACCACCGGTTTTACGCTCACGGAGGAGGTATGCTAGACGCTGGAGCTTCCCGCAATCGTATTGAAGTAACGAAGGGTCGGGAAACGCGACCCGGAGCTTCACACTGGCGTGGCGTAAAGGTGCGTCAAACTCGGTTCCAGGGATGGCAGCCCTCAGCTGATCCACACATTCACGTAACGCGTGGGTTGGCATGTCCATGACGACAGAGGCGGGGGTCGCGAACGCGAACTTCTCAACGATTGGTGCCACCGATCTGGCGCGTTCGGTGTAAGACATTACGGCCGAATGAAGGGTTACGTTCGTGTGCCAGTAAGACGTCCCGAGGTTAATCTCCGAGAGGGGTAAGATGGGTTTATGCATCTTGGCTACAGTAGAAAGGAGCTCCCGACTGTACACTGGGACTTGCGAACACCTCAGGCCATTCACGTAACCCATTTGGTTCCAGCGCGTCCAAGTGAGATAACGGAGTTGATACTGTCTCTGCAGTTTGTATCCCTCGAACGTTCGAACGTCTCGTGGAGGTGATTCTCCTGGGGGTTCGCAGCGACTCGAGAAGTCAATAACCTCGGCCAATGACCTCGTCCGGTGTGTAGCGAGCTCAGAAATGTCCTGTCGGTGTGTAAATACCAACCCCAACAGATCGAGGTTCACCTCTCCGTCACCATCAAGCGTAGATAGGAGCCTCCGCCGAACTAGAAGCTCCTTGACCTCGTAGTCCGCAATTGCTGACCGGTCCATCGCGAAAGACGTGACGATTGGGCGAACCTCGAACAAATCAGGGTGGTTGCAGACTTTTCGGAGCTGCATCAGGATGTTGGCGATCCGGTGATAATTCCCAGACCGAAGGTCCTTGCGAGTGTCGGCTCGGGCCATGAACTCGTCGTAGAGCAATCGCTGGCGTTTGGATAAAGGGCAGAACTCGAGGTGTTCGTACTTTCCCGGGAGATCCTTCTCGACATCGCGTTTCAAGCGTCGAAGCAGGAACGGGCGGAGGAGTTGATGGAGCTTCGCCACCCTTTCTTGGTTCTCCTCGTTCTCGTGCTCACCAAGTTCGACGGCCTTCTCCAAAGGGGCTAGTCATGGGAGTCAGCATCCCGATGCCACGGAACTTTGATCACACACCTGAGAGCAATCCCTCAAACTCCTTGAAACCCGCGAAGTCCATCCCAGACATGATAAACTGCAACAAGGCGAACAACTCCGTTAGGTTATTCTGCAACGGTGTCCCCGTCAAGAGCAACCTCCTGAAACTTCTGATCACCACCAACGTCATCCACCGCTGGCTCTTGAAGTTCTTTATCATGTGAGCTTCGTCCAGGATCATGTAGTACCACTGCTTCCTCCTTAAGATTGCCGCATCCTTGAGGGCGAGGGCATACGAAGTAACGCAAACGTTGAAGTAGTATTTGTCGTTCCACCCTCTTCGAAGCTCCTTTCGGCGTTTGGGGCTGCCATAGTAGCTGAGGACCCTGAATCCTGGGAGGAACTTCTTGAACTCCATTTCCCAATTCAGAATGACGCTCGTAGGGACGATGATTAAGTGTGGACCCCATATCCCTCGATCAGAAGCGAGGTGAGCCAGTAAAGCGATGGTTTGTATAGTCTTTCCGAGGCCTGCAGGTGATGTGCACGCGTCAGAGCGGACCGGTACTCATAAGGAATGCGATAACCCACCCATCTCGTCTGAGAGTATACAATTGAACGATTGAGTATGGTGGTTGGCAAGCCACTCCAATCCCGCCCGTTGATACGGCCGCAAGGATCCACGCAGGAGAGGAGAAGGTCTGATTATCTGGTCCGGATCCCAATCATCCACCTTGGTAACCGCGTAGGGCCGAAGGTAGTGCTCGATCCCACCGTCCTGTATCATGGCCTCCTCATCCACGTCGTCGTCCATCGGAGGTGTAGATGGGCGGGTGGACATGAAATTCGGTTCGTGGTAATCTGGCTCCGATGATTCTGGCGGGAGTTCTGCAGGAGGAGATGCCGACGCCACGAGCTCCTTGATTGGGCCTGGAGGCCGGAGGTCCATTGGGATCCCATCACCCACAGAATCGCTGAGCCGGAGTAAGTTCTCGACGTCCCTGACATCAGGGGAGGAAGGAGTAGTGGGAAGTTGGTCGACGTCGTCTGGTGAAGTATGTCGGGAATGAATAGTCGGTCGCTCCTGGTCGATGTCCGTGTCCGGAGGAGAGGAGGGTCCAGAATCATCGAGAAGAGCCGCAGTCCCTTCCTCGTGCCCTTCCGCGTCCTCATCTGGGCTAGCTTCCAATTCCTCAATACCTTGCCCTTCCTCTTCCTCTTCCACTTCTTCGCCTGAATCGTCGTCGGGATATCCTTGGGTAAGACATGATTGCGACCGGGTGCTTGCCTCTTTAACGGGCTTTCCAGCTGCCCTTGAGAGACTGACGTGTTGGGATTGGAGGATATGTCTTGACTGGTCCAAGATCGCGTCCAGGTGTTCCTGCCCACGCCTTCTCTCCTCTTCCTCCTCCTCCACCTTCCATTTCTCGCGGATGTACTTGAAAGGGTTCGCATACATGAGCTTGAGCCACCCAGAACAGAAGATGTATACAACACCTACCAGAACTACTCTCTTCCACTGATCAACGACCAATTCCGCAGTCACCTTCGCCAATTTCTTACGCCGAGTGGTCTCGGGATCGTCCTTCTGCTTCTTCGACGCTTTGTTCTTCGCTACCCACCGCACAAGTCGGCCTTGGGCAGCCTGTCCGTGGGGACTCGGATCCGTTCTGGCCTTCACCGCCTCACAAATCCGCTTGGTGACAGCGAGGTATAGGGGTTCGGGTCGGTAGGCCGCTTGAATGACCTTTAGAATGACATCCCAAGTGTCAACCGGTCGTTCGGGCTCTTCAGGTGGTTCTCGTCTTCTCTGTTTATTATGGTCCAGGGGTAGATACCAACCCTTCCGACGGAAATCCGCTCGTTTTTCAGCTAAGGTGGCGGCCGCTTTAGCGCGGGCCTCCAGCTTGGAGAGTAAGACATCCAATTTTCCATCGAGACCGATGGACGAAGTTGGCAAGGGCTCCGAAGACTTTTGGAGTAGTTGGTCAAGTGTACTCTCAGGTTCCGTAACTCGAAGAACGACTTTTCGAGATCTAGGAGGCAAGTCGGGAGTAGCAGGTAAAATGGCCGTGGATGGACCAGCACGACGGCGGGATGACCGGGTAATACGGTCACGGCCACGGGTAGATATGCTTTCGGAGATGTCGGGGGTAGGTTGTGTCGCAGAGACCGTCCCAGTGGGGCCGTCGGGGACAGAGCTCATGATCGTCTTCCGCCTCTTCCGTGGGGCAGGAGCAGAAATAGCACTAGTGGTAGGAACATCAGCAGGCTCCAATTCCACAGTAGTAGCCTTTTGTTTTCCTCTCCTTTTGCTAGACGTCGTTGAGGTGGGCGGCGGTTCGGAGAGAGCGGAGGACGTGTGTTGGGGTTGTGATGCGCTTGAACCCTTGATGAAGTCGGAGAATTGGTTGTGGGCTCGTCGGGTCCTTCGTGAAAGACCTTCTTCAGCGGAGGATAGGATCATAAGATCGTGTTCCGCTTTATACTATCCCAAGCACAAGTAAGGTTACCGTAGCTTCAAAAACGCCTACACTTGGGACCAACAAACGTACCTTGAGGAATTTTTCGGAATTGTCGTTTCGCGCGGCCTTTAATTCCGGCACTGAGCTAAGTCGGAACATGCAGGAGAGAGGGGCCGCGCACCTCAGGGTCATATTCCAGCAATAAGGTGCGTTCCTTGAGGTGAAACATCTCACGGAGCTGTACGACGCAGTCCGATTTCAGTAATCCCAAGAAATCGCACCAGGACGAGGCCTCACCATGTGCTCATGCCTATGCGCAATCGCGTTACCCTCCGTCCTTTTCTCCTGGATTAAACCATCCTTCCGAACGTCCAACATCTCCTGGGGACTCAAAACTGGTTCCTTGGCTTTGCCTTTCCGCCCCTTCTTCGCCTTTGACGGGGTCCGTACCGGGACCGCGGAGGAAGCACCCCGTCGCAAGCCAGATCGCTTCGTCGGGCTCATGGCTTAGTAAACCACGGATAGGGTACAAGGACTCCAACGCGACGACGTGTCGCAGAGAACGGTGTCTTGAGCACGCGATCTGTGTCCTCGTGTGTGTGGGCGCAAGGGGGTTTTCGTAAGCGGGTGGTGAAGAACGATCTCTACGAATCTGTGACGGTTCGGAGAGATCCTTGGACGCAAAAAATGGAATCCCGACGAGGGTTTGGGGTGCGGATGCGTGGAGGTGAGGGATGTAGGTGGAGGTCGGAGGCACGTTGAGGTCACCCATTTCAAGCGGGGGTGCCGTCAGGACCATCCCGTTCCTCGGAATGATCGCGGCAGAATTTCCCTTCTGAGATTGACCAAATCCGACGGAACCGAGCATTGGGGCACGATGAAGGGCCGAGTTCGAATCCGGGAGGGGACAGGATTTTATTATACACAAGATAATCCAGGGAGCATTAACGAGGGGTAACCACGAGTAGAACTGGGCGTGAACGACTATTGTACACTACAAAATCTCGGATATAGGCGCCAACATGATGAATACGGAAGGATAAGTCAAGAACGCGAGGAAAGCGGGGAGGAGCACGGGGACGGGGAATGGGGAAAGTGAGCCACGAGAAGCGCACGACTATGTGACGAACGCAGGAAGGGCGTAGGAGTTACTGCCACGATCTAAACGCCATCGAAATTGGACACCGAGGCATTCGAGTCGCAATCAACGAAAAACTCGTCATCATCGCTCAACGGAATGTCAGAGCGCAAGAGGAGGTTGAAACTTCCCCTTCCAGCCCTCGATCTCGGAGTGCCAGGCCCGCTCGGCGCAGTCACACACTCGGAGTCTGATTCCAAGTCGGTGTGTGCTGGTGGCACCATGTCCTTCGGTGGTGGGCGACTCGCGTCCCCAATCTCCAACCTGGCCATACGTTCCATCAGCGTCTCGTCCTTTGCATCTTTGAGCACCTTCTGAAGGGGGGATAAGCCAGGGTCGGTCGCGGTGGCGGTAGAGGGAGGATCCGAGGCTTTCTTTGAGGATTTGGGAACCACCAAACCAAGAGTGGGAACAAGCTTCTCCTTGAGAGATTTTGCAGGAGAAGCGGGGAGTTCCTTCGTGACTCGTTTCGGAGTGGCGACATCCCCCTCGTCCGTGATGAACGGCTCAGCCTTCTGCTCGCTGGGCTCGGCGCCGTCCTTTGGTTTCGCCGCATTCTCGCCGATGGTTGGTACAACCTTCTCTTCCTTGACGGTAGGATCGGCTGTCCCCTTCTCTGTGTCCTCCTTTTTGTCCGTCGTCGTAGTTGCCGGAGTAGCAGCCGGAGGGGTAACTTTAACGTTGTCGGACGAATCAATAGCTCCTTCTCCGGGTTTCTTCGTATCCTGTCCAGCATCACCTTTCTTCGAGACCCCAGGATCATCCATGTTCACGCTTCCCTTCGGAATATCCACGCCTGCGACCTCCGCGGGTTTCCCCTTGTCTTTCTTCTTGTCGCCCGCGACCTTTTTCTTCTTCCCTTTACCGTTTACATCCGTCTTCACCTCCACCTCCTTGGCCCCTGACTCCGGCTCTCTGGGCTCAGAACAAGTTTGAGAAGATGCCGTTAGCTTTGTTGGTGACGGGACTTTGAGGCTTTCCGGTTCCATGTCCTTGTCCTTGTTGTTGCTGTTGGGGACCGTTTCCTGAACCGCTCTGCCTCTTTTTATTTCTCCGGCTCGGGTTAAAAGGGCTTTGGTTTTCTTCGCCGAGACCTGGATAACATGAAAAAAAATGAGTTGGGTCAATCAGCATTGGTGTTAACAGAATAACGAATCGTCACCGATTGACCTGTGGAGGGCGTGCCGGTGTCCTGGTTCAGGAGAGGGGTGCTGATGGGGGTTCCGTTGGGGTCCTGTCCAGGGGTGGGTGGGCCAGCGACGTCCTTCGCACCGGTCGTGTCCTTAGCGTCCTTTGCCTCCTTGTTTTCAGCCGGCTTATCTCCCTCCTTGGTGGGGGTGGGACTTCCAGCACCCTTGCTGACGTCGGAAAGTCGGGAGAGGACCGGCTTCTTCTTGTTGTCCTGGGCCTCTGGTTTGGGGGGTGCTTCGGTAGCGGGTTTGGCGGGTTCCTGAACTCTCGGCTTGGGCTCACCTCCCTGCTTGGGAAGGTCGGTGGTCTTAGCGGGTCCGTCCTTTGGCTTAGGCTCTTCCTTTGGTGGGTTGACTGGCGTAGCTTTGGTGTCCTCCCTTTTCGGGGTAGCAGGAGTCGGCTTGGATGCCGCCTTTTTGTTTGGAGTCGAAGGAGCGGGAGCGGGAGTAGTGAAGGGTGCGGGGGCTGGAGTCTCGGTGACAGGAGGCAGAGGGGAGTTGAGTGAGGCAGAGGAGGTGAAGGTGACAGGCTCGTCCTCGTGTTCGGGTACAGTGGGCAGATCTGTCTTCTCCGCGATGAGAGGCGGGCTCCGAAGGTCCAGGGCAGGCTCGGCAGCGGTAATATCGCTGAGGGGCGAGTCCGATCTTGGCCCAGGGAACCGGAAGACCTGGCGTATGATGCTCCTCAATTCCTCCTGCGAGACGTTCAGGGTGGCCGTTGGGGTTTCGCCCTTCCTGACAATTTCACGTGCGGTCATGATCATCAACGAGGTCTCCAATCCGAGATCTTTCGCCTCCTCGAAATTGAGCGTCTCTTCCCTAGAGACGAGATCCATGTAGGAGGGGAGGAGCAGTCCACGGTCGACATCATGACGATGGTAGATGACGATCTTGTAAATGGATGGAATGATCTGCTTCTCGAGCTCTCGAACGACGAGAGACTTGACCTCTGAAAATTGCCAGTGATACGCGAGACCCAGGATGGCAGCCCAGTCTTCCGTGGAAGCGTCGTAAATCGAATATATGCTGCACAGGACATCATTGATCCATCAGATATGGAACAACCTGGGCAAAGGGAGATGGTGGAAATGAAATAGACGCACGGGTTATAGAACACCCAGAGAAAGCGGGAAAAGTCGTCGGTCGTGACATCGTTTAGCACAAGGGGTTCGTTATCGGACGCCCCAAGACGGTGATGGCCGTTCAGAGCGATGTCGGCAAACTGTTTCCTAAACACGGGCGATTCGCGCTCGAAGAAATACCTAGGTTTTGACATTAGCTTCCGTCTCCGCCACACTCATCGATCGCTAGGATCTTGCACACCTATGCACACGGAACAAGTAATTTTCAACCTGTGAGGGGGGAGATTAGAAAATGATACACGAATCGGTACGGAGGAACCCGGAAACGTACCAAAAAATAAATGTCACCACCCTCGAGGTAATACTCTCTGTGGCGGCGGACCCGTTCGACGGAGGGCTGGATGGGCTGGATCGTGGGCTCGGTCTCCTTAGTCGAATAGCTTGAATGACGGCTGAGCTCCTTGGGGGTGTTTGGCCGTCCCAACCCACCAAACGAGGGCGTCCCGACCGCTGGCATTGGCTGATACACTGGAGTCGAATGATATGGCTTTGGAGAGCCAAAGCCTTGCTGGCTGTTCAAGGAGAAACCAAAGCTTGGGATTTGGAAGCCCGCCATGTTGTGAGGTGTCGTAGAAGGGTATGAGACGGAGGATACGAAGGGGTGAGTAATAGCAGAAACGCGTGTCGTGTGTCGTTAACGTGTTTGGGGTTTTATGAAGGTTTTACGGGTATATCCTGGTCGGTCCGGTGAAAGGGAGGAGGGAGGAGCTAGTGAAGGGGGGATGATGATTCTCAAGAGACGATATTGTCAGCTCATAAATGGAGCAAATGCTTCCGCTACACGTGTCGCCTCATGTTCGCTACCAACCGGCCCTGGACCCTGGGCATACAGTACGACATTGAAGAACTGTTTCGTGTATTGATAAGCCACAGACGACCGACTCGTGGCTTCGGGCAGGCAGCTTGACGTAACCCGTGTGTGCCACGTTCTCCGTCAAGTCCCCCCGAAGATTAACGAGGTCATCGCCGTTGAAACGCGTTGTGTGCCAGCCGAGGGAGATCAGATCAGTCGAAGATGAGAGTAGACAAGAACGAACGGTTTTATTCTCGGGTCGTAGCACGAGAGCAAGGAAATTATGTTTGGACTATGTGCCATGTACAAGCGCACCAGCCCAGGGGTGCCACCGCGGTGATAGAGTGAACGATACGGTAAGTGATAATGATAAGTACTCTAGATCAGCAAGAGAAAGAGTGAGGACGCAAGGAAAGTGTGTGGTGCAGAGAGGGAATACGGGAGTGATCTGTTTGAAAGCCCGACAAGACAAGGTGGAGAATAGGAGGAATGATAAGTACAGGGCTGGTAACAAGGGCCCAAAAATTAGTTTGTTACTGTTGTCGTCGAGCTAGCGGGGGTGACCGCTTTTGGTCCCTGACCGGGACCGGTCAGCCAGGCTTGGCTTTTCCGCCGAATCTTCTGCCCGAACCTGCGGGCTCGACTCATCCAATCGGATTCTTCCTCAGAAGCGGAACCCCCCAAGGTTCGTTTCGACGGCGGCTTCTTCAAAGGAGCGTGTACCGTGGTTACAACCAATTTTTTGGCTGTCTCAGACTCGTTTTCGAGCTCGCTGGCCTCCAGCTCTTGCTCGTGCTCGGTGACCGACACCCCAATGAAGAGGTTCTGCGGGTTGACCACCTTGAGGCTGTTCTTCGATCTCCGGGTGGAAATTGTCCTGGAAATCATCCCACCAACTGCCTTGGAGATTGAGGGTTTTCCGGAGATGTGACGCATCTGCGTGACATGGTCGTCGATAACACCGACTTCGTGAGTCTCCTCCCCAGACCCAAACGAGTCGACACTCGGGGCCTGTGAGGACCAGGATGATGAATGGATGAATGGACCGTGATCGGAGCCCGGAAGTCCGCAGAACTCACCGGAGGCTGAGCGTATAACGGGGATTTAAGAGCGAGTGATGATACAGCGGATGCTGTCTGAGAAACACCACTCTGGCCGAGGGTTATATCGACGGAGTTCTCTGGGATCTACAAAGGATAGAGGCCTTTAAGTACTACAACATCGATCAATGCGGACCAGCCGCGCCTTACCTGCCCAAATCGCGAGACTGACAGACTGGTCCTCCGTCGGGACTTCTCCGACTTGGCCGTGCTCACAGTGGCGTCCTCGTCACCACCCTCTGGCTGCTGGAAGACTGGGATGATGCTCGCCGATGGCAATGGGGTCGCTTGTCGCTGCGCGGCAACCTCTGCCATCTCTTCCAGCTGAGCTCTCCGCTCACTCTCCTCTTCAACCCTTCTGAACATCTATGACACGAGAATTGCCTGAGTGTAACGCTTTACACGACCGCTTTGGGGGCAACGGACCTGTTCCAATGTGTCCGAACGAACACCCAAGTCGACCGGCTGTTCTGGGACCGCCATTTGGAAGAAAGGTAGGGAAAGAAGGAAGGGTGGTAAGGGCTGCGCGGCGCAACGTGGACGAAGAGAAGGGAATATGGGGGGCGATGTCCCTGGGAAAGAACAGAATACTCTTTGAGCGGCCGTAGAGTTTCAGGAATCCTTGACGATCACATTGATATCCGAGCCTCGGCATCTCACGAACGCATCTCGACCAGTCTTTTCATCTTCCCATGTCTCTCCGGTTCATGCCCCACATTATTTATTCCCTGGCATTAACCTCCTTCTCTATGCACCTCCTGTATGAGCGTCGAGCGACGGAGGAAGACCGTGCCCATTACTCGGGCAAAATATCAATTTTAGAGACACTGGTCCGGAACCTAGAACAGGGTCAGACGATGGACCCCCAAGAGGTCGAGAGACTGCGGAAACTGGCAGGCGCTTCCACGTCACACGTCTCAGAGACCAACAGAAACCAGGCCAAGATTGGGTGGAAGGAGGTCTTACTGGGGAAACCACCCTCGGAACAGACCTTGAATGGGTTGGCCTCGCGGGATCAAGGGGACTGGGAAAAATGTAGGTGATCCCCGCAGTTGTCCGCATTCCAATCGCTCACCGGCACCATCTGCTCTGACATCTCCACTAGTCGAAGCGGAAGTTCGTTCCTCGAAATGAGGTTGACCGCATCGGTGAGCACTCAGATTGCCGAGTCGGTCATGGCTCGCCCTGTCTGATTGATGTTCCTGATGTGCCTAGGCACCTTTTTCCAGTTTCTCAAGAGGTGTTCACACCGCGTTCACAGCGTCACGCTCTGCGGGAAGACGACCTCCCCTGTTCGCCGTACATCCATTCTTTCACGATATCGACGTCGTATCAAGGATTGATGGTCAAAATGTTGTCGCGGCTCTCCATCCACATTTAGAATTACATTTGCTCCGGATCAACTGTCACCTCTTCCGCTTGCTTCCCCGCAGAACGCGCCAGGGTGAAACCGCCCACCCAACGGCTGATCGCAGACGTGGATCTGACATACCACTGTGAACCACGTGAATACCAAATGGCTGTGGCCGATAATTGCTTACCGAGGGATATGATATCATCATCACTTCGCGGCCTGACGTTCTTCGAAAGTGTCCCTGAACTCCGCAAAGGTCGAAGGACCGAGAATCGCAAACACGACCCGGTCAAACGAGTTTGCAAACCGCGCGTCGGGGGCGACCAATAGCTCCGCCCAAATTGCTGCGACGAGAGAAACTTTGTTTTGAAACACGCCCGTCCCGAAACTACCCAAGACAACGTCCTTGATGCCATATTTCTCGAACAAGAAGAGGATACGGCCCATCCGCTCCTTCATAGCCTTTCCTATCTTCACTTCCTCCGCTTCTCTAGCGATCTGTCCGTTCAACGTTCGACGCGCGACTCCCGCATTTACGGCCGCGCTCGTAACCACATCGATTTGGATGGGTTCTATGAGTTCCCCAGAGTCCGTGCGAAATACGGTGACGTCCGGGGAAAATATCATAGCGTGGGAGTAGTAACCACCCTTGGGATCCTTTTTGTGAGGGCCGTAGAACTTCTCTCCCGTGGAGCATACGAGGGATGGGTATAGTGTAGATGAACGCGCGACGGATTCTTCTTGGGCCTGTGCACCACTCTGGAACCCACCGCCAGGGTTTTTGGCTGACGCGAAGTTCAGAACACCAAGCTTTCGTTTCGGTTCATCTAGTGAGGTGTATGGGGTCGATGCTAGAATGCTAACACCCTCTAAAGTGGAAATTTCGACGATCGAGATTTCCGTTGCCCTTTCTCTTGAGAAGTTGCTCGTGGACGTTGGGCTCGGCCAAAGTGAGAGGAGGGAATCTGCGGCGTAATAACGCGTCCCGGAGAGCATAGCGTCCAACCGGGGTCGAATGTCATGCGTGGCTTCTCCGATGCTGTAGTGGCCAGCTTCGATGATCTCGAGGGTCGACTTGGCGATGGCGCGTCGGTCATTTCGTCCGGCACCACCTGGAACTTTGGGTTTGGATGGTTTCGACCCTCCTGGTTTGGAAGTATCCTTCATGCTTGTGGTATGGGATTGAAATCTGTGATGGCGGAGAGGGGGGTTATTCTGAGTGTTCCAAATATTTAGAGAAGGTTTATGACCGTGCCAAAGGCATCGGAACATACAGATTTGACTCGAGCAGATAGAGTCAGACTTAGTCCAAGTGCAGGTGGCGGCCGGTAAAGATGAGATGCCAGGCGCTCGGCCACGGGTTTGGGACCGAACCAGGTGATCGCGAGTTGTCATTTATCCACGATCATCCGAATAAACTTGTTCCTCAATTTCCATCTGGGTGGTATAGGGCAAAAATACAGGCCCTCATTCAGTCGCTTCTCTGTGAACCTCCCGCGCAGCGTGGAACTCGTCTACCATCTCTTGATCTTGGGACACGATCACTCAGAACTGACTGTTGTCCTTGCTTCTGCTTCACCGGCGCGTGATGCCGTGTTCACAGTTTTGACTTCTGGCTCTCGGCGCGCACGGGCCCCAGGTCTGAGGACTTTTGATCCTACATCGGCAGCGACCTTACGAATGGTGGGAGATGACGGAGGTGCCGTTAGAGACGTCTTCACCGCCTCACACACCCTCATCGTGGTTCCCGGTTTCGAGGAGCTGGAACGGGTTCGGGGGAAGATTCAGACTTTCGTTTGGGCCGCCGCCGTCCGCTTCCGGTGAGGCGGACCACAATGTTCCCGGGAATGCAAGGCCGACACACGTGTTCCATGTTGGCGTCATCGTAGATAAAACCGAAGTACCGGAGTGGGTCCAGGATCCTGGACCCCACACTCTCACAGCCGGCGTGTGACCTTACAAACTTGGTACAAGTTCGATGGAGCCCGCTGCCAACCGGCGAAGTAAACGTGGTGATTTCGAAGGCCTAGACCCCAGGCTATGGTTGCTCCTTCTCACTCGCTGTGGCTCCCCTTCACCCTGAACTTTGTGCGGTCAAAGCGAAACCACATCCCCGGGTCTCTTTCAGCGATCATATAATAAGGGTGCGACCACACGTCTGATCAGTGCTCACTGTTACTAAGAGGCCTTATTCTTTCTTACCTCGGGGCGTCCTTTGGCTGAGATCGACGTCCGAAGCGGGCGGAGTCCTCAGGGAAGGAAGTAGGGTCCTAGCCGAGCCTAATCAACGACGTTCGCGCACGCACCAACCATCTTTATTGACCTGTGCAACTTCGAATAATTGTACAGCTGTAGGCGCATTGATAACGCCTAGGAAACACGTCCACCCTCCAAACGTGTGCCAAATTTATCGCAGGTGACGCGCACCCCTGACCCGGTTCTCGCACTGATTATCTCTTGATCACCGATTCCTTTCAGTGTTGTTCGCCTTTCAGCGCTACTTCGAAGCTCCTGGACTCCCGATGCAACTCTGTAACGCGCACGCCGCTTCCGCCCAAGGTTGGACCCGGATCTGCGTGACTGCCCATAAAGCTACTAATTGAGAGCTAACACCCCATCGGCCATCGGACTGTTGAACTCTAAGGAAGATGACACTGTTGCCAACGCTCGTGCGTGGATTTAGCCTCGATGCTGTCAGGGAAGAGGTCCAGAGAACCTATCCAAAACCGTGTTTCCTATGGGTGGGCAAAAGCATTTACGAACTTTTTTTATTCAGCACGCCTTCGGAGACAAGGATCGGTGGAACACACATCGTAATGATTGGTGGAGAATGCAGGCGTTGACGCCTTGCCTCGTCCGGTACCTCGTTGCCGAAGATGGATAAAGTCACAGACCGCGCAGGTCCGCTTGTTGACCTACTGGAAGAGAGGATCCTTGATCGCCCCACATTCCCCCGTGCCCAAATTAAGCAGTACCCCCGCTTTCGCGCGGTGGGCGGTCGATTCCGCTGTGCGATTCCTCTCATTGCCAATACCCATCCGCGGGCCCTCGAGTACAATCTATTGTGCCTTTGGTGGAGACCCAGTATCCGATCTACCGTTTGCACTGCCTGAGGGTGATGGTTGTGGCGTCATTGCTCACAAGTTGTTTTTTTTTTCATCCTTCACACCCCGGAAACCGTTGGCTTCGCGTCACTTGGCACAAGTTCTCTCGCATCCCGATGGTTTGGAAAGGTTTAAGAAGGAGAGGTTACGTTCGGTGTGCTTGCCAAACATCACCCGGGAGAGTCAGATATGAGTCACGGGTGAGCCTTCCTGCCATACTCTCGATGTTATTGTCTGTCTGACGCGTGACTGCCCGCGCCCTATGCGTTCCCTGCACCCTGCGGTGCGCCCGCCCCTGACAGTGTCCGGAGGATCATGGTTCGTCCGTCCCCGACGGTCAAATAGATACACGCGACCCTGAACCGATCCCAATCCTCCAATTTTCTAGGTGTGGGAGCCAGAGACGAAGCGTACTACGATGTCCCATGCCTACCGCATCGTCAGTAGTCAACCAAGCGGACCCCTGCCCAAAGGCGAAGCCTGCTTAGCATGCCGGTGAGCGTCTCCCCACCCGCGTCGATCGGCGATCGCGCGTTGATCATCACCCCTTTGTGAACCCCCGCCCCCCTATGCGATGCAGTCGCAAGAAGAAGGTTCAAAAGTCAAGTTTGAATGTGTAATTAATTATTTCTCATCGGGCGTATCACAGAGGTGCGATGGAGTCCGACCCGTGTGTGGGAAATGTCAGAGTTCCCGACGAAGATCGGAATGCGTGTATGAGGACGTGGGACTCGTCTCGTTCGGGGGCCTCGGCGTTCCTGTTGAAGAAGTCACCCTCGTACCACCTTCACCTACAGTCCTTGAATTCCTCAACCACAGTGCCAGCATGGAATTGAGCGCCACTGATTTTGAAGACCCTTTCACATTCGATGCTACGACGCTGTCCAAGGATGACTTACATCTCAGATTGTATGTTTCCCTCCTGCTTTCTCCCGTGACGATTCTTATCTCTGTCATACAAAACCTTCCTTTTGCTCATGTCACCCCACATTCAGCCGTCTCATTTTTATCTCTTACCGTCACAAGTTTGGGATGTCTGGACCTTTCTCCAAGCAACAGGCCATAATTCTCGGGGACAAATCCGGGACCTTCGTTCACCCATTCTACGTCGACTTCGCCCACCTCTTCGGGTGTCTTATCTGCCAGCGCAGGTCTCCCAACCAGTCCTTCCAGAATCTCGAGGCAGGTTTCTTTGCGATGGTCTCGGAATCTCTCGCAAACGTGATGGAATCCGAAGACGCATTCACCTATGCGCAGGCCCACTGGCTCATGGCTTACGGGTATCTGACCCAACTGCGCTATCCTTTGGCGGAGAAATACATCGAATCATGCGTCCGGGCGGTCGAAGGGAACCCCGTGGCCTTCCTCCCTCACTTGGTCCGCACGGATGGCGCAGAGGACGCTGAGATCTCTGAGCAGTCTCAGGATCGAATGGCCTTCCTCGCTTCCCTCATCTCCTACCGGGCATTGCTCCGCGTTCGAGTTCAGGATGCCAAGTCCGGGGCGCCCCCGGAGGAAGCGGCGAGCGTACTTGCTGTTCGTTTCTGCAGTTCTCCGCAGAAGCCGACCGAGCGCTGATATCGTGTCCTACAGCCGCACAACGCGGAGCGACAGCTTCGCATATTGGAAGGAAGCGGCGATGGGATCATGAACCACCTGGACGCTCAGTTCAGTCCCGAGCTCTCTGTAAGTGACAGCTGGGCGGTTGCGGTGCAAGCCACTTTGGCTCACGAATTTTTTTGTTTTCTGTAGGGCCATTATCCTCAGTTGTTCAAGATGTGCCCTCCGATGATTAGGGCTGCGACGATGCTTCTTGCCTTTGATTCCAGTCTCCTCGAGGGATCATTCCAGCATGAAGGTGCGGGATTCCCCCCCCCCCCTGCGCCTCCCGTCAAAAAAGTGTACGCTGAATATAATTGAAATTAGCGCTCTGGCTCGAGAGGACGAGAAATATCATCTCCAAACTTCACTCTCATCTCGACGCGTTGACCGAGTTGCACACTCAGGTTTCCCAAGCTGGAGATGTGGACGGATGTCTCTCCTTGAAATGCTGCACCGCGATCACGTTGACTCATCTGGCCCTCAACTATAACCTCCTCGGCAAACATTCGATGAACACTGCCGCCGTTGATGACCAAACCTTGTGCGCTGACATGATCAGCCACCTTGCCACGATGACACAAGAGCTACGAATTGAGGGCTCCATGCGTCGTGTTCATATGTATACCGGAGTATGTATCTGCAATCCGGTTTTTCCCCATCTCGCGCGGCTTCTGATCTCGTCCCATACAGATATGCTGGGTGAAGGCGCTCAGCATGTGTCGAAGGGAAATGTCCGAGTTGATTGTGAAACATGGGATCACTGGGGGAACAGGTTACGATCCCATGGCTCCACACATTTGTAACATGAAGGGGTGTTTGCTCGGGCATATTGCCTTATTGACGCAGGCATACCAATCATATAACGCGCTTTGCTTCCCATCGTCTCTGGGCAACTGAGATGAGAGGATTAGAAGTTAACCTATACTAAGGACGGCTATCAACTGTTGACACGTACAATCCACTTTTTGTTTATTTATCTCCGAAACCGGTCTGTCCCAGGTAACGAGTATGAAGACCGAGCATGGACCAAGCACTTCTCCCAGGCTTTTTTGATTGTCAGGGATTTATTAATGGTTACCGGAGTGGCGCGCGATGAAATGCGACGGTCATCCGAGCAAGATTGCTAAACACTTTTTGCTGTTTTTCCCGCCTTTTCGGCGACTTAATACTTGTTTTTTGACTTCCGTATCAAGTATCAAAAGTTGACCCATGTTCGCTGCATGGAACCCGGCGTTTTTTGGAGTTGGTGGGAAAGGAATTGAAGGCCGTATTGCTAGTGTAGGTGACATCTGGACTTGTGAACGGAACTACTCAGGCAAAGCTTCCGATGATACCAGACTTCGGGTGGATGGGGATCGCGGTCACTCGGCAGAGAAGCACGATGTGACGAGGCCCGAAGAGGCGGAGACCCAGGCGTTCGGCGGAAGCAATGCGCGTCTAAATAGCACCAACTTTGCTCTCGTTCCGTTCCGTAGGGTCACGCCGGGCAAATGTCTCTGTTCCGCCAGCTCAAACAGGCTGCGTTTGGGTCTGGGAGACCAAAACTCCAGAGAAAAGCGCATCTCGCACTTCCCGAAGTGCCATTTTACGAGCTTGACCCACTGCCATGGTGGTCCAAGAAGGGTTGGACTTATTTTTTCGTCACTGCCGACGCAATGATCACGTACGTCTCGCCCGTTCGCGTTCTACGAAGGCAAAACGGTTGGAATTGAATGTTGGGCACTGACACGATGTATGATAAGGAAGTGTCTCCATGGGTGACATGTTGTGGAATCGCTGGACACGGGCCGAGGAAGTGAAGGCCGTATCGAATACCACCAGTTCAGAACAGCCACCCACTCAAACACAACATGTTCTCCGACCGCTTTGGCAGCGTGTCTCGGCCGTGGTTGGACTGGGATGTGCTGGTTCTTACCTCGCGTTCATGCTTATTGTCGGTCGAAGTCGTATCATTCGCAAGGCCTGGATCATCCCTGCGGCAGCCAACCCCTCTCCTATTTTGAATGCCTCGGGAAAACCCGATACTGGCAGACAGGTTTTCTTTCAGTGCGTTCATCACTGGAAAACCCAAGGACAGTTGTATCCATACCGGGATTGCAAGTTGCACGGGTCAGCTGTGGCAATAAATGGGAAGGGTGGGCAAGATGTGTTGATGAAGGTTAAAGGGTTGCGAGGGTTCTATTCGATGACCCTAGAGGGTGCGAGAATTAACGGGAAATCATTCGGGGAGGGGAGGGATGGGTCGTCGCTGATATGGGCGCGACGGAGGCTTTTCGACGCCTGGGCGGAGGGAGGCGGGTCGAAGCCGAAATTCCAGCCGCGTTCTTCCAGTAGGCCCGCGGCCTTGAATTGTTGATACTTACGCCTTGTCACCGCTGTAGAGTTCGTTGTTTTCATTGGACACCTCGATGTTTCTGCCGCCGATGCGTTTCTATGCATAGCCGTCAAGGGTTATCATCAACGATCAGTCGTAAGCGAAGCCCGCCCTCCTGATCTTCCACAATTGTTCGCTGGATCAGTGTCAAAAGGCCGTCTAAAACATGAGGCTCCGCAGGGTTTACGTGTTGAATGAAAACCGATTCGATATTTAACAGACGGCGAACTAGGACCGTGTCGCCTTTCGTCTGTTCTTTTGTCCGCACATCTTGGTCGGTTCAACTGGCGTCCGATACCACCCACTCTCATTCGCTAGTCGGATCGCTTGATTGCCTGTATTAATGTCCTTTAATAAAAGCATCCCTCTGGTGAGCCTCCTTCGTTCTGTTCGGCCTCGCTTCGAAGCTCACACACCGCTTGTTCGCCGTCCGCAGTTTGAACGACTTGTCCACCCCATTCCAAAACACCCGATACCAATGTCTTGCTACTATAGCGATAGCGTGAGCTTAACTTAATTCTTCATTGCGCCACAACCGTGATGTTGATGCTGCGGCGATAGGACTCTTGCCTCTCTTTCAGCCCACATTCCTCCCCCCGAACCTCTACTTCGTCCTCGACGAGCCCTTCTTCGCGGCTGAGTTTACAATCCGACATCGATAGGTCGTTGAGGATCTTCGATACCAAGATCGATGTTTCGTGCTTTGAGGATCTGGAAGATCAACTGTTGACTTGCCCTAGGGAGTCCTTTGCCGATCTTTGCTATTCGGACGCTGTGGACACCAACCCCGCCAACGATCCCGACTGGTGCGTTTTTGTCAATACCCCCCGGCGCATGAATTGGGGTCGTAACGAAAACGCCGTGCGTGAGCCTGAGACCGACGAATTTGGTTTCCTGGTTTGTTGCCCACGTCTATTGTTCTTCTGGTTCGTGTGTGCTGATGAATCTGTAGGACCGTCCGTTGAACATCGACCCCCATGCCAAACCGGATAGCCCTGCCATCGACAGCCTCACGTCGAGCAGCTGTACATCTGAGTTGAATGATTTTGGATATGCTTTCCCCTTCCTGTACGATGACTCGCCTTCAGCCATGACCATCCCTGATCCTTACAATTCGATACATTACTCTCCAACTCCTATCACATGTGGGAAGCGGCCAACTCGTTGGGACCGCACAATCACTCGTCTGACTTCTTTTGCCCGTCGGCGTTTTTAATCCCCCTTCAATGCTAATCCTTTCTTTTCGTTCGTTTGTACATATAGCAGTGTAGTCATACGTGTACCTATATACCATACGCCATTGTTTGAGCTTGAAACCCAATCCTGCGTCCCTGACCGCCCGAACTAGCGCGAACGCGGCAGGAAAGCTTTCACGTTCTCCGTTGATCGACGGACATGACTCTGGATTGACACCTTCCGCTCTCTCGATCACCATGGCCACGACAAAGGAAGTATTCCAGTGCGGTTGGGACGGTTGCCCAGACGAATTCGATCTCCAATCAGACTGGGTTGACCATGTCTCGATACACGTGTTTACTCTGAAACCTAACGAAAGAACGCCATGGCTTGGACCGCCGGAATTGGACCCCGACCGAAGATGTGTCTCCGTTGTCGACGGTGTGTTCTTTGCACAACTTCACGCCACTCGGTATCGGGGCAGTGAAATTTAACACCCCTTACAGACGGTCGATCAGACGGCGAGGACGAGGACGAGGACGAGGGCGGCAGAGCCTTTTCCCAAACAAACGCCTTATCTTCGCCCGCGAGCACACCTCCACAAGTAGAGCTCCCGGATTCCCCGAACCTCTCTGAGAAGATTAACGGTCCCTCTGCTTCTCTGATGACCACGGTCGAACCCCTCCGTCTCTTACACTCTCCAAATGAACTCGAACGCGCCTTATCATATCAAACATCCGGTTCAGCGGACGACGTAGAGGCCGAGCTCATACCGGTATCGCCAACACCTTCCACCAACGCGTCTCAAAACGCGAGCTCGAATCAAGAGAGTTATCAATACATCCTTTCTCATCCTTCGCCTATCCAAACCCAAAGCCAGTTCCCGTCGGTCAACGTTAACAGGTTTAGACGTGGGACGTTCCGGATTTCTGCCCAAGCGCCTCTTCGTTCCGGGTTGGGGATGAACACACCGCAGAGTCAGGATCGGCTAACTACAAGTCAGACGTTACGGTCTCCTGATGGCAGCCGAGTCAGCGCTCCCGTTTCCCAGAGTCAAACGATTGAGGATGGGATGAGCCAGCTCATGACCCAAGCCTTCCGCCCACCCGAGACCCAGGACTCATACGAAAGTGACCAATAATGTGATGTATTCCCGGCAGCATCCCTTAAACTACTTAATCGATTCGCGTAAATACGTTATATTCAAGGACTAGAGTTCTGTACTACAGCTGAGGTTACGACCGGGGCCATTGACAACGTCCCCACCCTTGAACCCTTCTAACCCTTCTATTGAACCTTTGAAAAGTTGTCCACAAGGGCACGTGGTGTAGTTGGTTATCACGCTCGCTTAGCATTTCTGGAGAAAACTTGCGAGAGGGGTCCGGTTCAATCCCGGACGTGTCCATCGTTTTTGTCTAACTCTTATCAGCCGCGCACGAGGCCAGTGCTAGGTCGGATTAAGGAACTCGACACCAAAAGCCTGGGTACGCCTGGTTCTTGAGATTGATTGAGCCCCGACCCTTTTTTGCGTTTTTGGAGTATATGGTGCGCGGTTACGATCGGAATCCGTAGATCTCCAATTTATACTCGAACCCCCATCATGGCCTGGGTGTCGGGTCACAGGAACTCCGCGAGGAACGGGAAGGCACAGTCCTGGACGTGTTGGGGGGCGTGGGCTCGAAATTTTTTGCGCGTGGCAATAGTCACACAGTGGAAACGTGTATCTACACGTTGTTTCAACGTTTTATCGGTTTTCAGTCTCCCCGGAAAGTGTAGGGGAACCTATCCTGTGCCCCATTGGGTCCGCCATGCCCGTGTCGGGTGCCAGTGGCAATGAGCGATTTCATGACCCATTTTGATGGGGTGGGGTGGTGGGTTTACTATAAGTCGTCCCTGCCTTCCTGCGCCGTAACTCTGCAATCACCCCACTCCTTTCTCGCGCTCCGAAAGCCTCCAGCGATGGAGTCCGAACACGATAATACAGGGTACGTCTTCTTATTCGCTTCAGCATCCCAAAGTGGACCTTACGTACCGAACCCACTTCTTCTGGTCCCGTTGCGGGGATTATAGCAGGCATGCGACGCTCGAGAACCGAATCTCGGTCCACGCCACCAAAACAATCACCGATGCTGAAGCGAACTTCGAAGAGGCGTGGAAGCGCGAAGTTCAAATGTACCATAAGGAGGTGAAACAACGTGTGAGGAGACTCGATACTGCGATTATATATGTGAGTGGGGACCCGATTTGCGTTTTTGCGGCAGATCTTTGGGCAGATTGCTGATGGAACCCCCTCCCCTCCCCATTACCGATTTGCCTAGGCTACTGTCTGTTGTTTGGCGACTTTTTTTTCTTTACGGTTGGATCGATGCTTGGGGTTCGTCGGTCGTTGTAATGACATCAGAGGTGCGCTCTCGGATTCGCTTTAATTCGGCACCGATCTTAATACCGGTGGACTTTCTCAGCCGGTTCTGACATTGAACTTATTGAGACCTGGTGTCTCGTCGTCTTTCTTTCCATTCTTTCCATTGCCTCTGTCACGAGGTGGTCGCAAGGCACTGCCACCTGTTCCATCTCACCCGAACTCCGATCACACATCGAACAACTCTCTGCAACCTCCATAGATCACAGCGCATCATGGATGGACAAGATAGTTCACGTCGTTCCTTATGGCTCTCTCCTCCTCTTCCTTTATGAAGTCCTCGATAACCTACCCCTCAACACCCCCACATTCTCGATGAACGTCTTCTGGTCGGTCTCACTGCTTACGATGCTTCTGGCCCTCCCGGGCCTGCGACGGCGACCGCCGTTGACGATGCCTGAGCCAACTCGAGAGCAAGTATCTCTCCCATCGCCCCCACCAGATCGCAAACACGTTGGCGGACACTCTCGTACGCACAGTAACGGGGAGCCGATAACCGACTACGATGCAAAGGAGCCACTTTTCACGAGCGCCCTGCGACAAGATCTATCCCCGTTAAAGGCAGAACGAATCCAGTGGATGCTCGACCGCCCTCTCGATGAGGAGACCACGTCCGTGGTCCTCAGGGCTATCCTCAGAATGGCCTGGCGCTCGGGAAACCACTCACTTCTCCTCAAACGATGCTACGAAACTCTCCTCCAGTCCTTCGATATGGTTGACAGCCAGCCAATTCTTATTCCGCGATCACGAAACCTCGCATATCTCTCTGCCCGAGCATTCTGCCACATTTTCATTCAATCCGGAAGCGACGCTCAAGGGAACGACAAGATCGTGGCTTCCCTCAGAGAGCGACACATCGGCCTTTCGTTGGGCTATCAAGAGAACGACTCTAATCTGCAGTCCGTCCTTGGACTTACCGACCGTCTGCTGGGTATCGACCAAGAGATTGAGTGGTCATCGTTCCAGCTCTCCTCTGCCCATCACCTCTGGGTCAGCGATATCCTCCTCTACCACGTGTACAACCTTGTCGCTACCGGAAAGCAGCAAAATGTGTACGACGAGGTCGCTGTATTCATACAGGATACGTTCTCACTGGAACCTCCTGCCCCACTATCTGTCGACACCAATTGCGTGCTCATGGTTGGCCTTCTCGTTGACATCCCCGTGCACCCGGATGACCTGCTGGTATCTGGCGAGAAGAAGAGGTGTGTTGTCCTTCTCAAAACGTATGTAACCAGAGGGTTCTAACTTTTCCTAGTTCGAGGTTCGCCCCGATAACCGAAAGGCTATTCGTCAAACTCAGCTCCACCATCCAGAACGAGACGTCGACGAAAGCAGAGGTTGACGCGATTCTGGACGCTCTCCGGTGCATCGGATTACTCACCTACAACGTCGTCCCGCGAAGGTGTTTCGACCTCTTCACTACGGTCATGACGACCGCTTCCCACCTCCCCGCTGATCTGAAATGGGAAGCTGCCCGGTTGGCTATGCACGGAGCGTTTAAGTGGGAGGGGTATTATCCGATGGTTTCGAGCCCTCAGGAGGTTCTCTCATTTTTGGAATATCACTTCGACCTCCAATCGAAGGGGGAGAACCAAGACGAGGCGATACAATATGCGATCCGCGCGCTCGCCCTCGGTGCCAGTCCAACCTGCCTCGAAGCCCTGGCCCAATTCGATCCGACAGTCCACCCATTCTTCGACGGCATCCGCTCTCTTTTCCATCCCGAAAAACCTCACGAGCTCAGGAAGGCCGCGATTTGCTTCCTATCACACATTGAAGCCCGTTGGTTCCCCGTCTTCTCCGAACACGTGTCACCGGACGCGGTTCAGGAATTTTGCGAGGATTTGGTTTCCGCAGTTAACGAGGTTTTCGTGGACGAGCTCGAAGTCAAGAGGGCAGCGACTTCGATTCTGCTTTCCATGGCGGATGCAACAACTTTCCGACTTCATATCCCCCTTCACATGTGGGAGTATCTGGAATTCGTTCACGAACTGAAAGACGGTTCGAACCCCTTGCGAAGGTGTAGGGGTAACCTGGACATAATCCCCGCGCTGAGGAGGACGAAAGACCAGAAGCCCCTGCTGCTTTGGTTGGCCATTTTATGGAGGGAAATCACGAAACTGAACCTCAAGATCCAGGAACAGGCGGTCGAAGCCACCACCAGGGCTGTCGCGCTGTCTCCTCACGTCGAGGACTTCCTTCTACTTCTACTCAACGCCGAAGAAACGCGTCTGGAAGAGAAACTCCGCGCGTTCTCGTCTTGGTCGACAGATGGGGAAGTGGAGACTCTACGGCTGAAGTTGTATGAACTACGGGAAAGCAGGACTCACTTCTACGAGGTATGTGAACCTGAGGACACTCAATGATTCTTAACTATGTTTCACCCCGCATTTCGCTCCACTCATTCTTCATCATCCACCAAACGAACACTTGTATCTCTCATTCCTCACCTTTCTGTTTATTTGTTATTACGGTACCACGCACTGTTTTCGATAATACCTGCTGTTTCCTATTATTGTAACCCTTGAAACCCATCGTCTGCTTTTATTACACTAGAAAAGTCCATATTACTTTCCAAATTAATAACATAGGGGGCGAACCATGGGGTATGCCCGGAGGTTTGTATGTAACAAGTGAGACAAACACGAGGAAGGGGGGAGGGCATACAGCTCATAGTGAGCGACACGTGGAACAAGCACACCAAACTAATAGCCTGGCCTTCCCTCATCCGAATGGCCTTCCGTAGAAGCTGGTATCACATTGAAGGCAGGGGTCGCCACGCCTTCCCCCTCGTCCTCACTGCCTTCTGGTATCATGTCTTCGTCATATCGTTCGTCATAATCATCGCCGTCCTCGTTTTCCGCCTCGATGTCAACCTCACCGAAGAGAACATGGCACTGTACGGGACGCTGGTAAGTGTAATGGGCGCAACTGCGTGTGGATCATGCGTACGTGGCTGATCATAGCTCTTGTGACGCTATGAGCGTTCCCCATGTTTGACATGGTGACTGCGAAATCATTCCGGGGAGCTCGGAGGATGTTTGGACCGATGACGATGGAGAGTGAGTGAGAAGTCATTTGATTGAGCTCCTCGAAATCGGTAACCTTGTCCAAGTGCTCGAACAACCGCTTCAGAAGATCGAAATTCGCAGCAGGGAGCTCGCGGAGTAGGCGCCGGATGTTCGCCAAACGAGGCTCAAGACTTTCAATTCCTGAAACACGACGTGAGATTGGTTAGTCCTCCCCGCAAAAAGAGCTGAAACGCACTGGCGGAGTCGATGAACGTGAAGTACATCGAAGAGGGAACGACGGGTTCAGGGAGAGTCCGGAAGAAAGATTTGATCACGTCACAGATCGCATAGATATCCGTGCTATCACCAATGGGTGTACGTCCTATCATCCCATGAATCAGCGAGGAAGTTGCCCGCAGGCTGGCCGAACTCACCGTGGTTGAGCGCATCTTTGATACCATTGATCTCCAAAGTCGATCCAGCGATACGATCTGACAAAGTTTCTCAGAGAAGGGATAACCGCTCGCCCGGGACTCAACTTACAGATTCCGACTTCGGTTAGACCTCGGGACTCGACTTCCCTGAAGCATGTCTCCAGCATAGAAGGAATGGCTCCTGGAGGTGGGTCGTCTCCGAATTCCCTTTGTATGAGAACCTTCAAATCTACACCAAGGACTGCGGAGGAGTAACTCTCAACATGCGGAACTAGGTGTAAAAACGAACGACACTTACATGCATGACCGCGGGTATTTGAGTCCATCGCCGCGAGCTGTTCAGCAAGGTTTGCGTTGCTTCCCAAATATGTGAGACGCCTCTTAGCCGCAGTTTTGGCAACGTGGCTAATCTTGTTCATCCACTTCGTCATATCCTTCTTTCCCATCGCCTGGAGCAAGTAGTGACCGCCGTCCTCAGTATCCAATTGGAACGTAAACGACCGTTCGTTGTTGATGAACTGGGCAACGCGGCAATCCGCAAGACTCAACACAAGAGCGGGCTTTCCGGTGGGGACGAAGTCCAATTCTTCCGCGGTACGTTTCGTTCCAGAGGGGATGGCAGTATCGGACGTGAAAGCGCTGGAAATAGGTCGCATGAACTGGAAGAAGGCGGAAGACATGCTCTTCTTGTTTCGATGAGCTTTAGAAACACCCGGGTTCGGTTTGCCGCTGTGCATCGCCTTGTTCAGATAATCCTCCCTCTTCTCGTGGCGGTGTTGCTCGTACTTCTTCTCCTTGCTTAGCCGGTCGCGAGCATACTTGTCTCGTTTGTACTTTTCCTGTTGAGCAAGAACCAAGAGGTTGAACGGTCGAGGGATCCTCTTGTTCGGGTGGGCCCCATCACTTCCGGCTTCACGGGCAGCGTCCTCGCGGATAAGACGGTGGTCGAACTGAATGTAGCTCGCTTCTTGCTCGATCTTACCAAGTCGAGCAAGGTCCTGCAAGCCAACCTGGCGCCGTCTTTTGCGGGTAACCGGACCAAGGGAAGTGACATTCGCAGCCAGATGACACAAGAACCTTCGAACAGAGTTAACCTCGCACAAATTTCACCAGGGAAACACCGTACCTTCTCTTCTCGAAGTTCACTAGCCCTTGTCCCTCGTCCACCGGTGGAGCGATCACGTTCGGCATCGCAATGACTTCCAAAATCCTCTCGAAAAACCAACCTATATCAACGAGCAAGGAATCGCCCGTGGAGGTCTGAGCGTTCGACGAATCCAACAGCGCGGATAAACTATCAGCGGTGGTCCTACGGGCATTGGCAACGTTCAGCCAGGCTCTGGCGTACATCCTCGACTCAGGACTGAGGAGAGCAGAAGTGAGCACGGCCTCCACGAAAGAACGAACGCAAGGCTTCTCAGAAATGGGCGTCGATGAAGTGGAATCGGAGTTTCTGATCCTGCTGATTTCAACCGCCTGAAGAAGTCTTTCGAGCCTCGACTGCCTGAGACGGGCACCCAACTTTGGGAAGGCGATCTTCGAGATAAACCATTTTCGCACGACGGCGAAGGCCTTGATACACGACCGGATGGCCGCTGGAAGGAGACCGTATAATGAATCTTGGCCACCGCCAGAGACCAACAACGTGGTTTCCACTTCGCAAACCAGCGAATGAAAGGTTTGGACTTCAACCTCATCGGCGGTGGTCAGCGGTTCGCGAGCGATAAACCAGCCAGTGCGATCCGTAGATTGAATCTCGAGAAGGTCTGAGGTGGCAAGGATATCCTAAAATCATGTCAGTTGACCCGTCACTAGCGTGGCAGTCAGCGACACTGACCTCATCAGTGACATTTCTGAAAGCAGCATTCATCATAGCATCAACAATGTTCACCAGTTCCTCCGGACTCGAACGGTCAATATCTGGAGGATCCGAGCCGAGACCACGCGGATACCCATCCCCTGCGATTTCGTGCAACTCCGTATTCGGTCTCTTGATTGGCGGACGTTTAGTATGGGTCGCGAAGAGAGCGACCAGGCTCTCCTTGACTTGGCTGAGATTCTTCCAGGCCTCTCTGATATTGACGTCCGTCGAATCACGTTGTGAACCTGAGAAGGTTTCTTCCCGCATCAACTCCGCGTTAAACGTCTTGAAAGCATCGTAGAATTGTCCGTCGTCCAGCGCATCTTCCGCACCGGAGCCCTTCTGGATCCATTCTTGTAGGACCTCGAGAACTTCGATTCGGTTCTTGATAGAGGTCAGGGGTGACCCAGACTTGGCCTGTTGATACCGTTTCTGGAGCAGCTGCGGCAGGACGTTCAGAATCTGTGAGGGGGGAGGGTCGAAGGACGTGTGCATACCTCAAACAGAACAAGGGGTGTCACAAAGCTCCTAAACGAGTTCCACCAAACCGTCGAGAAATCCGAATGGTCAACTTTCAGGTCCCTGTGCTTGCCGTCCCTCAACGGCATCTCCCCATTGTCATCCGAGAACGCGACAGATACGCCTTGAAGTCCGTGAAGCAGTACATCCACCAATCTCTCGAGTGAGCCAGCCTTCACCCTTGCACGTAGCGGTCGTTCTGACGAAGGTTGAGGGGGCATGAGTTCTTCCGGATTGCTTGGAACGGATGGCAAAGAATTCCTCCGGTTGATGGTACTCGGTTTGCGCTCCAATCCTTTCGTACCTGCCCTTCTCATCCGTATTGACGGGGACCTGCTGAAAGACTTTTCCACCCCACTAACATCTGTAATCGAGCTCGGGGGACGCGAAGTCGATCTCGAAGGAGGTTGCGAAGCCGGAGAAGCCTCAGAGAAGGACTGGATGGTGACGATCAGCTCTCCTTCGAACACGGTAATCTCGATGCCACCATTCTCGCGGGTAACACCGAGTGCTGAGTCCCATACGGGGTCACTGCTGGATCGGTTTGATCGAGAACTTGGTTGAAGAAGAAGCTCGCGAGCGGCGGCAACTTCCTGAGCGGTATTGCTGTTGCTGGAACTCTCCGTTCGTCCTCGAAGGACCTCAGCACGATCGATGAGCGCAATAGACGGCAAGGGCTCCGGCATCATCAAAGCGAGCAATGGATGGGTTTGTTGTTGTACCGATGGAACAGGGGTCCAGAAGTACGGCTCGAACATACCGCGCCTCTTCGGTTCCGTCGCGAACGAAAGTGACATAAACTGGTCGACCCTGCACGATACAAAATGAGATAACGATGAGCAGAACGTCATCGATCGGGGCCGCCCCACAAATGAAAATCAGGAACCGAAGAAAACAACCGTACCTCGTAAATTTTGACGCTATCCCACTTCCATTGCTGCCTTTATTCTGATGTAGCGTCTGCCACAAAGCGACCATCCTGCTAACGCTCTCGTCCTCCTCCATTCCCCTTCCCTTATCCAACCTTCCCCAGTCCGTCTTCCTCGGGCACAGAGAAAACGCGGCCTTCAATCCCTCCCACACTTCCCTCGCCTCAAACAGAGGTTTCACGGTCCAACTCTTCCCAGACTCGCTCTCCTTCACCTGATCGAAGCACTCGCGAAGTTTCTCCTTCGCAACACCCCCCCATGGAGTTTGTTTGGGTTCACCAGCCATCGCAGGCCCACCCTCCGGTCCGGGGTAAACCCAACTCTCGGTAATAGTTAGCGCCATCGGCTCGAGCCGCTTCCAGACTCTATCCAGCCTCGCTACCGGTCGAGAGAATAAGGCGGCGCAGATCGCCATCCAGGAACATTCATCTCCGAGTTGACGGCTCAATTCTCCGATGCGTATCCAAGCCGCAACAATGTCCGCGCGGGAATGGCCCTTCGTGCTAGATTTGTCGTCCCCGGTGTTGGCGCCCCGACTTAAACCAGGGGAGGTGATTGGCGTGTCCTGACCGAAAATCTGCAATAGGACGGTCTTGGTCAACCAATGTGGATGTGCTTCCGTACCGAAGAACGCCTGGAATTCTTCTCCCAGCTCCGCATCGTCTCCGTCCAAGCCAAAGAAAGAACCTGGCGATACGTTGTCCGGCGTCCTCTCCCACAGACCCCGGTTGAACACGTTCAAACTGGACGCGATGAGGTGCGGGTCCATCCGTGTAAGGACTTCCTTCGTGAAACCGTCTCTGTCGAGAGCGGCCCATACCATTGCCTTGGGTTGATTCTGTTGAGATCCATTCTTAGTCGTAGGAAAAGAAACCACCCTGGGTGAGTCCAACGCTTCAAATAAGGAGATAACTGGATCCAATTGATCCAGTCGTGGCGAAAAGGTTCCAAGGTTAGGTGACATGAACTCCCCTCCCAATATCGGGGTAAGTGCGAACACCGCTTGTGTCGAAGAACTGGAAGGCATTCCACCGATCTGTGGTACCGACACCGCCTGAGGTTCTCTCCAGCTTGGAAACCTGGGGATCGTATCCTCCCTCCACTTCTCCCACGCTTCCGGATCCGCAGGGCGTTCGTGGAGGCTCAGGTACTCATCCGCAAGCATCACAACTTTCTCCTCCTGCCCCTTCTTTCGATGGTTGGGAGCACCAGAGATAAGATAATCGCTACACCGTAGGAACTCGGTTTCGAAATTTCCTTGGCCAACTATGAGCGGGAGGCCGAGGAGGATCGCCGAAGCAAAATGGCGCCATTTGAGGTCTTGAGTTGATGAGAGTGCGTCTTCGTCTTCGGGCGATGCGAAGGTCGTGCCGAAAACGGCTTCATGGACGAGTGCGGGGAGAGTGCCGCGAAGGATGCCTTTTTCATCGGATTCTGCAAGAACGAGCTCCGGGTGTGTCCTCCGACCCCAATATGCTCGCCTCTTTCGCTCGTCTCGGCCACCTCTGAGGGATGAGGGTTCCGGAATTCCGTCTGCATCGTCTGCGTCAAGACCACCCTCCTCGAGAGCCGCCACCAACTCCGTCGGGAATAATTCCTTCACAGCACCAGCCCTATCGTTTGGAGGCTTGTAGAAGTAGAGTTTCGTCCCCTTCAAGACCAACTTAAACGGCTTCCACCCTTTGGAAAGGGCGCCGGCATGGTTTCCGTGTTGGTTGATTGAGGCAGGGTTGAAGGTTCCCAAGCGGTTGATGAAGCCGGATTGGTGGATGATTTGAGAAGTTCGCTTGCTCTCTCTGGAATCGCTAGCGTCGGTGGGTTCAATGATTTTTGGGGGGTCGAGAAGGGGAGCAGGGGAGTTGCTAGGAGTTAGAGGGAGGCTGTAGCTTTTGGTCGGGGGTGTGGGGTGTACAAGTGTGATGGTAGGAGTGCTCGGTTTGCTCGAGGAACCAAGACTGAACGGAAACGCGCCTCGGGAAGCACTTGATGGTGTCGTAAGGTCTGGTTCATTGGGTGATGAAAGGGAACCTTTTCGTGAAGGACTCGGGGGAACAAGAGCAAGTTTTGGAGGAACAAGCTTGGAGGCAAGCCGCGGTGTGAAGGAATGTGAACGGGAATGCGTGTGGGATGGAGCCTGTTGTAACGGTGATAGATTGTGGGGTGCAGATCCAGAGGTGGACAAGGTGCCGCGGTTTGGCGGTGAAGAAGAAAGATTCTGGCCCACCAAGGGGAAATCGACCTTGCGCTGCTTATTGTTGGGTGGTGGTGTAGTTGGGGTGGTGGTGCTATTGAGACTGTCGCTGCGGTTCGACCTATACTTGGAAATTTTGTCATGAAGTCCAGCGTCCAACGGTGCAAGCGAAGGGGATTTTGATCTTTCTGGACCTGAGATATTGGATAGATCATCTGCTGATTTTGACCATGCTCTCCGTGATATTGATCGAAGATCCCCAGTGCCGCTCTTTGACGGAGTTAAGGATCTTGATGATGATGGTGTTGTAGGAAGAGAAGGTATAGGTTCCAATGTACCCGCTTTAGGCAAGGGGAGGTCGAAGACAGACCTGGGGAGCAGCGTCAGCACGGAATCCCGATACTGTGACCAAAAATAATGGATGGGAACGTGGAACTGCGAAACAAAAATCCCCGACAATGTACGGACGCGGATCGGTGTAGAAAAACGCGAGAGGCGCGTAGACTCACCTGCTAGCAGCACCGACATAACCGTCAGAACTCATTGTGGGGAGGATAGGTCTGGGGTCGGTGGGATGGGATATCTTGGGCTTTCTGGTAAAAGAGCTTGTGCTCGATCTGGGCTCGACGACGCCAGATATGCTCCTTCCAGAACCTGGGGATTTGAACCACTTGGAAGGTTTTGACAATAAACCGGAGAGTCCGGAGGGTGAAGAAGAACGGGGAAAGTTGAAGAGACCCGAGGCGGGGCTGTTGGGAGAATGGTCCGGCAAGTTCAAGGAGCCTTGAGACTGCTGGGAGCGTTTGGATGGCATGGTGGTTCGTGGCGGGGAGAAAGGAAGGGTCGTTGTTGGTGGAATGAATGATGATCTGTTGGCAGGAAGGTGGAATGCTGGGGTGTCAAGCTAAGGGTCAGGGCTGGCAGGCGTCAGCCGGGGATACAGATTGAAAGTTGGCCCTGAGGGGTGAACGCGTGCCTGCAGGAATAAAGATATTCGCCTGTGTCGTCGGACTGCGACGTGGTTTGGTTCAAGGATCGAGAGGATCCCCTATTGGCGGTAAAACCCGACTGCCCGTGCGTACAAGACACGAGTCCGCTTCTGGTTTTCTGCCGGTTGCGTCCTTCTCGCTAACCGTTGATGGAACCCCCTATCTGGGTCCACTCGACTGATTAAGACGCGACTGCCCAAGTGAGGGTTGGGGGGAACGAGAGGGGATCACCCCGTCGCGTCACTGGTGACAACCAACGCAAAAGCCAGATAACATCCTCCCCCTCAGCCGGGGGTTTCCCCACAATCTGTCGGCTGCCGTATACGTGTCAAACACGCCCCTTGCAACGGGCCTTGTTCATTTACCATATAGAGACCCTAAATCCGGACGAAAGTTTAGCCCCGGAAACCCTTCGGGAACCCCCCTCCACCCAATTCATAACCTGCCGGTGACTAAGTATCTCGTCCCGTCGGCGTCTGTCGTATTTTTTTTACCACGGCTGCTCATCTTCCCTCGCAAATTACATACTGACGCTCCAACGGAGTCATCAGCCTTCCCAACCTCATGGGCGACACAGAACCGATCGCGCGTGCGGCAAAGCTTGCGTTCGAAACTTCGCAGCTTTTCCCCGCTTCAGAACGCAAAAACTCTCTGCGTGCCATCACGAATGAACTGCAGGCGAACCAATCGCAAATCTTAGAAGCGAATAGGAAAGATATGGAGGTGCCCTTTTCATTCATCATCCGTTATTAAGTCCGGTATTAAATACTGTATATAGGAAGCGCAGAAGGAGGTTGCGGCGGGTAGATTATCCGCCTCCCTCGTCAGCCGACTTGATCTCTCCAAAGGCGACAAATGGGACGCAATGCTTCAAGGCGTCTCCGATGTTTCTGACCTCGAGGACCCCACCGGAAAGATAACGTACTCCAAGGAGTTGGACGACGATCTCGAATTATACCGAATGACGTGCCCAATCGGTGTACTCCTCGTCATATTTGAAGCCCGTCCAGAGGTCGTTGTTAACATCGCCGCTCTGGCGATAAAATCAGGTGTGCTCGGAGTCATGCCAGGTTACAGTGAGCGATTTATGACCGGGGCTATTAGGGAACGCGGCGATCCTCAAGGGCGGTAAAGAGTCCAAGAACACCACAACTCTCCTATCCGCAGTGATCCAACGTGCACTGGCCACCACATCCCTCCCAGAAACATACATCCAAACCGTTCACACAAGAGAAGACGTCTCCTCCCTCCTTTCCCTGGACCAATATATCGATCTGGTAATCCCAAGAGGAAGCAACGCCCTCGTACGAAACATCCAAAACAACACCCGTATTCCAGTCATGGGTCACGCAGACGGTCTCTGCAACATCTTCGTTGATGAGTCTGCCAAATTGGAAAAAGCAGTCCGCGTGGTTCTAGATTCTAAAGTACGTTACCCTCCCACCTGTGCCGCCTGAGCTGCTTTTGTTGTTAAGCGGCCTCCACCGATCTGATCCAATCTCATCCGACAATAGACCGACTACCCAGCGGCATGTAATGCAGTCGAGACTCTGCTCCTCCACGAGTCAGTGCTGTCAACTCTCTGGCCGTCAATAGCCAATTCACTCCTCACCGCCAACGTCCAACTCCTCTGCGATGCACCATCCCTCTCCGCCCTCCAACAAAACCCTCCACCAAACTTCGAGACCCACGTCCGGAGCTCAAAAGACGAAGACTACTCAACCGAGCACCTCACTCTCACACTATCCGTCCTAACCGTTCCCTCCCTCTCAAACGCAATCAGACACATCAACTCCCATTCCTCTCACCACACCGATTCGATCGTCACAGAATCCGAACAGAACGCTTCTACGTTCATCAGAGGGGTGGACTCTGCTGGTGCTTTTTGGAATGCCAGCACACGGTTTGCGGATGGGTTCAGGTACGGCTTTGGTACGGAGGTTGGAATAAGCACAGGTAGGATCCACGCCAGAGGACCAGTAGGATTGGAGGGATTGGTGAGCTACAAGTATGTGTTGAGGAGCAAGAGCGACACCGGTCATATCGTTGGCGAGTTCGGGAGTGGGGAGGGAAAGAAAAAGTTCAAGCACACCGAGATCAAGGCAGACAATCTCCCATTCTGACAATTGTGGGTATGCTGATGATGGGTGGTAAAGAATATACATCCTGTCTCAGTCATCCGTCGTGTCGACGGAGAGCGATGAGTAAGGATACGTAAGAGGAACAAAAGCGCAATGCATGAGAAAATACTTGCGCCAAGAGCAAAGGTCTCCCTGGAGGTAGAGACATCTGTTCCCGGCGGTGGGGATAATATAAGCAATATTCGAGGTAAGAAATTGAGTATCACCCGACCACATCTAAAAATTGCACTCAGAACGGCTTCGTCTCTCCAACAGCCTCCAAAAACTTCTCCGTGCTACTGTTGAGGTTATCCACCCTAGTCCTCAACGCCGTCGCCTTCTCGTCGATGCTCCAGAGCGGATACTCCTTCAACTCCGTCTGGTACCTCTCCTTCTCGGCTTCCATGACCACCATCAAGAAGTTCACGTCATATCTGACCTTCGAGATGACGACCTTCGTCGTCTCCAAGACCTGATCTCTGACGGCTTCCGGTAGGTTCACGTAATCCAACCACAAGATCGCCAACCACAACTTCATCAAGCTCTGATTCGCCTTGGCGCTGTTCTTCCCCTCGCCTTCGGTCGGGGTCTCCGCTTTGGATTTCAACCACGGGAGGATTTCGGGGTTCGTCCTGCAAGCGTTGAAGGGTTTGGATTCCTCGGGAAGGACGGTAAACCATTCCATCAACTTCCACTTGTCCTCAGCGATGTGCGATCTCCACTTGTTCGAGTTCAACATCGAGAAAAGAGTCGAGCTCGCCGCCTTCTTGACATCGAACGTGTGCTCAATACCGTCCACCGCTGAGGCCCAGTTCTTGCAGAACTCGGCCTTCTGGTCGTCGAGCATAACGTCTTCCTTCAATGAATCGTCGAACCACCTATCCTGGATGATCGGCATCAAGAACAGAGCGGCCTTGCGAGTTTGGAATGGACGGTCGTTCTCAAAAGCTTTCCGAATACCATCGACGAATAACTTGTCTGTAGGGTCGAACTTCTTGAGAGCCTCAATCGTCACTTCACCGCTAGCATAAGCTAGAGCCCTCAACGTATCCTGAATCGACTCGCTAGCAATCTCGTCCTCGCCCTTAGCCTGGATGGAAAAATGATGTGCCAGGAACTTGATGAGGTCGTTTGGATCCTGGACCCAGGGAAGGAATCGATCCCACTTGTATGCGCCGTGGACCGCGAACCGGCAGGCTTTCCAGATGTCGTCCTTGTCAAAAGGAGAAGTAAGGATGACCCGGAAGAGGTTGTAGCTGTTCTGACAGACGGTGTTGTCCTCGACGGGAGAAATCAACCTCATAGCGTTGCACGAACGATCGAATTCCTGGACAGCGTGGTTCTTGAACGTAGATTCAAGCTTGCTATAAATCTTCCCGAGAAGAGTCTCGGTTTCAGAACTAGGGAAGGTGATCAGAAATGAACCCTGCCCAGATGGTTAGTGTGACTTACCTCTTGTCTGTGGCAGCCAGATCGTCTACGTGGAGGGGGAGGCCAATAAGCAACGAAATGATGAACAAACAATCTGCAACAACCGCAGGGTGCATATCCTCCGTCGACAAAGCAAGGGTGACGAACGCTTCGACGTCATCAGGGAGCTTCGGAGAATAGCAAAGATGATCCCAGGCCCGAAAGAGAAGAATGTGGGACAACCAACGTTGATGAGGCTCCGTAAACTTGTACCCGCTCCAGTTGATCGGTTGATTATTGCCCAAGAGTCGATCGACCAAGGCAAGGATTGAATCGAGATCCTTGTCGTAAGAGCGCCAGCTGTACGAGCGCTTAGTGCCTCGGAACTCCTTCAGCGGATCATAAGCCTCCTCTCCAATACATTTCCTCTGGATCGCGAGGTGCACGAGCGCCCTTCCCGAAGCGTAAGCTTTGTCTCGCAAACGTGGGATCAGAGCGGCGTTTCCGTCAGTGTGGCTGAAGCATTTCTCGAAGATTTGGAAGACGGTGGTGATGGGAATGTTGCAGATGCCGGAATGCCAGACGACATCGGGGATGAAATCGAGGATGACGGTCACCTTGTCCGAGTTGAGGGTCCGATCGAACATCCAAGCGATGCAAAGCGAATCAGAGATGAATCCCATCCAGTCGATTTCCTGCCTCTTGAAAATCAGAGGAATGTCCTGACTCAAGATTACTTCCACTTTCCCGCCCTTTTCGTCCGAGGTGGAGAGTGTGTTGGGTTGACGTCTGGGAGTTGTTCTAGGCTTGAAGTCATTGCCACTGGGCTTTGCGGACGCAAACGCGCGCACGGCTTTCCTGATACCATTCGCAAGACCCCCGCCAAAGACGCTCAAGAAAGTTGGAGCGATCGTGCTGGTGATAATGAGGATGATACACAGGATCTCTGCGGCGGCGACGGTAATCGATGCGGCCCCTTTGTCTTGAGACCAAAGGTGATCAGCGAGGACGTATGCGATAACGAGGAGGGCGGCCTGGAGCATGAGGGAGAGTGCCTCGACGAGGAATCCGGGGATCCAGGGGAGATTACGGTGAAGGGCGCCGGGAGGCCTGTGCCGACCCTTGTTGAGGGTGGTCGCGTTCAGATCCATGACCGCATATCGTTTGAGGGACTGTTTAGCGAAGATGGAGAGAAAAGCAACGAGGAGGGAAGCCGCTAGACTGCAAACAACGATTGTAGTGATGGTGGAAGTGGCTGGGGACGGACGTATGGGTGTCAGATTGCCACGCGAGTGAAAAACGTGTAAAAGCGCGACGAACCTTGTGGGTTATCCCATGCGAGAAGGAGATTGGTGTTCTGTTCCAATCTCAAGAAGGTCGAGGCGACTACAGCGAACAACGCGGACTGAAGGCGAATGGTTTCGATCTCAGGTTAGCAACTTCTTGGTAGTTTGCCCCTTGTTCAGGGCACGATCATGGACGGTGACGAGACGCACAAATAAGAGAGTGAGGTTGAGCTCCTTATTGTACTCCTTGAGCTCCTTGTCGAATCTGTTCGACTGTCGTTTGTACGCTTCATAGAACCTGGAACGAGCTTCCTCGCCAGGGATGACTTCCGACGCCCCATGATCGCTGTACATGGGAAGGGGGATTGAAACGCTGATGGTCAGTCAAACCAGTCACCCACGGGTCACCGTCGCGCCACCGCAATACCCGACACTCACCCGCCGTCGTCGTGACTGTCGTAACTTCCCATGAAGCAGGAGTGGAGAGGGGGGAGGGAGTGAAGGTGGACCGTTACAAAAAGAGTGGCGTTGACACGCAGGCATCTTATATAGTGCCGCCGACAATTGTGCGCGCCGCCACCATAATGGAATCCGAAACACTGGAAAATTGTCAGGTCAGTCAGGTACAGTCTATCTTAATGTTGCTGTGCGAAATGGGTGCGCTGAACGTCAGTCACTGACTCCATCACTCTCCCAGCGGTCCGCCTAGCCGAAAGATTCATCATAAATCGGACTCGCCGTTGTCGGCCCAGTTGTCCAGTACCGAGCGCGGTGCGAACATCGTATCTAACCGTGCTGGTGACGGGCGGGGGAGTACGAAGGGCGCCCAACAACCCGCCAACGTCAACGACCGTAAATCTGATTCACCACCCGAACCCAAATGGGGTTGTCTCTTCCATTGCGTATTTGGGAGAGTCTAACCCGAATCCCTTGTCTATTATCCCTTGCAGCCGCGCTCACTTCCTGTGCTCCCCCCAACCCTGGGTTGTTCGATGGTCTCACCAAATCGATCGCAATTCACGCGAGGCGCCCACACAACGTGGTTTCCTTCGGGCTTGAGTACGTTTTGGGTCTAGTCGATGCCATGCAAGTCCGTGCTTCGGATCCACACTGACAGGGAGTACTCACTTATCCTGTGTTCGGTCCCAGTCACTCACCATCGTCCACGTTCGGTACCGCAGAAACCCTTCAGTCCGGGGTCTATAAACGCCAGCAACCTTCTCGTTCATGTGGTCGTCTTCAGCGCGAAACTGTGGGTTTTCTTCTCTCCTGAGACCCATTGTGGGTCGGTGATGAAACTCTAGGGTATCCTGTTCCACAGACACGAGGCCATGGTGTCCCACAAGCATGACAAGCACAACGCACATCATTATCAGCCAGCCTTCGTCCACGCTGTATTAATCGGAAAAACGTATAGCATTCATGCCACTAAACTCTGATCCGTCTCCACCTTGTGTACGCACGGGGGTCGCGTGCGTCAGTGTTTTCTCCATTTAACCGTCACCGACCGGGTCTACACGAGCACAGGAACGCCATCGTTCATTTATAACCTGTTGCAGCCCCGTTCCGCGTTAGCGGTCGATTCCGCTTGCGGCTTGCGGACTTTCATATAGGTTACCCACGGTGAACCCGAGCGCGCGGTCGGCCTGAACAGTTTCCTGGGATCTTTCTGTGATTACCCAGCATCCCACCCTACTCTCATCTCTCCGTTGGACACAGGCTATGCAGTTCAGGATTGGGCTCGGGCGAAAAACACGGTGTCCGCACCTTCGGGTTTCCCGATCACCGGGACCCCAACCCCGGTCCAAGCTGTGTACCATCACTTGCCAGCAAGTCTTCAATCTCGCCTCCCGCCCAGTGGTCATTCATTATCAGTGCTGGGGCGCACCCTCCTGGTACAACCCCTGGCGAACTCTGTCCATCATTCCAACGTGAGTAATGTACAAATTCAACACAATGTAAAACAATCGTTGTATCAACCGCCACCGCCTCGTTCATGACTCTCTCTATCGCCAGGTAATCGCCACGAGCTGGCGAGCACCCAGCCTCGGCGTCCCTTTCAAATGATGGTGGCGAGGAAACCACGATTGAAGAGTGGGAGTTTGGCTCGGTAGTATCCTCCGATTCTCCAAGTCCCAACCCGAACTTTTGGAATGCATTGGAACCCCTATCTCCTTATCCATTGTCCGGCGTTAATAGCCTATCCCTCCCTCACTGTCCTTCATCCTCCCCCCTCCACACCAACCCGCTGAAGGCCTTACCCCCGTACCACCTAGTCACCGGCCTTTTCCTTCTTTGACCACGGATTCTCCCCGCTTCCTTTGGAGATATCATACTCAAAGAACCACTACGGCTACCCCCGGAGCAGCCAACGCCACCGTATTCAACCTCACCACAGGTTACAGTCGTAAAGGCCTTGTATTTATGGGATAATTCGACGAAGACCCCAACACCCCAGCTCAATAGTCGTCAATGTTTTTCCGATGGGAGGCGGCTTCGCCTGGATCGTAGTACGTCATGGGGAAATAAACATCAGCCCAAAGGTGTACGTCCAGTTAACTCATTCCCTTCGAACATTTGTTGACCGTGTTCTTCTTTTCCAGTCTGGAAGATGTTATGCTTCAGGCATTGCCACCTCTGTTCCCAAACCCCCTTGGAACGGCCAACGGCGCCCGTGTTGAATTCTACCACAACGCCCAACAAGAAAGTGATGAATACGACAGTTGAACGTTTTTTTCTCTTCCGCATCAACCTTGGTCTCGGGGTGGAGATCAGACATTTGGCCCGGTGCTCTGTGAGCTAAAGAGGCTCAAAAGCGAGGTTGACGGGAGGAGGAAATGGAGAATTTTGGTTCTTGGAGCTGGTCTCGGGAGACTTGATAAATTTCGCCACCCGATTTGTTCCCTCGTTTGAGGGCGGTCGAATGTGAGTATTCCAGTGGTTCCGGGACGACGATGCAGTGATTCAACACAGCTACGTTCCGGGTTGCTGGAAAACTTTTCGTTTGGACTAGATACACACCGTCGGTGTTTAAGGTTGCCGTTGACCGATGTGAGAGAGACTCCTTGCCCTCCCTTCTAAGTCCTGTAGGGTGTTGGACCCGGCAAACCTTCTGTTGATTCCCTCCATCCACTACACTTCCACGGGGAACTGATCAGAGTTCCAATCACTGTACATCCATGTCGTGTACCGTCGACGTCACTCAGGTTTTTACCTTTACCTGGAGCATGGGTTCTCGGCCGAGGGAGTGAGCAGTAAGTAAACGTCAACATCTCACATATCCCGTTTCCCAAATTCTCCATTTAACACATTCTCGACAACTCTCGCAGCCAAGACACCACACGAACTTCCTCTGCCTACAGTATTTGGATGGACGTCGGGCCAAACGCCGGGATGGCTACGAGGTTGCACGAGACGCATCCAACTCTTCCTCAGAGGTTGTTGCCAATACACAACAGGACTGTTGGACCGCTCGGCCAATCCAGCCAGTATCACTCACCCCCGCTCCACCCCCGTCGCGCCAACCATCCGAGTGAAGGACGACATAACGCGTGCCTCGGAAGGTCAGGTTGTACGAGACGCACCCAGCCCCCCCTGCCCGGCGTGTGACAAATGGTTGTGCCCACTCGGCCAATCCGGCCAGCATCATTACCCCCGCTCCACCCCCATCGCGCCAACCGTCCCAGTGAAGGACGATATGACGCATGCCTCAGAAGGTCCTTGTAGCCAGCCAGATCTTCAACCAGGATGGTGGAATCTTCGTAAGTTGGTTTCATATCGGTGTACCGGGTTTGTACCGATGTTCTTTTGTGTCACATCTGCACCTTGTCTTCAGTAACATAGTACAAACCTCTAAATATACCTGTTACATCATAAATTTATCCCTGTCCCTCTCGCTGCTTGTCCCCGCCCTCCAGGAGGGGGTGTCGCAGTGGGTCACACATCGGTCACACGGTGGTAACAAGGGACCAGGCGGGGGATAACAATGATCTGTAGTGGGTAGCGGACTGATGGAAAAAGTGATCGGAGATCGCCAGCGCTGATCAATGATCATTCACACAGCTTCTCATCACACCACCACTTCCTCCTGCAACAATGACTTCCAGCTCTAGGATTGAAAGCCTTATTGATTTTGTCTCTTCACCAGCCTGGCCCATGTAAGCACAACCTTTTAACTTTGGTTTCACCTACCCAGCTACTGACCATGTCCAGTAAAACTCATGTAGGCCAGATGAAGTACCCCACAGTAAAACTCAATTTGTTGGACCCAAGGTCAGTTACATTCACTGTGAAATCCACATGAGTTGCCCAAGGTTTTTTTCAACAGCTTTTGGGCAAAGAACTTTGATCAGGAAAAAACCTTAGACACAATTATTCAGATTTTGTACAGTGAAGGGTTGTGAGTGTTGTGTGGTTTCTCTATTTGCACCTTCTCATAACCTCCAGTGTGGAACTCCACTGTGTTTATGAGTGTTTTTCAAATTGCAAAACACTACCACTGGGCATAATGATACCTGGGGAGGGCATTCCTCCAATAAGGTTTGGAAACCTTGTCAAGGTAGTCTATGGCTGCCTAAGCCATGATGACAAAATAGCCCTGTGGGGTAAAAAGCTTCTCCTGTTGGTGGAGGGTTCAGGACCGAAGGAGTTTTTGGTCAATGATGAGGGTGTCCCCCAACTGGAGCCTGATGGGCACCATGTGATGATTCCTAAAGGGACCATCAAAATTATTGTGGCTGAAAAGGGTGGTAGTGCCCCAACTCTAGGCTTATATATCACCTGGGAGGGAGACCAAAAAACCCCTAAGGCACCTAAGAAAAAGTAAGTGGCAATATAAAATCTCTTGACTAAATATCTGCTATAACTATAACCAGGAGACAATTTTTCCTCACCGCTGACCCAGATATTACTTCTCCACTAAGGAGGAGACAGCAGATGGGTGAAGAGGATCCATTTCTCATGTCACAAATTGAACCACTGTATGTATGCTATATGAGCAAGGATAACAGATAGGGGCTGACTTTCTATTGTTTTTCCAGGGTCCTAATCCCTGGCCAACCTGGGTAAAGATAACAAGTTCCTGATGGGATGCCTGTCTAACACTTTTTTCTTCTATAAGAGCAAAAAGAAAACCTCATATAGTCAGGAAGCAGCATATTTCCAACAGTGCTGTTGCTTCTTCTAGTGAGTACAGACATCCTCTATGAAATGTTGATGAGTAGTTTGATATTCTCCCTTTGTTTCCTAGGTAAAACATCTGAGGCCCTTGACCTTACTGGTCCTGAACAGACAAAAGGTAAAATATAAACATAAAAGCACATGTTTCTAAATTTTTACATTTCATTCCCATTTGCAGGGTTAAAGATGTGGACCTGGCCTGGGGTTTCAGTCCACCAGCCCTGGCAGGAGTATGGTGTTCCCACTGTTCTGGTTGGTTTGGAGACGCCTCCACTCACAGATCCCGGGTTTTAAGACCGCCCATCACTTACTGCCAGTACTGTCAAAAGATAAACAGCGAATCAGGGCATATTCCAAGTCTATTTCCTGTAAAGCGATCTATCGAAATGGTTGGTCGAACAATATGATGGATTGAACATTGAAACATTTCCCATTACCGGCTATCCACCTAAGCTAGAACTTGACATCTGCGGAAACCGGTTGCAAAATCCGACGAAGCGATCACAACGCCACGTCGGTCTACTACAGTGGTACGGCCTATCAGAGCGCAAAATCGGAGGGAAATCATGGTGGGAGGTATCAGGAACGTGGGATCAACACTCGTGGACGGGATGAGAGCGGAATCGGACAAGTACCGAAAGGGCACAGCGAGCTCCGGCCTTCAATACTAACCCCCCGAACCATACTCCTGATGCGCTCCACCAACTCAAGACACATGTGAGGGGAATAGGACATCTCAAGCGAGTCGAGTCGGTTCCCAGAGGACGCGCGGCGGGAAAGGAAGGTCATGAGTGGGCTCCAATCACCGCCATTCACAACCGGGTTTTGTAAAAAGACGTGTCGGAGGGAAGCGAGGACCCCGTCTGGGTTCGGGTTCGGAAATACAGCGGTGAGAGGCGTTGCGTTGAATGACAGTGCCCCCAAATTTAGAAAGCGGGCATGTACGTTCCCCATCGCTACGCGGCCACCCCTTGTCTCGAAGAAGACGATCTCCTCCCGCGGAACGTGTGCGATAAGATCGAGGACTGTTTTATCCAACTCTTCCCCGCGGGGTGCCTCGTTAGGCTCCACGATAATCTCCACAAACGAGTCAATCCCTCGTATTGGTAGGACCGAGAGGTCAACTCCACGTACTTCACCGACGCGCATTGTGATGGCATGACGGGAGGTGAGAGAAAGCCCCAGTCCGTTTTGAGACCTGCCACGACGCTGAACGTGGTCTCGAAGGTATGGCCCAATGACTTGTGAAACGTCCCCGACTGTGCAGTCGTGTAGAGTGAGATGTAGATTATCCATTTTTCTAGGATGGTCCAACCGATGGAGAAACCCGAAGATGTCTCGCGGACCTCCGGCCAATATTAGCTCCTTCAAGTGATGGAATGGCACTCGAAATGAGGACATGTCCCAGTCGTCATCGGGAAGCGCCCACCTGGAAAGTACAAGTTTTTGAAGGATAGAGTTTGAAGTATGGAGAACATTTGGGATGTAGTTGGAGTGGGTGAGTAAGGGTTGAAGTCGAGATGCAGGGTGGTGAGGGCCTCGGTTCGGAACGTTAGGTGGTCCCACGATGAGATCGTACAGTCGGAGAGATAGAGGCGCCGTAATTTTGGAAAACGGTAATGGGCGAAGAAATCCGAGACATCCACCGGTGCATCACCCTCGTTCCACAGAATGAGCGACTCCACACTGTTGGACCGAATCTCCTCGCACTCGGCGGTTAATGAAGAGATTATAGAGTTTAAGAGCTCTGAATCTTCGGATTTGAGATGAATTCGTCGGATGGTATCCTGGTTAACACGATCGTGGAGTGTGTTCTGTAGGGCATCGTCGAGATAGCCTTCGTAGTCATCAACGACGTCCAGGACCAGGTCGAGCGGAGCGGTCGCAGAACGACGGTACCATCGTGTCCAGTCCTCGGGGGTGTTTCCCCAGAAACTCCAAAGCTCTGGAGTGTGCGAGGCGACCTCGAACCAGTGGTTACAAACGAGCAGGAAGTTGTTGGACCCTTTCTCCAACCCGCCAAAATCGCCCTTGAGGGTAACGTTCCAACGGAAAATGTTGCCAAGCACCTCTGGTGGGAGCTTGGACGCGTTTAACAACGAGTTACGAGCGCGCTTAAGCTTGATTATGATCGCCTCGTGCTCTCGGATCTGCTCCTCCAGAGCCAGTATGGAATCGATATTGACCTCGCCACTCAACCTGTTCTCTAACTAGATTAGGTCATTGTACACATTGAATATGTTGGTTCCCACCGACAGTGACGCTTGCTTGCGACCCTGTAGACCTATGCCATCGTCGTTGACGGGAGTTGGGCGTCTTGATCGTGGTTTCAGGAGAGCAGGAGGCGAGCGTCTGTCGGTGTTCGGTCACACGAGTGCTCCAGATTTCCCGTTCACTCCACCTGCGCGTTTGTGAGTCCCTCCGTCTGCTGGACACGACCCCATCAGCCTCTCCCGACCCTTCGTTCTCCTTCCCAAGAACCCGTTTTCCATCGGCTCTCCTTTTTACCCACACAAGACTCGTCCCGATCCACCGGCCCCATCTCGGACTGGACGTGCGGTTCAATTTCATAACCTGGGTCTCAATCACCGACAGCGAGCATTTTGTTAGGCTTCAGGCATCAGGCCTCATGGGTTGAAGAAGCCGGTCTCCAAGGGTGAATGCAAGAATCAAATCGTCGTAGGGAACCCGACAGGGTATCCTTGAGACGTGGGTTGGTGAATTCCCACACACCCAAGCAAGACCTGAAACATTCGCAGTAGTACAACCGTGCCTATCCCCACGTCAACAGTGGCCAGCACTTTCCTGCAAGGTTTCCAGCGAATCACCACCCGTACACGATACGCAGGGATCAAACGTCTCGCAACGACGAGGTCTGTTCATTCTCCGTTTGTACCTGTCTGCGAAGTCTCAGGCTGATATGCTACCCCTCAG
>Ga0307515_10001335_pt1 | contig 55858 bp, 55 predicted proteins | sample 17_EM_MG_FD_194513 | JGI IMG/M metagenome (GOLD analysis project Ga0307515, IMG submission 194513) | Populus trichocarpa ectomycorrhiza microbial communities from riparian zone in the Pacific Northwest, United States - 17_EM | ecosystem: Host-associated > Plants > Roots > Unclassified | place...
AATCATACTGTATTGACTCTAATTAGAGTATGACAGGACCCTGATATCCCCTCCGCCTCCGGGCGAGCCGGCTAGATGGCGGAGCTCCCCCCCCGCTACCCTTCGTCCCCGCTGACAAATGAAAGATGAGAGAGAGACAAAAAGGAAATGAAAGAAAGAATAGTATAACCCCGTTGCCGCCAGCGCCGCCCCCGAGCCCCAGGCCCTGAGCCCGCTCCATACCGCTACTTCATTTGGGCGGAAACTTCCCGACCTCAATGGCCGCCAAGAAGTCCATCACCGCCTGGTCGCAGTCTTCTATGGTAAAAAGCTTAGAGATCTGCACGTGCCGGCACCTGCCCACTTTCCAGCCTGTTGCCCGTCCCACTGTCTTCCAGAGTGTCTTGTGCTGGTCGTTCCATCTGCTGCAGTGGCGGAAGAGGTGCTCGTGCGTCTGGGACACAGTCCCTCAACACCACCAGCATTTGTCGTCATCTTGGTGGCCGAACCGCTTTAGGTAGACTCCAGTGGGCGCATGCCCGGACTTCAGTAGGTCGAACCTGGCGGCCAGCGATTTTACGCTTCTCATCAGGATAGGTCTCTTGGTCCCCGCCGTGCCCTTGAGTCTGTAGCTGAAGTCCTTGCTGCACTGTCGGCCTCCCATTCCGCCTTAGCTGCCTACCTTCCCTCGGAGATTCGTCTAGCCCTGTTTGAGGCCGAGGTGTATGGCCGCTCTATCACTGTGCTTCCGCTTGCGTCTTGGGCCCAGTTGGCCTGTCGGTCTGCTTCTTCGTTTCCGGGCATGCCGGAGTGTCCCGGGACCCAGTGGATCTCGGTTGCAATGCCGTGGGCGAGGAGACTCCGCGCCCTTCTGTTGATCCGCCGGCAGATGGTGTTGTGTGTATACACTCTGATCTAACTCGTTACTTCACAAAGATTTGTTCCCACTCCGCGATGTAACCGGTCATCGCATGGAGTGTGTACAGTCCATGAAATTACGTGTTAATTCATGGACCCCAGTTACTCCGCAGTTTGACTGATCACTGCGTAGACTGACATCTGACACGACAAAAGATGAATTTTGCAGAATTGTCAGATATTCCACTCAGATTCCGCAATTTTCCGATTTTAAATGGGGGTTGTGCATACTGTAATGTACAACTCCATAGTATGCAACATATATTTAATTGCCACAAGGGAGAGGTTCAGAAGAATTGTACTGTGGGTACTCTCAGTCCGGAGTGTATCCGACCACGAAGCAGGTTGGCCATGACCTAGTATCCATTTCAGGATACCTGAACATGGTACCGATATTACTTAATCGTTACATGTTTCCATCTCACCCCTAGTTTCCCTACTCCATGTCGCGGATACTATTCGAAACTTTGACCTGTTGTTGTTGTTTAATGTTCTAGTCCATTCACGGAGGCGGTTCCTCCGCGGAGTACCTAGTCAGTTCACGGAGGCCCACCTTCCGTGAACGAACCGTGCATTCACGGAGTCCGTACCCCACCTCCGTGAACTGACTAGTCAGTTCGCGGAGTCATTCAAAGATTACAAATACTCTGCTCTGCACGCATGTATGGGCATGCACTGGCATGTTCGTACACTCAGCTGGCTCAATCCTGTCGAATTCAATCCGCGCAGCCGCGTACGTTCAGCGTAGCGCAATTTAGTACATTCATCAACTGCATACATTCAATGCAGCACAATTGGGCACATTCATCAATCGTGTACGTTCAGCGCAGCGCAATTGAGTACATTCTTGACAGCGCAACCAAGTACATTCCCCGGATTATGTCATATTAACAATATGGACCGCCTTACATCGACCATCCCACAGCAAATTCTGCCATTCGAAATGGGCAGCCATCGAGAACCTACTCTTCTGGAAGCTGCTCGTCTTCAGTCCTCTGCTGAGCTCATCAAAGTACGTTGTAGGTGTAAAGCCAACTGCACGACTGTTCATTCCAAGTGTTTCGAAGCAAAAGTCGAGTGCACACTTCATTGCCATGGCTGAGATGGTAGTGCACAGTGCATAAATATTGGACCTTCTGCTGTGCCATCAGGTATTTCAATCTCGAATGAAACACAAGATCAGCTCCACAGGAGCCAAGTCACAATCTCAAATGCTGCCGAGCCAATACACAACGAGATGCTTGCATGGATACTGATCCCACATCTGCGGAGGATACTCCCAACGAGGGCAGTGATTTGACAGACCGGGATACTGAGGATGAGGAGGTTCTCGATGAGCAACGGGTCACTGGGGAGGAAGAGGAAGAGGAGGAGGGCAGTGATATCAACCGTCCGAATTATTGCCGGGACGGACAGGACGGCGCCAGAACCGTCCGTCCCGTCCAAGCATGTCAGTGACGGCGAGACAGCTGGAGACTTGCCGGGGACGGCACTAACCCCATCCCCGGCAGTCATTCACCGTCCCCGGCCGACATCGGGCGGTTAGAGTATATACTTGGATTTCCCCCAATGAAGCCTGGATAGAGTGCGGTAAAATATATAAATACCGTGATGCACTCTATCGATGTATAAAACCAACGTGCAAGAGCGAAAGTAAAGATAAATGAAGTGTTTACAAAGGTGGATGAAGTACCTGCTCAACAAACTGCTTATCAGTGACCTACCAAATCGCTTGGGGGATGATATCATTCAGGCTTGTGAATGTGTGAATTCTTGGGTGACACAAGGTTTATTCTCGGTGCAACACAGTCAGAGATGGTTAAGATGGAGCAGATGCAGAATGATCTTGCTTCGAGGTCAAGTGATTAGATGTAACTAGTTTTATGAGATTTTGTAATGTACACTGCACGAGATCCATGGATGTCGGCAGATGACGGCCGGGGACGGCTACTTTGCCGTCATTCTCGTCCGTCCCCGTCCTGCCTGAAAAAGACGGCGCCGGGTCCGTCCCAGTCCGCAGTGATCCTGGACGGACGGGACGGTTGATATCACAGGAGGAGGGCAATGAGGAGGCAGGCAATGAGGCGGGCAATGAGGCGGGCAATGAGGCGGAAAATGAGGAAGAAAAGCCGATTTCAACGATGACATGGAGCACAGCGTAATTGTAGTTGCATCAGGATGTCCAATAGGCATCCCATTTTAGGGATCACAATAATGTATAGATTATTTGTAATTTTTCATTTACTCCGTGAACGAACTAGTCAGTTCACGGAGGTGGGGTAATGACTCCGTGAATGGACGGTTCGTTCTGGGAAGGTGGGCCTCCGTGAACTGACTAGTTACTCCGCGGAGGAGCCGCCTCCGTGAATGGACTAGAACATTTAATCATACTGTATTCACTCTAACTAGACGAAACTTCAACCTTCTTTGCATACACCTCATCTCGAACCTTCTGCAATGCCAGTTGCAACCCAGTACTTGGACCTCCACATGTACAGGCAGGTATAACAGCACCGAACTCAAGACAGTTTTCACGTGCAAAATTGATAGCTTCGTTTAAGTTGTAACCCGTATTGATTCCGCTGTGATAAGCACCAGGCCATGTGATCATCATGTCACCTTTTTGTTGCACGAATTTATACGACTGCCAACCGGTACCATGAGGGCCAGAGTTATTGGCGCCCTCAGAAATAATCGCATTCTGGTGGCGGACAAACTGAGGGCAGTCGCGAGCATCTGACGTTGGGAGTTTCGCGAGACCTTCAACGATGTTCAGTATGATTGATTGGCTTCCGAATGGGTAAACTCACGGATATATTCCTCGAAGTATCTAAGGAAGTCTGACGGTATTACATACCACACCTTTGCAGCACCATTGATGTGGTAATTCATACTATAGAGGCCACAATCCTCGATATGCCATGGAAAAACTGTCCCGCGATCACCCGCATAGATAAATGGTGTGTTAATACCTGCTCGATATGTGTCAATCCTTACATTGCTGTCACAGGTAATGGTGCGTTGATACCTTCAAAAGGTTCATCGATGCGGCCTTTGCTGATGAGGTTCCAGTTTCCAAGAAGCCGCGTGCACCATGAATTCTCACGGGAAAAAACCTCCGCTAAAATTGAATTAGTTGCTAAGGTTACCCACCAAAACTGGACCCTTCAAAAAGTTGTAGGTTGGGTTCGAACCATCACCATCCGTCGCGTACAGCCGCTCTACCATGTTACAATCACTCTCTATCTCTCTCCATAACACCGCCGAATCTGTACCTTGAATGTATCCGGTCGCAAGCCTTTCTGCCCAGAACTTGCATCCCCTCATCTCAATGCCATGTTTGTCGGTATCCTTCTGGCTCCATTCAGGGCTACCAACGATGTACAAGCCCTCGATCTTGGTTCCTTTGAGTCTTTGTTTTCGTACGCTAAACAGATTACCATCGTTCTCTGGCCAAATGTTAGTATCCTCTGCATGTGGCAATCGTAGATGCACTGCGCCGTAGTATCGAGCAAATGGGGAGATTTGTGTCAGTAGGTCGGGGAACCTCTCCACTGCATGCATGTTCAGGATGAACATCGGTGGCATCCCAACACCCTGTGATTCGCAGTGCCCATACTCTTCTGGAAAAGAGTCTGGCTGCGGCTTACGACGGTGTTTTTGTTCGCGAGGGGGCATTGTAGTGACAGACGGTGGTGCCGGCATGGGTGTGGGTGTTGGTTTGTGTGCCAGTCCTTTCGATCGTGCGCTCAAAGTAGCTTTTCGCTGCTTTTTCATCGGCGGAACTGCAGCTGTGGGCGATGGCAATGGCGCTGGATTGAAGGGTACAATCTGCTTTCCTATAATTCGTAGTAAGTATTAACCAGTTGAAGCTCACGGAGTACACCTACGGTCAATGCTCTTCCGATATTTTCTGCTGTTGGCTACCCTTCCTTTCCTCAACTTCTCGTCTTTAATGGGATCATCGTGCTGTCGTTCAGCTTGCTTTCCTTTACTGATATGTTCAGGGGTGTTGTTGACCCAAGAGGAAGACATGGCGATAGAAGACAACAGGCACAGCCGATAGTAGCGATGGACTCTACTGAGATAATTTAGCAGGCAAAGTTCGAGATAAATAGACAATGAAAACAGCTTAATAATTTGCTAGAGTTCGGGGAAATTAGGCTCCGCCAGTTGTAAAAATAGGCACAGTTGAGGAAAAGAAATGTTCGAAATTTGAGGGGAAGTAGGCATCAGCAATGTTAGAACATCAGGGGAAGTAGGCATCACCAATGTTAGAACATCAGGGGAAGGAGGCATCACCAATGTTAGAACATCGCGGAAAATAGGCGCCGCTGATGGCTGATGGTAAAAATAGGCACCATCGAGGCAATTTAATGTCCGAAGTTTCGGGGGAAATTGATTTTACCGATGCCATGAAGTTCTGAGGATTACGATGAAGTTTGGATGAGAAAGAAGTAGATATGTAGATATGTTGAGAGATAGAAGGTTGTAGTTAAGGTGCAAGATGGACTACCTTGAAATTTCTTTAAACACACGGACGGAATTTTGAAAACAACAAACTTGCGACGCTTTCGGTCAGCGAAAAGCAATAATGCCCCTTGGATGCCTGGTTGGTGGCGTCTGCACCGTGCGACCAAACACTAACAATACATCAACGGTCCATCGAGCCATTTTGGTTGACCCCTGTAGTGGTGATTGAAATTCCGAACAGCGAACATTGAATCCCCAGGGAATTAAATTTCAGGTCGATCCATTATGGTGTGCTAATGGCGCGGCGAGGCGCGCCGTTCCGGGGTAATACCGATCGGTCACGGTATCTACGATGCCCTACAATGAATGGCCCACATGTCATAGAAGTTAGCTCCTTTCTCACACATGTATGTCAGCCCAGAAGTCTACACTTAAAGAGAGAGGTATGACGTAATGGCTACTGAGTAATTGTCATACTATGGTCGCATTAAGATTTGGTCTGAGTAAAGTGAATATTGTAAGTTATATATTAGAGTTTCGTGCGGTCTCAGTTATACCAAGTTGCACTGAGATCCTCAGTAATAATCTTACACATATTAATACTAGTACCTACGCGGCAGCAGATACTCGTATCAGTCCTTAACGAAGTTCCAAATACTCGGGTAACTGAACGCATCTAACATATGGAGCGCCCAGGTGCCGGCGTACTCTGATGTACATACAATCCTTCGGAAGATGGTAAGTAACGAGGTGGATAGCGAGACAGGAGGGGTATGTATTTACCCACGGATTATACGCAATTGGGATATCCTGAAGAAGCTCGCCAAATTCGTTTCGGAGGTTTGGAACCTTTGGGTTCCAGGTATTACATGGGGTCAGGAGGTTGGTAAGAGGCAGGGCAGAGGCAGAGCATGGGTCGTGGTGGATAGACAGGGCGTAGACGTAGTACACAAGACGGATTATGCCGCTTTCAGAAGCGAGCTCGCTGCGAGTGGTGAACTGACAGGTGTTGTTACAGGTGGTGCTTGATCGTTGATGTTGCTTGTCCGGTGATCGGGCGCGCAATCTATCTGAGGGCATCGAACGGGTAACCCATGGGCGTCTCGAAGATCAGATCCGATAGCGGCTAGATCCGGGCAAGTGTTAACCACACGTTTCCTGTCCCAGTTAATCTTGTTGGCTGTTGTCCAGCCCGCATCGGGAACTACGGAGTAAAGAGCGGGGTGCCTCTCAAGCTTTGTTGATCAGTAGATGATTTTGGGCCGTTTTCTGGTTTCGCGAAACGCTGTCTTCGGTCTGTTCCGATTGTAGGCCTTTTATCAGTCTGTTTCCCGGCTTGAGGATAGGATTTGCACAGTATAAGGGCGCATAAAATTAGCTTGACCCGAAAGTACGGACAAAATTGTCTCTTCAAACTGCCACGACTCTAGTAGCTGTGACGTGGCAGATGCCAAACGCTGCCTGGGAATGTGCAACGGTAGCTAGCCTATCGCTTAAACTGGGTGGCTCTCAACCAACCAACCAACCACCCTATGAGGGGATTAAGGGGCCGTCATACTCTAAGTAGAGTGAATACAGTATGATTAAAACAAAAAAAAAAAAACCACCCTATTGAAGGATGTCGCACGTACAAGGTTTAGGATCTTTGCCACCCCCCGTCCTGATGCCTTAAATAACATCCCAAGGCGAGTAAATCTTCTTCCGTACTTCTTTCCAACTCGCGCGCTACTCTTTTCCGTATCACACATCACGGGAAAAAAAACCTTGGCCATTCTTTTCACCGGTTGAGTGTTCTTAGTACGTGCAACCTCTATTGATCATACCAGACAAAATTAGATGAATCTCACGCAGCTCCAGACGACGTATGTTCTGGACCATCGGAGAAGTGAGGCGTCAGTATTATACCCCGTTCGTGCGGCAGTTTCTGGCCGCAAGATTTAGCCCAAATCCACTCAGGGGAAATGTATCAACAACCAAACGCCCACCCGAAGGTCCCAGGGGTGCGATAGTGAGTCACACGGTATTTTACCGCTGTCAATGCTACTGGAGATTAATGCTGACTGAGGGTGGGTATATAGTATTTATCCAAGAGATTAGCCTATACCCATCAATGGCGACTGGTTTGAAGCCAGTTGATCTGAAGAACCCAATTTTGACTTTGAAAAACCCTACTCCGATTCGGGCCAGCCCGAAGTCGTCAGTGATGAATGCAAGACCCTGCAGATTTTTTAAGCTGACAAAATATGCCCTATTCTCCAGAGTCCGTGCATTGCCTCCACAGAGTTTGTAGTCTGAGTCCCGGAGAGAGATACTCTACTCAGGCGGGGTAGACTGTTCTATTCAGTTCCCAGAAGCTGTTTCTTCACGGACTTATGAGTCAGGTTACAGTGTCCCACCTAGTGGTAGTCGTAACGGTTCGATAGGGAGTTTGGCTCGATCCTATGTTCGGACTTTGGAACCGGACCAATTGGCAGGTATCCGAATAGCCCCATCCGGGCAACCCTTTAACCGAGACTGACCTATGGGTTGCGGGGCATATAATTGTAGACAAATTAGGACCAGAGCAAATTTTTCTTAGACTACATACCAGCAGAGCCCAATAGCCTCTATCATATCTCGAAGTGAGCTGTGGGCAGCGGCAGAAATCATGTTACTTTATAGTATGATTCGTTTCAGGCCCGTCGCTGGCACCACGGAAGTTTTAAGGCCCTCCACCCACCGGTTTTAAGGCAAACAGCTAACAGCGTCAAGGCCCACCAGTAAGAATACGGATAGTCATAAGTTCACCGGTGGAAGTATAGTTAATTTTGGCCCAACATCGGCACCATCACAGACAATGATTCCACCAGTCCGGACGGTCCCAGTCTGGGGTAGGGGTCAGTCCAGTCCAGTCCAAACGGAAGGTTGGACTGGACTAGACCATAGACTACCAGTCTTGGACTAGACAGGCTTGGTCTGGACCAGTCCACACACGCTTACAATTTCGATATTGTTTTATAGTCAAGTATCACTGAAAACATGACTCATCCTCACATTTGATAACCACTCACCTCTGAATACCCACTCTAGGTGAAATTATGACAGTTCTGTCTATATATTCGGTACCATCAAGATATATTTCTGCATTAAAAGACCGATACAGTGAGAAATATACCCTAACCCTGGACCCAATGCTGGACTGATCCACACCAGTCCAGTCCAGTCCTGGTCCAACAGAATTGGGGATTGGTCCGATCTCGGTCCAAAATTTACTTTGACTGGACTGGACTGGACTGGTGGAATCATCGATCACAGGATTCTTACTCCCAGTAGGCGCAGGTTCCCTATTGGTCTCTCCCAAGCCTAGGAAAGTATAAATGTAGCCCCGGATGGCCAAATCAACCGACATGATGCCCAAGATTGACCGAGGTGTCGGGCCCGAAAGACTATAGTCCGCCCCGGACCGTTCAGATCCTTGCCAACATGTCTGGTTCGCCTTTTTAAGGGATTGATAGGAAACTAGTTTGAATCGGATCTGGAGTGGCCACTCTAGCTCTGCAGAGATCTATAAATTAGAGGTTTTTCGCTCTTCATTTCAACAACTATTCAAACAATGTCGTCCGAACAGACTTCGTAGATGACATAGCCTCAGTCATCATTAATGGTGACGCCATCGAGGGCATGGAATCAGTGATCCCGATGGCTAGGCCTGCCAGTTTCAGCTTAAGCTCAGCCTGGCCTGCGCATCACCGACCGGGCCAAAGGTATAGCCTACGTTTCCAGGCTTTGAGCAGGTGAAAACTGTGGGTACCTGGGTACACCATGGTGCTAAAAGCTCGCAGTTACCTGCAGTTAACCATAGGTAACTGCGATATAGAATAAAACGAGAAATTTAAATAACTGGTAGTACATTCTTGAGAAGAGATTCGGAGTGGCAAGAGTAATTTCAATGGACAACAATGGTAATTATTGTGAGAAATTGCTAGATTTCACTTAAAATAGCGGCAACTTACAAACTGTAAGTCACCATTCACCAAATAACGTTAAGTACCAGGCTATTAGAAAAGCCTACAGTTTGACCCAGTCACCCACAGTTATTCCTCTAGCTTTCGAATCATCGGCCTAGCCTGCACAGTTTTTACAATCAAGTGTCCTATCTGGCCTGGCTTGTAGGCAACAGGCCCACCTGTGGGCCGGCCGGGCCTGTTGTGAACGCTGTATGGAATTCTGTTTTATCTTGATCGGAATGTTAATGATGATAGTATAATTCCTTTCATCACTCAATGTATGAGGCAAATCACAATACCCGACGACCAAATAACATGCCAACAATACCCCACAATATCCAGTGTTCCCGAACGGCCCGAGCAAAAAAGCCGCCAATTCGTAATCCGGCCAGGCTTTCGTCAAATCGTTGTCAATACTCGGACAAATTAGCCTTTGTCATTCTCACCACTTTCTTTTGTTTGCGATCATTTGCTTAAATTGATATGAAAAGATATCCAAAATGTCGAATCATTTGACCTCTGGCGGAAGTCACATAACTGATCTCACGACTTCAGCCTCCCCTTCCTCCGCGTAATCCCTCAAACTCCTCTCACGTCACCATATCTCCAACTTCTCTTCGTTTACACCCCTTCGACAGCCACTCTCTCTAGGTAAGAATGGGAAGACCTCGTACGTGGCACCAATCATATTGATATCAACGGTTATACTTTTGCTTCGCGAGTTTGGTAGTGTATGACTGGTCTCTACCTGTAGAGTGTACCGGCTTGGGACCTCACGACTTTCCACCACTCTGTATCGTTTTGGCTGGTACTCTCCCTAGCAATGATTCCACCAGTCCAACAATGGATTATTCCAGACCGGAACCGTCCAGTCCAGTCCAGGTCCAGTCCAAGAAATTTTTGGACTGGGATCGGACTGATCCCAGATGCTGACAGACTGGACTGAGCTTGGTCCAGACTGATCCCTCACGGTGTCCAGGGTTTGGGTATACTTTCCCGGTAATTAGTCTTTCAATGGGGAAAATATATCTCGATGGAGCCGAATATACAGACAGAAGTGGTATAAATGCGATCAGAGTGGGTATTCGGGGGTGAGTGGTGATAAAAAGTGAGGATGAGTCATGTTTTCGGTAGTACTTGGCTAAAAAGAAATGTCAAAATTATATGCATAAATGGATCGGTCCAGGCCAAGCCCGTCTAGTCCAAGATTGCCAGTCGGTGGATCTGTCTAGTCCGACCTTCCCATTTGACCGGACTGGACTGAGCACAACTGCGGATCGGGATCGTCTGGACTGGTGGAATCATTGCTCCCTAGCAACTCACAGCAATGAATGTTTTACACCAGTTAAACGATAAGCGATAATATTTAAGTGCCTGAAGGACGGTTTAAAAGTGAGGTAATACTCCACGTACAGGCTGGTCAGCTCACTGAGAGCTTACACTCGGTGAAGAGCTCAGTAAGTTCATTGACCCCAGTTGCTCCGCGGATTGACTGGTAGCTCCGTGGAGCAATATCCCACGTAAACTGAACAGAATATCAAATATTTCAATTTCTCCCTTGCAGAGGTAGTAGCAGAATGTCTCTCAACTCTCCTAGAAATTTTTGCATATACCTGCAGCTCACACTCTTCGTTATATGAACATGTTCCAACCACTCACCATGGGTGCAGTTTTGTGTGCTTCTCTTCCCTCAACCAGTTCTCGAACCTCATGGCTTCATATTTCTCCTCTGTTATCGCTTTCACTCCAAGTTACTTTCTAAGGTTTAGTCATCTCACAATCTCAGTTATTCAAAATGATGACTCCGCTGTAGTTACTTTCCCAAGTGGGGTGATTGTAGGCACAGAGTTAAAATGCTTCAGCTTGATTAATTCAAATGTAGTCGTAGGTCGAGTTGCGAATTGTTGAAACTAAAGAGTCGGGGAGAATTTCAGCAGTTGTAAGCTAGGATTCCTAGCTAACAACCAGTGTTCCTAAGCGGCCCGGCCGGCCGCCCGGCCTGAACGTGATTTAAACAGCCTGCTTCCGCCTTGGTCTGGTTGATGGATGGAATACGGCAATGGCAGGGCTACGATGATTGAGTTGGATATGGTTTATGTTTCGTACTTTGGAGACGTTCTTAGTAAAGGCAGCAGAGAATATTTCGAACAAAATATTCTGTTTAGGCTTAGTCTGCCAAGAAAGCCTCCTGGCCGCCAAGAATAGCCGCCTGGCCGCCAACAATAGCCGCCTGGCCGCCAAGAAAAGCCGCCAGGCCGGCCGGAAATGCAGGCAGGCCTGGCCTGGGCCTCATTTGAAAGCCGCCGCTAAGGCCAGTGGGGATCTTGGAAACAGTGTGGGCGCGCTCATACATTTCTGACTCAGCTAGAGCAGGAAGAATCTCACAACAGCGGTCTGCGTCGAAGAACAATTGAAGGCGACGAGATGCAGCATACACTACAGCTGCGACAGGAAGCAACGAAAGTGATGTCAACGGTTCGAATCAGTGCTGGATCATAGTGAACCAGGATGACCACCGCGAATACTAACATGGCCACCTGTGCTATCTGTCGAAATGTCACTCTTCGTTCCCTAATATCCGTTGTATAAGCTCTGATTGCGCACTATTATGTTGGCTGACCAGTAGGTTGCTTACAACACCTACAGCTTAGTCCCAAAATGCCGGGCCAATGCGGGCTTTCAAATTGTAAGCCAGGCCCGACTGGACCTGGTCCAAACGCTGCGCTGGCAACCTTGGCAACACAGGCAGTCTATTCGAACCCCCCACCTATACTTTTCCATCGCCACCTTAGAAGCCATCGATCCACTGAACCTATTGCCCCATTTTCCCAATTCCATCTCATTGCAAGCGAGTAAAGGATACATCTATCAATATTACTCAGTATCTCCGGAGATCAATCTCAGATTCGGGAACAGAAAATCTTGTACTCCCTGTTTGACGTTGTCCAGTTCAAATCAAGCTGGAAATCGAAAGCTGATATACACTTTCATACAGTGCTCCCGACTCTACGTCACCATCGATTACACTAGTTGATCAAAAGAGATCTTGCCAAGCAAGTATTTCAACAGCGGTACTGGAACATACAATTCAAAAAGACAGCGTTCCTTCGGGGTGTGATATGGTCAGCATAAACGAGCAGTGGGAGATGGTTTTCAGGGTGGACACACGAACATTGGAACCCAGGCAACAGTTGCCACAACACCAGCTTTTGGTAAAGTACGACGGATACAACCAGGAGAATACCAAAGCACAAGAATACGTAGCAGCAGAGAGAGAGGGTGATGTGGGTGACGACGGAGACGAGGACATGCCCGACGTCGACGACAAAGAGATGTCGGATGATGTAGACGAACAGATGGTTGAAGACGAACACGACGAGCGGAGGGACGACAGAGACGAAGACATGCCCGACTACGGGGATGAAGACACGAGTGACGTCGGTGACAATGATGAAGACAACGGAGACCATGTGATGAACGACGGGGAGGACGGGGAGGACGAAGACGACGAAGAATATGAAGATTTAGATATGACCGACGGTGGACAACAATAGTAGGGCACTTCCTTTTTTTGTATATGGCCAGGCCACTGTGTGAAAAGCCCTAACTGATATAACTAGTTGAGCACAACGCAGATGATCGAAAGTAGAGAAGATATCATTGCTACTACATTTTTAAAAATTGAAAGTATTCCTTATTGTAAGCATTTATGACAATTTTCTCATTGTCGGAGGTCTTGCGTTACCATATTTAAAGATGTGTCGGAACAGCTTGTTGAAGAATAAAATCATTTCTCCTAGCTATCCTAAATAACATATGCTATCCAGTGGATGTTTTGTTTTATTCATACTGTATTCACTCTAATTAGAGTATGACAGAGTCTATAAACAACACCTCCGCCTCCGAGCGAGCCGGCTAGATGGCGGAGCTCCCACCTACTACCCGTCGTCCCCTTTAAACCCAAGAAAAAGAAAAGGAAAGGAAAGGAAGAGCAAACGATTGACCAGGACAAAAGAGATCAGCGAAAAGAGAGACCACCCCCCAACCCCTATCCAGTAGATGTTTCATTACAGAATAAATCTTGCACACTATACTAAAATTCTAGAATACAGGAATCAGTAGTAACATACAATCTTTACAGCAATCTACCACTTTGGAGTTAGAGGACTTTTCGCTTGTACTGGTTAGAAAGGTGAATTGATAATGTAACATCCAAGTGTAAAATCAGGTACCACTATGTAAAGCCCTGTATGTGAATGCGTAGTATACGAGCGCAAATGTAGATTCAAGTGATCGTAGATGTGTATCATCAAAAGTACAGTTTACGATTCAGACCGCAGTGTTGTGGCAATGTCCGCGCTACCGATCGGTACCATGTGTTAACCTTTCAGTGCATCCGACCGAAGGCAAAATCCACCTCCAGTGGTAGGTGGCATAAAAACCCATGTTGATGCCATTTACACCGGATTGGTATACAAAAGAAATATAGAAAAGAGAAGTGAAACAACAAGAAGGAAACGTCGAAATGTGACTCCAACTTCCTGATCTCTACTTCCGAATTATTCAACATCCTTCCGTAGTAAGGAAGAGGGACATACTGCAGACACACGGAATGACAAAGCTAGCTGTCTTCAGCGACTCGCAAGCTGCCATCTGACGAACGGAGTACCTGGAACCGGGGCCAGGGCAGCCTCTAGCCCGGTGGATCAACCCGAGCGCGAGGACTCTTCGCAAGGCCAGTATTGAAACAGAGATCCACTGGGTCCCGGGACACACTGGCATCTCCGGGAATGAGGAAGCAGACCGCCAAGCAAAACCTAGCACGAGAAGGCCGCAGGGCAGGCACAGTACGAGAACGAATATACACCTCGGCGGCGAACAGGGCCAGACGAATCTCAGAAGTGAAGACGGCGGCGAAGGCCAGTGGGAGGCAAAAAAATGCAGCAAACATTACGGCTACAGACTGAAAGGCAAAGCTGGGAGCAAGAGACCCATCCCAATGAACAGTGTGAAGCCACTGGCAGCCAGGTTCTACCGACCGAAGACCGGGCATGCGCCAGTAGGCACGTACTTGAAACGGTTCAGACCCCGAGACGACGACAAATGCTGGTGGTGCAGCGGCGGAGGTAGGACGAAGGCCCAGACGTGGAAACACCATTTCCGCCGCCGCTGGTGATGGAAAGACGAGCAGAAAACGCTCTGGAAGAGTTGGAGAAAGTAACGGGATGGAGAGCGGGCAGGTGCTGACACATGCAAGTCTCTGAGCTGCTCTCCAAGGAGAAGTGCGATAAAGCGGTGATGGACTTCCTGGCAGCCACTGATGTCGGGAAGTTCCCGCCAAAACGAACGGAGGAGTAGGAGCCGGCGGCCTTTCCTTTGCGATTTCATCCCATTTCCTTTGTATCTTATCGACCGCTTTCGATGCTTTCATTTGTCAGAAGGGGACGACGAGTAGCAGGAGTGGATTAAGGGGTTGTCATACTCTAAGTAGAGTGAATACAGTATGATTAAAACAAACAAACATCCTTCCGTACATTTCCACAACCGTAGCTCGTATCTCGGAGAAGGTCATCGCTGCAGTCCATAACGGTAATCTCGGTGAAAATCGTTGATCTTCTCGTCGATCTCATCATAACTCTCTGCAAAGATGGGTGCTTCCGCTGCCAGCAAGGTTCATAGACGTCGTTGATCGTAAATCGTACGCGACATTCATCGAGGTATCGCTCTCGTAAGCATGTCAGTGGGTGGTCACTTTCACTATGTTGCAAGCTCACTTGCGCTCTCCCGGGCCTGGGGCATAGATCCGACACGGTTAACGTACGGCATGGGAAGCGAGATAGCCAGGTAACGTGGGTTAACACATGCAAGGGTGAAACCGGCCAAGAGGTAGTACTCGCCACGCGCCCGTACTTCCCCCACGATTTTTCACCACCTATCAATAACGGTCTACTCTTTTGATAACGAACTTCAAAGAGAGCATTATTACATGGTAAAGACCGTGGCAAATGATCATAAAGATGAAAACTGTACTAACTCTTCTCAGATCTGCCTATGATGTTGTCCAACTACGTTCTCAACCTCACTCGTATCTTGTAGCTGTTCTAGTCCAGTCACGGAGGATGTCCCTCCGCGGAGAGACCGGTCCATTCACAGAGTGTACCCCTGCACCCCACCTCCGTGACTGGACTGGTTCATTCGCGGAGCATACATACAAGTGCGAATTACACTCAGGCTTCCCAACAGTCCGTTCCGTCCGGGCAAAAGTAAGCCCCGGACCAGACGACAATTTTCGGGGCAAGCAAACTAAGGACTGTTTAGGACTAGGGCAACAGAGCCGCGGACGAAAAGACTGTAGGGCCCTGCAGTCTAGCTCTGCGCACTGCGCACGCCGATACTATAACACAAACATGATAACATACAAACAAACAAGACCCTCTGCTCACTACCAAGCTTCCTCTATTCACAACTGTAGCTCCTCTGCTTCCGTCTGCATGTGGACCCTTGCATCCTCAGGCACCCAGCCGCAGCATTCTGATGCATCCAGGATTTGGAGTTCGTATACACCCTAGCTTCGTATCCTAAAACCGTATCCTAAAACTACAGTCATCTATATCGGGCCCTAGGTATTCAGATTCCGTACCGGGACGGACCAGGCTGCCGAAATGCATGCCCCGAAAGACGCCAGTCGCCCCGGACCGTTGGGATGCCTGATTACACTCAACGTCGTGGTGCAACTACAATTACACTGTGCTCCATATCCTGACTTGAAACCAGCTCTTCTTCTTCGTTAGCCTCTTCCTCTATATCGTCCTCTTCCTCCTCCTTGTCCACATCCTTGTACTCTTCGAGACCCTCTCCTTCCTCAGTATCCAGTTCTGTCAAATCACTTTCGTCGTTTTCCTCTACGCTCTTGTTGACATCATCAACAGTAGTGGAGTATGTCTGCGCTGTTGCCTCTCCCTGTGTATTTGCTCGAAGTCGCTGTTGATTGTGACTGGGTCCAGGTGGCGTTGTCTTCCGTTTAAGATTGAAAGTACCAGATGGCGCTGCAGAAACACCATTGCTTGTGCATTGAACTCCATCATTTCGCTAGGCCAAAGGTGTATAGTTGCACTAGGTTGAATGCACGTAGTTGCGCTGGGCTGAATGCCATTAGTTGCGTTGATTAATTCAGCTGGATATGGCCAGCTGAGTACGCATACATGCGTGGGCATATATGCGTGTCGAGCATTCACCAAGTGTACACTCCGTGAATGGACTGGTCCAGTCACGGAGGTGGGGTATAGGGGTACACTCCGCGAAAGAACCAGTCCAGTCACTGAGGGTGGGACTCCGTGAATGGACCGGTCTCTCCGTGGAGGGACATCCTCCGTGACTGGACTAGAAAATCATGTATATAGTGACATCCCCAGTGGTCTGTCAAGAAGCCTTCTGTTTGGATTCACTGGGGTATCAACAATAGGTAATACTGGATTGTGTGGCCATCTTGTAAGAAGAGCAATTTGATGCTGTACATGATCCAGATTGAAATTTTCTTCATCCCACTTTGAATCCTCACTACCAATACCACTTCCACCACCCTCCATGTCACTTGTGACTGCAATTGTGATGAACTACTAGGAGCAGTTAGTAAAGTAAAATGAAGGTGTTATTAGAGTTATTTACTTTAATTGCTGAGATAGTACTCCGGGAAAAATGACTGTGCGCGACGCGCAGCTCGTAGGAAGCTGTTTCTGGGACAGTAATCTATAGTATATTTAACGCGTGGCTCCATGAAGTCCTATGGAGCTGCATGTAGACTAGATCACTATGATACGCGTGCAATTACGTGCGCGTGATACTATACAAGATGCTATGTCCAGCACACTTGACTTTGAACACTTCCAAACGCACTTCATTGCACGCTCCTAAGCACGCTCCCGAGTATACTCCCGAGTAAGCTCGCAAGTACACTCCCGAGTACGCTCTCAAACACACTCGCTAGAATGCTCCTGACTGCACTCGATTGCACACTCCTAGCTTGCATGAGTGTACGCGGCCAAGTACACACTCAAGTAGGCTCTGAATCACACTCGATTGAACACTCCCAGCCTGCTTGGATGAACGCTTCGAAATACGCTCCCAAGAAGTACCATGCAGAGAATACCTACTGCACTTTGACCCAGAGACTTACTGAGTAGCAGGCGGTTGTCGCCGAGTGGAACGTGCAGGAGGCGTGTGGCGAGAGGCGTGTGGCCGAAGGCGTGTAGCGGGGTGTATGGTTACCGAAACAATGACGTCGGTCGATATCATACTCTAAACCTTATCTTTGGTGTGCCCACTGCGACGGGATCTCACGATGTCTCACGGTCATGGTATTGACAATTGCAGCCTTAGATACTGCTGCAAAGGCAGACAATTGGATCTTGGGGAGAGCAGATCTCCGACTCAGTTTCTCAGCGGAATCTGCAACCAGCTTCCCATCGATTTTGGGCCTATGTGAGCGCATTCGGTCTTGGCCTGATGGTGATGGGCACGGTGATGGTGATGGTGATGGTACCAAAAGCACTTAGCCAAGTAGGTTAGCTACGTCAACGTCAACTTCAACATCAAACATCAAAGCTTTCCACAGACTTAAAACCTTCTATTGGCCAAAGATTCCACAAACTCAAAGATTTCAATCGGCACAATGATTTCTACAGAAACGCTGCTCCTGCGGAAGCGCGGCTCTTTCCAGCGCAGCTCTGATATAGACTCACAAAACGGCTCTCCAGTAGGCTCTCAATCAGGCTCTCAATCAGGCTCTCAATCAGGCTGTCGGGCGGGCTCTCAATCGTCCACGCAAGAATGTTCTCAATATGTGTGTCAGCCCCAGCGAAGCCTGTCGGCAGCCAAGACTGACTGAGGTTTATTGACCGCCAGACGTATATAGTCTCATCGTCCCACGCGCAGATGTCTATGGACCGACGATCGATGCCTATTGACTGCACGTCACGCAGAGGTCCACGGGAATCTTGCTATGAGCTGCGCTTGTGGGCATGTGCGCGTACCGCAGTCTATACTCGATTTGCACTTTGCCGACGTATACTGTTTCTTGTTTGGGTGTTTTTGACTCTACATGTAGTAAATGGCTTTTGGCTCTGCAAGGAAGAGTCCAGTTGGAGCAGCGGCTGAAATAGTGGTCACCACTCACCCAAGACAGCAATGTTGTGTATAGCTTGTTTACACTGCTAGCAGTACCATATTTTGAGTTTTGCTATTGTGCAATTTCTTGCACTGCAGATATCTGCATATAATGAATAAAAATTACATGCTTGGGGAAGAGTGAATCCACTAGTGATAGTAATAACACATCAAACTGTTTATGAAATACCCACCTGATAACTTCATGTTAATAATCTTGTGCATTGTACAAGGCTATTTTTACAATGTTATTACAATGACCAAATTGGAAAACTACAAGCCAGTATTGCAAGACTGCCTAAGTAAAGCCAGGCTAAGTGAGTGTAGCCAAGGTGATTGAGCATAGCTAATATAGCAGGTATGGCAAAGCTAAGTCCAGGTAGTAAGAGATTTCAAGATGGTCAGAACATGAAGCTGATTGTCAGGGGATGGTCAACTGATATATATGAATCAATTATCCAACCAATATATCATGTTCTAGTCCATTCACAGAGGCGGATCCTCCGTAGAGAGACCGGTCCATTTGCGGAGTCCCACCCTCCGTGAATGGACTAGTTCATTCATGGAGTGTATATACACAAGTGCTAGTGACTCTCAACAAAAAAAAGTCATTACTCTTTACACCTTTTGCAACAATCAGGGGAGAACTGTATGTATTGGCTATGGTGTGATAACAAGGTACAGGTCTAAAGGTCCAAGATGCGTAGAGAATGGAAGAGTAGTGTGAAGTCTAAACGAGCTGTCACAAACCTTAGGCTCTATCAACATCAACTTCGTGTTGATCTGTACAAGCTGCATGCTTCAACATCGTTGTACATCTACAATTACACAATGCTCAATGTCATCATTTGAAACCGTCTCTTCCTCGTTTCCCCCGTCCTGCACATTATCCTCTCCTTCTGTCACCTCCTCCGCCATCACCTCCTCCTCTTCCTTCTCCTCCTCCTTCTCCTCCTACTCCTTACTACTGACCTGATCGTGCTTGTGAGCTTCTCCTTCCTCAGTATCAAGTTAGCTCCAATCATTAGAGTGCATTCCTCAGCGGTATTGTTGCAATCATCAGCGGTAGTGGAATCTGTCTACGCCCAGGCCTCTTCATGTGTATTTGCTCAGTTGAACTCAGTTTCATTTCAGACTGGGCTCCGGCAGCGCTGTGTGCCATTTAAGAGTGCAAGTACCAGAAGGCACTGCTAGGAATTAATACAACCATCAACTACAATATAGATCGTGAGTTTCGATATTTGGAAGATGTGAATTGAGTTGCACTGATTGAATTCAATTAGAAATGGCCAGCCAAGTGTGTATACATGCGTGCGCATATATGCATGCAGTGCATTGACAATTTGACTACACTCCGCAAATAAACAAGTCCATTCATGGATGTCTGGTACAGTCAGCGTATGAACCAGGCCATTCGTGGAGAGTGGGATTTGGGGAATGGACCGGTCTCTTCCTGGACGACCCGCCTTTGTGAATTGACAAGAACATATCACAATTTTGATAAAATTCTCTAGGGCACCTAAATCATAGTCTTTAACTTGGACTGTTTTATTTCTCAATATTGCCACATAGTATAATTGATTAGACTTCCTCAATAGGTATGATTATTCTTTCCAGTATGATGATTGAACAGTGGAATATTATATTATACTTGTGTATCTATTCAGAATGACCACTTTTAGTAAATATTGCCGCTTCGATCTGACTGTGTTCAGTTCTCACAATCAGTCTGTTCCATTTATTTGTTACTGGTTACTACCACAGACAAAGTACATTTTTACACTACAAATTGAGTATCACTCCAATTGGGGATAGTTATATTAAATATTTGTTCCACAATAGCCTCCAAGGTACTATTGCAATATATTTATTTTACCCATATCTGCAATATTATATATTTATTGCAATTTCCCTTACCAAGTCAAACTGTCTCAGTCTTCCCAGACATTACCATACATAGTTCATTGCATCATCCATTTACTTAATGTTTATCAGTACATTTAATTATCTTGACTGAATTGTAATTCAACTTTTACTTATCAAACAATTAGATTTTGCCTCACTGATCATCTTCTACCTGTTCTTCTTCTTGTTCATACATAAAATTCAGTGCATGGGAATCCATTTGAATGTTTGCCTAAAAATTCCACTTTTACAGATTCATTGACTTCTTGAGTTTAAGGTTGGATTCTGTCAATTTCTTTGTTAGCGATTTCAACATTCAGCTTGTTTCCTTGAGTTGATTGTTGAAATAGTATGAGGTAAAGCAAACCTACTGTTCTGCACGTAGTCCCCCAAGAGAGTGGTCAGTTGTGAAACTTCTACCGTAAGCCACATTATTGAACTGTTTCCAATCTTCCTTTAAGAATTCCAAATAATATCACTATCGCCATCAGTTTCAATGACAAATTTCATTTACATCCAAACTTCATCTGTATGTGAACTACTCTCACCCAATACAGTAATAATAATAAACAACATATCAATACAATGGTACTTACATACAAAACTTTCCTGTTGCTTCTGCATATCCAAGTAGGTTATAACAGTTTCACTGCTGGAATATCTACTTCTCATTCATGGAATAATGCCCTTCCCTTTTCTTTTAGTTATCAGCAGAAATCTAGAATAAGTATCCAAACTTGGCTATGAAACCTTTTGAGATCAGATTGCTGATGCATTTTGGCCATTTAGCAGATCACTATTTGATGTTAATATAGGGGTACAAACATCCCTGTAATCAATACAGTATTTATTAATTTATGTACCCTTGGCAATACACAAATGTGCTACTCTCTATCCATTGATTTGCCCAAAGTTAACATCATGTCATTTGTTCCAAAACCAAGCTATGATCAATGGCAATTGCCAGAGCAATCAGCCTTCAGTACGTCCTTGTACAATTGATTACACAGTTTCTACCTGCTGTGATGCTTCAAATGTAGACTGCATTCACTCCCAAAACTACAGGTGTTGGGACTACCCTGTTTGGAATTGAAAGGTTTGTTGCGTTTGGATAATATACAAATAAGCTATCGAACTTTGTTGCTAGGTCATCACGTGGTCCCTTCTGACAGATTCATCAATATAGATTGTTATCAGTGATTAGGCTGGAAGGAGATTTTGCAACATGGCACAGGGGTGAATGAAATCGTATAATAGTGAACAGAACTCTTAATGATATGGGACGGTGTTCATTATTGGAAATGTCTGACCATGCATTCCAGGTTCAAATTAATTATTGTTATTGCTGGATCAATGGTAGCTCACTATCAGGATATAATCAGGATGAGCCTGATTCTAATCTTCCTGCTAAAGCACCCTGATTGATTACTATATTATTACTGATGTCATTTCTGTATTCCTGAATGTCCATGTGCCATAATGCAGGAATGTTCTCCACAATATTCTGATTATCTATGAGTAGTTGGAAATCATTAGGCATCGGACCTCAGCCATTCTGAACAAGATAACCGTTGGACAATATTAACATCTCATAACATGAACTTCGAAATGTTGCTTGGTTCGCAAAAGTCATTCATATATCAAATTACGACTAGTCAAACCTTTGTCATTATGAGTATACTGATGGCTCATTTCAAATGTGATATATTGGCAATTGACTCAGAGATTGAATCTGCATTTAATGGATACCCTACCAATGCAAATAAAGATGCCCACATTGTTTTGCAATGTAGCTTTGCTTATGTGAATAGCTGGGTTTGCATCAGTCGAGACTTCTTAAGCAAGTATTGACAATTCCTGCCACAGTACATTTATAAGTTCTGGGTATACAATTCGTGGGAAGTACCATCAGCAGTTAGGTCCTCTGCTGGGATGGGCCAACAGATTCGACTTCCTCACGAATTGTGAGGGCACATATTCCAGTGTCCGGCTATGTAAGAGAACAGATTTCACTGGTAGGGTTACCATTGCAAATGGGATGAGAGTGACTGTACATGTATATGTGTATGGTTAGATTCTCGGTAAGGATCGTGATCCTCACGAACAGTCTAGTTAAGGTTGCCGCCGAGCCGGCCATATAATGTGCCGTCACACAAACCCTAACCTCCATTCAAAGACCTTGCCGTTTCATTATCCCCTCTCTAGCCACAGGCCTTCTGTGCTGCATCTCCGCATACAAGAAAAGGACAAACAAACAAACCAGAAACAAATCCCATGATTGTCCTGCAGACATGGCATACGGGGAAACTCCACCTCCTTGTGACTGTCATCTATAGGTGGTAACACGAGTGCCAAGGCCATTTGAACTTGACCACATCCAATCAAAAGATAGAAGGAAAGAACGCGAAATTGATCCCTTTACTCCACTATTGAGGCTTTCCTACATGGCTGAGGTGGAGTTCGTCCACCAGCTTCTGAGCATACGTGAGGTTTTCAGCTGGCACCCAACTCTTATGCACATAGCTGTATCAAGCCCATCGAATGAGGCAATGGAGCTTCCGATATTGCTGTTTGAAGCCAAGTATACGATCAATTTTCCACTCCTCCGTGTGGTGAAATATCATCGGTACAGGGTCGTTTGGTGACTGACCTGAACCTGGTGTTGGGTCTCGATCGAGCTTTAGATGTGGAAAACATTATGATTCCGCAATGGTTTCGGCAAGTCTAGTTTGTCAGCAGTCCTGTTGATGACGATACCAAGACTGTACGGTCCTGCGCATTTGTTCTGGAGCTTCATAACTGGCCTAGTTGTCTCGATATACTTGGTCAAGAGCCATACATTGTGTCCAATGTCAGACGTAATCTCTTTTCCCCCGGCGTACTTCGTCTGCCACAGCTGCGAGTCCGGTAAGTTCTCATTGAGAGTCCAATGGAACTCTGCGCAACCCGCGATTGGAGCTTCCGCTTGGATCTCTGATTTTAGATGTGATGAATTTGGTTGTTTGAACTGCAGCAAGTGGTTCCGATGGTAGGTGGCCCAGAACAGTGTCATTCCAGTCGAAGCATCCACTCACTTGTTCTAGGTGAATTCTGCCCTGGGATGGGGTTCGGCCCAGTTGTGTTGCTCTTAGTTGCTGAAGGCTCGGAGGTGTTGTTCAATGATCTTGGTCTACTGCTCAGTCAGGCCGTCAGTCTAAGGGTGGAAGGTGGTCAAGAATCGGTGGTCAAAGCTGATTTGGGTGCAGACTCAAGTCCAGCATCACCTGGTCAACTGCGTTACGCGGTTGGTGACGACATTTTTCAGTACTGCATGCTTGCCAATCACATGTTCAAAAAACATCCATGTCAATTCCGCTGAGTCGATATCCTGTGGCATGACAGGTACATTGCTATCTTCGTTAATTGGTCGACAATGACCAGAATCCCGGGGTATCCAGAATAGGTTGATTGCGCTTGGTCAGTGACAAAGTCCATATTCATTCCATCCTAGGGGTTGTACAGTGATGGCAGCGGCATATTAGCTCAACAGCTTGCGTGGCGCTGTGCTTTAATTCAGTGGAATACTTTGCCACTGGCGACGTACTTCCGTACTGGGGTGTCTAGGCCTAGCGAAAATATGTTTCTAGATACGTGACCAGCATTCCTGTAAGGGCACGTATGGCTGCGTTCGGCCTCATAGGTATACGTATCGTATTTATTGGAATACGGTTGCAAACGTGGATGCGATTGATAGTAGATGTTGTTTTATAGGTAAGTTATTCGCCTGAGATCCAACGCACGTGGCGAGCCGACTACATAGAAATGCTGTTACCCGGCCCGGGTCACGTGCCGCCATGATATTATCCCCCTCCTTAGGCGCAGACCTCCTGGGCTGCATAAATCGTACAAGATAAAGGGACAGGGAGGACAACGATCGAACAATCATGCTGCGTATGTACTCGTACTAACTGAATACTCTTGGTACCGAACAGTACCGCTCAGGGTGACCTTTCGGCGCATCCGGCGCACGGCGAAACTCCACCTCCAATTGACTGATATCTGGCAGTGGTAAAACGCGTGCCGACGCCATTTATACCGGGCCGAGATCCAAAGACGTAATAATGTATGGAGATGAGAAGAGAAGAGAACAAACAGAAGAAAGGAATGCCCAATTGATAACTTTCCTCAAGTCCTGAGTTCCGAAACTCTATTGACCCATGCCCTCCGCTTCCGAGCCTCGGACCTCAATTCCTCCGTATCTCCACTCCCGAACTCATACAGTTTATGACCTGCCATCCTGTACCACACTCGTTGTTCATGTATATCGGCATAGGTCAATGTCGGAATTCGTCAGGGTGGTAGAGTTTCCGCTCATGACTTGGCATCGATGGGAACTTCGGCTGCTGTCATCGGTCGTAGCCGTCAATCATATACATCAATTGCGTCTAGTACCATTCGTAGACACCTAACACATAAGTTTCTGTAAGATGGTTATACTTACCAAGTTCAAGCGAGCTTGCGCTGTCCGAGCTCTGGAGAATATATCTTGCAGCCGGTAGTCATCGTTATGTGGCGTTGTCTCGGTAATCATCTTTGGAAGTCCGCTTCGGTGAACATCTGGTCGACTGCCTGGTTGCTCTCGAGAGGCAGCTTCAATAGAATTTTGACTTCTCGGTAGGACTTCTTGGTAGACTTGTCGGTGCGTATCTCGGCAGACTTGTCCATCAGCTTCTTGGTAGACTTGTTGGTGTGTGTCTCGGTAGCCCGCCTGTAGGTGGGCTTTTGACTTGTCGGTTGATCGTGGAGACACGGCTATCTCCCACTATGAACTTTCGTTGCTCCGTCGACGACTTCTCCATCACATTGATTGTCGGATGCCATCGTGGCTCGGTAGCAGTGTATCTTCGCTCTCCGAATGGATATTGGCATTCATTGGTGATTCGGGATTGTAATTGTAATCTCTGATTTGACATGGAATTCTGTTCAGACTATCTTCTGTCGGATTCTGTCGTCCTTCTGCGTCGTCTGGTGTCTAGTGACTTCCCTGACTTGGTCTGCCCGTTGACTTACTGTCGTGTGAGACGTCCCAATATGCTCAATCTCGACGTGACTGCAACGGCTATGCCTCGTCGTGACTTGTTCTGCCTGTTCACTTCCTGTCCTATGAGGAGTCCCAATCCTCTTAATCTGGACGTCATTGCAATGGCGTCTCGTCGTGACTTTCGCAATGATGTGAGCTTTCGCTCCTGGCATCGTCATAGCCGTCGGTTCTCATATGTGACTCGCTGGTGACCATTTCAGGGTGGTAGAATGCGCCAATTGCATCAGCGTGGCAGTATATCATCGATCCATATCTAACACGTAAGCTTCACAGCTGGTGGTCATATTCACCTCTATTGGAGCGCGCTTCTGCTCTCGGAAAGCCGCTTTGTACATTGCATATACGGATTCCGGCACCTCTTCATTCTGCATTTGGTAGGGTCTCGGTGGCCGCTCCTCGGTGAAAGTCATTCGGATGATAGCTTCAGTGCGCTCTTGGTGGACTTCTCTGTGGCCATCTCGGTAGGCAGCTTCGGTAGAATATCCGTTTGCTTCTTGGTAGTCATTTGGTAGGCCTCTGGAAATGTAGTTTGGCATTCAGTTCGGTATGCTGTTTAGCGATAGTTTTTTGATCATTTGGTACGCCATTCTGTAAGCGTCTCGGTCAGTGGCTTAGTACGGTAGGGCTCCCGGTAATCCTCTAGGTCTCCATGTGCAGTCCTTCGGCAGTGATATCCGTCGCTGTGAGATCTTGGTTATCATGTCTTGGTACTTGTCTCGACTGACTCTTGTGATGCCATTCGGTAGACTATTCAGTACCCTCCGTGGTCATTTTCGATCGCCTTCGGGACCAATTCGGTTGCCATGTCGCCGTCGTTTGTTATCACGTTCGGGACTGATTCTGTGGCCATATTGCACTCGTTCGGCATGGATCGGTCTCGTTCAACTTGTCATCTCTCTAGTGCATTTGTAGGTCTACTGGACGTCCGTCTTATGCTAGGTGAACTTATCATCTTAGATCGCGGGCTGCGCTCGCAGGCTGCGCTCGCAGGCTATCCTCCGGATGTTCTTGTCGTCACTTGACTCAGTTTACTTATCGTCGTTCCCGGAGTCCACTAGTCGATTCATGACCAGGTGCCCTTGCTGCTGCTAGCCTTCTCATTCAGTGAAACTGTCTTACGGGGCTTCCTTCCTGCACATGTGGAACGGGAATTGTTTGCGGTAGCGGTTCCGATTCCCGTACGGTCATCCCCTTCTTTGAAACTTGTTGCTCCGCCTGCAACTAATCTCATATAGCTTCATAGGCAACATCGATTGGCAGGGCTTGATTGGGAAGTTGATTTGCAGTGGTCAATTGTCATCGTAATTGTGTAGCTGGGGATCGCCGAGTCTGAGCCGGGATTATATTCGCGAGTATTCTCGGTGATGTAATTTAGACACAGATATGGCATTGTATTCGGTATTGTAATAGGCATTGTATTCCGCATTGTAATCGGCATTGTATGTGGCATTGTAATCTCCTGAATAGTAGTCGGAATTGTACTTAGTACCGCAAACCATTTATCTGCATCTCCGCACTCAATTGCTAGTCTCGTAGATTGTCATCGGAAGTAAGTATGTTAGATGGGGTAAAATTCCACATAACTTTTGATATGTCGCCGTAGTCAAAGATTGATTGTCATCCGTCACCGAACATCTCCGGGCTGGGCATATTGGTGCTCGTCGGTCCGATTTGCATAGTTTCAATGATAGTTCTTTTCCTCAATAAGTAGCCTTCTGTAGGGCTGTCGTCTCTTGTATCTGGGACATTATTTCATGCCCGGGCTTCCAACTGCTTCTTAAGTCTTCGGCGTTCTTCAGTGGGCTCTTTGCTCCCAATTGTCATTTGTCATCGGGGTTATCTCCGAACTGCTCCATCTATGTTAGCCAAAGATTCAAGAAATGATGGAAGTGGTGGAAGGGAATATCCTGGAGGCCTTGTCATTAACGGTTCGCCCACACAGGAGCCAAGCCCCGCCGTCCTGTCACTCCCTCCGGGTCTTGGCGAGCTGATAGCAGTCATTCCGGTCGATCCTTGGAGGGGCTCCTCGGCCGCAACTCCCGCCGCTGCTCTCTGCTCGTGGCGTCCAGCACTTGGGTCTGTATTCTCACCGGGTGAAACCAGAGTGATGCCTTCCAAAGTCGCTCCCAGCAGTCCTATACATTCCCCAGTCTGTCGGGTGAATGCTACGACGACTTCATTGCTAGTTAGAAGATCGTCAAATGCGGTTGCTCCAAGTGTCTGTATACCAGAACCGCGCCCCAGAAGCTTGTCTTGACGTTTTCATTTTCAGCTTCTGAAACCTTGGATGCCACTGTGGTAGTCATCGGTGTTATTCCTCCGCTCCACTCGCACTCGGTGATCGCAGGGAGTCAATCGAGCCCAGTCAATGTCAAGATTTTGTTTGTGGAACCATAGTAAGCCACGTATTAAATCGAATGCACGCGTTGGCATGACTAGCACGTCTGATTTGTCAATGTGTGCGAGATAATCCAAGTACTGGACTGTGATCCTCATCTTCCGGTGTCATTTGCATGTTGCATCACTTCTCGGTTCATGCCGAGGGTGGTGATGTGTGCCGCCTGATGATATCCCGAGTCGCTAGAGAAGCCTCGGTGTGATAACAATACTGGTTGGGCCGCAGTCATCAATAGCCCGTATGCATTGCATCTCACCACCGCTGTCCAGTATTGTACTCGGCACTCGGTTTGCCAAATCTGGTGTTTATCTGCCGTATAGATATTGACTTAACCTTCTTGCTCTCGTCGGCTCTCAAGGACGACTTGTGATTCCACTGAGAGCTGATAGGGTTGAACTTCATCCATAGTCGACATTAGTGTCAGCGCTGCCAATAGTGTTGGCTTGCTGAGTGTCGAAAGCTCATTGGCGCTTGCTTTGCTGATTCCCGCTTCGATTGTCCATAATGCTTATGCTCTGAGATAATCATTGTCACTGTTGTCATCGTAGTCGTCATAGTTGGTCTGCGGAATTGTGTCGGTCTGTAACTGTAAATGCGCTTCATGCAGCGCAATGTATTGCCACTCTAAGTTCGCTTCAATCGAGGGAAAGCTTCTCTTCCTCAATGTCTTCCACTCGTAGGGTGTCATCTCCATAGGTGCACTTCGCTGGTGCAGATGTTCGTGGCGGTGAGAGTGCTGCAATCGTATGGTGACTTCTTCATAAGTGCACTTCGCTCGTGCAGGCGTTCGTGGCGGTAAGAGTGCTTGATTCGTGGAAAGATCATCCTCTGTAGGTAGTCATCTCTCGAGTAGTGTATCCGTAGTTATGTGTAAAATGCTTCTGCAAGTGCTCTTCTCCGAGGCTGCTAGAGCTGTAGGTGTATATGCAAACTGTGATAGGTGCACTTCACTCAATTGGAAGAAATGTAGTCGTGACTGTGCTGACTCGTAAATCGTCTGACTTCGCCTTGATTCTCGATATGGCCGTCTTCACAGGTATGTTTACTCAGTCGATTGTAGGTGCTTGGAACTGGTGATCGCGCTCAATTGACTCTTAGGAATGGTCTTGTACTCATGATCGTCGTCTTCAATGTCGGCAATGCACCATGTGGACCATTTGCTCTCTGAGCTGAATATGTTTCCGCTGTGAATTGACGCGTTCAAGGGTGCAGTCGTGAAGTCTCCGGTGTCCTGTGGTCGATTGCAGCCATTGGAAGTAATAGATATCGTTCTGAGCTCATCTGGATCGATCACATGCGAATTTTGTCATTGGCTAGGTGGTGTCCTGCAGTCTGGAGAATAATCGTCTCCATTGCCGGTGATGCGCCTTGTGCGCCAATTGGTATTGATCTCTACTCCGCTGCCATCAGGGGCTCAGTTGAATGATGGAACGGTCAACTCTTCGTGCTTCGCAGTAATGATGTTTCGATATCTCGTTTGGAAGGCGGCATTCTGAATTGTTGGCTGCATGATGTCGCGTGTCGGAAAAAGGGATAAACTCATCAACTTGTAATCTTGTGAGCGAAATGTATCCCTGTGCTGAAAGAGCGATAATAGTGTAAGGCCACGTATGCCTGCATTCGGCCTCATAGGTATACGTATCGTACTTGATGGGATCCGGTTGCAAACGTGGATGCAAGTGATAGTAGATCTAGATGTATTGGTAAGATTATCGCTAGAGATCTAAGGCTCGTGGCGAGCCGACTATATAGAAATGCTGTTACCCAGCTCAGGTCACGTGCCACCATGACAATTCCTAAGAGCTGCACAATAACCAGATTCAGGGTCATCTTGGAAAACTCTTATCACTTGATTTGGAGTGTTTCTGACAAGTATATTCTGCCTTCGAAGGTGAGACCACCTGCAATGTTACAGGGGTTCGTAATCCCAATAACCAATCCCAGATTTATTGAACTAAGCACGACTGCCTATCTAACAATCTCTTTCACTCCTCGTCTTATTTTAAGGATCAACCTGTTGCATCCGTCATGCAAGAGTGCGCCAAATCAAACCGTCTCCACAAACCATCTCCTTCAGAAAGGAGATTACACTTCCCCTTTGTGGAGCCACTCCTCAGCCCACTCCTTGAATGGTAACTCACCAGTATTTACATACCCCAATACTACATAGTCGATATACTTGAGTTCGCCAACACGAAAAACGTCATGGTAGGTGTGGGTTAAACCAACTTCTACCAGCTGTGAAAGTAGTTCTCTGAATAACACGATGATTTGTTGCAGAGTGTATTCGGATTGGGTCAGTCGTTGACCAGACTTATGTTGCCTAATGTAGTAAGTGTGTAAGGGAAGTAATATTTGATAGAAGTAGAGTGAATTCTTACTAATATTTTTAGATCCTATTTGGTGTACTGTAACAGCTAATCTGCTCGCTGATGATCCTCAATTCCTTCGACAAACCCTGGCTCTTATATAGCCGTCGTTCTTCCTCAGGTCTGGTAGCGTTATCTCGGCCATGCCCACTTAGTGCCCGGTGATAACTTGCCATGATACCCTCTTGGTATTTTGTTCTTGCAATGTGGTTTGAAAGCATTACGCTCCTGATCACAATCAGGCCATCCATCACCGTTCTCAGCTTATCCTGTTCTAACTCAGACATCCTTTGCAAACTTACAAGTCAGTAGTTGGAACATCAACCAACCAAGTTCGTAATGTTTATCGCCTCTTAAATACCGCATGCTGGTGATTTATTCAATTGCGTCATAGATTCAATCTGCGAACAACCAACACTCTGCCAACGTAGTGTATTGACCTGTACGCTCATAACTGTCACGTGGTTACCTTGCGATCCAGACTTCTGCAGCCAACGAGTAGATATCGCTCTAGGCTATCGCCTAAGTTATTATTCCCTCAGTTCCGTCATGCCAATGTCAAGACCATTCTATAAACTAGAACGTGCCTCTCCGAGTCGTAGCACATTACAGGTAAGTAAGACTAGTTCTCACAATGACATACTAACTAACATCTGCCATGCATGATTACTCTGCATGTCCGGTATAGTATCCCGGAATGAACGAAGATAATGCATCTGCCAATCTGTCCGCGCCACTGATATGAACTCTCGGTAAAGAGCATATAGTTGACCAACTTGACTATTACATGCAAAGGTGTTATGCATATCGTAAAATGTATGCATCCAGTAACCAAAATCAAGTATGATTATTACTGGTTGTAGAGGACCCCTAACATGCGATCACTTCCCACTGGATTTCGGCTTCCCAATCCATGGATCCGTCTTTTCTATTAGGTTGGTGAGTGTAACAGATCACATTATTCATGTCCGTCGCTGGTGCATCGGTATCCTGGGCTGCCTGAATTGTTGGTAGGAGATCATTGAATGGGTTGACCGTGGTTGCCACCAGCGTTGCAAAGAGTTGAGAAGTAAGTCTTTTGTAGCCATCTTCGTAATCAGGTTATCTTGATGGTCCGTGCCCAGGGGTCATGTTCCCTTCCAGGTGTTGAATAAAGAAGTCGTGTGATAAAATGATCTCAGCCCATCTCGGTTGCCTCGGGGAACGCAGTTTCAACGTTTGGACATCCTCGAAATTCTCGTGGTCACATTGTATCAGAATCGTGTGATTGGCCATCTCGAGAAAGAGTCGCCATTGTCTCAATGGCTCCAATCTGGCTAACCGCTCCCGATCATACGTGTCGTAGTTCTGTTCGGCAGGTGAACATTTTCACAAGTAAAAGGTGACCGGTCAGAGAAGGCTGAAACTGTCCCACCGGTTGAGAATTCCGGTTATTGGGAAGCCGCTTGCATCACTCAGGAGGATGATATGGTTTGACGGGGCAAAGTACTGGTGGAATGGTGCTTCGGTGAACATGATGTTGAGATTCCGAAATGCGAGCACAGCCCCTCCGGTACATTCCCATTTGTCTGGTGAATTGTTTAGTATGTCAGAGATTGGTTTAGTTACCTTGGAGTATTTGGGGATGGACCGTCGGTAGAAGTTTGTGAAGCCTATAAGCACTTCTACATCTTGAATTGACTTGGTAGTAAGTCAGTCCTCGATGGTTGCTATGTGGTCTGGTTCCATGCCAACCCAGTCAGAGCTGATGAATTATCCAAGGAAACTGATTGTTTATGCTCCAAATTGGCACTTTTCGGCTTTGCAATAGAGGCCAAATTGGCGTAGTCGATGTAGCACTTTTTCTCCGTGAGGTTCATGTTCCTTCTCATTGGTTGAATGAATCAGTATGCGTTGCAGGTACTATAACGCAAAGTCGTCAATATACGGCCGTCGGCAGTCCTCAATGTAGGCCTGGAATCAGGCTGACTAGTTTGTTAATCCGAAGGGCATGAGTCTGAATTCGAACCGGCCATTGTGGGTCCGGAATGCAATCTTGAATTTGCCTCCTTCGGTGACCCGGATAAGCTGACAGGTGTTCCGGTGGTCCACCTTGGTGAATATCCAAGATACGGGCATTCAGGTAACCATCTCCGAGATACGATGTAGGGGTACCGGTTTGTCACTGTTACGGGGGTGTTTTAGATCCCAATAACAAATACAATATTTATTGAATTGATGTACAGCCGCCAATCTAAACTCTTCCTTTCCTCGTCTTATCCTAAGACTCAACCTCTTGCCCGTGTCGCAAGAGCGATCTCTTCGGACGGCGCTAAATTCGGCGCCGCGTCTTCCAACTCAGTCGAATGGAATTGATGCCAATTACCGTCTCCAATATAGACAGAAATTAGGCTTCCTTGTCAAACGACCACTCCTCCGAATATTTCTCGAAGTGTAAAGCACCTGGGTTGAGATATATCAGCACCAGGTAGTCGATATTCTCTAGTGGACAGAAAGCGAAAACCACAACGTAGATGTGGGTTAAACGGTGCTCTTCCAACTGGAAAAGTAACCTGCCGAATCTCTCGACTTTCTGATGCAGTGCTTACTTGGCTGGTGTATAATCATGTCCACGCATAAACGGCCCAGTCTCATGTATGAATGAGGGAAGTAATTTTGAATAGACAGAATTCTTAATAATATTTTAAGATCGTCTTCGGTGTTCTCTGAAACCTAATGTGTTCGCTGATCCTCCCAAATTCCTTCGACCAACGCTGGCTCTTTATAGCCCTGGTTCTTCCATAGGTGAGATAGCGTTATCTCGTACATGCCCTCCTAGCGCCCGTCGATAACTTACCACAACACCCTCAGGTAATTGTGTCTCTGCAATGTGGTTTGAAAGCATTACGCTCCTGATAACAATCAGGCCATCCATCGCGCGATATCAGCCGATTGTTTCCTACCTCAGACATCATTTGCAATCATATGAGTCGGTAGTTGGAACATCTACCAACCAAGTTGATAATGCTTATCGCCTCTTAAATCCCTCATGCAAATGAGGCATTTAATTGCGTCATAGATTTAATCCGCGACCAACCAATACTATGCCAAGATAGAGCAATGACGCGTGAGCTGGTATCCGATACGAGAATACATTGCGATCCAGACCACTCGCGCCAACGAGTAGTGGTCGCTCCAGGCACATTGCCTACGTCATGAATCCCTCAGTTACGTCTTGCCAAGGTCGAGACTTTTCTCCAAACCGGAACGTGCCTCTCCAAGCCCTAGCCCGTTACAGGTAGGGGAGAAGAGTTCTCTTCATCACTTTGACTATCAACTGCCGTGTGTGATCACCACACATGTCCCGCAAAGTATCTGGGTTTCAACGAAGCACCAACACTTCGCACGACCAACATGAACTCCCACTAAAGAGGATGTTGCTGACCACTTGAATAGTACATGCATAGGTGTTGTGCATATCGTGGATATGTATGCATCTTGTAACCATAATCAAGTATCATTATTGCTGCTAAGAGACTACCCCTGACAGTCACTATCAGCGAATTGAGTTGCCGGGAGTCAACGCATAGTCGTTGGCCACCGTCTTTCTTCATTGCAAACACTATCAGTGCTTCTGATGATGATGATAACCGCTGGATGAACCCGTGGGCGATGTTTGTCTGGATATATTCCTTGAGAGTTCTAAGCTTTACTTCTGTACGGTTGTAGATCTGTCGATATGGTATCACAAATCCCGGTTCCAGATGAATTGCATTGTCGATTGGGTGGTGTGGTGGCAGCATTTCCGCCTATCTCTTGCTAAAGACGTCCAGTGATTGTGAGTACCTTGCGAGGATGAAATTCCCCTCATCTGTTGGTACCCTTTTGACTGCTGCTTCTGCTGCACGTTACCTTAAGTGATGGTGAATAAGGAGGTATGTAGAAGACAAGAGAAGGAGCGAAGGAAGGAATATTCAAGGAGGCCTTGTCGTTAACAGTTCACCCACACAGGAGCCAATCCCTGCAGCCCAGTCACTCACTCGGGTCTCGGCAAGGGGGTAGCATTCATTCAAGCATCTTGTCTGAGCAGCTCTTCTGCCGCCACTACTGCGGCTGCTCTCTGCTTGTCACATCCCGCTCCTCTGTCTGTCTTACCTGGAGAATCCATGGTGATATCTTCCTAAGTCACTCCCAGCAGCTCTGTGCATTCCCCAACCCGTAGGGCAAATGCTGCGATGACTTCATTGTTACAGTGAAGATAGTTGAATGTGGTTGCTACGAGTGACGGTATCACCAGTCCGCCCCCCAACAGATTGTCCTTCACATTGTTGTATACGGCCTCCGAGAACTTCGATGGCACGGCCGTAGGCTTCAGTGTCATTTCCTCCACTCCACTTTCACTCGTTGATCGCAGGGAAGTGAATCGATGGTGAGCCCATTCGGTGTTATGATATCATGTGTTGAACCATGGTAATCCAAGTACTAGCTCGCACGCATGCATTGGCACGGCAAGCACGTCTGATTCATCAACCATTCTGACATCCTCTAAATACTCGACTGTGATCCACGTCATCCGGCTGTCATTTCCATGTTGTATCACTCCTCCGTATAGACCGAGGGTGGTGATGTACGCTGCCTGATGTATTATCCTGAGTCGCTTGAGAAGCCTTGGTGCCATAAAGATGATGGTTGTGCCGCAGTTGATGAGAGCCCATGCGCATTGCATCTCGCCATAGCTGTCTGGTATTTTTCCTTCGTAAACGAACCATGCCGAATCCGGTACTTCAGTGCCGCAGAGGTATTGACTGAACATACTGGCTTTCGGGCTCGCCAGAACGACTCTTGATTTTAGTGAGATCCGGTCAGGTTGAACTTCGTCCAGAGTGGCCATTAGTGCCTGGTCGCCCAACTTCTCGAGTCCCAGCTCCATTGCGTCCAACCTCCCCCCAAGAACTAGATGGAAGGAGACATATGCTAGTCTTTTGCTTGCTCAGTGTTGAAGGATTGTTGGCACTTGATTTGTTGGTTGCAGCCTTTGTCATGTCAATCTTTGCCTTTGCCATCTCCGGGGGAACGTTTATCTTTAATGTTCGGGTTCGGGTATTCCAGCCATTGGCAGGATTTATGGTATCGCCACAATGTAGGCATTTTTTGATTGCTTTCCGTGATGGGTTGACCACTCAGGTTACACACAGTGATAGAGGTAGATCTTTCCTGGCGCCAGATGACCAATCGTGCTTGTCAGGTTTGGAACGGTTCTGAAGTAACTATTTTGTCTCTGAGATTGATGGTCGGATGTTACGCTGTCTGCTACCAGAGTGAGATTACTCGCCCAGTGGCTTCTGCTGTTGCTTGTCGTAGTTCTCAGGTTGAGTTTCAACATCAGCTGCTCGAGGAAGGAGGTCATCAATTGAGTTGATCTTCCCATTCGCTTTCATAAATGGTTTGAGTTTGGGCAGTAAGTCGGCCTTCAATCCCGCCCAGACCATGTCATACGGCATCACGTAGAACTGCACTTCATCCCAGTAAGCCTCTCGTGAATTGCGTTGTAGACAGTTCGCATATGCTTGTAGGTTGGAGTTGGAGTAGTAGTAGCCCTGCGGAAACTCATAATGCAATTTTCTAGGTACATTGAGTCTCCGGTCCTGTTTGCTGTTGATCTTCTGTATTTCTTCAACGAAAAGGTGAAAGCTGTGGAGGCATATTAAATTGTGCTATTGTAGGTCATCGCACCAACGAATTGGGTCAATCATAGTCGTTTTCTGCATGTCACGATCCCTATGGCAGGTCCAGCAACCAAGATAGTCTAGAATATATTGAACTTTGTCGGTATCGTCGAGGAAGTGGTGTATATGAGACCAGAAGTTCGATCGAAGTGAGCCGAGATAGGTTGACAATTCCCGACCACATTGTGTTTCGCCAGTTGCATCATGCATGGATCAGCGACCTCAGGAATTGTTGCGGACACAGAATTGAGCCAGATGCTGATCTTCAAAGCAGAATCATCAAAAATGCCGATCACCCCATTTCCGACTACCAGAGCCAGATCAAGAACGACACTCCAGAGACTAATGAATCTTCACACGATACTCATGAATAGTGTTAGCAAAGGGTCCGGGTAACCAGCCAGCGGACCGTGTTCAGACCGCAAAAACAGCTCGGTTTGGTTCCCGAACTGTCCAAAAATCCGACCCACTGGGTCTTGGAGAGCGAAACCCGGATCCGTACCTGTCAACCCGCCGGTTTTGGCGTGTTTGGCTAGACCTGTCTCTTCTGATCTCCGGTTCTGTGTTTCAGGTTGTCGATATATTGTCACATTTAGATATCTTGCTGCAAATCGTAAAATATTGACTTTGGTATGCGATCGTTCTTTTCAAATGAATCTGCTGCCTTTATATCTATAAATAATACAGACACCCTCCCTGTCCCATCTTGAAAATGAGTGTCAATGGAGTGTCAACAATTTTTGGTATTGGATCATGGTGATCTATACGGCGACTGCTTACAAACATTCAAAAATGCGGTTATGGCCGCCTTTAAAGCCAAAAACCGAAGGCATACGCTCGCTGCCCCATTCTGAAAATGAGCGTCAACCGAGCGTCAATGATTGTTAGTCTTGTAAGTAAGGTAATTGAAACGGGACTTGTTTTTTGTTATGCATAATCGTTATATTGGCCACCTTTAGTGGCCAGAGAGAAAGCGACAGGCTCCCTGCCAGATCATGAAAATGAGCGTCAACTGAGCGTCAATGATTCTTGGCCTTGCATGATGGTTGATCAAATCGCAAGAGGGCTGCTAATAGCTATATATGGAGTTTTGACCGGTTTTATAGGCTAAAACGTTCAGGATCACTCAGTTGCAGGGCTGGAAATGAATTAAGTTCTGATTGTCCGGGAGGCTGTCGTGGGACTATCTCTTGCTTATCAGCCTATAAAGGCAGCCAAAACCTTGTTTTTAGATGTCTGCGATCATTTGCCAGCAAGATTACTCAAGATTCCGGTCCAAAACTCATTGTCGCTCTGTTGCAAATCAGTGTCAGGATGGGGCAGGGAGAGTATCACATTCTCTTTTGCCTGTAAAGACGATCAATAGAATGATTATAGATGAAAGGGACTAATTCACATTTTGATAACCTGACTTACAGGACGAAAACTTGTTGACGCTCCGTTGACGCTCATTGTCATTATGGGGCAGGGACAGTACTGCATTGTTTTCTCCCTATAAAGGCGGCCAATATAATCATTATGGATGACAATGACTAATTGACATTTGAAAATGCTGACTTACAGGACGAAAAATTGTTGACGCTCCGTTGACGCTCATTGTCATGATGGGGCAGGGAGAGTATCACATGCTCTTTTTCCTATAAAGGTGGCCAGTACGATGAGTATAGATAACAACGACTGATTCACATTGTTAAAACCTGACTTACAGCACAAAAAATTATTGACGCTCCGTTGACGCTCATTTTGGCTCAGGCGTATCTGCATTATGCAACTATTCACTTTGGCCTAGAACACCAATAACTACCTTTTGGCAGTCGTTCTATCCTCTTCATGTATGTTTTCAGTTATCACTACATTGTTCTTTAATTGTCCATATAAATATATCATTTAAAACTTACTTCATAGTGTCCGCTAATTGTAGATAATGAGGATACTCAAAACTCCTGTTCCTTTCGATCAATTCTTGTAGGCACCTCCAGATTCACCTAAAAGGTTGTTGTCATCTTCAAAATCAACGTCAGCGCTATTTCCACATAGCAGATAGTGTACTCCGCAAATCTGGAATAAAATCTTCATCACGCTTGCTAGCCTTGGCATATCCATTATGATCGAAAAATGGAGTGTTGGGATGCGAAGAATCTATATATACACAGAAGCATGGCATAACATTTATTTCATAACTCTCCTGTCCGTCAATGTCACCTTGTGGCGCACCAAGCGTTCCAGGTGCAGGCGGCGTTCCGGGCGGAGGTGCCGCCGGTTCTGGTGGAGGTGCCGCTGTACCGTTGCACCTCCAGCGTGTCTGTGGATTGTTTGCTGTGCCATTTTGGGATGGAAGGCGGCAGTCTGTTGGATTGTTATAAACCATTGCCGGGTGTCTTTCTATCGCAGCATTCACCTTTTGATGAACAGGCAACTCAACCCCTCACCTAATATCTTCTCGGACTTGGGCCCGAGGTTTTTTGATTCCTTGTTGCGTTTCCTCTATTGCGGCGCACGAAAACCTTTGATTAGCCATTTTGGCCATATTCGAGGAAAAACGCATGTCGGACTGTTCTAGCTGTGCCCGACCTTCTTGCCTCGCCATAGTGGCAGACATGTTGAAAACCTACAAGAAATTAGTTGTGGCGTTTAAAAGGAAGATGCGGCTATTACATCAACCATATACAACTCCATAGTCTCCCCTAAGGTCAATAAAGCCTGTTTTGTCCACGGCGGGGACCTGTATCACGAAATGAGTCCGCGAAAATGCCAGAGCAGACGGCATCATGATGATCGATTCCGCCGACTGTGCGAACAAATGCATTCGTCGACCATGGAAGTTTGCCATTACACGCTGTGATAAATTGGTTACGGAGCTCTCTACATACCCCAGCTGTACATTATATTGTTAGTTGACCGCCTTCTACGTCCATATGGAGCTACTTACATCCAGTTGGATGCTGCTGCCTATTATTGTGGTGTCCGGCTTTACGTACTGTTTTTAAATTCGTGTCCTTGGCCATATTTTCGGTGGCAGCAATTGCAGCGTCGCGGTGGACTAACTGGTGTCTGCATTGCTGCTGTGTCTCAGCGAGGGGCTCATTGGATGAAGCGGCTGTCGTTCGGCTTGGTTCAGATTGAATCCCACCGGGCTGCGGTGTTTATGGAGCCATGACTTGCTGATGTGGAAAAGGTGAGGAAGATGGTAACGAAAAGTGGAAAGTCCGGAGGAATATATAGTTCGCTACAACTGACGATGGAATGAATGACAGCTTACTTGCACATTCAAGTTTGACCCTGCAGCATATAGCGACAAGTTGCGGGTGACTCCAACGGTCATGCGATTTGCAGTAAGTTGGTCCGATGTTGTTTGTTTGTTTGTTTTCAGGGACTCATTGTAGTGAGTGACAGCTGATATCTCATGTTTGATACAAACAAAATAGAAATTCATCGGTGGAAACGATGTCTGGTGATGTTTGTCTCAACACATCTCCGGGATCTTACACGAATCACATGCTAACTATCAAGTCATGGCGTAACGGTAGTGTAACTATTCCGAAAGAAATGTCGGTCAAAATGCAGATTTTGCTTTGCTCGAGTTGATCAAATGTACAAACCTTTACATATAAGACTCAGCTTGCCTCCATGCGGTCCATATCATGCAACATCCAACACCTCGCCCAAAAACAAGGTCAACACACAATACAATGGTCGATGCTCTGAATGAGAACTTTTTTGCTCTTCCGGTTGGAAATTACGGCAAATTGACAATGCAGTCCACTTGTCGACGTCATCAAGCGAATGAAGGTAGGAGAGGTTTCGAGGCAAAACTGGTCCGAGCTTTGGGAGCATTCCGCAGCTTACGATCCAAAATGAGGCTTGCAGCGGAGAAGTGACATGAAATGCACTTTTCAAACAACAAAGAGAAAGAGAAATGGATCGAGGATTATGTGGAGAGGGAAACCGCGGTGGCAAGAAAGCGAGTTCAAGACGCAGAGACAGCTATTCGGCAAGAGCCGAAAGATATGACTACTCCTGAAAGCGCGGGGGGGACAACCAGAAAGCCTGAAACAACGTTTGAAGAGATGTTGAACACTATTGGAGACAGTCTGAGTGATCTTGCAACTTCCGACAATGAGCAGGATGGGGAAGACGAGGAAGATGAGGAAGATGATACAGAGCTCGGCAAGCTGTGTGATGATGAACCTGGCAGGGTGATGGGCACAATCTCCAACCAAGTATAGCACCGCATGGAGAGTTTTCGGCAGAAGCAGATGAGGCTTGAAGAATTGACGCAACCGGGATGGTAGGACATAGCCAATTACGTCCGTGAGAGATATATGAAGTACTGCACAGCCGAATCGATGGTTCCGGCAGTTGTCAATCACCAAATGGACCCGATTGCAGCCACACCATCTCCGACAACATTTGGAGAGCATATGCAGACTCTTGAAATTGTCAGCGGACGATCGCAGATGCCAGCAGTGACTTCTCGACCAGGAGGTTGTCACATGAGGCTGGGTTCAGAGTAACCACAGTCACAACAATTCATCCCACGTTTCCCACCAGTCGCGGCACTTGATTTGACTCCGATCCTTGATAATAATCCTGTTGAACCCCTAAGCATTTACCCCTGCATAAAGCATCCCTAGTTAATTACCATATAGAAAACGGATACAGATGAAGATATGTTGACGGCTCCCGATTCGCCGGAGTTATTGAGAGCCAAATAGTTGATCTTGGGGTCCTATCGCTGGTAAAACCAAATTGTGTACCTACTTTGCTACATGTCTACTTTTTCTTGATTTCAGTGACCGAATGACGAGACAGGATATTTCTTCAGTGTGTGTGCAAGCGTCGTACTGGCCATGCGAATGTACTAGACTCCAAATCTGTTTGATAGATGGCCAACCAACATCGTATCGACTTGCCTGTTATGGTTACATTAGAAAGCAAAACCTACAATTGAGACGAAATTTACTAACAACATTTAAGACAGTGATGCCATATGAGTCGTAGGACAAGCAGTCAGTGCACAGTCTGAACCCGGATGAATGCCAGCTGTCATGCTGCATTAGTCCATGCAACTAACTGTATAACTCTGCGCTCAGACCTGCTGCACATGATCAAGAATTGGAAAAGTTATTATGGTACGTCATGGAAATCGATGAAAACAAGCTTGAAAAAGATAGGTCACAATATCGGGTTTATATATCTAAAATTAGTGAATGGATCTGTATGCCGTAACATACCAGCTGAAAGCGCAAAAACGCGATGGAGCTACGTCATTTAACAGACTGATGACGTTAATACTGGTGGCTATGAAACTGAGAGGCCTCGATGCTTTTGGATGCAGATGATAATACCATGAAACAGTATATTGGCTGGCCAAAATGACAGTATGAATACCAAGCAAATAATTGCGTGTCGAATGATGGTCAGTATGTCTCTCAGGTAAGCCACAACGGAGTGTCAACGATTTTAGGTTGATTATTTCGGCAATGAAAAGGTTTCATATTCACATCGATCCAAAGGAGAGTTATTGGCCGGCGTCAGATGAAACGAGGCAACCAATAGGTTGGTTGCCACATCCTAGAAATATGCATCAACGGAGCGTCACCGATTTATAGTCTTACATCTTGGATTATCACTGGGCTGCGCGACAGCATCACGCCCTACTGGTTGTATTGGCCCCCTTTATGGGCAAAATAGCCAGCGACGATATTGCTATCACCGGCTAAAAATGAGCGTCAACAGAGCATCAACAATTTTTGGTCTTGCATCTTGGGTACTTCAACGGCTTTGCGATAACCTACTCCCATCTTCACAACGTTGGCCGCCTTTATAGGCAAAAATGCTAGTGACGATATCGCTACCAACTCCTAAAAATGTGCGTCAACGGAGCGTTATTGATTTTTGGTCTTGCATCTTGGACAATTCAAAGGCTCTGCAATGACATACTCTAGTAATCGTAATATTGGCCGCGATTATAGGCAAAAATGCCAGGAAAAATGTTGCTACTACATCCTGAAAATGAGCGTCAACAGAGCGTCAACGATTTTTGGGCTCGCATGGTGGATAATCAGACAGCAATGCAACGGCGTTAACCCTTATTCTTTTAATCGGCTGCCTTTGTGGGCAAAAATCGTAGTGACGATATTGCAACCGCCTCTTCTTTGTATGTCCTATAATCAACTTCACAAATATGCATGCGATGGCTCACAGGTCTGACCTTTTTCTCGCTTGTAGCTCCAAAGTCAATATTTATGATCCAGCGTTGTACCTGACAATATCGAATCTTCTCACGGTTATTCAGGGCGAATTACCTAAAGCTCAATATCCTACCGCGATGTCAGAAACAAAATCTATAAATACCTCATTGCTAGAGATTATGATATCTTGCAAAAACGAATGTGTCTTTATTCTAGATTTATGCGACTTTGTTTTACAGATCATCTTCGATGCTTGGTTGGCTTGAATGAATGTACGCTCGAAGTGGCCCATTGCTTGGGATAATTCTAGATATGCTCCTTCGTGGCGATTCTATTTACACTGCGGAATTGAGGCCGGCTGTCTTAACATCATATGTATCATTAGTCATCAAGTTCTTCGCCATCCATCAGAACATAAGACCAGGTCAATGGGCAAACCGTTGCTGGCAACAGCGCACATCGCGAAGTTAAATGAATTAACCGTGCCAGAAGTAACCGAACTGACCAGTTCGACGGTAGATGAAACTGCTTTGGCCATACTCAAGAGGAAAGGAAGTAGATGTATACCGATTGTAAGTTCGCAAACGAAACTCAAATTTACTATTTACGTTTGAAGTACACTCATTGAATTGAGAAACAAAACACTCTAAACTGGCATCAAAGGACATTTATACTGCCGAATTTCACCAAGACACCTGGAATCGGTACCTCATGTTAGGTTTTTATTAACCTCATATTCCATGAAACACTATATCAAACCTCGAACTACGACAGTAATATAATGCATTACCAAGCGATTTGGTGTTACCGTTAGCCAGCAATCTGAGCAATATTTGCCGGAGGGAATACACACTGACAGTGGATGCTATTAAGAAACAATTGCCATCAAGACACATGGTGAGCTTAGCTTTATGCGGATGGACATTAACGAACAGAGTAGCAATGACATCGGTCATTGCGTATTATACGGATCGAAATTGGGCTTTGCGAGAAGTACAGCCGGCATTCGATGAGGTTGCTAGCCCATTCTTTTTCTATTTCAAAAGCTCAGTAAGGATTACAGGTCAAGGGTCAACATACTGGAGCATGGCTAGCCGGACCTTTGAAGGAAGTTCATGATCGTTTTGACCTGACTCACAGCCTTGTACTCGGAATTACAACCGATAACGCTTCTTCATATTACTCGATGACTCGCGAATTACCACCTACCATTGAGGCCTCAGGAATCGAGTGGCCCGCATTGAGAAACCACATACCATGCATGGCGCACGTCATTCAACTTGCTTTAGGGGCATTCATGAGTAGTCTGGGTGTAAAAGGCCGCACCAAGTCTTGGGAAGCGGATGAGCGCAATCAGCAATTTGGAGAGCATGAAAGCATAGACATTGGGAAGAGTCAAAGACTTCGAAAAGAGGGAAATGCTATAATCAATAAGGTGTCGGCCATGAAACCAGGTTTAGCAGAGATAATTGAGAAAGTATGTATTTCAACATATTGTGAATGTGCTGAAACTGACCTACAAATAGCGGAGAATGGTGGCTGTATCGATTACACTGACACGTGGTCAGCGAAACAAGTTCATTCATTGTCAAATACTCAAAGTCCGGATCGCAGTACTACCTATTATGGATGTGAAGACACGTTGGAACTCGACACTGGAGTTGTTCGAGCGTGCCTACCAATTACCTGAATTCACGCGCGGGTGGCACAAAAACCCAAAATACAGCGATTACCGGCTACTATTCACAACACAGGATGAGTGGACGATTGTTAGGTATGTCAAGGAGGTTTTACGGCCATTCCTGTACAGGACCCGGTGGATGTCGAAACGGCATACCGTTACTCTGCACCATGTCATCACTGTCTACAATGACATGTTTCATCACTTGGACGGTGTGATGAGAGCTTTGGCCAAGAAGAAGACTCAGTGGAAGGAAGACGTATTCTTTGCCATGAAGTTTGCACGGCAGAAGCTGGCCAGATATTATACTGAAGTCACTCCAACAATCAGGATGCTACTCATTTCGGCTCATATCCTCGATCCTTTCAAGAAGTTGCGATCGTTTAGGATGTCGGACAAGGGATTGGATATTAATCCCGAAGACGAGACTTCTTATACAACCCAATACCAGGAGGCCTTTCTGAAGTATATGGAGAAAGAATACTGCGCTAAACATCGACGATTGCCGGTCACTAAGCTCGACACAATACCGCACAATAATCTCAGCTCCTCCGCAATGGCTTCCAGATCAGGTCAATCTTCTTATGATCCATATGATTTGTCCAGGGATGCTGAAGATTACTCAATGACGAACAATGTGCCAGAAACGACACCCGGACAAAGTGATTGTGCAGCACACTTATTGACCGCCGCCAGGCTGTATTTGAATCTACCTCCTGAATTACCACAGAACTGGGGGCACATTAATCCCAATCCTAATGATTACCACTCCGACCCAATGGAGATTGGTAGTACATTTTGGTTACCAGATATCACCGACTGGTGGCAGCAACAAGAAGAAAGGCACTCAAAGTACGCTGATGTCTCCAATTTGTCGTGTGAGATAATCTCGATCATACCGCATGGAGTCGGGGTTGAGGCCAGCTATTCCCTTGCGGGAGATGTGATCGGGTGTAAGCAGTCAAAAACCAAAGGCGAGACCCTTTCCGATGAGGTTGTGGTAAGGCAGTTCGCTCGAGCCAATAACGGATTCATGGCCGGTGACGACGCTGAATTGGATTCAACTTGTGCTGATAACGACATGGAGATGAAGAGAGTGGCCGAGCAAAAGATGTTGCACCGAATGGCCAAAGTCCATGACTTTTTGGAGATGTGGCAGGGCAGCCACAACCTATGAGCTATACAGAAGAAGTCTCGCGCTCAAAACAAACAAAGGACAGCTGTAGGCTACATTTCAAATACCAAAGAGATTGCCAAAGCATCCTGGTCACACTTTCATCATGACGGTGCGGCTGAATTTAAATTGTCGGAAAAATCGCCAGTGCCACCAGCTTTGTCTGCAAAGGACCTCCCTGGAGGACAGACTCAAATATTGAATGTTTGCCGAATCAGACGAGTCAACTGCCATGCTGCCGAGAGTGATGAGGATAGTTCACCAGAAAGCATTCCAGACACCGAAAATTGGCTTAACTGGGATGGGGACCTGGATAATCCAAATGAAAGCAAGGACGTCTGGGAGGCAGACAATGAACCCGATATTGAACTGGACCACGGCCGTGAGGATTCAGAAACCCCCGATCAGCGGAATGTTGGTGCCGCACCGACTTGTCCCCGATTGATTAGGCCTATACGTCGGACAAGGAAGAAGGTAGAAAAGCCGTTGATGACGGTTAATATAGTGGAAACAAGAAAGAACAAGGGAATGAAGAAAAAGTAGGACAGAATGCGTCAATGTATTATCACCAAGTTCAGTATGTAGTTTGACCGAGAATTATATTTTGACATGTATTATGGAAGAATATTCAGCAGTCGCGTGAGAAACTTTGTTGATAAACGAAGCAATACCGGGCAATATGAACTATTTGGCAAGATGTATAAATTTCAACGTTATCTGAGCGACCAGTGCCAGAATATTACTCGGCTTGGCTTCGCCATACAGCCATGTCCTACTCAGGCTGAAAGGTAACCACTTAGTTCAAATAATTGTAAATGCTACTACTACTGGTAGCAAATCTTGACTGGACAGTACATTAAAATGAGCGTAAACGGAGCGTCAACTATTTTTAGTCTTGTATGTACGGTAATTGAAATGTGACCTGGCCGCTGCTTTCCATAACAAACGTACTAGCGTCCTTCTTGGGCCAAACAATGAACAACACGGTCACTGCCCCATTTCGAAAATGAGCGTCAACAGAGGGTCAACGATTTTTGGTCATGTATGTATGGCCATTGAAAGGTGACCGGGCCGCTGTTTTCCATAACAAACGTACTGGCAGCCTTCTTTGGCAAAACAATGAACAACACGGTCACTGCCCCATTCTGAAAGTTAGCGTCAAGGGAGTGTCAATGATTTTTAGTCTTGTATGTACGGTAATTGAAAAGTGACCTGGCCGCTGCTTTCCATGATCACAGTGCTATCCACCTTCTTTGGCCAAACAATGAACAACACGGTCAGTGCCCCATTATGAAAATGAGCGTCAACGGAGCGTCATTGATTTTTGGCTATGCATCCTATGTAACCTGAGTAGCAATTGCTCTAGAAACATCCCTAAGTGAGATATTGACCACGTTTAAACGCAAAAACAATGGCGGGATGCTTCCTGCCCCATTCTACAAATGACCATCAATGGACTGTCAATGATTAGTACTCTTGCATCTTGGCTAATCGAAGTGTCGCAATGTGGTAATAATTCGTAGATGATGTAGTTGCAGCCTTTTCATTAGAAACTGAGCATGACACTTATGTTACCCCATCATGAAACTGAGCGTCAACGGAGCGTCAACAACATTTGGTCTTGCATATTGGGTTTATCAAGGCTTTACGCGGATTAATGAGCTCATAACAGAATTATTGACTTCCTTTACAGCCAAAAATACAATGAATAACAGGAAAAACACGGATTCCAAATAAATCGTGATTGCAAGCTGCACAGCATGCAAACACGTATCATTGATTGTCGAATACACGATTTTGGTAAGATATGATAAATAAACTGCAAAAACAAGAACCATATATGAATTAATAGATGGACCCAGTATGGCGACGCACTGACGACCGGCCCAATTCCAACGGGTTGGGTGTTTACTATCAAACTGTACCCACGTTGACGGTTTGGGTGTATTGACAAACCCGGACCATCAATTTGTCAACGGTTCAGTTCCGACCTGGACCCGGACCTGAAGCGACGGTCCGGATCTGTTACTAACACTACCAGTGAGCGAAACATCTCACGTGACAGAAAGACTGACAATAGTGTACGGGCATGTATGCCAGAGTCTGAAAGAGTAAGAGAATAGATTATCATTGTAGGGATATGGTTGCAAACAGGGTCTGAGTGATCCTACGTGTATATGTGTATGGTACCATTCTTGTTAAGAATCATGGTTCTCATGAGCAGTCTACTTTAGCTTGTCGCTCACCGAGCGGCATGACATGCCAGTGTAGAAATCCTAACCTCTAGACTAAGACCTCGCCGGCACAAAAATTTTATGTGATCTACCTCATCCGATACTTGGTGTAATTTCAACTTGACTGTGAGTTGGCCCATGACTGAAGATTTTGATAGAGTGGTTGATAATCATGCTGACTGCGGAAATCTGTTACGGGGGTGCTTAATCCCAATAATCAATACCACATTCATTGAAATAAGTACAACCGCCTATCTATTTCTCTTTTTTCCCTCGTCTTATCCCAAGACTCTACCTCTTGAGTCACTTGACCAAGAGCGACTTAAATTGAACCTCCTCCAAAGTCCGTCTGCGATGATTAGGAAGATCAAACTTCCCCTTCGTACAACCACTCATCTGCCCACTCCTCAAATGGTAGTTGTCTTGTATTCAGATACCTCAATACCAGGCAGTGGATATTCTCGATTTCGCAGAACCGAAAAACGTCTTGGTATGTGTGCGTTAAACCAGTGTTTTCCAGATGAATAAGTAACTCTCCTAATAGTATGACACACTGTTGCAGAGCGTATTCGTATTGTGACAGAGGTCGACCAGACATACGGTGCCTGATCTCGAAGATGTATCACGGTAGAAGAAATTGTCAAGAGGTTTTAATTGATTGAATTCTTAATAATATTTTAAGATCGTCTTCGGTGTTCTGATTGTTGAATGTGGATTGCTGTTTCAGCCTGTATTCTCATTGCCGGGGCAATACCATCTCTTTATATTTGTCTTTGAGGGTTTGTACACCAATAGTTCGACGCTATGACTCCACTGATAACTGATTCGTGTCACGTCAATGATGTATTCTAGCTGTAGGTCTCGTGATAAGAATCAGGCCATCCATTGCATAAACTACGCGTCATGCAGTGTGTCAGATGAAACTTGAACTTAGACATCTCGCAATCTGTTTACAGCTATAGTTGGAATAGCTGTTGATCTTGGTTGGCATTGCTTATCGCAAAATAATGCCTCACCTTAAAGGCTATTTGGCTCGTGTCATAGATTCAATCGGCGACCAACCAATACTATGTCAACGTAGATCCTGACTCATCAGCTCGTAAAAATTACGAGTCTGACATTGCAATGCATTGTAACTCAACCCAATGTGAAGGGTTGCTTCCAGCCTCATATCATCAGCCGACGTCATAAATCCCTCAGTCATGGCATGCTTAGGCCAAGACTATTCTCTTTGGCCAGGGAGTGTCCCGATGACTCTTATTGCCTGGGGGAATGAGTCGGAGATGCCGCATACTCGCATATGACTATCGACTGTTGTGTCTGATCCGACAAGTCCCTCTCGTCTCAGGTAATGTGAATGTGGTTGATTGCTATGCGCACGGCTAAAGCAAGCTTTCCCGCTATGGCGCCATAGTTGGATCATCTTAAATGATTCCACTAAGTGTACTTGGTCACATAATCAATCGACATGCGATTCAGATGTATCCCCGCTAAGGGACATATGACTGGCTCACTTGACGATGTCTTGAATAGGTGTTATGCATATCACGTGACTAGACCTGGAGTCACTCAGTGACATGTATCCATTTAACAATCGTAAGTACCATTATCGCTGTTATGGGAAAACCCCTAACAAAATCTCTGAAGTTAGACATGCCAGGTTATGGCACTGTATATCCATTAGCCTTATTAAATTCAAAGGCCAGAGTACACACTTCACTATTCACTCACCATATGTTATGTGGGTACATCGAATCATAGTATGAGTACTAGTACAGCTGTCGATTGTACACTCGATTATGATTGCTTCCAATCTTGATTATCATCGTTTTGTAATTAATGATGATCCGCTTGTTATTGCTGTGTTCAAGCTTCTTTGAGTTTCTTCCAAGGTTGAGATAGCCGATAGACTTGTACCTGTCATGTCTCCCGCAAAGGATCACTCATGTAGCTTTCCTGAATATCGTCGCTGCTTGAAACTGAATCAGATCTAGCAATATCTCGAGCGGTAGCTGCGATTCCACATTTGCTTAAAGCTCTCCGGAATGCAATACTATCAATATAATTGACTGGTACTCGCTGTCATCATATTATCGAAGCTATCAACCTGATGAACTGTGCCACAAATGGGTGCTGCTCTTCGTTGCCGAAAGACACAATCTGTTTCAGTGAGAACAAGATAAAGTCTGAGGTAGTCTCAACGGTAAGTGTCATCCCGGTGTGGGGCTGCTGATACAACAAGCTAATTGATTTTGACCGTATAATAATAGGTGTAAATATCATAAAAGAGCAATAATATATCAATGTGCTCTTTGGCTGGTAGGTCTCTGACTGTTCGCTGAATGAGCGTGTGCTTCGCATTGCTCGGACAGTGTGATGTTTTCTACAGTCATGTTCAACCGTTTGGCTACCCGTACTCCCATGCTAGGATTTTGCTGGTTATAGTTGCATACATTGTGATCACAACTTACACTCTTCTAAATTTGCCCAGTAATATATGGCCACACATCCCCCAGGTGATTGTGCTCATGGATGGTAGGGTCAGAGTGTTACGTTGCGGATTGATGTCAGGCCATTCCCGGTACAACAACCATGTCGGATTAATGTATCAGACCCTAACATCAACATTGACATTTTGCTTCACGCATTTTGGTAGTTGGAACATTATCCACTATTATGTTGTTCAGCGCTATAGCAAGTTCACTATGCACTGTCTTCTTCATTGTTTATCGCAATACTACACAACGCCCCATTTAATTTGGCTATTTGGCCCTGCCTCAGCGATTTGATTTGCAACAAACTAATAATCTACCAAAGTAGATAATGACAAGTCAACCACATATCTTTGATGAGTATGAAGTTGCAATGCATATGGTATCAACCCAATGATCCGTGTTAGGGGTCGTCCCTTACAGCGATAATGATACTTGATTGAGGTTACATGATGCATACATATCTGTGATTATGCGCAACACCTAGGCATGTACGCTCAAGTGGTCAGCAGCATGCGCGTTAGCAGGAGTTCATGCTGGTCGCGCGAAGTGTGGGTACTTCGTTCACAGCTGAATACTTTGGGGGACTTGCATGGTAATCATGCATGGCAGTCGTGAGTCAAATGCAGTTGAGAGGACTCTTCTGCCCTAGCCGTAACGGGCTAAGATTCGGAGGGGCACGTTCTGGTCCGGAGGGAGGCCTCGACCTTAGCATGCCGTGACTGAGGGACTAATGACGTAGGCACTGGCCTAGAGCGAGCATCACTCATTGGCGCGAGTGGTCTGGATCGCAATGTAGCCTTGTATCAGATACGTGCATGCCCGCCAATAATCTACGGTTGGCCGCCGATTCAATCTATGACGCAATTAAATGACTCACTCGCATGAGGGATTCAAGACGCGATATGCATTATCAACCCGGTTGGTAGATGTTCCAACTACCAACTCGTATGTTTGCAAGATCTGTCTAGGTTAGGAAAGGATTACCTGATATCAGGCGATGGATGGCAAGATTGTTATCAGGAGTGTAACGCGTTCAAACCACATTGCACGGACGCAACTACCTGAGGGTGTTGTGGCAAGATATCACCGGGCGCTATGAGGGCGTGGCCGAGATCGCGCTATCACATCTAAGGAAGAATGTGGGCCATACAGACCCAGCGTTGGGCACTGGATTTGAGGAGGGCATCCACAAGATTAGCTTTCAGAGAACACAGAAGACAATCTTAAAATATTATTAAGAATTCTATCTATTCAAAATTACTTCCCTCATACACACACAAGACTGGGCTTTGTATGCGTGGACATCAGTTCACATCAGCCGAGTTCGCACTTCTGAAGACTGTCAAGAGTTTCGGCAGATTTCTTTCCGTGTTGGGAGGGCACCATTGAACCCTCACCTACGCTGTGGTGTTATGTTTCTGCGAGCTCGAGAATATCGACTACCTGGTGTTCAGGTACATTAACACGGGCGCTTTACCCTTCGAGGAATATTCCGAGAAGTGGTTGTTCGACGGAGAAATCTAATCTTCATCTATATCCGAGATGGTCAGTGGCACCTCTTTCACGAAAGACAGGTAGAAGCGGCAGTGTTGGATTTAGAGTTGACAGCACCGATCGCTGTTGAAAGAAGGTTAAGAGGTTCAATCTCGGGATGAGATGAGGAGAGAAAGAGATTACATAGGCGGCTGTACTTAGATTCAATAAATATTGGATTGATTATTGGGATCTAAACACCCCCGTAACAATCCGGTTTTCTTCTGGCCTCTTGTTTCCATCCAAGGTCATTTAATCCCTCACACTCCATGCTAAGTTGTCAACCCTCCATAGATAGGGTTGTGGCTCAGGTAGTTCTCTCTGCTTGGCGTATGAGTTTGAATATCCCATTTACTTGCACATTGCATGATGCTTGCCTCTCATGTTAATCTGCGTTATCGCAACCTAACTGTGTGCTGACTCACTAGATAAGGTAATGTAGGAGTGGCCAATAATTATGTGCACCGCCGAAGATTGTTCACTTCCCGGCTATGGCACCATAATTACACCAACATAGGTGAATTCGCTTGTGCAATTGTAATAGTCACTAAGCTATCGACCCCCATGTCCCATCTAAAACCACCCAGATCCACTTGACTAATATTCATGTTCTTGTAATCGTAGGTAGGTGTTATGCAGATGATCTCCATTGATTTATCACATGTACCTGCTGATTACACATGTATCATTCCTGCTGTTCAAGGACAACCCCTAACACCCTGTTGCAAAGGTGTAATCAATATAATAATCACTTGATAAGACTACAAAACGTTGCTCACTCATCGGTATTGTGCAATGCTTCTCCGCTGACTTTTAACAGTATTCACTACACTTATACCTTTATACCTTTACCACACCTATAGGGAAACCCCTGAGAGTAGTATTAGTAATCATAGTGGACCATCACTTTGTGTCGAGAATATCTTTGGAAGATAACTGTTAACAAATTGGCGAGCCGTGGTCATTAATGCATCTGAATTGTCAACGCGAGTATTGCTCAATTGAAGTCTCCAACACAATTCAACATTGAGTGGGTTGTCAATGGGTTGTCCAGCGGGTCCTTCTTTATATTTATAAAATGCTTTTGCTGTTGTGTTTGATAATTGCACTTCATCAAAATCGCTTAATTAACATCTGGTAATTCTTTGTTGAATACTTGGCACCTTGCGATAACAATTATTTTAGAATCCATGTTTTACAATTTGTGTTTAGTATATGGCACTAATAAGGTAGATAATAGTTCACTTATGATCTCGAATATCCGCACTCTCTGTTGAATAACCAATATTGATGAACAAATATTGTTGACACTCTATGGCCTCTGATTTTCAAGATTGAGTAACACAGATATCGTGTACTGTATGGGTTGAAACGCTGCCATTACATGGTATATACATTATTTCCACATTATTACACTTAGATTACAAGTGATGTAGGACCAAAAACTATTGATGCTCCATTGAGGCTAACATTCAAGGTGGGGCAGGGGGTGTGCCGCTGTGTCTATGGCCCCTAAAGCTGGCAAATACCACTTGTATTGATGTCTGCCACCCATCACCTCTTAGATGACCTGAAGTGCAAAGCCAAATATCTTTGACAGTTCGCTGACATTTATTTTCGGAATGGGGCAATGACCCTGTTGCTTTCTGTTTTTCCAATACCTGGTGCTATTCCATGCAGTATGCCTAACCACTATCTGATCACTTTGAAATTACCTAACTTAGAAGACTAAAAATCATTAATGCTTCATTGATGTTCATTTTCATCATTGGATAACCAAGATAACACACAATGTTTCACTGGAAACGGCAGCCAGCACATTGTATCCCTATTATCAACACTAATCAACACTTCCAGAACTCATGTTTGAAAGCAGACAATGGTTGATGCTCGGTTAGTGTTCATTTTCAAAACCGGGCAGTCACCTCCACACTTGCGGTTTTACCCATTGGGGTGGCCAATGCATCAGATATACTAAGCATTGACCAAATCACATTATACATACCGTGCTTACAAGACAAAAAAATGTTGATCCTCCATTGACACTTATTTTATTGTATCACCTAGTCAATGTTTGCTGCCATGGAAAATTGTATCAATAATAGTTGAGACTTCTTGGTTGGCTGTTTCCTCGATTCAGACTCAGCTCTTTAGCACAGCCAAGCCCAGTAATATACTTGCACTGGGCGCTCTCGGTGTACCAAAATTGAAATATCATGCTAAATGATTCATTTCGCCCACTATCCTTCTATTACTTAACAACTAGTGAAATTTGATTGCTCAGTATTGTCCCATATAATCTCATTGTAAAATCCACAGTCAAGTAACATATGGAACCTGGTTAATACTTATTGACCCATTCTATTAGACTTGTCCATGGCTCTCTTATTCCTCCTGGTGTCATTTATAATTACTGCCATCGACCCAATTTAAACCTTTGTCATCGACCAGTACATTGGTCGAATGATTCTGGAAACATATTGTGCGGCATTTGCATCCCAGTGCTCTGCGCTATTTGTTGCCCTAAGGCCAGTTTTTAGCTCTGAATAAGATGCATTGTCTGCTGCCCGGTGATTTTCCTTGATAAATCAGCAACATATTATTCTGTCCGGCCAGCATGGCTCCATCCGAGTTGACCGAGTCCATCAGTGGAGACGCAGCTCGTCAGGGCCGTTAGGGTTATCACACTGACGGGTTGCTCAGTGCCAGGGGGTATCACAACATGTCAGGATGCATTTCGCCCTCCCATCGCAGTTTCGCCTTTTCTTCCCACTCTCTCAGTCTTCAATTGTTAATTTATCACTCTGGTGTTGACACCAGCTGTAACCATACGTGGGAATGGGTTCATTGGCCACATGGTTCAATTGGGATTTCAATGCGATGGGTGACGCTGCAAAACCTTCTCCTCATATACCTACTACATGCACCCGAAAAGTAATTTTCTCTTAACTACTTATTCACAACGTTGCAATTCACCACATTGATGCGGCTATTGACGATGCAACCACATTACTGAATGCAGGACCCCCAACAGATATCTGGGCACTGGACGTCAGGAGGTTCTCTATGGCGAGCTGTGGGTAATTGGACACTCGCATTGGGACACAGTTTAAACAAAATGGATAGACTGAAGGAGTGCAGGGTGAAAATGGTGGCAGTTTTTAGCGATTCACAAACCATGAGTATACGAACGACACACCTTGAGGTAGTCCAGGGGTTGCGATTAGCAAAACAAGTTCATTGGAGAGATCAGAATATCCCTGCCCACGTCATCGCAACCTACCTTCACTTTCTCCCAGGACAGTCCAGTATCACTGCAAATGAATACACACACTGCCACGGCCAGGTTGCCCAACAAGCAAGCAGCAGCACAGTAATAGTGTGGCCAAACACCTCAGCATCGAATACAGCTAGACATAGCGCAGAGGGGTGGTCAGCAGCCAGGGAAATGTGGGAAGCCGACAAGTGGAGCAATCCCTGTAGCTCCAGAGGCAAGGGCAGAGGGAACCAAGACACCTATTGCGATGACAAGCGTGAAGTCGCTGGCTGCCACGTTCTGCAGACTGCATTCCGGGCATGCACCCACTGGAGTCTACACAAAATAGTTCAAGCACCAAGAGGATGACCAATGCTGGTGGTGCCGGAGGGGATGCAGGACAGGGGCCCAGATGTGGAAACACATCGTCTGCCATTTCAGCCCGTGAAGACACCAGCAAAAGACACCATGTAAGGCGGTGGGATAGGCAATGGGCTGGAAAGCGACCTGATGCACCCACATGCTGAGCTCTGAGCTGTTTTCCATCGAAGATTGTGAACAATCAGTGATGGACTTCCTAGAGACTACTAAAGTTGGGAAGTTCCACCCAAATAAACGACAATATGGAGAAGACACAGAGGTTGATGTCTGGGTGGGGAGGTGGTGGCGATGGGGGTTTATATCTGTTCCTTTTGTGCCTTTTGTTCCTTTCCTTTTCTCTCCTTGTGCTCAGCGTATTTTTGCATCTGTTCTATCACTGAATGTTCACTTATATCAGCAGGGATGAACAGTTGTGGGGGAAGCCCTGTGAGCTTCCAGGCTCACCCTGAGGTGGAGGGATTATTTGGTCTTGCCTTGCTCTAATTGGAGTGCATTCAATATGCATAAATAATATCAACGACACTGGATTGGTACCAAGTTCTTCTACTGCATCTGCCTCCACTTCCTCTGTTGGCTCCATCGAGACGAATGTGGATGAGAGTTAGTGTTAGCAACGGTTCCGTTTTCGGACCGTTTCTATTATAGCAGGTCCATGAAAACCCGGACCAGGCCGGTTCGGTCCGGGTTTGTGCCAAACGGTTCCCTCAATTAAGTCCACGAATATTCATCCGATAATTAGTGTTCGGTACATGAAATACGCAGCTGCAGACGGCGCATCTTTTGGTGTTCTCCGATTTTTGATATCTTTAAAACTCAGCAAGCTGCTTTGAAATTATTGTCATTTTTGGCGCAAAAACGAGGTTTTTCGGCTGCCGCTTGCTGAGATTTAAAGATATCGAAAATCGGAGACGGCCAAAAGATGCGCCGTGCAAAGC